>Ga0134092_1000495_pt1 | contig 39530 bp, 33 predicted proteins | sample 3_6taG_FD_94454 | JGI IMG/M metagenome (GOLD analysis project Ga0134092, IMG submission 94454) | Switchgrass degrading microbial communities from high solid loading bioreactors in New Hampshire, USA - 3_6_20_6_A3 metaG | ecosystem: Engineered > Bioreactor > Semi-continuous > Anaerobic >... | reverse complement strand
TTGCCTGCACCTTCCTTCAGATTCCAGCTCGCGCTGGACACCCTTGGTGTTCAGCTATATCCTTCCCACTACTAGGGCGGATTAGGGACTTTCACCCATTAGACTGTGCCCATGCTAGGCGCACATGAAAAACAGGGCTTATCAAGCGATGATAAGCCCTGTTTTTCCATAGGAATTCCGCATCTTCTCTACTACTCTTACCAGAGGTTCATATTCTTCATAGAATACAACTATTATGTCATCCGGTTCTGCAGCAGCAATAGCCATTTCAAGAGCTTTCTCTTCAGATAATTCTATTGTGATTTCAGATTCCGGAATCGAGCCCATTAGGCAGCCTTTTTTCAGCAGAGATGCAATTTCTCCTGTTTTTCGGTTTCTCTTATCTTTGTCTTCTTTTATATATATTCTGTCAAAAAAGTTGCCGCTCATCTCTCCTATGGTTAGTGTGCTTGAGTCGGTACGATCCCCAGGCACCCCGATTACTCCGATTAATTTCTTTTTCTTCATCTGTTTTAAAGAGTTCAAAATATTTTTATAGCCGTCAATATTATGTCCATAGTCTATTATCACTTTAACTCCATTTACATCAAACTGATTAAACCTGCCTGGATTGTCTTTTTCATTTGAATCAAAGGTTGAAAGTCCCTTAATTATGTCTTCTGTTTTTATACCTAAACCATAAGCTCCTGAAGCTGCAGCCAGTGCATTATAGACATTATGCCTCAATATACCGGCCATTGTAGCAGGTATTTCATCTATACTCATAAGCATACTGGTTTTATTATCTTGGCAGATATATATATTCTTTTCATCTGCAAAGAAACCTATGCCACCCTGCCTGATGTGATTGTTCAGATGTTCATTGTCTGGATTGACAGAGAATAATATCAGATTTGCTTTTGTTCTGTCTTTTATCTTCATGCAATACTCATCATCTGCATTGAGCACTGCATAACCATCTGTTTTGACTGCTTCAATCACAAGTGCTTTTACAAAAGCCATATCATCCATATCATAGATACCATCTATGCCAAGATGATCTTCCTGAATGTTCGTTATCAATCCTACATCAGCCAAGTCATACCCCAAACCTCTGTTAACAATGCCGCCTCTTGCAGTTTCCAGCACTGCATAATCTATTCGTTTATCCATCAGCACGGTTCTTGCGCTTATAGGGCCTGTATTGTCTCCACGTTTCAAGCATTCATCGTTGAAGTATACACCATCTGTATTGGTCATCCCTACGTTTTTGCCCATAGTTCTTAGAATATGAGAAATCATTCTTACTGTTGTAGTCTTGCCATTGGTTCCTGTTACAGAAATCACTGGTATGCTTACATCTTTCCCCTCTGGGCAAAGGAATTTTACTATTTCACCTGCCACATTTCTCCCTTGGCCTTTGCTTGGAAAATGGTGCATTCGTATTCCTGGTGCTGCATTAATTTCTATAATAGCCCCGTTAGCCTTTTCAAGAGGTATGCCAATATCACTTACTGTTATATCCACACCGGCTATATCCAATCCGATAACCTTGGCTGCCATAACCGCCATTTTAGCATTATCAGGGTGAACTTCGTCAGTAACATCGATTGCTATACCGCCTGTACTAAGATTATCATTCTCTCTTAAAAATACTGTCTCACCTTTTTTAGGTACATATTGCAGAGTCTTTCGCTGTTTTTCCAGATATGCCAGCACAACTTTATCTACAACTATTTTTGTCAATGGCTTCTCATGATCTTCTCCTCGCAATGGATTTTCTCTATTTTCTCTTTCTATAAGCTCTTCAATTGTACTTTCTCCGTCTCCGATTACATGAGCTGCAAGTCTCAGCGCTGCGGCAACCATCTTATCTCCTACAACCAAAAGCCTATAATGATTTCCTTTGATGAATTTTTCTACCAAAATAGTATCTTCATATTCAGAAGCTATTTTATAGGCATTCAATGCTTCTTCCGGTGTTCTTAAGTTTATGGATACGCCTATCCCATGACTTCCAAAATTCGGTTTTATAACCACAGGAAAGCCGATTGTCATGCAATACTGCAATAGCTCATTCTCACTGCTTACAACCTTTCCTTCCGGAACAGGCAGCCCGTATTCTGCCATTATACTTTTTGCCAGCGTTTTATTGCAAGCTATATCCACCGATATGCAGGTTGAATTATCCGACAATGTTGCCTGTATCAATCTGCTGTTTTTCCCATATCCTAATTGGAGCAGACTTCCATCACCTATCTTTATTACAGGAATACCTCTTTTCTCAGCCTCTTTCATTATCATAGACGTACTGACGCCTAAATCTGTCTTGACACATTTTGCTTTTAGCTCTTTCATTTCTTTATCAAAATCAAAATCCTTACCCTCGATAAAACAATTTATCAAATCAACGGCAATTCTTCCGACTTCAATGCCCGCTAATTCATTGATATATGTATATACTACATTGTAAATATTATCTTTATCACCTTTAAAAGCTTTTCCAAAGCTTACATCATAGCCTAACACATTTTGCAATTCTATTGATACATGCTCTATCACATGAGCTAAATAGGTACCTTCTTCTAATCGTTCTATGAAGCCGCCTTCATAACCTCTGGAACAACTGTGTTTCTTTAAACCAGGAAGAAGATTTGTCAAAAACCCATTCAAACCATTGATATCTTTTGTAGGTGTATCATAATATTCACCTAAATCTATCGTCATTTTTACAACAGGTTTATGACTGTAAATATTTCTTCCTTTGTAAGCATAACTGCTTATAATTTTCACTTTTTATCCTCCTCAATTTCTAAATTCTTACGTTCTTCATCATCTTTTTGTATTATTCCCTGCTTTGTTGTCAGATTAAACCCATAACCTTCGGGAAGAACGTGAATTTTTACATTTGTAATAGCCAAAGGCTCTTCAGGTTTCTGCTCTGATACATTAGTAAAAGTTATATCTCTGCCATCAACTATTGTAACCACACCGGAACCAGCAACTCTAAAAGTAAAGTCTCCATAAACAATAGCAGCCGTATCCTCATCAATACCTATTCCGATAACTCCCGGATTCTGAGCTACAGCCGCTAATAGCCTTCCTATTCTGCCTCTTTGATTGAAATGCTGGTCTATTATTACTCCTTGCAGAAGACCCATACCAGGAGCCATCTTTAAAGTACATTTTCTTGGCGCTTCATCATCCTTCCCTTCCACTACCATTACCTGGCTCATCATTGATGCTCCAGCACTGGTTCCGGCAATAACCTTGCCGTTATCTAGGCAATCCAGCACTGCTTTATGGAATTCAGTGCCTCCTAAAATGCTTGATATTCTTAGCTGATCTCCTCCCACAAAAAAAATGCAATCGCATTCCCTGATTTGATTTATTAACCTAATATCATCCGCTTGTGATCTATCATTAATGTTTATCCCATATACAGCTTTACTTCCTAAACTTCTAAATATTTCGTTGTACTCCTTTTCCGCTTTGTAAGGATCATTGGTTGCAGTTGTCACAATAGCAACTGTACTATTATCTCCTCCTGACATTTCATGTACAATTTTTAATATTCTCTTATCAGCTGTTTTGTCTTCGGCACCACCAATTATTATCAGGGTACCTCTTTTCAAGCCTGGCATAGCCACACTCCTCTTTTCACAAGATAGTTTTATTTTTTCTAATTTGCAAAATAATATACAATTAGATAATATTAGATAATAAGCTTGTTGTTTGATAAAAAAATGTTAATGAGGTACGATATGATGAAAAAAATGTTCTTAATAATCTTAATGTCAATTGCTTTAGTTTTTCAGACCTCTTGTATGAAGCAAGATCACCAGAATCCCCGGGAAAATCAAATTGATGAAATTGATGTAGTTGATGAAAATGATGAACAACAGCAACCGGAGCCTTCATATGAAGAAAGGATTATAAACAGCATGGATATGGATGAAAAAATAGGCCAATTGGTTATAATAGGTTTTTCTGAAGGCACTCCTAGAGAAGCATTGATAAATGCTATTAAAAAAGATAAAATAGGCGGCTTCATACTTTTCAGAAGAAATTATGACAGCTTCAAAAGCATGTATGATCTGGTTTCAGAACTGAAGGATTTGAATAAAAATAATCCTCTTCCATTGTTTATAGCAGTCGATGAAGAAGGGGGAACTGTGTCCAGGATACCAAAAGAAGGAGTAACAATGCCTGATGCAAAGAAATTCGGAGATATAAATGATTTGACATTGACAGAGAAATCAGGAAGCATCATAGGAAAGCAGCTGTATTCTGCCGGAATAAATATGAACTTTGCACCTGTGCTTGATATTCTGAGCAGAGATGATAATACTCTGTTGAAACGCAGAAGTTATGGCAAAGATGTAGACAGGGTATCCGCTCACGGCATTTCCTTTATCAAAGGATTGACAAAAGAAGGCATAATTCCGGTTCCTAAGCATTTTCCTGGCCATGGCCACACAAAGGTGGATTCTCATGGTGGTCTTCCTGTGATAAATATTGACAGAAACACGCTTGATAAGAGAGAGCTAGTTCCCTTCAGATATACCATAGATAAAGGTTTGGATGCTATTATGATAGGACATCTGGCATTTCCTCAGATCGACCCTTCAGGGAAACCGGCTACTAGATCAAAGATTTTTGTTACAGATATACTAAAAAACGAACTAGGCTTTAAGGGTATAGCCATATCTGATGAAATTGAAATGATTGGATTCACCAGTGGAAAAGATTCAATTGAAGATGCAGTAATAGAATCCTTTAATGCCGGTATAGATGTTTTCGTCATTGGTCATACTGCGGAAATTCAGCAAAGGGTCTTAAAAGCATTAAAAAATGGTGTGTCAACTGGTTTAATCACTGAAGAGCGTATAAATGAAGCGTTAACCAGAATTGTTCAGGTAAAGAGAAAATATAACCTATCAGATGAAATGAATGTTGATTTTGAAACTGCATATAAACTTTTTGCTGACGAAGAATATAAAAGCTTTGTTGAAGACATAAAAAGAAGGTAGTGGCTGCACCACTACCTTATAACTTCGTTATACATCATTATACATTTCAAAACCGCCTTCAAATGGCTCCAATATGCCTATATGACCCATTAAAGTTTCAGCTTTTTTGCCATCTATCAGGAATTGAGTTTTTTCAATGCCCAGTTCATTTAATGTATGAGTTATCTGCATGATTGTAAATATTTCCTGCATAGAACCACCATACAAGCCCTCCTGGGCAAAATTCACAAAAGCTGTACCATTAGCCACTTCAACGTTTATCAGTTTAGCAGTGGATGGAATCTCTGTGCTTAATTCTTTGCTTTCAGGTCCTTTCATAAGCTCTCTGACAACAGTTTCTTCAATGGATGCATCACCAAATTTGATCACTCTTTTTTCACCGATTAATTTTTCTAATTTCTCATCACCGGTTTCTATATATTCTTTATTAACAAAATATAAAGTAACCTCTTTTTCATCAGTTTTAGGTGTTGGATCAACTACAACATCCTCATTCTTCGGTTCTTCTGTTACAACAGGCTCATTATTTTTTGGAGCACAAGCCGATAAGCTGAATAGCATAATTAGTACTAAAAACATAGAAATATATTTTTTCATAAACGTTAACCCCTTTCTTTGTATGTCTATAAGCATTATACAATTATTTTATTAAAATAAAATGAATAATTATTAAGAAAGTGTTAAGAACATCTAATAGTTTTATAAATTTATCTCAGAGGTACTCTTATGATAAATCTGCTGCCTTCGCCGTATATGCTTTCAACAATTATTTCCCAGTTATGCTTGTCTATAATACTCTTGACGATGGAAAGTCCTATACCATAACCTTCTATTTTTGATGTCTGTCTTATACCTGAATCCAATACTCTGAATCCTCTGTTGAATATATTTGATAAATCATCTTTCTTAATACCTATACCATTATCTTCTATAATTAATCTTGCTTCTGATTTATCTCTTTTAATACTTATGCTTATGAAATTCTCTTTCTTACCCGGATCCCTATACTTAACGGCATTATCAAGTATATTAAGTATAGCCTCTTTAATTTTATTTCTATCGCATTTAATGATAAGGCTTTCTGTCTTCCTAAATAAAATTGAAACATTATTCTTTTCAGCATAGGGTCTAATAAGCTTAACAGCGTCTTCCATTATATCTTCTAAATCTTCAACGGTTATGTCTAAGCTGATATCTTCCAATTTAATTGAGTTAAGCAAATAATCTACCAGCTGTCCCATTCTGATGGTCTCCTGCTTTATATCTTCCAGATATTCTTTATATGTTTGGATGCTGCTCTCTCCTATTGTCAATGAATCTATAAGGGCTCTTATGGCTGTAAGAGGAGTTTTCAGTTCATGAGATATGCTATTAATAAAGCTTTTACGATTGCTCTCAATTTGTCTCAGCTTTCCGCTCATTTCATTGAAAGAGTCAATGAGCATTCCTATTTCTCCGCTTCCTTGTTTTCTCACTCTATATCCCAAATGTCCTAAGGAAAGCTGTTTAACTGCATGATTTAAGCTTCTTATAGGCTTTGTAAGGCTGTTAGCTGCTACCAAGGTGAAAAACAAAGCTATAGTCAAAGATAGAATTGAAACCTTCAGAAGCGTGTTTTGAAGATTCCTAACATCTGAAAAGGCTTCATCCAATAAAGAAGATATAAGCACGGCTCCGTCAATTCTCTTTTCATTCCCTGTACTGCTTATTATGGGCACTGAAAGCTGCAATACATTTTTCCCTTCCAGAGTATATACTCCGGACATTGTATTGCCCTGCAAGCTGCTCCTTATTTCTTTATTATCTAAAGTATCTCCCACATAAATATTAAAGCTGTCTACAATAACTTCTTTTTCAAAATCCAATACTAGTATCCTGGAATTTGACTGCTTTCCATAGCTTTTCACCATTGTATTGATGAGAACAATATCTTCTTTATTTCTATTATAAGTATCGGCCACTATATTGGCAGTTTGAAATAATCTAATTTCCTCATTTCTGATTCTTATATCCTGATAGGTATCTAACACAATTATGCAAAACAAAGCAAAGGTAAGAATTATAATGATACTGTATATCAACAGCATCTTAGTTCTTATTGAAATAATAACCCACCCCCCACTTAGTCATAATATATCTAGGGTGTTTGCTGTCTGTCTCAATCTTATCTCTGAGATTTCTTATATGAACATCTATTGTCCTTACATCATAGGCATCCTCTTTCCATACCAAGCTGTATATATCTTCTCTTGTGAAAACTCTGCCTGGATTGCTGGCTAAAAGATAAAGCAAGTCAAATTCCTTCGCTGTAAGATCTATTTCCTTTCCTTTTAGATATACCCTCCTCTCATTTTGATTGATAATCAGATCATCTCTTGCTATAGAAGCTCCTTCAACCTTTCTTTCACTTCTCCTCATAATTGCTTTCATTCTTGCAATTAGCTCCAAAGTATTGAATGGTTTTGTCATATAGTCATCTGCTCCGAATTCGAAGCCTAAAATCTTATCATAATCTCCATCCTTGGCAGTCAGCATAAGAATAGGAATATCATATCTTTGTCTTATTCTCTTGCAAAGCATCATACCATCCATATCCGGAAGCATTAGATCTAATATAATAAAATCTATTATATTTTTCTCCAGATGCTCCATTGCTTCCGCACCATTATATGCTGCAAACACATTATAGCCCTGCTGCTCAAGACTGCGTTTCAGACCCTTTACTATAAGCTTCTCATCATCTACTATCATAACATTCATAAACCATCACCAACTTATACCGTTTTTGTCAATTCATATTGTTAAAGCCTGCATAGCAGGCCTTTATTCTTTATTATTCAATAAATAATTTCTTATCTCTTCCACCATATCATTTTCTAATATCTTTTGCGATATATCCAATTCCATGAATATATTATCAATTTTATCCTTCAGATTTTCTATTGGATAAGGATTGCCTGTTTTTACATCATAAGCAGCACCATCAGCAGGTAGACATAAATAATTATCATCAATAAAGTATCCATTTCTCATAACTGCCAAGCCTTCATCAGAATTGAGCAGGTCTCTACCCATCATTGGAACAGTCTTGCTATCTATTCCCATGATGTTTAGCAGTGTGGGCATCAGATCCAATCCTCCTCCGGGTATTGTTCTTACTCCTGCTCCTTCATCTCCAGGAAGGTGGATAATAAGCGGAACTTTCTGATGCTTAACCCACATGTAATCATTCATATCATCAATATCCAGAAAATCAGCCAGCTCATCCTTTCTGTCCTTAGATATTGCATAATGATCTCCATATACAGCAAGAACAGTGTTATCCCATAGTCCTTCCTCTTTAAGTCTGTCAATCAAATATCCAAGTGATGCATCGGCATAGTGTATGGCTTCCAAGTAGTTTCCCAAAAAAGTTCCTTTCAGCTCACCTACATTTAATGCATTATTATATGCCTCCGTATTATCATAGGGATAATGGCTGGTTAATGTAACTAAAAAAGCATAGTAAGGTCCTTTCACATTTTTCAGATAATCCATGGACTGCCTGAAGAAGGACTTATCACTTAGGCCCATTCCAATAACTTCATCATGTTCATAATGATTTTTGTTAAGATATTCATCAAAACCTAAGCTGGGATACATTACGCTTCTATTCCAAAAACCTGGTTTATAGGCATGCATGGCAAAACAGACATACCCCTTTTCCTTTAATATCTTTGGCAATGAATAATAATAGTTACCTGGATATTTCATATATACTGCACCATTTTTCAATGGATACAAGGAGGTATTCACCAGGAATTCTGCATCCGATGTTCCGCCTGCAGCAGTTTCACAATAATAGTTTTCAAAGTATATGCTTTTTTCTATCAGCGCATTTAAATTTGGAGTGATTTCCATACCATTTATCTTCTTGCCTATGACAAAGCCTTGCAATGCTTCTACCTGAACAACCATTAGATTTTTTCCTCTGCCTAATCCATAATACTCACGTTCTTCAGGAGTCAAAGCATTCTTTTCCTTAAACCAAAGTTTAATTTTTTCTTTTTCATCTTCATTCAATGGCTTTTTCTGCATCTCTTCTTTAATATATTTGAAAGCATCTATTGCATGATAGTTTATCAGTCCTATGTGCTGTGCAATATATGATTTATCATAAAATGTAGTCAATATATTAGGCTGATTTTTATCCAGCAAATAAATACCGTAATATGAAAAAACGAAACCTGCTGCTAACAAAGCAATTGACAGCAATACCCTCATTGGCCAGCGATGCTTTACATAGAAATACTTTGCATATTGACTTTGCTTATTTGCTTTTATATATGCAGGAATGAGTATTAAAAAATCTATAAAAAACAGTAAATCTGACGCATGTATAAGATTTATTACACTGCTTGAGACTGAGCCTACCATTATTATCTGAGCTATAACAGGCAATGTTATTATATCGTTGAAATATCTATAGAACAGTAAATTGGAAATAATCAGCAAAGTAATAACAATATCCAGTATTAGCATGCTTCTTACCCGCCACTTTGCCTTGATAACAGGCATTAAACACAGGAGTATCAATAAAGCTCCTATCAAAGATATTACAAGCCCTGTTATAGAGTAAATCCTGCCTCCAATAAGATTGTTGAAGTATAACAGCTTTATAAATATAGCAATACCAGTAATAATAGATGTAACCATACTATATTCATACCTTTCATGAAGTCTTGCCTAACAATATTAAATGATACAGTATAGCCAGATATATTTCAATCATCTGGATTCTGAATGTTAAAAGCCGGCATCCTATATTCGTTATGTTTACCAACATTTATCATGTTTTATTCAATAATAATATAAAAAATACCACTCACAAAAACCTTTAAGGTTTCTGTGAGTGGTATTAATGCTCAATATTTATCTATTATTCTGTTTGAGGTTTAACTGTATCCATGTATGTGAATTTGCCGTCTTTAACAACCTTTATAACAGCGTCCTTAACAGCATCTCCGTTTTCATCAAGAGTTATAACACCAGCTGCTCCCATGAAATCTTTTGTCTTAGCGATTTCATCTCTGATCTTTACAGGATCAGCGCTGCCTGCTCTCTTGATTGCATCAAGTATCAATATATATGCATCATATCCGAGAGCTGTAACAGCAGCAGGCTCTTTGTTATATTCTTTTCTGTATTCAGCAAGGAATTTTTCTGATTCAGCTGTAATAGGCTTTTCTGTCGCGAAGAAAGTTGAAAATACACAGCCTTCAACATCAGCTTGACCTATATCTATAAATTCAGGTGTTTCCCAAGTGTCTCCGCCGATTATTGGAACTTTAATACCTAATTGTCTTGCTTGCTTGATCAAAAGAGCTGACTCAGTAAAGTTACCAGGTGCAAATATAACATCTGGATTAGCTGCATTTACGTTTGTCAACTGAGCTGTAAAGTCCTGGTCTCCTGTGTTATAATTTGAAGTTGCTACTATACTGTTTTCATCGCCGGTAAGTTTTTTGAATGCGTCGACAAAGTATTTAGCAAGACCAACAGAATAGTCGTTAGAAACTTCTTGTATAATTGCAGCTTTTTTTGCTCCCAGCTTATTGTATGCGTAATTCGCCATAACAGTTCCCTGGAATGGATCTATAAAGCATACTCTGAAATAATAATCATTGTTTTGTGTAACTAATGGGTTTGTACAAGAAGCACCAACTGCAGGAACTTTAGCATTTCTTACTATATCTCCAGCTGCCATAGAAAGTGAGCTTCCCCAGCTTCCTATGATAGCTGAAACCTTTTCTTTCTCAACCAATAGTGCTGCAGCATTTGCTGCTTCTACCTTATCTGACTTATTATCAACAATAACAAGTTCTACTTTTTTACCCAATACTTCAGGATATAATTTGTTGGCCAGCTTTATACCTTCAACTTCAAGAGCTCCACCACCTGCATTTGCACCAGTGATTGGTTCAAATACTCCTATTTTTATTACATCACTTTCAGCGGCAGGAGTCTCAGCTGCAGGTGTTTCTGGAGCTGCCTGATCTGCAGGTTTAGCACAGGCAGATAAACTAAAAGATAGAATAAGTACCATTGCTAGCAAGAAACTTAACTTTTTCATTTTTCTCCTCCTCATACATATTTTATATATTTACTATATCCATGGATATAGTAAATCTCCCCCAGAGTCTAAAAATCAACATTGCATATTGATGCATTCGTCAATAGCGGACAAATATGAAATTTGTATTTCTGTCCTTATTTTTAAATATTTATTAATCATATTACCACCTGCATAATAATTTGACAATATGTATATTATATTATTTTTTTGTCATATGCGTACAATAATACTAAATTCTCGTACATATGCACAATATTCTAATTATTTATGATATAATTTAGGTATTCTAATAAAATATACGCGAGGAATAAATAGATATGTTTGATAAGATTATAAAATTATCCAAAAAAAATATTGATGTCTCTCATACAAAAAATTGCTTGAAATTTGCAGTTCTTATTCCAATAATAGGAGAAGAAAAAGATTTATCGCTTTTATATGAGATAAGATCTGAAAACTTAGTAAATCAACCTAATGAAATATGCTTTCCGGGTGGAAGAATTGAGCCAGGTGAAACAAATGAGGAGGCAGCAAAAAGAGAAACTATTGAAGAGTTATTGATAAAACCAGAAAAAATAGAAATGCTGGGTCCTTCAAATATACTTGTCACTCCATTTAATACCATAATATATCCATATATAGGTGTTATAAAAGGATATAATGGCACTTTTAATAAGGATGAGGTAAAAGAAGTCTTTGCAGTACCCATATCTTTTCTTTTATCAAATGAACCTTTATGCCATTATATAGATGTGAACCTTAGGCCAAAGGAAGATTTTCCCTATGACCTGATACAGAATGGCAAAGATTACAAATGGGGTAAGGGCAAATATCCTGTTTATTTCTATTTATATGAAGATAAAATTATCTGGGGAATAACTGCAAGAATAACATATGACTTTATAAAAAATCTTAAAGAAATATAATTTATTTTAGAAAACTCTTCGCATTGATGCGAAGAGTTTTCTAACTACCCACTCAGTATTGCTTCAGAAAACTCATCCATATTGTTTATGGGTTTAGAACAGCTGTGTCCTCTGCATATATAAGCCGTTGTCTTTTCACCAAGCATTACGTAATTATCATCACCATTTTTCTTTAATGAAATTGTAATGTGAGGCATAAACTCACTATTTAATATTCTCAGCATTTCTGATGTTTCTTTTGACCCTCTCTCACCAACCAGCACTACTTCCACACTTTCTTTAGCAGCTAACATATAAACAGAAAGAAAACAAGCATATCCGGCAGGATATCTGTCTATTTTCCCTCCAAAGTTTTGGAACATTTCATTTGCTATATCCTCATATTCGTTTCTATTTGCTAATCTTGAGAGCTTCAGCAGCACCAATGCTGCCACTGAATTCCCAGATGGCGTAGCACCATCATATGACTCCTTAGGTCTGGTAATTAATTTCTCCCCATCTATACCGTAAAGGAAAAAGCCCTTTTGGTTTTTATCGTAAAACAGTTTTATCATATCATCAGTAAGTTCAGTTGCTATACTGATGTATTTTTCATCAAATACAACCTGATATAACTCGATTAATCCCCAGATTAGAAAGGCATAATCATCCAAATATCCGAGATAATCAGCCGAGCCATCTCTATACCTTGCCAGAAGCCTTCCGTCCTGCCTTCTCAGATTCTTCAGAATGAAGTCCGCTGCTTTTGCGGCAGCATCTATGTACTTTTTATTGTCAAAAACTCTTCCTGAGAATGCCATTGCTGCAATCATAAGGCCATTCCATGAAGTCAGTATTTTATCATCCTTGAATGGATGTACCCTTGTCTCTCTATATTCATAAAGCTTATTCCTCAGTAATTCCAAATTCTCATCTTTAGATACTCTTTCATAGGATTCATTTTCTATCAGATTTGGTATATTCTTTCCTTCAAAATTGCCTTTATCTGTTATACCATAAGCTTTGCAAAAAAGTTCCCCGTCTTCTTGTCCAAGTACTTCATATATCTCTTTTTTATCCCAAATATAAAATTTGCCTTCTTCGCCTTCAGAATCAGCATCTACTGCAGAATAAAATCCGCCCATTGGAGATGTCATTTCTCTAAGAATGTATTCACCGATTTGCATAGCTATATCTTTAAACAAATCCTTTTTTGCAGCTTGATAAGCTTCTGTATATGCATACATAAGCAAAGCGTTGTCATATAACATTTTTTCAAAATGGGGTACGAGCCATTTATCGTCAGTAGAATATCTGGCAAAGCCAAAGCCTATATGATCATATATGCCCCCTCTGTACATTGACTCCAGCGTTTTAATAACCATCTCCAAAGCTTTTTCTACCTTGGTGATCCTGTAATAGCGCAGCAAGAACATGATGTTATGAGGCATCGGAAACTTAGGGGCTTTCCCCATACCTCCATACTTCTCATCAAAACTGCTGCTTAGGGATTTATATGCTTTATGGAGCATATCCTCATTCACAGTATTTTTATCTTCTTCCCTTTCTTCGCTGGATAGAATTTCAATAATTCTATTTGCAGAGCTCAAAAGCTCATCCCTCTGGTTTTGCCATGCATCACTTATCTTATTGAGTAGTGCAATAAGCCCGGTATAGCCTAATCTTGATTTCTTTGGAAAATATGTACCTGCAAAGAAAGGCTTCTTATCGGGAGTCATCATTATGGTTAAAGGCCAGCCTCCGCTTCCAGTAAGTATCTGACATACCTCCATATATATGTGATCTATATCCGGCCGTTCTTCTCTATCCACTTTTATGGAAACAAAATTCTTGTTCAGGATATCGGCAACCTCATCATCTTCAAAGGATTCTCTCTCCATCACATGACACCAATGGCAAGTTCTTTGAATACAGGTCAGCTATAGCCAATAGACAGGAAGATAGGCTTATCTTCTGATTTGGCTTTCTGAAAAGCTTCATCACTCCAAGGAAACCAGTTTACAGGGTTATGTGCATGTTGTAATAAATATGGAGATTTCTCATGGATTAGTCTATTGGCTTGTTTATTAGTTGACATGTGGGCATCACCTTCCTTTCATTATTTATAGTTTGTTGGTTTTTATAGTAAAGTATTATTTTTATTTACCACCAAACTATTATTTGAAAGAAAGTGATTATATATTCAACTTGAAAAGTTGTGAAATTTCAGTATCAGGGTAGGCATTAATTTTTTATATCAGCATTTTTATATCCCTCTACCATTTGAATGGAGAATGAGATTATTGCTTTTATTACAGCTTTGATGAAACAACCATGCAATGCTTCAAAGCTAAATGGATGACACTATCCAAGGGTAGGGTACACTTCTTTTTTGCCTTCATCTACCATAGAGCAAGTGGGTATAGATTTTTTCAGACTTTTAAACTAAAACTTGATATTTTCAGGCAGATTAATCAACAACTAAATTGCCTTCTTCATCCAGTTTCTGTTCAAATCCAAAGAATGTCATTTCCACAAGGCAATGAGCAATTATGTTGGGATGTGATAATTTGGCTAAGGTATCTTCATCAATATAAAAACCAAGCCATCTTTCAAAGCCACAATTAACTATAGAATAACCACACCATTCATCATCTTTTCCAGAAACATCAAAATAAAGCTCTTTATCATTCTCATCAAAGCTGTCTGGGCAATAGTAATCATCATTCCCATCATCCATAAATACATTGATGTATATGCACATGTTTTTGTTATTATCAGCAGGGGTTAATATTGCTAATTTTTCATATAAGGCCTTGTATTTACCTTTATAGTTATCTATAGAAACTTCAGCTCTAATCTCATAATGTCTTGCTATACACTCCCACACTTGACTGAAATCAGTATCTATAATTAATTGTTTAAAAGTTACCATTTGTTTTCCCCTTACTTATCATTCAGCTTTAATCCATTGAAACTCTCCTACATCATAAGAGTTATTTACACATTCTAATGCTTCTTCCAATGATGAATGAACAGTATCACCAATAACATTCCAGCTTATATCACAGTCAAAAACATAGTAGTCATTACTTCCCTCATATTTAGCAACTGCCAAACATGTAATAGTTTCTCTATGGTCTTCAAACTGAATAAAACCAAAATTATTAGTTGCTTTATTATCAATATACAAAATTACTCTTGCACTATCCAACTCTGTGGGTGCTTTCATAAGGGTTCACCTCCAGTAGAAATAACTTGAGAATGCCTTACATCTCTTTATTCTCCCTCAAATGTAATCTGCTATCTAAGTACTCTTTTGCTTTAACAAAAGTCATAGGAGGCAGTTTATTTTCCCTATGTAAGCTTTCTAATACTGAAATGTTACCATATGTATTTAACCAGTTGATAGCCTCTTCTACTATTGCTTCAACAGATTTATCCTCATGTGCTAATCTTGCTTGTATATGGCACAAGTTCTCTGGTGGATTTAACTCTGTACCAAGTGCTTTAAAATAGACACCTAAGTTTATATAATAATCTTCTCCCCATTGAGAACCTTGAACATTAATAACCAATATAAAATCTTCAATTACTTTATGCCAAGTAGTTCTTGTTTTCTTAAAGTTATTCTTCTTCAACAATGGCTTAAGAGCTTCTACCATAATATCTTTAGTCATCTGGCTCAAAATAACTCCTCCTGTAAATCTCAATTAATGCTCTACAATTGTCTTAGCTTCTTATACATGTTTGTGGGAGTAATACCTGTTATTTAATGTATTAGTTATATATATGCTCCCTGTGGTCACATATATATAATACACCATTTTGTCAAAAAGTGAGTCATGCTTTGAAGCCTTACAGCTGTTGATGTTAAATTATTGGAAGAATAAGCTTCAACCCAAATACTGTCACTTTATGCACTTTACCTTTAAGTCATTATAAGCTTCAAGAGTCCAAGGATGAAGCACCTTTATATTATTTCTGTTTTCATACAGATAGCTTATGTAGGAGAATGCTCCATGTTTTAAAGACTCTTCTAACCCATTTAAAATCCCACTTAAAATTGGTTTGCTATCTGCACTATCCCATGACAGTTTATCAGCAATGAATAAAACCAAGTCAATGTCTGATGCTCCTGCTCTTAATGTAGTATGGCATTCAATTGCATTGAGGATGTTATTATCCTTAATCCCAAATAACTCATAGGCAAGCACTTTAGATATTTTCTGATGTAAAAGACCAGCATATGTATGTTCCTCACCAAGGATTTGTATTCCAAGTTGAGATGCAATATCAACACTCTGACTATCTGAAAAGACTCTTCCTACATCATGAAGGTAACCAGCCATTCTGCAAGAAACATTATCTACATTAAACCTCTTAGCAAGCCTTTCTGCTTCATTTGCAACTTTGCTACAATGTTCAGCAATTTCTTTATAGCCATGGTATTCCAAAAACTTATAAGCATCTTTTTCTATATTGTGAGTAAATGTAATATTTTCTAATAAATCTGATAATATGTTCATTTCAAGCCTCCACATACAGATTAAACTGTAATTATTTCTGTGTCAAAAAATCTTTCCTGGAACTCCACAAGTGCTTCAATTTGCTCTTTGCTGTACTTTTTAGGGTGCTTTGAAACAACCAGTTTGTCCTCATTATCATTTTTTCTGTGTATTACTGCAATAACTATCCCTTCATACTCTTTTACTGGAACAAACTCTCCAATAATATAGGCATCAATTTCTTCACCATCTCCTGAAACTGTATCAGGGATGTAGCCATAATTAATCATGTAATAAATATTATTATGTTCAGGATGTATTGACCCTAAGGGTCTGTCAATTACAACCTTTACTTCTTTTCCAAGATAATCTACCATACAATAACCCTTTCTGCCTTACTGACAATTTAAACCATACTTTATCTTTCCTTCTGACATTATATCATTTATTACTAATAAGTTCCAAGTTATAACAAAAAGAAGTCCTTAATCAAAATTAAAGACTTCCTTTATCCTGCCAACTTCTCTTTTAACTTCCTTACTGCTCTACTTGCTGTAGACTGTGATACATTCAGAGAGGCTGATAACTTCCTTGTAGAAATATTGGGTTCAGTTTTCCAGAGTGTTAGAATAGCTTTCTCCTGCTCTGTGAAATCCATTGCCTGTAATAACTGTTTGTGAGCTTCTTCATTGTCCAGTTTGTCCATTACAGCTTCATAATACAGATGTGCTCTCCTGTCAGGAACATCTTCACCATTCTCCAGCATCTGCTGAATGCTTCTGACATTATTGCTGTAGGTCAATAGCCTTTTTGGCTTTTTAATATCTCTTATCAAATTAGGGTAAATATTTTTTAACACTTTATGCTTTAGCATATAAACAAAAGGATAATCTGAACCTGTACTATATTCCACCATTTCAAAAACAGCAGACATGACCATGCTTCTAATATCATCATATTCTACTTTAGTCCAGGCAAGCTTTTTGTATAACTCATATGAAAGCCAGTCCCCAAATTTAGTCCTGTACTTCTTATGGGAGTGTTTCCATATATGCCATTTACCAGAGTCATAGAAGTTGAATAACTCCATAAATAAAGCATCATAGTCCATGTCAAAATAAAAATCTTCTATCTTTTCAAAATGCTTTAGCTTCTGAGGTTCATGTTTGTGGTTGCTTCTTAAAATCTGATGGGTTTTACTGTCCCATCTTGGAAGACTTTCCAGCTCCTTTTGCCTCTCCAGCTCTTTTAACCTCTCAGCTTCTTCTAATTGCTTTTGTTCTTCCTCAACCATAGTAAAGAACTTCATATCATCTAAATAGATATCATTGGAAAAATCCATTCCTCAAATCACCTCCAAAATAGGCTTCCAGTTATTCTTTAAGTTATTTTATTGCCTTACAATTGCAAACTTGGTGTGCAAGGTATAAGGAGTATGTAAATGCTTCAATGGCAGTAGTAACAAAGAGTTCAGCACTATGTAATATAAAACCTGTATACACTTATAGGTGGAGTTTAGATGGTAGAAATTTGCATTTCTTATAAGAGAATAAACTGTTATAAGCATGGTATTCAAGTATAAATCATATTTATGTCAACTACAATAAGTAAATATTACAAATTTCCAAAGTAGTAGAGATAGCAGTCATTAAGCTCATGTAGTAATAATTACCACATAAATATTATGTCTACCTCTGGTATAATGTCATTGTAGCAAGTCATAGAAAATGGAGGTCAAAAATGCAGCAGAATATTATTGATATATTGAATAAAAATAACATTACAAAACTTTATGCATATAGTAGAAAATCCAGAGACATTGAGGGTGAAGGACTTCAAAAGCACCATGATATTTTACAGCAGTTTGCAGATGAACATGGTCTGCCACTTGAAGTGCTGGAGGAGGTTGGTAGTTCAGAAACACTCAATAGACCTATGCTTAATGATATAAGGGATAAGGTTAAAGCCAAGGAAATAAGATGCTTGTTAGTGTACAGGCTTGACAGATTATCAAGAAAAGTTACTGATACAGAAAGACTGTTAAAAGAGTTTCATTTCCATGATTTAATACTTATTGAAGCCCACAATGGAAGGTTTATTGATTATTCAGATTATATTGGCAACAAACTTACTGCTGTTATGAATGACCTTTACCTTGAACAGGCAAAACAAGTACTTAATGCAGGAAAAATAAAATCTGTCTCTCTTTATGGTAATCATTTAGGGGAGGCTCCTTTAGGGTACACATACAATAAAACTTCAAAGAAATTAGAACCTAATAAGGATAAACATATTATTGAGGAAATTTACCAAAGCTACCTTAATGACATGAACCTGTTTGATGTGGCTGTAGAAATGAATAAGAGGGGTTATAAAACCAGAGATGGCAATATATTTACCCATAAGACAATAAGAGATACCCTGACAAATGAAAAATACATTGGTACTCAAGTTTATGGCAAAAGAAAATGGTTCAAGGATGAAAATGGTAATAAAACTTCCAAAGCAGCACCAGAGTCTGAATGGATAATTTATGAGAATGCCCATGAACCAATTATTACAAAGGAAGCTTTCCAGAAAGTTGACCAGAAATTGAAGGACAATAGGATAGTTGATGTTAACTCAAGAAAGAAAACCTATGGACTTACAAATATTATCAAATGCAGCTATTGTGGCAGGAACATAACATTTTACAAGGATAGCAATAATGGTAAAACCTATATGAAACCATGTGCCAACATAGATTTTACAACTGGGAAAAGATGTCCTAATGGGGCAAGTTCATTAACTATTATTGACCAGTTTATAAATGATAAAATTAAAAGTGAGATTAAGCCTGCTATGGATAAGATGAATGAAGTCCTTGCAAAATCCACAGAAATAATTGATACCAATAGTGTGAGGGTTAAAGAGTTGAATAATGAGAAAAAGGATATCAATAAAAAGTTAGATAACCTTTTAGACCTGCAACTTGCTAAAGGTATTGACCAAAGGCTCATTGATAAGGAAAATCAATTGAAATATAGACTACAACAAATTGAGGATGAACTTGAAGGAATAGAAACTGAAGCTGATGGGAAGAACTGGGTAGATGTGTTTTTTGATTTGCATAGAGACTTTATTGCAATACCTTTCAAATGGAAAAGCAAAGACCCATCAGTAAGAAATACTTTCCTTAAAAAGTATATTGATAAAATAGTGTATACCAAGAATAATATAAATCCTGATAAACCCAAGCTGGAAATCCATTATACAGAAATAGTTAATCAAGCTATTGAGCTTTATAAACAATACAGGCAAGAAATGAATATCAGAGTAGAGGAAAGAAAGCAGAAAGCCATAGCAGATGGTACTTATTGGGGGTTAATTGGTACTGGCAAACATGTTAATGATAAATAATATACTTGAAAAATATTGTAGGATGGGTGAAAGTTGCCTATCCTTTTTTCTTGTAGTAAACTATAGGAAAGGCTTAAATGGCAGGTTGTAGCAATATGTATTCAGAGGGGATGCCATCAGTGACAGGTAGAATATCCAATGGAGAGGAATATGGGCTTATCCTCAGCCTTTGCTTTTTCAAAAGCCTCTTCGCCCCAAGGAAACCAATCAACAGGATTATACGCATGCTGAAGCAGGTAGGGAGATTTTTCATTGATGAGTTTGTTTGGTACTCGATGTTTGTTAGTCATTTTATCACCATCTTTCTATTTAGAATTCTTTTCTTTCGCTTATTTTGCGTAATCAATATGTTATTATTACATATTTAAATGATGACACTTTACTTCCCCACATTCTACTAGAAAAACAAGTATCTTGGAGTTGATTTTTTATAGTTAGCATACTCACTTCCAAATCTCTCCTGGAGAAATTTTTCTTCTTCCATTATCTGCAAGTGAATCACTACAATATTACAACATGCAACTATTAAGGACAGAGTATTTGGATAGGTGAAGAATAGACCTATAAACATCAAATCAAACCCAACAAATGCCGGGTTTCTGCTATATTTATAAATACCATTTGTAATTAAGCTTGTTCTGGTATTCCTATCTACTCCAACTCTCCATGAACTCTTCATAAAGTATATGGCTAACTCAAAAAATACCACACCAATAGCTGTAAATATCAGTCCAATAATCTCAAAATATATGTCATTCAAGTATCGAAAACTAAATCTGGAAATATAGCTGTTAAAAACAATAGAGAATATCCATAATAATATCCAAACAGAAGTAGTGATTCTTAAAAAATTCTCAGTATATTTAAGCTTTGCATCCTTTTTTCCTCTCCCCAATACATTAGCTTCTATCTCACTATTTGATTTTAAATCATATAGCTTATAAAGGTATGAAACTCCAAATATTAATAACAAGGCAATCGATATGCTACCCTTATACATTTTTATTATCCCCCTGTTAGCATTAAATATGAATATATGTTCATATATTCATATTTAATATAGCAAATATTCCAATATTAATCAATATGAGATTAAAGCTTCTCTAATTTATTTATGTATGGTAATTTGCTTAAAGAGTTAAAACTTTATTGATTATTTTATGGAATTTTTTGTTAATAATTTACATGATATTAATAACTTCTAAAATACTCGATGAAAATGAACATAGGATTTTCTTTTAGATATCCAAATAAAAGAAGGATACTACTTTTATTATTAGCAGTATCCAAATTACTCATTAAACACAACTTGATCATCTGTCTCTTCAATACATGGCTCCATAGCTGCAACGCAATTTCGCCCCATGGCTTTTGCTTTATATAAAGCATTATCTGCTTTGATTAAAATATCTTCAATACTATTATTTTCACCTTCATCACCACAGATTGCTGCCACTCCAATGCTTACTGTAAAGCTGATTTCCTGTTTTCTGTAAATCACCTTTTTCTCTTCCACAGTTTCCCGGAACTTTTCTGCTGCCTTTATGGCATCATATAATGATGTGTTCTTCATAATTACCGCAAATTCTTCTCCTCCGATACGTCCCACAATATCGGTTTTTCGGAAATTGGTCATTAAAAGATTTCCCATTTCACGAATCACTGCATCCCCTGCAGCATGGCCATAGGTATCATTAATGTTTTTAAAACAATCCAAATCCATCATTAACAATGATAGTTCCTCTTTATGCTTTTTAGCACGGGCATACTCTTTTTGAGCCAGATTCATGAATTCAGCCCTATTATTCAGACCACTTAAGGAGTCTGTTGTTGCCAAAGTCTTTAGTGTCTCCTGAATCTTTCTTTCTTCTGTGACATCACGTATGGTTTTAAGCATTCTTGTGTTTCCTTCATGTGAATCACCTAAGGGCACTGCATCAATTTCAAAATATCGCTCTTCTCCATCGAGGGTCAATGCAATATCCCAGGTAATATCGCTTTTAAAAACTTCCAGCAATTCTGGCTCTCCATTAAGAATATGCTCAATAGGATAATTATCTAATTTAATGTTTAGTGCCTTAAAGAATTTTTTTGCAGCCCTATTGTAATCAATTATCCTTTGCCCTGGTCCCAATAACATCATGCCAGTCGAGTTATTCTCAAAAACTGTATCTCTCGTCAAAGTTCTTATTTCTAAAAAATCATATTTTAGAATACCATAGCCAATAATTAGCAGAGAAATTGGTATTATTAATGCGGCATAATCGATACTCTGCTCTTCGAAAGTAAAAAGAATCAGTGTTATCCCAATAAAGGGAAATAGGGAAGCAAAAAAGAAAACCAGAAAGTGAGACTTGGTATATCCAGCCTGATTTTTAAGGTACCCTAAGAAATAAACGATAATGGTCAGGAACAAACATATTATGGTATGTGAAATGTTAACATAGTACCAGAAACCTAAATCCATATGCAAGGTATTATATCCAAATACCTGTCTTACTTCCCAATTTGTATAGAATAACCGGTGCCATGAATTTGTGAGTCTAATAAAAAAGGTAATTACAGGTACAAAAAATAGCACAAGCACTGCCCGACTTTTTAAAAAATTGATGGTTTTTGTATAGATAAGAGCTACCATCAGCCATAGTACAGAAATAAAGGGTAACCCTAGATACTGAAACTGATTCCAAAAAATCATTTCTTCCAAATTGCTGCTGTTAATAATCATTAAATAGCCAAATAAATAGATACTAACACATAGAATCAAGGCAGCAAATACCCTTCTATAGCTGGTCCTGCCTTTTGAAAAAAAATAAGCAGAAAAAAACTGGGCTAGTGTAATAGCAAGTATTAAATAAAGGCTGACTATTATTTTCAAGAAAAACACCTCAGCATATATTGAAATCAATGTTGTCTGCAGCAACACTCCTTAAATCGGTTAAAGAGTTTAGCTAAATTTGCTTTTAGGTTTTTTATAGCATTGTCCACTGTAATTGTCAACAAATAAATTATGAACAGCAAGTCAAATTGTAATATTAATTAAGTATTTACTGGTTTTTATTGCACTGGAAATAGTAAAAATGCTATTCTTAAATATGATTATATTTTCTTTAAAGGAGAATATTATGGATATTTACAAAGCGAAGGAATTGGTATTGAAAGCAGGACTTAATCTTATAGAGAAAAAATTAATCTCAGGTACCTATGGAAATGTGAGCTGTCGTATAGATAACTACAGGTTCGCCGTAACACCAAGCGGGAGAAGCTATCAAACCCTTACTCCTGATGATATAGTGATTGTAAATATTTCTGACTGCAGTTACAGCGGAAATATAAAGCCATCCTCAGAAAGCGCTGTTCATGCTGAAGTCTATAAAATATTCCCTGATATTAATTTCGTCATCCATACACATCAGGAAAATGCCTCGGTAATAAGCGCTGCATCAATAGATTTCATTGAACTGGCTGAAGCAAATCCCTATCTTGGTATAGAAGTACCGATGGCTGATTATGCTCTCCCTGGCACAAATGAATTAAAAAATAATGTTATGAAAGCCTTAAGTGAATCAGGCTCCAAAGCGGTTATTATGAAGAATCATGGCGCCCTATGCTTGGGGAAGGATTATGACGAAGCTTTCTCAGTAGCTACTGAACTGGAGAGAATATGTCATGACCTCATTACAATGCAATATCTTAGGCTTAGCGGAAAATCTGTTTTTGATGCTAATGATATGATTAACTTTTCACTTTCCCTAAATCATTGCATAAGAGATGACTCCATTTTAACCAAAGATATTAATACATCTTTACCGCAGGAAGCAGAAATCTATGATACTGTATATAGTAAATACAAAGAGTTAAAATATTCTTTATTTACAAACACGCCTGAAATTAGAGGCATATGCTGTTACGGTATTGAACTGAAGCCTGTGCTTGATGATTTCGCACAGATAGCCGGAACCGGTGCAAAAAATGTTGGACCTGTTCCTGAAGAAATTGTCAATGCCCTTGAAAACTCTATGGTTGTTTTTATACGCAATGCAGGGGCTTTATGTTTTGGTAGAACTGAAAAAGAAGCAGCAACTGTAAGCATGATTACCCAAAAAGCCTGCAAAGCTTATATAGGTGCTTCTTTGTTTGGAAAAGTAAAATTCATAGACCCTGCTGAATGTATAGTGATGCACAACAATTATTGGAACAATTATTCAAGACAAGATGAATTAAATAAATAATATTATTTATTTCAATGTTTCTACCACTGCCATATAATCCTCAAGATTTTTGAGCTCGGTATTCTTGTACTTAACCAGGTGTTTGGCCAGATCTTTAGAGTTCTGGCCTTTTACATTCCATCTAAATGAAGCTATGCTGAAATTTATCTTGTTATAATATGTCTTATAAATCTGACCTATATTCATACCCATAGTATCTTTTGCAATGATCTCCACATTATCCTTCAGGTTCTCTTTTAATGTGAGCGCAAGCATTTCCGACCCACATCCGCTTTCCTGGTTCAGAAACACAAAAATCTTCTTAAATTCATAAAAAAAATTATCTGAAGAATATTGATGCTTAGAATTTGCAAATTCTACTGCAGCTATTGTGCTGTTGCCTGGAAGCAAATCATCTGCAATCTTTATTACCTCATCCAAACTGTATATATGATTTCCCCTCAGATCCAATATTAGATAATCAATGTTTTTCGCTTTCTCTATGGCTTTATAGAACTTATCCTCTGCATTTTCTCCAAAGTTGGTCAGCCGGATATATAATGTATTATCATCAATTTTTCTTTTTTCAAATTCCATCTTCTTATACAGTGAATATTTAACCTTTCCTTGAGCTAAATTAGCATAGCTGAAATTTGTCACATTATCCCCGGACAATTTTTTTGAATGGTTAATCAAGCTGCTTATCTCTTCTTTAGAGGTTATGGGTTTATTTAAGATACTATTTTTAAAATCTATATATTCTCTATTCATCAGCACATGACTGTAAAGATAACTTCTTTCAAAATCTCTTATTATGTTTTTCGCGTCTGATGCAATAACAAATCCAAAATAACTGAATAAAGAAAATCTATAAACTACAAAAAAAACTAATACGGTGAATACAAAAAGCATGGATCGCTTTCTTTTGACAGCAACAGTCCTATTTCCAATAGCTGTTTTGTCTTTCAATATTTTCACCTTCCACAAGTAAATGTATATATTCTAATTATTTGCCTATTTATTGCATATTAATCATAAAATTAAATGCAGCATCACTATTTTGATGCTGCACTAAGAACTGAATTTATAACATCCCATACTGCTGGTTTTTCAAAACCTTTTCTCCAGGATGCCACTCCTACGATATTATATTTGTTAGCCAGTCTAACCTTAAGCCTTATTGAATTCTCATCCTCCAGCCATATTCTATACAAAGAGCCGTCGCTCTTATATTCTGCATAGTACTGTCCGCTTTCTTCATCCCATACCGTGATTGCATTATTATTCCTAATAGCTTTTTCTCCGTCTTCCATTGACAGAGCCTTAGATGTTACAACAGTTCTTCCATTATCATAGGTTTCTTTCCAAAGTCTAGTATAGAAAGGTACTCCCAAAATAAGCTTGTCCGCCGGAACTTCTTCAAGCATTTTTACCAAACTGTCTTCAACCCAGCTCAACTGTGCTACTGAGCCGCTTACGGGACTTCCTTCCCAGTGTTGGTCATATCCCATCATTATTATATAATCCGCATACTTGGATAAATCTTTTCTGTTATAGCATGTGGACCAACTGGAATACTTATTTATCGGGGTAACATCAACAGATACAGATAGACCTTTAGCCTTTGCTTTTTCTGACAGTTCCTTGATAAGCAGCGTATACTCATCACTATCCTGTGTCCTCATGTTCTCAAAATCCATATTTATGCCGTCAGCATTGTATTTCAAGCTAAGCTCAATTATCTTGTTTACAAGCTTGGTTCTTTTTGCTGGATCAACCAAAACCTTAGCTGTAAGCTCCTTATCAAACCCATTTCCAAAAAGAGGCCAGACCTCATATCCATTTTTGTGAGCCCAATTTGTATATTTTACATCAGCCTTGTCTATAAAGTTCAATGCCTCATCCTTCATAACAAACCATGTTGGAGAAATAACATTCAATCCGTCAATCTTCTGTACTCCTGTCATATCAGGGGTACTTTTATAGATATAATCCCATGTTAGATTGATTTTACCACCGCTTCCTTCTTGATTAATAAAAATGTAATCACATGATGAATCGTATACTTCAAATTTTCCATTTCTATTTGTCATATACAAGTTCTTCCTTACATTATATAAGCTCTTCTTAAGAGTACCTTTGTCAATAGCTACATCATAGTTTATCTCCACAACAGTCTTATATAATGAATTCTGCAATACATAAACCTGTATCTGTCCAATATTTCTATTCAGATAAGAATTCTTCAATTGCTCAATGACCTTTTTTCGCTCAAGGTTTAATGATTTCTCCTTACCTATTGAATACTCTATAACGCCATTTAAAGCTGTGTTTTTGTCATTGGCTGCTTTTATAATGCTTTTCTCATATGCTAAAGCGAAATCAGCAATCTGGGATTGCTGAAGCTTTGTTTTCAGATTTATAAATCTATAAATCATAGCAGCTGCTTCGGCTCTCGATGAGCTGCCTTTGGGAGAAAAACTTCCATCAGGCATTCCGTTTATTATTCCTGCGGAGGAAACTTTATCTATGCTTGCTTTATTTGGATAGCCGCTCTTTATATCAGTAAAGGATACAGGCTTGTCCACTTCAAAATCAGCAGGCAAGGCTGCTGAAATAATGATAGCCATTTCCTCACGTGTTATAGTCTTATTTGGATAAAAGTTTTTTTCATTAAAATAATCCAGCAATCCATGAGCTTTGCCTATGTTAACATAGGGATATGCCCAGTGAGTAACAGGGATATCTATATAATCAGAATGTTTTTTTGAATCATCCTCTAAACCCATGACTCTTACTATCATGGCTATAAATTCTGACCTTGTTATTACATTATTGGGCTTCATAGTCTTGTCAATAAATCCCTCCAGTATTTCCATGCTGCTTAATTCTGTCATATACTTCTCAGCCCAATGTCCTTTCAAGTCACTATAAATGTGGAAGCTTATCACCGGTTGAACAAGTTCATTTTTCAATATTTCAGGATTATTTCCTACATATGTATTATTATCTGCAGCTGCAGTGAATAAAACAGATGTAGATGCCATTGCAATAATTAAAAGGGTAAAAATAAAATAGATGTATAGCTTATTTCTTTGAGCCATTATTCCGCCTCCTTTAGCTATATATATTATATAGCATTATGTAAACTAATTTTAAGCGGAATATACTGCCATGTTATGATATGATGCTATTTTGCATGCTTTCTTTTTCTGTATTTGTTTTCAAATTGTTGTAATAGTCTATATAGTCTAGGCCTGCTAAACCTAACTGTATTGCAACTTCTTCAATCAAATAAATGCATAATATATCCAATATCTGGTTATTTAAAATTCTGTTCTCAATTTCTGTCAGATAATATGAGTTTTGCTTTTTTATATATAAGTTAATATCAAATTTTTTATTATAGGAAAGACCGATTCTATAATACAATAAAGGGTCCAGCTCCACATTGCACAACCAAAGGCTGAAAAAATCCATAAGTATTTTGTACAACTCATTGAACAATTGATCCTTCTTGTTAACATCCAAACTTTTAAGCTTATAATTTTTAGTCATGGCTTTTATTGGTGGTATAAATAAAGCACAAATAATCACAGGATAAAAATCCTTTGCTTCAGATAATAGTCTTTTGTATTCCTTTGGATTAATTATTTTCTTTTCATTTATATAATTCATCATAGCTTCTATATTTTCAGATACGTAGTAGCTGATAAATATGCTTTTAAAGGTGTATAATACACCGCGTAAAATTATGCTGTGTATTTCAGATGAACTCATTTCATCTGAAGCAATCCTGAGATTTCTATTGTCTTTCTCTTTTTTTGCCATAATCACACCTCCAAAAAGCTCTCACAATAATTATTACCATCATTTGGTTTATTATGCAGGAATTTCAGACATTACAGAAAATAGAATTCTGGTATGATATAGCTAATAAGTTAATATATAAATTATGAAACTTTTATAACCAAAATTAGTCTAATAAGACAAAGAAATAATTTGGAAGGGGATAGACATGAAAAAGATCATATCGATAGTCTTGGTAATGATACTAATATTCGGAACTGTATCTGTTGTTTTTGCCGGTACGACCCAGGCTAATGGTAAAATAAGTCTTGAAAAAGCTATTCAAATAGCTAGAGAAGCTTTCAACTTTAATACAGAAGGCTTCGACTTTAATCAAAGCTATTATGAAAATATGGAAGGAACAAAGCAGTGGCAGCTAAGCTGGAATTCAAGAAGCAATGGAGACAGTATAAGCATTACTGTAGATGCGGATACCGGTGATATTCTAAACATGTATCAATGGAAAGAGGAATTCTCAACTCCTAAAAAGCTTGCAAAACATAGTAAAGAAGAAGCACTGAAGGTAGCAGAAACCATCATTAAAAAGCTTCAACCTGAAAAAATCAAGGAAATGGAGCTTGTAGATGATAGCAAATACCAATCCAAATATATTTATGATTCCAATACCTATAATTTCTATTTTATAAGAAAAGTTGACAACATTGACTTTCAGGGAGATGGCGTAAATATAGCAATAGACAAAAATACTTTGGAAGTCAATAGTTACAATTTTAGCTGGAGTAAAATAGCTTTCCCGGATGCATCAAAAGCAATTAGCATGGAACAGGCAAAAAAAATTTTCAGAGAGAAAAATGGTATCGAATTAGCTTATATAATAAGATACGATCAAAAAACCAAAAAAAATACTGCAAAGTTGGTCTATACATTGAAAAACGGAAGTAGAGCTATAGATGCCTTAACCGGAGAGATAATCAACCAAGTATTTTATCCTCTGTACGAAGTAGGAGTAGCAGGAGATGTTCAAGCCGCAAAAGAAGCAGTAGTATTGACACCTGAAGAGATGAAAGAGGTTGAAAACAATAATAAGTATCTGAAAAAAGAAGAAGCACTTGAAATTGCTAAGAAATATGTGAAGCTTGATGAAAAACATAATCTGGAAGCTTCTTCCCTTTACCCAAATTACAATAGCGACGGCGCTGTTTGGAACTTCTCATGGAGCTACAACATTTCGGATAAGAAAGAGTATTCCTATGTGCATATCTCTTTAGATGCAGTAACTGGAGAAGTAATAAACTTATCCAACTATAACAGCCACCAAGATGTTGCTGATAACAGTGTACCGAAGTACAATTTTGAAAAATCTAAAGAATTGGCAGAAAGCTTCTTAAATGCTGTAGCACCTGAAAAATTTGCTCAATCTGAATATAGGCCAGATCCATATGAAAATAATTTAGTTGATAAACCGATACTCTACAATTTTAAATTTGTCAGAATGGTAAATGGAATAGTTTGCCCGGGAAATTACCTAACTGTAACAGTAAACACCTATACCGGTGATATCACAAACTTCTATTCTGTATGGACAGACATAGAATTTCCAAAGGCTGATAATCCACTAACTATAGAAGCAGCATATGAGGCTCTATATAAGAATGTGGATTTTGGTATGAGTTATATTAGTACTTACGACTACAGACTTAAATATCCTAATAACAAAATCATAAAACTTGTTTATTCCTTTGATACTTTTTCAGGATTGCTTGACCCAAAAACCGGTGAGTTGTTGGATTACAACGGTGATGCTTTAAAGAATAAAAAGGATAATTTATTTGAAGATATAAAAGGCCATTGGGCTGAAAATGACATAATGAGATTAATGGAAGCAGGCATTATTGAATCTGATTCTAAATCATTTGCGCCAGATAAGAATATAAAGCAGAAAGACTTTGTAAAAATGCTAATCAATTCACTGCAGCCAAACTACAGAATTTTGCCCTATGATTCTAGTTCAACAGAGGAAAACTATGACGATTATTATAAACAAGCTATTTCAAGAAAAATACTTACTGAAAAAGAAAAAAATCCTGATTCAGAAATTACAAGGATTCAAGCAGCTAAAATGCTTATAAAAGCCATGAATCTTGGCTATATAGCAGATAAATCAGATATATTCGCACTTAATTATAAAGATAATGACTCTATATCTAAAGAATTGAGAGGCTATGTAGCTATTATTACAGGACTTAACATTATGTCCGGTAAAGAAGGTGGAATTTTTGCACCGGAAGATAAGCTTACCAGAGCTGAAACGGCAGCTATATTGGTTAGATTCTTAGAAGTTGATAGAGATTAACATATAGTTAAAAACAATGCCACAGCTATTAAGCTGTGGCATTAAAATTGCATATGAGTAAATCTATAAGCCGGGTTCTGTCTTAGATGGTCATCTATCTCGATCTGCTGTTACCAGCAGACTCTAGCGATCTAACCCGGAAGCGAGGCGGGCCACCTCATAGGCTTCCCTATTTGATCTTGCTCCAGGTGGGGTTTACATAGCCGATTAGTCGCCTAATCGCTGGTGAGCTCTTACCTCACCTTTCCACCCTTACCATTAAAAAATGGCGGTATATCTCTGTTGCACTTTCCTTGAAGTCGCCTTCACCGGGTATTACCCGGCACCCTGCCCTATGGAGCCCGGACTTTCCTCATGCATAAATAATATGCACGCGACCATCCGATTTACTCATTTATTATCTTTGCAAAAATTAATTATATTATGAATGCAGTTTTATGTCAAAGGTAATTCTTTCTGTTCATCTCTGATTTTTTCTTATATATACCAATAATCTGCCGCAGTTTTGGCATTTCAAAGAGTTGCCTGTCTTTACCTCTTCATAGTCCATCGCAGGAACCTCCATACCGCAACCGCCACATTTTCTGTTTTCTATTTCTGCAATAGGATTATTTAATCTTTCCTTCATTTTCATATATTCATTATATATTTTATCATCTATTTTAAGTTTGATTTCCTGAAGCAGTTCTTCAGCAATGTTCTTTTCTTTCAATAAAAAGTTGAGCTTGTTTTCCTTCTCTTCCTTTGCTGCATCATATTTCTTCTTGATAAAAGCAAGCTTTTTCTTTGTTTTTAATATTTCTTCATCTAACTCTGCCAATGACTTTTTCAAGCCTTCAATTTGGCCCTTTTCTACAGAAATACTCTTATCTGCTTCTTCTATTTGCTTTTTTAGGATTTCAAGCTTTTTTATATTGTTGATTTCCGGTGAATACATTAGTTTTTCATAATTATCTTTACTTTCTTGCAGTCTTTTATAATGAGTATTTTTTAGAAATATTTCCTTTTCTACATCTGCTTTCTTTGAAGATAAACTGACATATTCCTTTTTTAGTCTTGAATATTCATCTCTCAGCATTTTTATTTTTTCATCATCTTTTATCTCTAAAATTTTTAATAAAAGCTTGTTATAGTTATTCTCTTGTTGTTGATATTCATATAGAAACTGCAGGTCCATTTTTCACCCTTCTTTCATTTAAACTTATTCTTTACATCCATAACTTTGGATGGAGAAAGAATAAAATAATAAATAAAGGAACAGCAAAAAATGCTATTCCTAAATGTGCATAGTCACATCTGCATTGGATTTTGATTCTACAATCTCAACAGTATATCCAAGTGACTCTAAGGTTGTCCTCAAATAATCTGAAACTGCTTTTATCATTATTTTTTCAGTTCCAAAATGCCCTGCATCAATCACATAGATGCCATCTTCCAGTGCATCTATTATCTGATGATATTGCAAATCCCCTGTAACTAGAACATCAGCTCCAGCAAATCTCGCTGCGCTTATAAAGCTGTTGCCAGAACCATTTAACAAAGCAACAGTTTTAATTTCAGCTTCCGGCGGTCCTGAATATGTTACCTTGTCTAATCCCAGAGTCTTTTTTACAAATGCTGCATAAGAAGCCAAAGTAACTTTATTCTCCAAAAGGCCTATTCTTCCGTATCCTATTGATTTTCCCTCATTTTTTAACTCAAAAATATCGTAGGCTACTTCCTCATATGGATGTGCTTTAAGCATGGATTTTATAACATTGTTGAGAAATTCTTCAGGCACAACAGTCTCAACCCTGTATTCATTTACCTTTTCTAATTTCCCTTCTTCACCAATAAAAGGATTTGTTCCTTCTTCAGGCTTAAAGGCTCCAACACCCTTTACTCTGAAGCTGCAGTTGCTATAATTGCCTATAAAGCCTGCTCCGGCCTTGCACATTTGCTCCAACACCTTATCTTCATAACCTTCAGGTACATATGTAATAATTTTATATAATTTTTCTTCAATCATAGTTTTCATAATATTCGTCTTTTCAAATCCCAATTGCCTTGCAAATATATCATTTAATCCTCCCCGAGCCAAATCAAGATTCGTATGGCTTGCATATACGGAAATATTATTCTTAATGAGCTTCATAATCTTTTTGCCCAAGGCTGTATCACTGTTAATCTTTTTTATGGCATTAAAAATGACAGGGTGGTGTGTTATTATCATATCCACCTTGGCATCTATAGCTTCATCTACAACCCAAGAAGGCAGATCCAAGCACACCATTATCTTTTCAATATTGCTGGAGCTGTCGCCAATTATAAGGCCAACATTATCCCAGCTTTCAGCTAATCTTTTTGGAGCAATTTTTTCCATAATGCTTGCTACAGTTCCGCATTTCAGATGAGCCATTTTTTAGCCTCCCTATAATTGTTTAATTCATTTATACACTCTTGCATTCTGGCATCTCCGTCAGAAACATTTGATGCTTTAAGCTGATTTATTATATTTGAGTATTGATGTATTTTTTTATCTATATACTCATGGAGTACTGGAGTATTCTTATAATAATATACCTCGTTAATCACTTCTGCATTGCAATCTGATTGCTCATCAAATCGGCTTCTTATGATTTCATAGTATTTTTCGTTCTCTTTAACAATCTCACCGTCTATTATAACGAATGAGTTTTTTAACAACCATCTTATCAAAGCCCTGCTGTCTCTCATAGGTTGAAGTATTAATTTATTAGCACTTTTTGCAATATCAATGCTTTCTTCAATAATGCTTTTTATCAATAATCCTCCCATGCCCGCTATCACAATAATATCAGCTTCATTTTTATTTAAAATTTCCAAACCATTTCCTATCCTAACCTCAATATAATCTTCCAAACCATGTTTCTTTATTCTTTCTTCAGATATCCTGGCAGGTCCTAAATTTATGTCTGAAGCGATTACCTTATCTGCTTTACTGTTTTTTATTAGATAAATAGGGAGATATGCATGATCTGATCCGATATCAGCAATAACTTTACATCTTTCTATGCTTTCACCTATTGCTTTCAGTCTTGGAGTCAATTCCAACATATATCATCCTTTGCAATTGATAAGTTATATTTCTATTATACTATACTTATCCAATTTTAATAAATATATTAAACAAACTATATAGACAAAAAAATAAAATTCTCAAGGTTTCAAACCTTGAGATTAAATAATCAATATATGGTGGGCCTTCAGGGACTCGAACCCCGGACCAACCGGTTATGAGCCGGTTGCTCTAACCAACTGAGCTAAAGGCCCTAAGATGGCTCCCCAAGTTGGACTCGAACCAACGACCCTGCGGTTAACAGCCGCATGCTCTACCGACTGAGCTATTGAGGAATGTCAACTGACAGATTCTATTCTACTAACTTTATGTTAAATTGTCAAGGGTCTTTTTATAATTTTTTTACTCTAAATAATCCTTAAGTTTTTTGCTTCTGCTAGGATGTCTTAACTTTCTTAAAGCTTTTGCTTCAATCTGTCTGATTCTCTCTCTGGTAACATTAAATTCTTTTCCAACCTCTTCCAGAGTTCTTGCTCTCCCGTCATCAAGCCCAAATCTAAGTCTCAAGACTTTTTCCTCTCTTGGAGTCAATGTATCCAATACTTCAATCAGTTGCTCCTTAAGCAGAGTAAATGCTGCTGCTTCTGCTGGAGCTGGAACATCGTCATCTGGAATAAAGTCTCCCAAATGGCTGTCTTCTTCTTCTCCAATAGGAGTCTCAAGTGAAACTGGTTCTTGAGCAATTTTCATTATTTCCCTTACTTTATCCTCAGACAAGCCCATTTCTTCTGCAATTTCTTCAGGAAGAGGATCTCTTCCCAATTCCTGCAGAAGCTGTCTGGAAACCCTGATAAGTTTATTTATTGTTTCTACCATATGAACAGGTATTCTAATAGTTCTGGCTTGATCTGCAATAGCTCTTGTTATAGCTTGCCTAATCCACCATGTTGCATAGGTACTGAATTTAAAGCCTTTCACATAGTCAAATTTTTCAACTGCTTTTATAAGACCAAGATTGCCTTCCTGTATTAAATCAAGAAATAGCATGCCTCGTCCTACATACCTCTTAGCAATGCTTACTACAAGCCTTAGATTTGCTTCGGTCAATTTTTTCTTGGCCTCTACATCTCCTTCTTTCATTCGCTTTGCCAACTCAATTTCTTCTTCCGGGCTAAGAAGAGGAACCTTTCCTATTTCTTTCAGATACATTCTTACAGGATCATCTATACTAATACCTTCTGGAACAGAAAGGTCTATTTCAACCGGTTCTACCTCATCATCAATGGGAGGTAAATCAATATCAACATCTGCGTTGCCAACCACATCTATTCCCTTGGCTTCTAAATACTCATAAACCTTATCTATCTGATCCGGTTCCATCTCCACTTCTTCCAATGTATCCATTATCTCTTTATAAGTGAGCATTCCGTTCTTAGTACCCTTCTGAATCAGTTCTTTTATATGATTCATTTTTATTTCATCGTTCTTCAATGTTATCCCCTCCCTTCCAGGAAACTATTTCTTCTTCTTTTGTAATTCGGCGATTTCTTTAAATATCTCATTCGATTTATCCTTATCCCCAATCTGATAATATTCATCCATCTTTTTTGTCAATTCTTCAATCCTTTTAAGTATATGCGCTTGACAAAGCTTATCTATATATGAATCCATCAATTCCCAATCATGGCTTGTTAACTCGCTATTAAAAATTTCAGCAGCTTTATTTATATGCTCTTCATTATTTAAGTGGATTATTATTTCTCCAGCAGATATCGATTTTCCTTCTTTTATTTTTAAATTTATTACCTCTGCAATCTTCTGATTTAGTGGATCGGTAAAATAATCAGGATTAATTTGGCTAAATATATTTTTGGCCTTATTCTCATCTTGAATACACATATTCAGTAATTTCTTTTCTGCAATAAGCTCTCCGCTTACAACTTTTTTTTGGCTAACACCATTTACATCATTCGTTCTGTCTACTATATTATGCCTGTTATTTCCATTACTATGCTTATTTTTTATCTTATTTAATTCATCATAAATAGCAGCCTCGCTTATTTGCATCTCTTTTGAATACTTCTTTATATATGCATCTACTTCGGCTGGGCTGTCAATTGTGCTCATAATCCTTGCCAATTGCTTGACAAACCGTATTCTTCCTTCGATCTCTTTTACATTTGTATTTTGTTTCAAATTGTAAATTTTATATTCTATTAAAGACATGCTGTTCTCTATCAGTTTTTTAAAAGAATCCAAACCTTCTTTTCTTATAAACTCATCTGGATCTTTGCCTTTCGGAAGCCTTATCACTTTTACGTTGCATCCTTCTTTCTCCAATATGGCCAATCCCCTGAGAGTTGCAGTCTGTCCTGCTGCATCAGAATCGTAAGCTATTATTATTTCATCAGCATATCTTTTCAAAAGCTTTGCCTGATGTTCTGTAAATGCTGTACCCAATGAAGCAACAGCATTATTTACTCCATACTGATGCAGGGATATGGCATCCATATAACCTTCTACAACGATGATATTCTTCAAATCCTTTATGCCTTTAACGAGATTTAGTGAATAAATGTTGTATCCTTTATTGTATACTTCCGTATCTGGTGAATTTAAATATTTAGGTTTACTATCATCCATCACTCTCCCGCCAAAAGCAATAACATTCCCCTTTAAATCTATGATGGGAAACATAATTCTATTTCTAAATCTATCATAATAACTATCATTGTTATTATTTTTCACTAAAAGCCCTGCTGAATGCAATAATTCTGGCTTTACTCCTTTTGAAGCCATGTAGTTTTTTAGTCCATCCCAGGAGTTCAAGGAATATCCAAGGCCAAATTTCTTAATTATTTCTATACTAAGGCCTCTGTTTTGCAGGTATTTCATTGCTTCAGCATTATTCATAAGATTCTTGTAAAAAAACCTGGCTGCTTCTTTATTGATTTTCATCAATAGCTGCTTCCTTTTAGCCTTTTCTGCATCTTTGCTGCTTATATTCTCCTTTATCTCAATACCCGCTCTTTCAGCCAAAAACATAAGGGATTCAGGATAATTCATTTTTTCTATCTTTTGAATAAATGTACTTACATTTCCTCCTACGCCGCAACCAAAACAATAAAAGAGCTGTTTATCCTGAGAAACACTGAAGGAAGGGGTTTTCTCAGAATGAAAAGGACATAGGCCTGTATAATTCCTACCCCTTTTTTTCAGGTTCATATATTGTGATATAACATCAACAATATCATTTTTCTCAATTATCTCAGAAACCAGTTCTTCTGAGAAATACATATCTATACCACCTTTAATCCTTCTTATTGGTCCTTATTATTCTCTCTAAAGCAGCTAGAAACCTTTCATCATCTTCTTTGCTTCTTCTTTTCGGTCCTTTGATGCGTTGGCCACTGCGCAGCAATTTCATAGACTGGTGTCTTGTGTCAAGCAGATCATCAATAGTATTATTGTCAAAGATTTTTCCATTGTAAGACATTGCATATGCTCCTTTTGCCAATACCATGGCAGCAAGTCCATAATCACCAGTCACTACCAAATCTCCTTTTTCGGCTTTATTGATTATTGCCAAATCTGCAGATTGAAATACATTATCTACATAAATCGGTATAATTTTATTAATTTCATAAAAGTTTGTATAATGACTGATACTGCATACAAACAAGACAACCATATTGTATTTTCTTGACACTTCTAATATAATGTCTTTCACAGGGCACGCATCTGCATCAACTAATATTTTCATAATTCTCCTTTTCAGGGCACTGAAATTATATTTATTCGATATAAAATGCAAATATCCTCTATTTTTTTTAAATTTGCCATCCAATAGGTAAAAAAATTGATTTATACTTGTTCAAAGCATACCTGTCTGTCATTCCTGCTATATAATCGCAAACCATTCTCTGGTTTCCTTCATCAGGCCTTTTGCTTCTTAAATCCTCAGGAATTTTCTGTGGATTATCAATAAAATATTCATAGAGCTGTTTTATTATATATTGAACCTTCTCTTCTTCAACCTTTGCTTTTGATCCTATATACACATTTTCAAACATAAATTCTCTTAAATCACATGTAGCCTTCTCTATTTCTTTGCTCATCTTTACGTAAGGCTTATCCAGGCTTTCCATTATTATATCTGTAATCATTGTGTTAATTCTGCTTTTGTGGTCTATGCCCAATACTTTTAAACATTCCTTGGGCAAATCTGTTATATGCAGTATTCCTGCTCTCAAAGCATCATCTATATCATGATTTATATAAGCTATTCTGTCCGAGTATTTGACAACCATTCCTTCTAAAGTACTTGGCATATTGCTTCCAGTATGATTCAGTATCCCATCTCTTACTTCCCATGTCAGATTTAGACCGTTTTTATCCTCCAATACTTCTACCACTCGGAGGCTTTGCTCATTATGTTTGAAACCGCCTGGGTGAATGCTATCAAGTACAGCTTCACCTGCATGACCGAATGGTGTGTGTCCAAGATCATGACCTAAAGCAATTGCTTCTGTTAAATCTTCATTTAACCTTAAAGCTCTTGCTATAGTCCTTGCAATTTGCGCTACTTCCAGAGTATGTGTAAGCCTTGTCCTATAATGATCTTTTTCTGGAGATATAAAAACCTGGGTTTTGTGTTTAAGCCTTCTGAATGATTTTGAGTGTATAATCCTGTCTCTGTCTCTCTGAAAATCTGTCCTTATCTGACATTTTGCTTCCTCTCGTTCTCTGCCTTTGCTATTTATACTCAGTACAGCGTAAGGTGAAAGAATACTCTTTTCTATTTCTTCAGTTCTCTGCCTTATATTCATAAAAACAACTCCTAAATAATTTACATACTATTATATACTACAAAAAAATATATTTTCCTTTATTAAAATATTACTGCAAAAAATTAGTAAGCCATCGGAATATGATCCAATGGCCTACTATATTTATATCTTTAATTACATTTCAACTATCAGAGCAGTTCCCATTCCTCCGCCTATGCAGAGAGTAGCAAGACCGTATCTTGCATTTCTTCTCTTCATTTCATAAAGAAGTGTAGTCAATATTCTTGCTCCACTGGCTCCTACTGGATGTCCAAGGGCTATAGCACCGCCATTTACATTGGTTTTGCTGAGGTCAAGATTCAACTCTTTTGCCACTGCTAGAGCCTGAGCAGCAAAAGCTTCATTTGCTTCAATCAAATCTATGTCTTCCAGTTTCAGGTTAGCTCTTTGTAATGCCAGCTTAGTAGCAGGCACAGGACCTATACCCATTATACTTGGCTCTACACCGGCAGAAGCATAGCTTACTATCTTAGCTAAAGGCTTAATTCCCAATTCGTCTGCTTTTTCTTTAGACATAACAACTATTGCAGCAGCTCCATCATTTATACCTGATGCGTTTCCTGCTGTTACTGTACCGTCTTTTTTGAAAGCAGGCCGTAATTTAGCCAATGCTTCAACAGTTACGCCTGGTCTTGGGAATTCGTCTGTGTCAACCACTACTTCACCTTTTTTTGTCTGAATTACTACAGGCGCTATTTCTTCTTTGAACTTTCCTTCCTTTATAGCTGCTTCTGCTCTGTTTTGGCTGGTGCATGCAAATTGATCCTGTTCTTCTCTTGTTATATTATATTTCTCTGCCAGGTTTTCAGCAGTTATACCCATATGATAATTATTAAACACATCTGTTAATGCATCATATACCATTGAGTCAATGAGTTCACCATTGCCCATTCTATAACCAGTTCTTGCTTTCATGAGTAGATAAGGAGCTGCACTCATGTTTTCTGTTCCGCCAGCAACCACTATGTCAGACTCACCGGATACAATAGCTTGAACTGCTAAATGTACAGATCTTAAACCAGATCCGCAAATCATATTGATTGTCATTGCAGGTTTTTCAACAGGAATACCAGCTTTTATAGCAACCTGTCTTGCCACACCCTGGCCTAATCCTGCCTGCAAGATACAACCCATAATTGTCTGGTCTACCATTTCAGGTTTTATACCTGCTCTATTTAAGGCTTCCTTAACAGCAACTACGCCTAAATCAACAGCAGACACACCAGATAAGCTTCCGTTGAAACTTCCTATCGGTGTTCTGGCAGCTGAGGCAATTACTACTTCTTTCATTTAACATACCTCCTGAATAATTTTCTTATATAAGTATAAG
>Ga0134092_1000476_pt1 | contig 40388 bp, 31 predicted proteins | sample 3_6taG_FD_94454 | JGI IMG/M metagenome (GOLD analysis project Ga0134092, IMG submission 94454) | Switchgrass degrading microbial communities from high solid loading bioreactors in New Hampshire, USA - 3_6_20_6_A3 metaG | ecosystem: Engineered > Bioreactor > Semi-continuous > Anaerobic >... | reverse complement strand
TGTAACAATATTTGTAGCCGATTACTATCCATGGCCTGAACAAATCAAACAATACAATGCAACAATTCCTGGAGTGGTTCAGCAAAAAGCCAGTGCAGGAAAAAAAGTTTATTTCGTAAAACTTAGTGATGTGCAATTCTCGCCAAACGTAGACCTTTCATCCGACGGCTTGCATTTAAATGTAAACGGATACAGCAAGATTGCGAGAATATGGTTTAACAGTACCATTAATATTTTAAGGGAAATGGCAGGTACATCACCTTCACAACCTACTCCAACACCACCTACCAACGTAATAAAAGGTGATATAAATGGTGACGGAGAAGTGAATTCCATTGATTATGGTTTATTAAAGAGATATCTTATAGGATTTGATTCCACTTTACCTTCTCAAAATAGCTATGCAGCAGCTGACATAAATAATGACAATGAAATTAACTCTTTAGATTTTGCTAACTTAAAACTCATATTACTTGGTATAAGAAGATAGTCAGATTATATTCTAAAATTGAATATGTAGGTTGTAACATACATAGAGTATTCAAATAAAATGCAAAAATATACGGGTTGATAAAATGTACAAAATTTTATAGTCATTTTTCGATTTAAATATATTATACTTTTGTGATTTAATCTAAGTTTCACTAATTTTTAAAAAGCTTTTTATAAATGACTTCTTATAAAAAGCTTTTTTTTTGATTAAGAGGCAATAGGTTCTTTATATAAGATGTTATTTTTCGGGAGGGTTTATAATGAAGAAGTTATTGATTTCTACCCCGGTTCTTTTACTACTTGTATTGCTTAGCAGTTTTGTGTGTTCGGCTTCAGTTAAGCGTGGTGATATTAATTTAGACGGTGATGTGAATTCAATAGATTTTGCTTTATACAAACAATATCTTTTAGGTAGTTACCGAATTAATGACCTAACTGTTGCAGATTTAAATGGGGATGGTTCTGCCAACTCAATTGATTATGGTTATCTAAAGCAGTATCTTTTAGGAAGGATATCAACCTTTCCGGCTGATGAAATTTCCACACCTGATCCAACACCATCACAAACTGAAAATGCAATACTAATTCCGCATAAATCATGGACTTGCGGAATGCCCGAAGGAATTCCAAAACCGGAATTGGGAAAACTTGTGTTTGAAGCCAATATGAAGCTTGACATGGTTTATAATTTGGGTGAAACACCATATGGTAAGAGACAAGTTTTGGTCGTAAAAAGCGGTACTGTAGAGGGAGAAAAAATTAAGGGTTCTGTTCTGTCCGGTGGACTTGACTTTCAATTGGATATTTCCAACGGGGTGACGGAGATTGAACAAATATTGGTGATTCAAACTAATGATGGGAAATATATGTATATCAGAAGTGGCGGTACAGGTTTGAATCAGCAGGATATAAGAATGGTACCGGATATAGAAGTACCAAAGAATGGAACATATAGCTGGATGAACAACGGTAAATATGTAGGAAGACGTGTTGTAGACACGGCTGCTAAAACAATGAAGATTAGTGTGTATGATATATCCGGTATAGATGTTAAAAATAATTCCAATAACACTATTACTATATCTAAACCGTCAGATATTCCATATCAACCCTGGGATTATAGAAAGGCATATGGCGAAAGAAAGGGTAATGTATTTATAACTGAATATGTTCAACTGGGAGGAAGTCAATCGGTTGGTGAAACTAAAAACGGCAACAGAAATATTATTCCTATAACCGGAGGTAATGTGACCGGAAGTATCAATGCGAAAATTTTACCTGCCGGTGCTGACTATCAGAATCTTTCAAATCCTATGACAATTGATGCACGATACCTTTGGCAAACTGATGATGGAGAAATAATCATTGTACGAAATGCCGGGCAATTTGGCTCTTTAGTACCTACCTTTGAAGTACGAAAAGATAGCAAATACTCATATTTAAATACCAATCTGTATTTGAGTTCCGATCCGTCCATGGGAGCAGGTGGTGTTACAATAACATTTTATGAAAGTAAGAAATAATAATCGGAATAAGCTTTAAGCAATTTTGATATTAATTTTAATTTAAACAATCATAAAAAAGGTAAGAGCAGTTTATATTGCAGCTCTTACTTTTTTTATAATCGGTATGGTGTTTGTAGAAATTTATAATACTAATTTTATATGAAATAATTTTTGAATTATCAATTAAATAACATGTAAAAATAATGAAGAGATTATTGAGGCAAAATATATTGTAGTGCTAATAAATAGTTTAAGTATTTAGAGTTGGAGAAGTATCATGGAAAATACAAAATCTAATCCATTAGGAACATTTAATATAAACGTTTTAGTAAGGAAATTTGCTTTGCCCAGTATTTTATCGATGATGGTAGGGGCGCTATACAATATAGTGGACCAGTTCTTTATTGGAAGAAGTGTAGGTGAGCTTGGAAATGCCGCCACTAATGTTTCTTTTCCTCTTAGCATTTGCTGTACTGCAATAGCTTTGCTTCTTGGACTGGGAGGAGCCGCAGCGTTTAATATTTCACTAGGTGAAGGCGACAAGGAAAAAGCAGTTTATTACTTGGGCAATGCCTCAGTTCTGCTATTTTCCTGTGGATTGGTACTTTGCATAATTGTATTTATCTTTTTATCACCGTTGCTGCTTTTTTTCGGTGCATCCAATGAGGTATTGGGATATGCAAAGGAATATACAGCAATTACGGCAATAGGATTTCCTTTTCTTGTTTTTTCTACAGGATGCGGACACCTTATAAGAGCTGATGGCAGTCCAAGATATACAATGTTTTTCAATTTTTCCGGTGCCATTATCAATACAATTCTTGATCCTTTATTTATATTCGGATTTGGTATGGGAATGACCGGAGCTGCATTGGCAACGGTTATAGGTCAGGTTTGTGCAGCTTTATTGGCTTTTCGATATTTAAGGCATTGTAAGACAGTGCAAATTCAGAAAAAACACTTACTTCCAAAGTGGCAATTTACGAATAGAATAATGGGATTAGGAGCAGCATCGTGTTTTAATCAGATTGCCATGATGATTGTGCAAATAGTACTTAATAAATCCCTTGCTTATTATGGTGCTTTATCTTCGTATGGGGAAGCTGTTCCTTTAGCTGCTGTAGGTATTATTACAAAGGTAAATCAATTGTTTTTTGCAGTTGTTATCGGTATTTCCCAAGGAATGCAGCCTATTGCAAGTTTTAATTATGGCGCACGGAATTTTGACAGAGTGAAAAAAGTCTATTATCTTTCACTTATTTATGGGCTTGCAATATCTGTATTTGCATTTATTTTATTTCAGTTATTTCCCAGGAAAATTATATCCCTCTTCGGTCCCGGCTCCGAGGAATATTACAAGTTTGCCATTTTATATTTCCGTATATACCTGTTCTTTACGTTCATAAATTGCATACAGCCAATGTCAGCTACCTTTTTTACAGCAATAGGGAAGCCTAGAAAAGGAATATTTCTTTCTTTAACAAGGCAAATATTATTTTTATTGCCGCTAATTATAATTTTACCGCTTTTCTTAGGTATTGATGGCATAATGTATGCAGGCCCGGTGGCAGATTTTGTTGCAGCAGCAGTATCAGTATTAATGATCGGTATTGAAATACGAGATATGATATGAATTGAATGAATATCAAATGGAAAATTTAATAAAAAAGTTATTAAATTTTCAAATATATCTACAAAAATATGTAAATTCATTATATAATATAGAAAGAAGTTTTTTTATATTATTATACTACAAAAAATAAACATTCTAAAGGGGAGGAACTAGAATGAGGAAAAGAGGTCTTAAGAAGTTGATGGCATTGTTCACGCTGCTGCTTATGGCAGTGGGAATTATGTCCCAAAGTATTTTTGCAGCACCGGTAGTTGACCCAAAGAATGACATCAGTAAGCCGACACCAATTAGCGGACCCAAAGATGAAAAGAAAGAAAAAGAAGAAAAAATTATATCCGACAGTGGCTGGATAGCTTTAGGCGAAGAGGGATTTTCCAAGGGTGAAGCTCAATACACAGCAATTGCGTTGGATAATAACGATGTTCCCTATGTAGCCTATGCTGATGCCGGAAACGGGAAAAAAGTAACAGTAAAGAAATATACAGAGAATGGTTGGAAAGCTGTTGGAAAAGAAGGTTTCTCATCAAAAGCTGCAAAGAACGTATCCATTGTTTTCGATAAGAATAATACTCCGTATGTTGCCTATGTTGAAGAGCCGAGCAGCAAAATTGTTGTTAGCAAGCTTGTGAAGGATAAGTGGACAGAGGTAGGCGGATTTGTTGGTTTTGGTGAGGATGTATCTTTGGCAGTAGATAGTAAAGGTACACCCTATGTTGCTTATACATACAATGCAAATATACTATGCGGAATAAGTTTTAACGGAATAACAGTAAGCAAATATGAAAAAGGTATATGGAAACCTGAATTTAATGAAGGTTCTTTCTTAAAGAGCAGCAAATACAGTGAACCTTCCATTGCTTTAGATGCTCGCGATAACCCATACATTGCTTTCAGCAATAACGGAATAAACGTTATGAAAGCTTCAGGGCCTAGATGGAGCGATATTAATATAGCATCTAAGCCTAAAAAAGGTGATATTAAGTACATATCCTTAGCAGTAGACAATAAAGGTCAAGTCTTTGTTGCATATCAGGGAGATAAAGACAAAGCAATAGTAAGTAAGAATTCAAACGGGGAGTATTGGGAAGTTTCCGAAGGTAAAGCTGAGTTTATATCTTTAGCTTTAGACCGTGAAGGCACTCCTTATGTTGCATACGTAGATGCAAAAAAACAAGGCAAAGCTATAGTTAAGAAATATGAAGACGGAAAATGGAATGCTTTAGGAGATAATGGACTTTCAAAAGCAAAGGCAAAATTCACATCTTTGGCTGTAGATAGCAATGGTAATCTTTATGTTGCTTATCAAGATGATGCTAATAAGAAAAAGGCCACAGTTCGCACCTTTGCAAATAAATTCGTAGTAACTTTTGATACCGATGGCGGAACTCAAATAGCTGATCAATATGTACCGTATAACGGAAAAGTACAAAGACCTGCAGATCCTATTAAATATGGATACATGTTCGAAAACTGGTACACAGACAAATCCTTTACTAAAGTTTACGATTTTGATACACCGGTAAAAAGCAATTTAACCTTATATGCAAAATACACAAAAATGAAAAATTGCGGTTTAACAGTAAAAGTTGAAGGCAATGGTAGTGTTGTGGGCTGGACTAGCGGAGAAACAAAGAAGTTTGAATTGGGCGAAAAGGTCAAATTAGTAGCAGTTCCTGCAGATGATTCAAAGTTTGTGTACTGGAAAGACAGCGTTGGACGTGTACTGTGCACATCACCGGAGTTTACTTTTGAGTTGGGTTGTGAAGAAGTTTTAACTGTATACTTCTTTGAAAAGAGCAAGCACCTTGTTACATTTAAGAATGGAAACGGCGAAATAATTAAGTCCGATTATTTAGTAGAAGGTGAAGATGTTGTATTCCCTGAACCGCCGACATTGTTAGGACATAAATTTATAGGATGGGACAAAACTGCTGAAGAAATCAAGGAATCTAAAGATGATATTATCGTGACAGCTTTATTTGAAAAACTTGCTCAAACGATTACAGTAGAGGTTCGTGGCGGAAGCGGATCGGGACAATATAATATAAAAGATTATGTAATTGTGGAAGCAGATGAACCTGAAGCAGGTAAAAAGTTTGCATATTGGGAAGATGCGTTAGGGAATATTGTTAGCTTCAATCCAACATACGGATTTACTGCTGCAAGGGATATAGTTCTGACAGCTGTATATGTTTCTGAAGCTGATTTGATTGAAGAGCAGGCAAAGATAGCTATAACATCTATAACAGTAACTGATGACAAAATAACTTTTGTTGCTGAAAGAGCGGTTCCGGAAGGAAATACAATAATTTTACACGGAATAATAGCTACAAATAACCCTGTAATCGGTTCTTCAGAAGCAGGTTTTGTTATAGGAAGAGAAGATGTTTACAAAGCACAAGCGCTTACAAAAGGTTTAGTTGGAATTTTCGTACTGAACAAAGCTGCAGAATTGAATGAGACCTGGTATGCAAGAGGTTACGTAATATACAAAGATAGTGAGGGAAATGTATTTACCGTATACAGCGATATAGCAAAAGGGACTAGACAATAATAGGAGGTGAAAGAAATGAAAAAGCCATACATAGCACCGGAAATCGAAATACAACAATTTGAGGTAGAAGATATTATAGCTTTAAGTGACGGTTTGGGCGACTTTGATGAATTTACTTTCTAATCACAGAGGAAATCTGTAGTAGGACAGCGATTATTAGGAATTTATACGATGTACTGCTTGGATAACTAAAATCAAGAGAGCTTTAAAGCTCTCTTGATTTTAGTGTATTCTTTATTAAAAAAGTTAAAATTAAATTTAAATGTAAAGGCTAATCGAAATTTCTAGATAGAGGCTCTTCATATTAAATGTTTACATAAAATGGTTTTAGGTTAAATTTAAGGGGTTATATATGAATACATATAAAATAGCAGATTTAATTCTGAATATGAAAGTAAGAGGAGAATTGTTAAGAAGACAATCCGACCGGTATCTTTCTGAAAGGACGCACTGGGCTGATATTACAATAGATATAAGTGAAGAGTTTTTAATTTTAAAGCAAAAAGAAAATTCCCATTTGACCTTCGATGAATGTGAATACATATGGACGGGGAGAGAATTTTACCATAAACTTTTGGATTTTGACGGTTTTATGCTGCATTCTTCGGCTATAGCGATGGAAAACTCAGCATATCTTTTTTCAGCCAAAAGTGGGACAGGAAAATCAACTCATACAGCACTTTGGCAAAAACATTTCGGTGAAGAACGTGCTATAATTATAAATGATGACAAACCTGCAATACGTTTTGACGGCAAGCAATTTTACGTCTATGGCACACCTTGGAGTGGAAAATCCGATAAAAACTGCAATATAAAAGTTCCCTTAAAAAGTATTGTTTTTATTGAAAGATCTGATGAAAATTGGATATATCCGTTGAATAGCAAAGATGCTATTAAAATGATATTGGATCAGACGGTTCGTCCTAAGAGAATAGAAAAGCTGGACAAACTGTTTGGTTTGATTGAGGAATTATTGAAATCAATACCTATTTATAAAATGGGTTGTAATATTAGCGAAGATGCGGTAAGGTTGGCATTTGAAAAAATAAGCTGATGGAACAGTATTTTGAGGAACGTCGCTACTTAACCCTCAATATCAATAAAAGAAAAGGAGAATATATATGAGAATATCAAAGGAATTTGCGTTGAGAGAAATTGCCGGAAATTACATAGTAGTCCCTTTTGGAGAAAAAGCGGTTAATTTCAATGCCATGATTACGCTAAATGAAACGGGAGCTTTTCTTTGGAAAAAGATTGAGGAAGGAAAAAACCAAGAGGAACTTTTAGATGCAATGCTTGAAGAATACGAGGTGGATAGTGAAACAGCAAAAGCACATATAGAAAAGTTCTGTGAAAAATTAAAATCAGCAGGTATTCTTGAACTATGAAGATAAAAAAGGTAAGCACAACCATTGAAAGTTTGTCCCCCATTATTCTTGAAATGTTGGATGGGAATATCGATATATTGATAACTGTTAACGGAACAAGCATGAATCCTATGCTAAGGCACAAAAGGGATAAAGTGGTGTTGACGAGCTGTGATAAATTCAATTTAAAAAAAGGGGACATTCCTTTATACAGGCGAAGTAACGGAAAATATGTTTTACACAGGATAGTAAAAGTAAATGAAAATAGCTATGATTTATGTGGTGACAATCAGTGTGAGATTGAAAAGGACGTGCTGAAAACTGCTGTCATTGCTGTAGTTAAAGCTTTTGAACGAAATGGTAAGATGTATAGATGTAATGACATCAGGTATAGGTTGTATTGGCGTTTGTGGATATTGTCAATGCCTTTTCGAAGGCTAATGCGAAAAGTTAGATCTATGTTAAGGAGAATAAAATGACTAAGAGATTTGATTCTTTGTTGTGGATATACAAGTATTCAAAGAAGCATATCTGGCAAGTACTTTCATTGGCTTTTATAAGTGCACTTATAGCTCTAAGCTTTATTTTGTTAGCGTTGCTTTCTAAACAGGTTATTGACATTGCCACGGGAAATCAACATGGAGAGATATTACACTATGTTGCTATGATCATTGGTGTTATTGTTTTGCAAGCGGGGTTAAATATCTTAAACAGCAATATTAGAATCAGGGCAAGCGGAAAAATTGAAATGAATATGAAGCAAGGTGTATTTTGCTCATTGCTATCAAAGGATTTGATGGAACTGGGCAAATTTCACTCCGGGGAATATATAAACAGACTGACAAGTGATATAGGAATTATAGTAGAGGCAATTGTATCTATTTTACCTCAGGCTGTTTCGATGCTTGTTAAGCTTTTGGCAGGACTTGCTGTTATGGTTATTATTGACCCGGTATATACATTATTTTTAGTTGTATGCGGTATCGGAATGTTTGTAATAAGTTGGTTTTATAGAAAAAAATTTAAAATACTTCATAAAGAGGTACAAGAAACTGAGGGGAAAACCCGTTCTTTTATGCAGGAATGTGTAGAGAATCTTTTGGTTATTAAATCTTTTACATCTGAAAAACTCATATTGAACAGGCTAAAAGTTTTGCAGGACCATAATTTCAAAGCTAAAATAAAGCGCAATACAGTTAGTAACATAGCGGTTACAGGGGTTTATGTTTTGTTCACCGGCTGCTATTATTTAACATTGGTATGGGGAGTTTTTAAGGTTGGAACAGGTGCTATGACTTTCGGTTCCTTGACTGCATTTTTACAGGTATTTGAGCAGGTAAAAGCACCTTTTAAGAATATTTCAGGAGTCATTCCGCAGTATTTATCCATGATAGCTTCAGCAGAGCGTCTTATTGAATTGGAAAGTTTGAAGGAAGAAATCAATACCAGGAATGCTGGAGACATAGCTGAAATTTATGAAAAAATGGAGCACATAGGGATTGAAAATGTGAGTTTTACATATGGTGGTGAACCGATTTTTAAAGAGGCATCAGCTTATATATATAAAGGTGAATTGATTGGAATAGTAGGAAGTTCCGGAGCTGGAAAGAGTACATTAATCAAACTTATACTGGGTTTATTAAAAGCAGATAAGGGAAGAATTTATCTGAAATCGGGAAATAATTGCTATGATATCGACGCAGGGATGAGAAAAATGTTTTCCTACGTACCTCAAGGGAATATGGTATTATCGGGAACAGTAAGAGAAAACATAACCTTTTTTAATAATGAAATAGATGAGAAATTTGTTATAGAATGTGCCAGGACGGCTTGTGTCATGGACTTTGTTTCGGAATTGCCCAAAGGCCTCGATACAGTAATAGGAGAGAGGGGATTTGGGCTTTCGGAAGGACAAATCCAGCGTATAGCAATTGCGAGAGCTCTTACATCCAAAGCACCTATTTTATTACTGGATGAAGCTACTTCTGCTCTTGACAGTGAAACAGAAAAAAAATTACTTAATAATTTGAGAAATATAAAAAACAAAACATGTATATTTATATCCCATAGAGAAGCAGCGATAGCTGATTGTGACAGAGTTCTGAGAATTGAAAATAAAAAAATTGTGGGAGGATAAAATGGACTTAAGCAGCCAATATTTTATTTCATTATTATCTTCTTTTATAAAAGATACGTATCCTGTAAAGCCGGAATGTATAATGGATAATAAAAAGGAAAACGACAACAGTCAAAATATAGTGGACTGGGAAAAAATATATAGATTGGCAAGTATTCATTCCTTGGGTGCAGCCGTTTATTTGACTGTTCAAAAGTTGGAGGAAGTCGACAGACCTGAAATTTTTATTCTAAATAAATTCAAATCGGATTTTTTTTATGCAACTTATAGATATGAGGAGCAGGAAAAGGCGTACCATGAAATCATAGAGCTTCTAAATAAGGAAAGAATTAAGCACCTTTTCTTTAAGGGTGCAATAATTCGTGAATATTATCCGGTTAAGCAAGTTAGGACTCAAGGAGATATGGATTTTCTTATATACCGTGAGGATCAGGAAAAGGTTAAAAAAATTTTTACTCATCTTGGGTATAAGAATTTTTCTACCCGGTGGCATGATAAATATAAGAAGGGAAAAATCGTCTTTGAATGCCATGATAAACTCGTAAATACTGAAATAAATTCGAAAGTTGACTATTCTAAATATTTCGGAAATGCCTGGGACTATGCAAAGCCTAAAGGAGATAGCTGTACTTATGAATTGGATATGAGTTATCATTTGGTATTTTTAATAACTCACATAGCAAAACACTTTTATGAAAAAGGTGCAGGCGTAAGGCTGATTTTAGATATTGCAGTTATTATAAATAATTATGTTGAGATATTAGATTTTCAGCGCATATGGAAGCAGTTAGAAGACATCAAATTGGATTTATTTGCAAAACATATTTTTGCTCTATGTGAAAGATGGTTTGGTGTTAAAGTACCGGGCGTGAGTTTTGAAATGGATGAGTCAACTTTTAGTGCCATGTCCAAATATATTCTTGAGGGCGGAACTTTTGGCTATTCAAATAATAATATTGCCATTAGTGCCCTGAGAAAAGAATATTCAAAAACGGAAAATTTCGAACATATAAGAGTTAAAGCTCTCTTAAAAAAGATATTTTTGAATTTTGATATAATGAAAGAAAAATATCCGATTCTAAAAAAACATCCTTATCTATTAGTGTTTGCATGGGTACACCGAGGGATTAAATGTGTTGTTGTGAAGCGCAAACGTACCTTAAGAATTTTAAAAGGACTTCGTGAATGTACGGAAGAAGGTAAAAATACCCATATAATGATGAAAAAAATTGGCCTCTAATATAGAATTTTAAAGGGATAGAACCTATTTGAATTTTGAAGAACAATACAGACATTCGGTTAAATAATCAGTTAAATTAATTTGTATAGGTTAACCGGTTAACTTCCGCTACTTGACAAAGTAGGAGAGTAAATCTTATAATGTAGTTGAGTTAAGTGTTACATATATCAAAACAAGGGGGAACATTATGACTAGGAAAAAGTTGTTTTCAAGCGGTATTGCAGTCTTGCTTAGTGTATCGATGTGTTTGAGTTTGGCAAGTTGTAAGAAAAACACTGGAGACTCATCAGACCCTTCCAAAACAGGCGACTCTAGCACAGGACCCTTTACAATTAAAGTTTACAATGCAATGGCTGGTACTGCTCCATCTAAGGACAACAAGATTTACAAACTAATTGAAGAAAAACTTGGTGCAAAGTTTGAGTTTGAATTTCTTGTTGGTGAGGCTAAGGAAAAAGCCGGTGTTATGATTGCCGGTGGTGAATATCCGGATTTGTTGGGACTTTTGGGTGATCAATCCGGATTGCAAGAATTCATTGACGCAGAAGCTTTGATTCCACTGGAAGATTACATTAATAAGTATCCAAATCTTAAAAAACATTATGGTCCAATCATGAATCAAATCAAAGATCCAGCAAGCGGTCACGTATATGTAATGCCAAACTACGGTGTAATTTCAGGGCAATATTATCAGAATGAATCTTTCGGTCCTGCATTCTGGATTCAGGCTGCAGTACTTAAAGAATTTGGCTATCCTAAAATCACCACTCTTGATCAATGGTTTGACATTATTCAAGAGTACATGAAAAAATATCCTGAAATAAACGGACAAAAAACTATTGGATTTACAATTCTTACTGATACAAGTAGGGATTGGCCTCTTAGAAATGCTCCTGCGCAATTGAGCGGACATCCAAATGATGGTGGAGTTATAGTAGACGACAATGTTGCAAGAATTTATGCACATTTGGATATATCCAAGAGGTATTATAAGAAGTTGAATGAAATGTATAATGCCGGTGTTATTGATCCGGAATGTTTTACATCCAACTATGATACATATATTTCTAAAATATCAAGCGGAAGAGTATTAGGTTTGTATGACCAACGCTGGAATTTCCAGATGGGTTACAACTCTATAATAGACCAGCAAATGTATGAAAGACAGTACGTACCTGTACCGGTAGTATTTGATGACAGTTATGAACAATGGTACTTAACTTATCCGAATATTAACGTAAACAGCGGTTATGCGATTTCTACCAGCTGTAAAGATCCGGACAAAGTAATGCAAATATTAGATACTCTCCTCAGTGAAGAATGGCAGAAAATTTTACAATGGGGTATCGAAGGCGAAGACTATCATGTAGATGAAAACGGAAGATACTACAGAACACCGGAACAAAGATTAAATGCTAAGAGTGAAGAATGGAAGTTAGCAAATTATGCTGAAGCATTACTTCAATTCTGTCCGAAACTTGAAGGTTCATACAGTGATGGAAATGCAACTAACCCAGGACAACAGCCGGAAGAGTATTTCGAATCACTTGATGATGTTGCAAAAGAAGTATATACTGCATATGGTGTGAAGACTCAAGGTGAATTGTTTGGATTCCCACCGGAAAACCCAGTTTACTTCCCAGCATATACAATATCAGTACCTGTTGGTTCTGAGGCACAAGTTGTTGATCAGAAGTTAAAAGACTATGCATTCCAGTATCTGCCGAAGATTATTTCTGCTAAAACTAGCGATTTCGAAGGCATGTGGAAGCAATATGTCGATCAAATTAATAAACTTGATATAGCTGCTCTTGAGAAAGTTTACAATGACGGTATTCAAGAAAGAATCAGAGAATATTCTAACTAAGTCTTAAAATTTGAAAACTAAAAAACTGGTATACTACACTCGAACTTCGAGTGTAGTATACCAAAAATATATTTGATAATTTTGAATAATTGCTTATTTGGACATTAAAATTTTTATAACACTAAAAATTATATTTATAGAGGAGAATTTTAATGGCAAATACTTCCGTAGCATTGAATAATAGACCTCAAAAAAAATATAAGAGAAGCACATGGAGGACAATTGTTAAGCAAAGACAGCTTATTTTTATGTCAGTTCCTCTTCTCATATATGTTATCATATTTAACTATATACCTCTTGTAGGATGGGTAATGGCTTTTCAGAAATATAGACCGGGGCCAGGAAGAAGTATTTTTAATCAGAAATGGGTTGGGTTTGACAATTTTAAATTTTTGTTCACTGACGAAAGTTTTATCAGAGTGCTAAGAAATACTATTGGTATGAGTCTTATTAACATAGTTTTCTCCTTTGTGACAGCAATAGGGTTAGCACTTTTATTAAATGAAGTCAAAAATGTTGCTTTTAAAAAGACTGTTCAGACTATTTCTTATTTACCCTATTTTATATCTTGGGTTATAGCTTGTGGTATTATATCTCAAGCTTTATCAGCTGAAAACGGTATAGTAAACGTTGTACTTATGAAGTTGCACCTAATAGACCAACCGGTATCTTGGTTAGGTAAAGGTAATTTGTTCTGGCTAATTTTCGGTTTGGGAAATATATGGAAAAACGTAGGTTTCAATGCAATTATATATTTAGGTGCTATGACAGCTATAGACCCGAATTTGTATGAAGCCGCTGAAATTGATGGTGCGGGAAGATTTAGAAAAATGTGGAACATCACGCTTCCGGGAATAAAATCGACAATTATAGTTCTTTTGATTATGAATATAGCAAGTGTGTTAAACGCTGGCTTTGAATTCCAATATCTTTTAGGAAACGGATTAAATATTGAGTGGTCGGAAACCATTGATGTATTTACACTTAAATACGGAATTGCAATGGGTAATTATTCCTTTGCTACTGCAGCGGGTATGTTTAAGACTGTTGTTAGTGTAATACTGTTATTCCTGGCAAACTGGGTTGCTAAGCTACTTGGAGAAGAAAGACTTATTTAAAGAGGGGCTGTTAAATTATGTATATTAGGTTTAGGAATAAAAGATATAAACTTGGCGATGTATTGTTTCACTTTTTTAATACAATTATTTTGCTTTTTCTTGTAGTTATAACCCTTTATCCTTTTTTAAATACTTTAGCAATTTCTTTTAATGAAGGGCTGGATTCTATAAGAGGGGGCATATACCTTTGGCCGCGTAAGTTTTCTTTGCAGAATTACAGAGCGGTATTTATATCCGGTACTGTTGTTAATGCCTTTTTTGTATCGGTTGCAAGAACTGTAATAACTGTTGCACTTAATGTATTTTTGACAGGAATGCTGGCATACTGTTTAAGTAGAAAAGAGTATATTTTCAATAAGTTTATTACAGTTGCGATTGTTATAACCATGTATTTCAATGCAGGTTTAATTCCTAACTTTTTATTGATTAAGAAACTTGGTCTTTACGGAAGCTTTTGGGTATATGTTATTCCATGTTTGATATCGGGATTCAATGTTATTGTTGTTAGAACTTATATTTCGAGTATTCCCGAAAGTTTGGTTGAATCTGCAAGGCTTGATGGAGCGGGAGACTTCAAAATATTCTTAAGGATTATTTTCCCGTTGTGTAAGCCGTCTTTAGCGGTTATTGCTATGTTCGTAGCTATATTCCAATGGAATAACTGGTTTGATACATATTTATATTGTTCGTCAAATCAGAATTTGAGTACTTTGTCTTATGAACTTCAAAAACTTTTAGCATCCTCCTTTTCACAGAGTCAATCTACACAAGCTGTAACTAGCGGATTAGGTGCTGAATTGGCCGGTGGAATGGTTACTCCAATAGCTATGCAAGCGGCGATAACTATTGTTGCGATGGTTCCGATAATTTGTGTTTATCCTTTTGTTCAGCGCTACTTTGTAACTGGTCTTAATGTGGGTGGCGTTAAAGAATAAGATTTGAAATGAAAGAAAATTATTATGTAAATAAGCTTTTCCAAAAAGCTTATTTACATAATAACGATTTTAATTTAAAATGTTAAAGCTGCCAATTATAGATATTTGATCAATTTATTATAAATTCTTTATAAACTGATAGTATATATTATTTTTTCTTGAGCATAAAAAATCTTGTACATGAGGTCTGATTATGTTGTAATATCTTATAAGGTTTTATAATCAAAAATTACTTTCTTTAGTTTGAATGATGTATATAAGGTCTTTTTTATTTCCCCCAAAATAATCTAAAGGTATTTTGCTTTAGAATGATAGAATGCGATTGTAAAACCATAAAATTACATAAATGCAAAAAGCATGAAAAATAAATTTGTAGGAATTTTTTCATAAAAAATGTGGAAATATGATATATAAATAATACTTAATATTCATGTTTACATAGGATTTGAATTTTAATTTATAATTGAAAAATTATAATAAATTAACTATGGAAACTATAAACATTAATAATAGATTTATTGTGAACTTTAATTCGGAAATTTATATTTTTAGCCATATCAAAAATAGGTTATTTGACATTACAGCATAAAGCCCGTTAAATTGTTTTAGATGGTAATTGCGAATTTTTTGCAGTAGCTCTATAAAATTACAATAACCTTATTAAACAAAAAGGAGGATTATTATGAGTAATGCATCGGAATACGGCTCTGAAGCTTATAAAAATAAGAATCTCAGTTTTGAAGAGCGTGCAAAAGACCTGGTTTCAAGAATGACACTTGAAGAAAAAGTAACTCAGATGCTACATAGCGCACCGGCAATACCTAGACTGGGAATACCTTCTTACAATTGGTGGAGTGAGGCACTGCACGGTGTTGCAAGAGCAGGTACTGCTACAGTATTCCCACAGGCTATTGGCTTGGCTGCAACTTTTGATGATGGCTTAATATATGAAGTTGCCGATGTTATTTCAACTGAAGTAAGAGCAAAGTTCCATGAATTTCAGAGGAAAGGCGATCACGGTATTTATAAAGGTCTGACTTGCTGGTCTCCAAATATAAATATCTTTCGAGATCCTAGGTGGGGTAGAGGACACGAGACATACGGTGAAGACCCATACTTGACAAGTAGATTGGGTGTTGCCTTTGTAAAAGGATTGCAAGGCGACGGGAAATACCTAAAGGCTGCGGCATGTGCAAAACACTTTGCAGTACATAGTGGTCCGGAAAGTGAAAGACATGAGTTTAATGCAATTGCTTCAAAAAAAGATTTATGGGAAACATATCTTCCCGCCTTTGAAGCCCTTGTTAAAGAAGCAGGAGTAGAAATTGTAATGGGAGCTTACAACAGGACAAACGGTGAGCCTTGCTGCGGAAGCAAAACCTTGTTGAGAGAGATATTAAGGGAAAAATGGGGATTTAAAGGCCATGTTACATCCGATTGCTGGGCAATAAAGGATTTTCATGAAAATCACAAAGTTACGAAAACAGCTCCCGAATCGGTTGCATTAGCGGTTAATAACGGTTGTGACCTAAATTGCGGAAATATGTATGCCAATCTGTTAATTGCCCATAAAGAAGGTTTAGTAACTGAAGAAGCAATAGATGAGTGCGTAACAAGACTTATGACCACAAGAATGAAATTGGGAATGTTCGATGATGAAAAAGATGTTCCGTATGCTAGTATTCCTTACGAGATGAATGATTGTGAAGAACATAGGAAGTTTTCTCTTGAAGTAGCCAAAAAGACTATGGTACTTCTTAAAAATGATAATCTTCTTCCTCTTGATAGGAATAAAATAAAATCTATTGCTGTTATCGGTCCAAATGCTGATAGCAGAGAAGCTCTCATAGGCAATTACTTTGGAACAGCTTCAGAATATGTTACTGTTTTAGATGGAATAAGAGAGGCTGTATCGGAAGATACAAGGATATACTATGCTTATGGATGCCATTTGTATAAGACAAAGAACGGACTGGCTGAACCTAGAGAAGGATTTGCTGAGGCTGTTTCAGCAGCAGAAAGAGCTGATGTTGTTGTAATGTGCTTAGGTCTTGATGCAAACCTCGAAGGTGAAGAAGGTGACGTATCAAATGAATTTGCCAGTGGCGATAAATTGAGCTTAAATCTTCCGGGACTCCAGCAGGAACTTTTAGAAGAAGTATATAAAACCGGAAAGCCTATCATACTTGTATTACTTTCAGGAAGCGCCCTTGCGGTTACATGGGCAGATGAGCATGTTCCTGCAATAATTCAAGCATGGTATCCTGGAGCGCAAGGCGGAAGAGCAGTTGCTTCATTGCTGTTTGGAGAATATAGCCCGGCTGGAAGACTACCGGTTACTTTCTATAGAACAACTGAAGAGTTGCCTGATATTAGAGATTATTCAATGGCTAACCGCACATACAGATATATGAAAAATGAAGCCCTTTATCCATTTGGATACGGATTAAGCTACACCAAATTTGAATACAGAGATTTATCCGTTTCAAATAGTAAAGTTAATATAGGTGAAAAACTTTCGTGCAGTATAAAAGTAAAAAATGTAGGGCAGTATAAGTCCGATGAGGTTGTACAGTTATATGTTAAAAACGGCGATGGTATAAGCAATCCAAGGTGGCAGCTTTCAGGATTTAAACGCATTAATTTGGAACCGGGTGAAGAAAAAGAAGTTACCTTTGATATACTTCCAAAACAAATGGCTATTATTGATGAGGAAGGCAGATGTATACTAAATCCTGGAAATATTGACCTTTATGTCGGTGGAAGCCAACCCGACGACCGCAGCCAGAAATTAACGGGCACAAAAGTGATGAAGACAACTGTTGAATTAATTGGGAAAGCTATTGAATTGGTGTAGTAATTATGTATAATTAGAAATATATATTGAAATATATATTATATTAAAGAAATAAGAATTATGAGGATTAGGAGGGGTGAAGTTGGCTTATTTACTTGGTATTGATATTGGGACTTCCGGTACAAAAACTGTATTATTTGATGAAAATGGAAATTCAATTGCCAGTTCATTAAGAGAATACCCTTTGTATCAACCGAAAAACGGTTGGGCAGAACAGGATCCGGAAGATTGGTGGAATGCTGTATGCGGCACTATCAATGACGTTATTTCTAAAAGTGGAGTTAACTCCGCTGAAATTAAAGGCGTAGGTTTGTCCGGGCAAATGCACGGAGCTGTTCTTTTAGATAAAGAGCATAAAGTCCTTAGAAAAGCAATTATATGGTGTGATCAGAGAAGCTCTGCTGAATGTGATGAGATTACAAATCTTATAGGTAAAGAAAGACTTATCGAAATCACAGCTAATCCAGCCTTAACAGGTTTTACCGCGTCAAAGATTCTCTGGGTTAAAAATAATGAGCCTGAAATTTTTGAAAAGGTTGAAAAAATTCTTCTTCCTAAAGACTATATAAGATTCCGTCTAACAGGAGAATTTGCCACTGAAGTATCCGATGCGAGCGGTATGCAGCTTATGGACATACCTAAGAGATGTTGGAGCGACGAAGTTATTTCAAAACTCGGACTTAGAAAAAGTATGTTGGGTGAACTTTATGAATCCTATGAAGTAAGTGGGAAAGTTCACAGACAAGCTGCAGAACTTACAGGTCTTAAAGAGGGAACTCCTGTTGTAGGTGGCGGCGGAGACCAGGCTGCAGGAGCAATAGGAAATGGAATTGTAAGATCTGGAATCGTTTCTTCAACAATAGGAACATCCGGTGTTGTATTTGCTTTCTCAGAAAATGTCAGCATAGACCCTAAAGGTAGAGTACATACTTTCTGCCATGCAGTTCCAAACACATGGCATATAATGGGCGTTACTCAAGCTGCAGGTCTTTCGTTGAAATGGTTTAGAGATAATTTCTGTAAAGATGAGATGGCAACAGCAGATTTGATGAAAATCGATCCATACATATTAATGGATCAGGCAGCGGAGAAAGTTACTGTGGGAGCAAACGGGCTTGTATACTTGCCGTATTTGATGGGTGAAAGAACTCCTCATCTTGACCCCGACGCTAGAGGTGTATTCTTCGGACTATCAGCTAAGCATGAGAAACAAGACCTTTTAAGAGCAGTAATGGAAGGGGTTGTTTACAGCCTTAAAGACTGCTTTGAAATAATAAAGGAAATGGGCGTAGATGTAAAAGAAGTTAGGGCCTCGGGAGGCGGTGGAAAGAGTAAGCTGTGGAGACAGATGCAGAGTGACGTGTTTGGTACAGAAATTACCACAATTAATTCCAGTGAAGGTCCGGCTCTTGGAGTTGCGCTACTGGCTGGTGTCGGTACAGGAGTTTACAGCAGTGTACCTGAAGCCTGTGATGCAGTAATTAAAGTTGTGACAAGACAGAATCCGGATATGAAAGCTAATGCTAAATATCAAAAAGTTTATGGTATTTACAAACAGATTTACAAATCACTAAGTAACGATTTTAAAGAGCTTTCCAATATACTTAATGAAAATTAAAATAAAACACATAGGAGGTTTGGAATATGTCAGAATTTTTTAAAGGGATATCCAAGATACAATACGAAGGTAAGGATTCAGACAATCCTTTAGCATTTAAGTATTATAACCCCGATGAAGTTATCGGAAACAAGACAATGAAAGAGCACCTCAGATTTGCAGTTGCTTATTGGCATACATTTCAAGCTACAGGTTCAGATCCCTTTGGTGTAGGTACTGCACAAAGACCATGGGATAATATTACCGATCCTATGGACTTGGCAAAAGCAAAGGTTGAGGCTAACTTTGAATTTTGTGAAAAGTTAGGTGTTCCTTTCTTCTGCTTCCATGACAGAGATATAGCTCCAGAGGCTGATAATCTCAGAGAGACAAATAGAAGACTTGATGAGATTGTAGCATTAATAAAAGACCGTATGAAGGACAGCCCTGTAAAACTTTTATGGGGAACAACCAATGCCTTCGGTAATCCAAGATTTGTTCATGGTGCTTCCACTTCACCAAATGCTGATGTGTTTGCTTATGCAGCAGCTCAGGTTAAAAAAGCTATGGAAATTACCAAGGAACTTGGCGGTCAAAACTACGTATTCTGGGGTGGAAGAGAAGGTTATGAAACACTCCTCAATACCGATATGAAACTTGAACTTGACAATATGGCTAGATTCTTAAGAATGGCTGTTGATTATAAAAAAGAAATAGGATTTGACGGTCAGCTCTTAATTGAACCTAAGCCAAAGGAACCTACAAAACATCAGTATGATTTTGATACTGCGACAGTACTTGGTTTCTTGAGAGCATATGGACTTGAGAAAGAGTTTAAAATGAACATAGAAGCTAACCATGCTACATTAGCTGCTCATACATTCCAGCATGAACTTAGGGTGGCAGCTATAAATGGCGCTCTTGGAAGTATAGATGCAAATCAGGGAGACATGTTGTTAGGCTGGGATACTGACCAATTCCCAACAAACTTGTATGATACTACTCTTGCAATGTATGAAGTATTAAAAGCCGGCGGATTTACAAAAGGTGGCTTGAACTTTGACGCAAAAGTTAGAAGAGGATCCTTCGAACCTGCTGATCTCTTCCATGGACATATTGCAGGTATGGATGCTTTCGCAAGAGGTTTGAAAGTTGCTTACAAGATGCTTCAGGATGGCAAATTTGAGAAGTTCATTGAAGAAAGATACCAGAGCTATACAACCGGAATCGGTAAAGATATCGTAGAAGGTAAAGTAGGATTTAAAGAATTAGAGAAATATGCTTTAGAGATAAATTCTTTAAAAAATACCTCCGGTAGGCAGGAAGTTCTTGAAGCTATGTTGAATAAATATATTATTGAAAGCTAATGCCCTGATATATATTTGAATTCAACTGCATGAATAACACAAGTATGGAAAAGGTATTTTTAACATTATGGATACGTGAAATTTAGTAATGTTAAAAGCACAAATTAATATTTAAAAGCGAAGGGGCAGTAATGCCCCCAGCTTTTGTACCAATAGAGAGTCAAAATAGTTATATGTCTTTGGCCTCAATAATAAATAATGATACAGTGTTATTAAGAATTGTATCCATAATAGTTTATATGGTTGCAATTAGCTAAATGTATATTGGAGGTAAATCAAAATGAGTGTTTCTGCAGAGAATTTTTTAAAGGGCCAAGAGAACAAAGATATTTCCTTATATACCATATCAAATAAAAATGGGATGGAAGCACAGATAACTAACTTTGGAGCAATTGTGGTAACTCTAACGGTGCCCGATAAAAACGGCAAGCTTGATGATGTTGTACTGGGATATGATAATATTAGCGGTTATTTTGATAATGCACCTTATTTCGGTGCAGTAATAGGCAGACATGCCAATAGGATAGAAGGAGCATGTTTTGAATTAAACGGAGTTTTATACAACTTGGAAAAGAATGAGAAGGAAAACCATCTTCATGGCGGGAGCAAAGGATTTCATAAAGTTATATGGAAAGTAGACGATGAGTTTAAGGATGGGGATAATTCAATAACCCTTTCATATCACAGCAAAGATGGCGAAGAAAACTATCCAGGAAACCTAGATGTTAAAGTAACCTATTCAATTACTGACGATAATTCCTTTGTGATAGATTATTTTGCAGTTTCAGATAAGGATACGGTTGTAAATCTTACAAATCATACATATTTCAATTTATCGGGTAAAGAAAAAAATGACATTCTCGATCATGAATTAAAAATATATGCCGATAAGTTTACTCCTGTTGACCAATATTGTATTCCTACCGGTGAAATTCGTGATGTTCATGGAACTCCATTGGATTTTACTGAAATGAAACCTATAAGGTCTGATATTTTCAGCGATGATATTCAAATTGTTTATGGAAATGGTTTTGATCATAATTGGGTTTTAAATTCTAACGGAGATATTTCCCAAAAAGCAGCTGAAGTATATGATAAGTTAAGCGGCAGAAAAATGGAAGTATACACTACAAAACCGGGAATGCAATTTTACTCCGGCAATGCTATAAAGAGTTCCCAGATTGGAAAATATGGTGTGCATTATAAAGAAAGAAGCGGATTTTGTCTTGAAACTCAATTCTTCCCAAACGCTATGAAACATAAGCATTTTCCTTCACCCATATTGATTGCTGGGAAAGAATATAGGCATAAGACAATTTATAAATTTATCTAATTGTAACAAAATGTTATATTTTAACAAAATATGTTTTGTTAAAATATAAAAGGTATTATAAAATAATAAAGTTAGTAAATTTGTTTTGTAAGTAAAGTAAAGTGGTAGATAATACTAGATTTTTATTATATTAATAAAAATAGAAATTAGTGTTATGAAAATACTCTAGGTTGTCGATAAATTTACAGGGTTTATATACTTCATGAATGTATATTTTATAGACATTCATGGAATTATATAATAAAGCAAAGTGCTCTAAAAAACAATAAGGGGGTATTTCTTATGAAAAGAATATCAAAAAAGCTGTTGTGTTTATTTGCAGCAATGACACTTACTGCTAGTATGGTAGGCTGCGGAAAGACCAACCCGCCGGAAGGAGGTGCTACAACTGCTCCGGAATCAGGAACTGGAAGCACTGGATCCACAGAAAAACCGGTTCTTAAGATGTGGCACATAACACCTTCTGATGCAGAAGGAAACAGAACAATATTGCTTAATGCAATAAAAGCAGCAGAAGAGAAGTTCAATGTAAAGATTGAGGAAACAGGTACTGAGAACGAACAGTACAAGACAAAGATTAAGTCTGCAATGGCTGGAAATAGTGGTCCTGATCTCTTCTTTACTTGGGCAGCAGGTTTCTCCCAACCGTTTGTTGACGGAGGAAAAGTTTTAGCTCTCGATGATTATCTTGGAGAGGCAAAAGACAAATTGTTGGCAGGAATCACAGATAACTTTACTTATAATGGAAAGGTATACGGTATTCCATATCAAATGCAGGTTGGAGCATTATTCTGCAATACTGAATTGTTTGACAAGTATAATGTAAAAATACCTGAAACATATGAGGAATTACTTACTGCTATAAAAGTTTTCAAAGATAACGGTGTTACTCCGTTGATCTGTGGTGCAAAAGACTTGTGGCCTGCAATGTGGTATTATGATGTTTTAGCTCTTAGAACAGCTGGTGCTCAGTTATGTAATGATGCATTAATGGGTAAAGCATCTTTCGATTCACCTGAATTTGTTCTTGCTGCAGAGAAACTTGTAGAATTGACAAAAGCAGGTGCTTTTGGACCAAACGCTATGTCCGTATCATGGGATAATGCAAACGTTGACTTTGCACAAGGAAAAGGTGCTATGCTCTTTAACGGTAACTGGGTAACAGGTAACGTTAACGCAGAAACATCAACTGTTAAAGGTAAAATCAAAGCTGTAAGATTCCCGACTATTAGTGGCGGTAAGGGTAATATGACTGAATACTTCGGTGGTGCCGGAGACGGATACATGATCAATTCAGCAACAAAAGATCCTAAACTTGCAGCAGATGTATTGCTCTTTATCTGTGAAAAGTTAGCTCATGACATGTATGAAGCAAATACCGGTTTACCAGGTTGGAAAGTAGAAGTTGACGAATCTAAGATCAATCCTCTTACAAAAGAGATTTCCGACATGACAAAAGACAGTACTGCATGGAATCTCTGGTGGGACGTATTCATGGAAGGCGCAGCTGCTGACACACATAAAAATCTCGTAGTTGAGCTTATGGCTGGACAAATAACTCCTGAGCAGTTTGCAAAAGAAATGCAAAAACTTAACGAGAAATAAAGTGCTTTCTAATTAGGTAGCCATTATGCGGTCACATAGAATTTGAGGGTCAAATTTTGTGTGACCGTATAAGTTTAAATTTACTGTTTTTGATTTTTTTAACTTATTTAGCTATATTTAGTTAAGGTGTATTGTATAATTGATTGAATGCCTAATGCAATAAATTTTCTTGGGAGTTGAAATTTTATGGATAGAATGTTGAAAGATAAAAAGGCCATATGCGTATTTGTGTTGCCAGCATTTGTGTTTTTCTTTGCTATGGTAATTCTACCGATTATTATGTCCGGTTATTATAGCTTGTTAGAATGGGATGGTATGAGTAAAGGCATATTTGTAGGATTCAAGAACTATGTGGAGCTTTTTACATCATACAATAAGGCATTTCCTAAAGCTTTACGTAACTCGCTTATATTAGCGGCAATGTCGGTATTTATACAATTGCCTATATCGTTGGTGTTGGCAATAATTCTTTCAAGAGGAATAAAGGGAGAAAAGTTTTACAGGACTGTTTATTTTATGCCGGTAATTATATCTACAGTTGTTTTAGGACAGCTGTGGCAAAAGATATATCACTATGAGTATGGTATGGTAAACATTGTATTAAGAAAGCTAGGACTTGAAAGTTGGGTACATGACTGGCTGGGAGATACTAAGACAGCATTAATCTGTGTGTTTATAGTAATTGTTTGGCAGTATATAGGTTATCACATGTTGTTAATGTATTCTTCAGCAAAATCAATTCCGGAAGAGCTTTATGAAGCTGCAAAGATTGATGGAGCTTCTGAAATTACAACAGCATTGAAGATTACCATTCCTCTTATGAAACCTATTTTGAATGTTTGTGTTACCTATGCAATAGTTGGTTCATTAAAAATATTCGATTTGGTTTACGTTCTTACCGGAGGAGGACCTTTGAAATCAACAGAGGTTCCAAGCACTTTGATGTATACTACTATATTCTTTAAAAACCAATTCGGATATGGTAGTGCTATGGCTATATTCATAGTTATAGAATGTTTGGTATTAACAGTATTAGTTCAGAAAATATTTAAATCTGAAAGTTATTTCTAGGGGGTGAAGAGGGATGAAATTTAAAATAAAGCTGACTAAGAGAAATATTGCAGTTGGAATATTAAGTATATTTCTTATTGCTTTTGCAATAATACAAATATATCCGTTAATTTGGCTGTTTTTGTTTTCGTTAAAAGACAATGCGGAAATATTTGGCGGAAATGTAATGGGGCTTCCGAGAAGGTGGTTATGGTCTAACTATACTAACGCATTGACAAGCGGAAATGTTTGGGTATATACCATTAACAGTGCATTAGTTACTGCGATAACTATTGTAGTTTCCGGTATTCTTGGAGTTATGGCTTCATATGCTATTGCAAGAATGAGGTGGAAGCTCAGTAACGTGACCCTTACAATATTCTTACTGGGTATAATGATTCCGATTCACTCCGCATTATTGCCTCTATTTATAATTTTGAATAAAACAAAACTATTGAATACACCAATTGCACTTATTGTTCCTTATATTGCATATGCACTGCCTATGTGTATATTTGTATGTGTAGGATTCTTAAAAGGTATACCCAAAGAAATGGAAGAGTCCGCATTTTTGGATGGCTGCTCCATATACAGGGCATTTGTTAGTATCATTTTGCCATTGATAAAACCGGCAGTTGCAACTGTTTCAATATTTACCTACCTTCAGGCATGGAATGAACTTATGTTTGCAACTACATTTATAAATGATGCTAAGTATAAGACACTTCCAGTAGGTATAATGTCCTTGTCCGGACAATATTCCACCGAATGGGGACCTATTGGTGCAGGTTTGATGATTGCTACAATTCCAACAATTATTATTTACATTTTGATGAGCAATCAGGTTCAAGCAAGCTTAACAAATGGAGCAGTAAAAGGATAATTTTAAAAAGTTATAAGAAATATATTTTAAAAGATATAATAGAAGCACCGGATATATATTATCGAGGTGCTTTTATTTATATGAAAAATTGCTGTGAGGAATTTTTTTTTATTGTTTTTTATAATAATTTTAATGTTTGATAATGGAATTATGTTATTGTATAATTTTAGTTAAATTTTATTTATATTAGAAAAATTGTTTGAAAATATAATTGATTTATATCTTTTAAAATAAAGTATGTTTGCATAAAGTATTTTATACAGGGGGAAATTGCGTGTCCGAGCTAAAATGTATACTTTTTGATTGCATGGAAACAGTTGTTGATGTAATGAAGATACCTGATATTAGGATGTATTGTGCCTTTGCGTATTTTGGAAGTGGATATGAAGAGTTATGGAGAGATTTTGACTCATTTATAGAAGATTACAATTATGCAAGAATGAAGTTGGAAGAAGATAAATTAGACTATAGAGAATACAATCTTTTTGATAGATTTAATTTCATGGTTAAGCAAAAACTAAGTTCCCATGTTCAAATAAAAGAAGTGACATCGGCGATATCGGCTAACTATTGGAAGAATTATAAAGCCAATTGTTATGTCGATAACGAGGTTAAGGCTGTGTTATCAGAATTACAATCCAAATATAAATGTGGTATAGTATCTAATTTCATGGTAGAGGGAGGTATTGAGGAGTTACTTAATGAATTTAATATTGCCCGGTATTTTGACTTTGTTGTCACGTCTATTAATGTTGGATGGAGAAAACCCCATAGAGAAATCTATGATACGGCATTAAAACTATCAAAAGTTAAAAAAGAAGAAATGTTATTTATAGGTGATGACTATATATGTGATTATATAGGACCAAAGGAATTTGGATTTGATGCTGTACTGTTGGACAAAAAGAATGAAAATGGGAAGTATCGAAGTTTAAGGGAATTAATCGAAGGGATAGGTATACTGTGACTTTTTGACTGTTAAATTAGGGGGATAGTTATGAAAAGAAAAGTTTTGCTTTTTATTTGTATTGTAATTTTTATGTATATAGTAAGTCCAATGTCAGTATTGGCAGGAGATCTTCCGGAAAGTGCTATATTTGATGCAGATTTTTGCTTTATTGGTGAAGTACAAAAAATTGAGAACTCAATTTGCACCCTAAAAATTTCAGAAGTTTTGTTTGGTGAATATTCACAGGACACAATAGAAATAGAGGATTTAAAATATTGGGTTGATACAAGGAATTATTCCCTCCCGGAAAAAGGTGACTATTGTGCAGTAGTTGTACAAAAATCCGAGGATAAGTTTAGTGTTTATCAAAGTCTTGCAGCAAAGGCTGATTCTCTTGATAAAAACACATTGAAACTTGAAAGTTCCAATGAATTTATTAAACGTATGAATGACTACATAAATAATGGATGGTATTCAAATCAGACTATTGAAGATATTAACAGAAGAATTAAAGGTAAGGATCAAAGGGTTTCAAGTTCTGAACAAAGCAAGACTACACCCGATAAAATCAGCAATCCGGAAGAAGAGGTGAAAGTGAATAATAATATTATAGAGAAACAAGATACAGAATTACATCGAAAGTCTGATATAGCTGTTTGGATAATTTGCGCTATAGTTATACTCGGAGGTATATTATCTATCATTATTATATTAAATAAAAGAAAAAAGTAAATTTAAATTATAAAAGTTAAGCTTTACCTTTAGAACTTAGTTTATTGAGAAATTGGGCCATTTAACCGTGCAGCGAAGTAAGTCTGTTAAAGGTATGCAAGACTGTATAAATCATTGCCGATTGAATACAATTTATAGTAGAATAAAATTGTTGAATATTGTTGGTTAAGAAAGGGCAGCGGATGAAACATTACAGAAGAATAGCATTAAAGGTATTGTCAAAATCTCGGCGAAATATGAAAAAGTATTATAAAGTCCATCGCAGATTTCTTAACGCGGTTAATATTTATATTGGGCCTAAATACGGGCATTTGGATAGTAAAATAATGGTGGGGAACAGGGAAATTCCTGTCCGCATATTTCGTCCCATAAAAAATGAAAATTCCGGGGTTATGATTTTCTTCCATGGCGGCGGTTGGGTAACCGGGAATATTGACACCTATACCAATGTTTGTGTGAATATGGCCAATCAGACTGGAAATACCGTAGTATCTGTAGATTACCGCCTTGCACCGGAATATCCCTTTCCCAATGGTCTTGAGGATTGTTATTATGTGACGAAGGAAATTTTTCAAAATCCTAAATTATTGAACTGCAAGAGAAGTGATATTACTTTAATTGGGGATAGTGCCGGCGGAAATCTGGCGGCAGCAGTTTCATTGATGGCAAGGGATAAAGGTGATTTTTTGCCCAGTAAGCAAATACTTATTTATCCTGCCACCTATAATGACCACACTGAAAACTCACCTTTTCCATCAATAAGGGAAAACGGAAGGGATTATCTGCTGACTTCCAAACAAATACAGGATTATATGGATCTTTATGCCCCAAGGATTGAAGACAGACAAAGTCCTTATCTTGCTCCATTGTTGGCAAAAGATTTGTCCAGTCAGCCGGCTACTTTAATAATTACAGCCCAGTATGATCCTTTAAGGGATGAGGGTGAGGCCTATGGGATGCGTTTGAAAGAAGCCGGAAATAAAGTTAAGATGTTTCGTATGAAGGACGCTGTTCACGGCTTCTTTTCACTGCCGTGGAAATCGGAATATGTTATTGAAACGTATGCAATTATAAATTCTTTTTTGAGTATTTGTAACGGCAAAAGTGAGGAATTGTTATGAGTGATTCAAAAATAGTTGAGTGGAGTAAACTGGATAATGCTTCTAAAATATTTCCGGCTACTTGCAGTTACAGGGAACCTAAGGTATTCCGTATTGCCTGTGAATTGTTTGAAGACGTGGATAAGGATATTTTACAAAAAGCATTGGATGCAACAATGGAAAGATTTCCTTTATATAAATCGGTATTGAGGAGTGGGGTGTTTTGGTTTTATTTTGAAACCAGTGACATCCGTCCTATTGTTGAAGAAGAGACTAATCCGGTTTGCGCGCCTATTTACAGAAAATACGAGAGAAATTTATTGTTTAGGGTTTTCTATTATAAAAGAAGAATTAATTTGGAAGTGTTCCATGCTCTTTCCGATGGTACCGGTGCTCTTTGGTTCATGAAGACTATGGTATACCACTATTTACTCATCAAGCACAAGGATGAACTGGAAGGCAAAGTGCAGGAATTAAATTATAATGCTTCCATTAGCGAAAAAATGGATGACAGCTTTATGCGTCATTATCCCGGATGGGATTTAAAAAAACAATTTGAACGAAATAAAAAAGAGGACAAGGTTAAAAAAGCTTATCATATAAAAGGAAGAAGAAATGAGGAGAACAGAGTAAAAGTTATAGAAGGCGGAATGTCAGCTAAAGCGGTTCTAGAACAGGCACATAAGTATAACACCACAATGACTGTATTTTTAGCTGCACTGTTCATAACTTCAATATACCAAGACATGCCTTTGCGCAAGAAAGGCTGCCCGGTAATATTGTCAATACCGGTTAATCTTCGTCAATTTTTTAAATCGGAGACAGTTAGAAATTTTTTCAGTACAATTAATGTAGGGTATAGATTAAAAAAGAAGGATTTGCAGTTGGACGAAGTAATTAAAAGTTTAAATGAGAGCTTTAAGAAAGAACTGACAGAAGAGAGTTTAAGCAGGCACTTAAATAAGCTTATTTTTGTTGAAAGAAATCCGGTGGTAAGAATTGTTCCGCTGCCTTTAAAGAAATTTGTGCTGCGTATTGCTAATTGGGCGGTTGATTTAGGGATCACAGCAGCACTATCCAATGTCGGCAGGATAGAGATGCCGGAGGGGTTTGAAAAATATATTTATCAATTTAGTGTCATCCCTAATGTCAGAAGACCTCAAATGGCAGTATGTACATATGGTGACAGGCTGGTTGTAAGTTTTGCCTCACCCTTTAGAGAGACCGAACTGCAAAAGAACTTTTTTAGGTCTCTTGCGGAAATGGGGATTAAAGTAGATATTTGTTCCAATTAAATTCGTTAAAGAGAGAGAGGTAAAACTAAGAGCCCGGCGAATGGATTTTTTTATTAGGAGCGATACCCATGATATTGTGTAATCACTGCAAAGTTTATATTAGAGACGGTAAAAATAAATGCCCCTTGTGCGGCAATATTTTATCCCAAAAGGATAACGAAAGTAAGGAAGAGGCCATTTATCCTGAAATACCTCCTTCCTATGAAAGGCATTTGGCTATACGTATTCTGATTTTTATATCTGTTGTTGCTGTAGTAATTAGTTATATTATTTACAGCTTGTTTCCGACAAAAGTCAATTGGCCTATGCTGGTGTTGTTGGGAGTAGCCAGTATGTGGCTTAGCATTACCTATGTGCTGCGTAAGCGTTCCAACATTACAAAAACAATTATGTGGCAGGTTGTTATTATGTCACTGCTAAGTATTCTTTGGGATTGGAAAATAGGTTGGAGGGGATGGTCTTTGGACTATGCCATTCCGTTTTTGTGTATTGCGGCCATTATTGTTATGTATGTAACTGCAAAGGCAATGAGACTTGGGACGGGTTATTATATCGCATATTTTTTACTGGGAGGTCTGTTTGGAATTATCCCGGGACTGTTTATTCTGCTGGATTTGGTTAAAGTAAATTATCCTTCTATAATTTCAGTTGCTGTAAGTATTATATTTTTATCGGCAATAATAATTTTTCAAGGAGAAAAGATACTATCGGAACTGCAAAAGAGGATGCATATATAATTGTTAAACATATAAAGTTTTACCTTTTTAAAAAGGTCAATGAATCAGAGAGGCAAAATTTATAGGGTGCTTGCGAGGTTAACAACTTTCATATATAATTTATATCATACTATTAAAGAAGTTAAAACTATTGCAGTGTACTAATAGGGGGATAAAATGGGAGATTTTTATACCATAGAAGAACCACAGCAGCATAAAAAAAAGAAAAGTACGATAGATTTCAAATTAATTATCGGTGTTGTGCTTATATTAGTTTCAATTGCTTTATCCATCATATCCAATGTAATAGTTTTAGGAGGAATATATAGGTTAAGTGACGATGCCGTACAATCATCAGTATATCTTTTGGCACCGGTTGTAATAATACTTTTTTTATCTTCTCTAATTCTAATATTCGGCAAAGATAAACGCGGCAGGAATTTAATGATTTTTAGTATTCTGGCGGTAGTGTTAAATTTCAATAACCTTTACACAAGTATAAGGGAAGCTAAGATTGAAGCTGAAAGGGAAAAGGTTGCGATTGAAAAAGTGCTGAGTTTGGTAAAAGATTTTATGGCCGAGAAAGAAATTATCCGGGAAGACATTTCGGAAGAGAAATATGGGAAGACTGCAGCTCTTATTGAAGTTATTCAGAACAATTACTTGGATTATCAGAAAATTAGGGAAGATGTCAATTCTATTGCTCAAATAGTGAACGATTCTTCAAGTTTTTCTAATGAAATTCTAAAAGATACCGACAAAATAAAAGAAAAGATAGCAATAATGGATAAGACATCGAAGGATATAGAAGGACTGGATAATAGAATTAAGGAATATATGGAAAAATTTAAAGACGATATTGCCAATGTATATATAAGCGGTGTTGTAAAAGATGAGATCAATTCAAACCTTAATTACACTGTCTATACATATAATGAAATAGCATCAAAGAATTTAGAATATATGAACAGAGTAATTTTAAGAACGAAAGATATGCTTAGTTTTCTTGACGGAAAACAGGGAGAATATGAAGTAAAAAATGACAAAGCTGTATTTTTCAACAATAAAGATATGGAAGAATATAATGAGCTATATAAACTATATGATCAGGCAGTAGCAGAAAACATTTGGAATTACCAAACGGTTATAGATATGTTCGATGAAAAGGTAAAAGAGTTGGAAGAATACGTTAGTAATTTAAATTTTTGAGCTTTTCTATCTTATTATTGTAAATAATTGAAAAAATAAAAATTTTAGTGCTGCAAGTTAAATATTAATTGATATTGCAGCACTTTAGTTTTATCTTTTAGTTGGGCAAACCTTTTACCATACTGTGAGGGATTAAAATGGAAATTAAACATAGGGACAATAAAGTTTTATTGGTTGTGGCTTCAAGTTTATTAATTTTGACCTTTTTACTAATATCTATATCCGGCTATACTAAAGTTCAAAATTTTATCGATACCGGCAAAGCTTCAGCTAACTTGTCGGAAGAGAGCATAAAATATCCTTATACTCTTTTTGATGATTCTTATGTCCATAATATTGATATTCAGGTGGATCCTAAGGTCTGGGATAAAATGATTTTCAATGCTCAGTTGGAGGAGTATATTCCCTGTACATTTGTAATTGACGGAGTTGAAATTGATAGAGTTGCCATACGACCCAAAGGCAATTCATCTCTTAAACTGATAAGCGGAATGAATTCACAAAACTTCAGCTTCAAGGTGGAATTTGACCACTATGTAAACCAGACCTTTGACGGGTTGGATAAAATGGCACTTAATAACTTTACCCAGGATAAAACCTGTATGAAGGACTATCTTACCTATCATATGATGAGATACATGGGGGTTCCGGCTCCCTTGGCAAGCTTTGTAGATATAACGCTTAACGGTGAACCTTTCGGTTTTTATTTGGCAATTGAAGCTGTTGAAGAATCCTTTTGTATGAGGAATTATAAAAGTGTTGACGGCAAGTTGTACAAACCCGATTCTCTATCTCTGGAAAATTTCGATTTCGGTAAAATGTCAAAGTACCGCACCGAAAACGGACAGACAGCCTTTGAATATCTTTCAAGTATAGTAGAGAATGAAGCATATTTAAATGCCGATGAAAATACAAGGGTGGATATGATAGGGGAAATTTCAAAAGTTATTTTGGAATCAAACGGCATATCTACCGATGTCTCCGGGTTGGTCTATGTGGGTGATAATCCCAAAAGTTATAAAGCAATTTTCGATACGGCTGTGTTTACAATAACCGAGAAGGACAAAAAGAGATTGATTAATTCCATCAAAAAGCTTAATAGCGGTGAAGATTTGAACAGTGTTATAGATATTGAGCCGGTGATAAAGTATTTTGCGGTACACAGTTTCGTGGACAACTATGACAGTTATACAAGCCTTTTTTCCCACAATTACTACTTGTATGAAAGAAACGGCAAAATGTCGCTAATACCTTGGGATTACAATCTTGCCTATGGTGCGCTGACAATAGAAGCCGGCAATGCTTTTGTAGATTCTTTTAGTGACTATATAATATTCGATAAAAAGACTTATGGTATGAGGGCAGGAAAAAGTATGGTTAACTATCCCATTGACACTCCGGTGTTTACTGTGAGATTAGAGGAAAGGCCTATGATCTACCAGATAATAAATAACGAAGAATATTATGAGCTGTACCACAAATATTACAGCCAGTTTATATCGGAATATTTTGAGAGCGGATATTTTGACACTTTCTATTCAAAAGTGGTAGAAATGATATCCCCTTATGTGAAAAAGGATGTAAAGGGATTCATCACTTATGAGCAATTTGAGGAGGGAACGAAGGAACTTAGGAAGTTCTGCAAGCTGCGTGCTGAAAGTATAAGGGGACAATTAAACAAGACTATTCCTGCAACTTTGGATGGCCAAAGGGAAAATCCGGAGAATTTGATTGAGGCAGAGGGTTTGGATATAATGAAGACTTTGGATTTTTCAAAAATGATTTCTGTTGCAGGAATTTCAACTGAAGAAGTTAATGAAATATTAAAAACAATAATTGAATATATTCCTGAAAAATATCTTACCGATGGCAAAATCGATACCACAAAAATTACAGAGGAGGATATCTCACAGCTAAAAAACAATTTAGGAAGTATTGTACCGATTATTTTTCAAATTATAAACGATAACAGTAAAATAAAAGAGGGTGTAATAGAATCTATATTGCCGATATTATTATTGATATTGTCTTTTATTGCAATCATAATACTAATGTTACTTCTAAATAAGTATTCACGAGTAAAATACAAAACAGGGCACAGGAGGGGGAATATTTGAAGTTTCGGCATGAGTACAAAATTTTCATAAACCATTTTGATTATGTTACAATTCGATCAAAATTGAAAGCACTAATTCCGCAGGATTCCAATGCAGGCCAAAACGGTGAATACAAAATTAGAAGTCTCTACTTTGATAACGCTGATGACAAGGCTTTGTGGGAAAAGTTAAGCGGAGTAAATATGCGTGAAAAGTTTCGTATCCGCTGCTACAATGATAATTATGATTTTATAAAGCTTGAAAAGAAATGTAAGTTTAACGGGCTGTGCAGCAAAGTTTCCGAAATAATTACAAAAGATGAAGTGAGGAAAATAATTAACGGCGATGTTAGCTGGATGCTGGACGCAGATAGGCCGCTAATTTCCGAGCTTTATGTAAAAATGAAGACCGAGCAGTTAAGGCCAAAAACCATTGTGGATTACACTCGTGAACCCTTTGTCTACAAGGCAGGCAATATAAGAATTACAATTGACAGGGATATTAAAACCAGTATCAGAAATATTAATATGCTCGATCCCAATGTACCGATGGTCACAGCCGAGGGAAATTTGATGATATTAGAGGTTAAATATGATAATTATATACCGAGCTTTATTTCCGATATAATTAATATCGACAACCGGCAGACTTCTTCCTTTTCAAAATATGTGGTAAGTAGAATATATGGATAATAATACTATGTGGGGGACTGAACAATGAGCAATATTTTAAATTCAAATTTTATATTAAACGCAAGAGCAGTAAGCGGATTTGACATGATTGTAGGTATTTTGGCTGCATTTTTAATAGGTTTGTTTATTTTTGTGATCTATAAAAAGACTTTTCTGGGCGTTATGTTTTCCGTCAATTTCGGTATGTCGTTAATAGGTATGTGCATGATAACCTGTGCCGTTATATTGGCAGTATCCAGTAATGTGGTTCTTTCTCTGGGAATGGTGGGGGCATTGTCTATCGTGCGTTTTAGAACTGCGGTCAAAGATCCGTTGGATATAGTGTTTTTGTTCTGGTCTATCACAGCAGGTATTATAGTTGGGGCTGGAATGATTCCTCTTGCAGTTGTAACAAGCCTTCTAACCGGGACTGTTATGGTGCTGTTTGTCAATAGAAAGAGCAGAAGAACACCTTACATAATAGTGATAAACTGTGTAAATTCCGATGTGGAAGACTCGGTAATGGATATAATTGAAGCTAAAACCGGAAAAGCTATTATTAAGGGAAAAACCGTTTCAAAGTCCGGAATGGAACTGACTGTTGAAGTTCAGCTAAAGGACGGATACAGCAAATTTTTAAATGACATAATTAATATTGAGGGTGTTGAAAATGCCGTTATGGTAAGCTATAACGGTCAATACATGGGCTAATAAAGTTATTTTAATTTACTTGTAACGTTAATTTAACAGATTAATTTTTAATAAAAAAGAAGTTTGTGATGTTGGTGAAAAATGCGGAAGGTTTTGTGGCTGATTTTAATTTTAAGCATAATCTTTATAACACCCTTAATTAATTTAAGGGTTGCAAATGAATTAAATAATAATTCCGTTATATTGGCCTATGACTTTCAAAAGTTTATGTCAAATAACGAGTATTCAAACTTAAAGGATCTTAAAAAATACGGTATATCAAGCGTTATACTAAATGGAGATTTTATTGGAGCAAATACTGAACTTTTCGACAAAATAAACAGCCGTGGACTTCAAATTATATTAAATCTAGATAGATTGGATTATTCGGAAAATTATTATAAAGATTTGGAGTATGTTATAAAAAAATATAATATCCGTTATTTGCTAGTATATAATTCCCATATAGAGAGTGCTGACAACGCAGACTTGGACACAGTTAAAAATATCGAGAAATTAGCGGAATTAATTAATAAAAACAACCTTGTCTTTTTTGTGATGGAAAACAGGGAACAGACAGGCTATATGCCTGTTCCCGGGCTTGAATCACTTATTGGAAACACCAATTACAGTTTAAACCGAGCCTTTACTATTTCGCACCATAGCTTAAAAATCAGTAATGGTCAGGATGCTGTTATGATGTGGCTCAGGTCGGTTGTGGATAGAAATATACGACTGGTATGTATTGAACCCTATTCTTTATCAAAGGATGTCACCTCAGATAATTATACTTTGGAAGTGTTGGAAGCTTCAAAAAAACTTTCGGAACTTCTAATTAAAAAAGGTTTTAGTATTAATGAACCTGTAAAAAAGGCTAATGCCGGTATTCCCGATAAGTATTACAATATACCGATAATTATCAATATTATTGCAGCAATTGCTTTGTTTTTAGATTACAGCGGAATAAAAAAGTATTGGATTTATGTATTTTTAGTCACTGCACTTATTTTTGCGTGTTTATCGGTATTTGGATTTATAGGAGCCGATAATAATATTTGGGCGGCATTTGCAGCTGCTGTTATTTATCCTTCAATGGCAAATGCTGTGCTCTTAAGCAAGTTAAAAAGCCCTTCTAAAAATATTATTAGGCTTATTATAAAATCGTTATTAATAATTCTTGCCGTTAATGGGATTGGTGTTTGCACGGTAATAGCATCAATGGCTGATATAAGGTATACAATGGGCTTGATAAACTTTAACTTGGCCATTCCGGCTTTTACAATCCCCTTTATTATGTTTAATGTAAATTTCATTTTTATGTCCTGGGGACAATATCCTTTATACAAAAAAATAATAGATAGTTTTAGAAAAAACGGTTTTAAGAAGTTCGCAATATCAAATTTAATATATGTATTTGCATGCAGTGTGATTATAACAGTGTATTTTTTAAGAAGCGGTAATTATAATATATTGCCGGAGTTTTCCATAGAACTTAAGATGAGAGAATTATTGGAACTGGCATTATTGGCAAGACCAAGGACTAAAGAATTTCTTATAGCCTACCCATGTCTGTTTGCTTTTTTGTATCTTTATCAAAAAAATCCCAATTATAAACTTTTAAGCTTTTTAGGATCTTTATCTTCAATCATAGGAATATCTATTATTAATAGTTTCTGTCATGGATTCACGCCAGTGCTGACCTCTTTACTAAGAACCTTCAATGGATTGTTATTGGGAGTAATAACCGGATGTATATCTTTGACGATCTGTTTCTTTTCATGCAAAATTTTAAAAGAATAAATACGTATATAGCAAAAGGAATATTAATTGTAAGTTACTGCCGAAATATGCTATAATTTATAGGAAGCAAAGAGACTGCCTTGTTAAAGATAGATAAAGGCTGTTATTTGTTTACATAATAACATATTTAAATAATGACGATAGTGGGGGTTAATCATGGGATTAAAAAGAATTTTTACTTTTGCATTAACATTATCACTAGCTTTTAGCCTGGTTGCATGCAATAGCCAAAAAGTTCCAACCACGGAGAATTCTTTTGAATATGTTGGGATGGTAGGAGATGAAAAAATATATACTTGGGAATTTAAGTATTATCTCAATTTGGCTAAAAACGACAGGGAAGCAGCAGAAGGGATATCCGAAAAAAGTGCCGGCGAAAAGAAAAAATTCTGGAACGCCAAAGAGAATGGCGTGACAAGAAAGCAAGCAGTTATAGATGAAACTTTAAATAATTTGACTGAGTTAAAAACTTTTCTATTGGCTGCCAAGAAAGACAATTACGATTTACCGCAGCAAGATGCAGAAAATATAGCTAAAAGTATAGAGGAATACATAAATACACACGGAGACGGCGACAGGGAAAAGGCCGAAAAGGCAATGCAAGAGGAAAACGGTGTTACTTTGGAGCAATATCAGAGGATGTATGAAGAATACACACTTGCCTATTTTAATTATGCCACATCCTTCGCTTATACCATTGAAGTTAGTGAAGATGAAATAAAAAAAGAGTATGAAACCAATAAGGATCAATATGATGATAAGGTAGTTGTAAAACATATACTTATTTCCACCAAGGACAAGGAAACTAATGAATCTCTTCCGGGGGACCAGATTGCCGAAAAGAAAAAGCTGGCCGAAGAAATTCTTCAAAGGGTAAAAGCGGGAGAAGATTTTGATGCTTTGGTTAAACAGTATTCCGATGATGAAGGTTCAGTAAACAACGGAGGTCAGTACACCTTTGGTAGAGGACAAATGGTGACTGAGTTTGAAGAATGGTCCTTTAATGCAAAAGAAGGGGATGTTGGTATTGTAGAAACAATTTATGGCTACCATATTATGAAGTTTGTCCGGAAGGCCAATTATGAAGACCAAAAGGATGTGATCAGGGTAGCAATACAGCGACAGAAGTTTAGTAAAAGAATGGAGGAAATACGAAAACAGTATTCTTTGGTAAAGAACCAGGAAGCTATAGATTCTTTGAATTTGTTCTACTGATTTTCGTCGATACACCTGTGATTAATGAGTAAAAGCGAGAAAATACGTTGAGTTGTGCCGATACACACCAGAAGCGCATTTGGTGTGTATTTGGCATAATTAAAAGATTTGATTTGTGTTGCTGATACGAGATGTGCCGCAAAAACTTTTGAAAGCCTTGATATTATTGGGGTGAGAAGGATGCGGTTTAAGAGGTATCTCCCCGCAAGGGGACGGAAACTGTACAGAGGTTAATTTCGTATGGGGTAGAGGCGGAGGATAAGTTTAAGAGGTATCTCCCCGCAAGGGGACGGAAACTCTTCTAAGTCTCTTATTGCATTTTTCTTTTCCCAGCTGTTTAAGAGGTATCTCCCCGCAAGGGGACGGAAACTCCCTTCACGTATTGGCGCATTGAACATCTTTGCACGGGTTTAAGAGGTATCTCCCCGCAAGGGGACGGAAACTAATTTTTTTAGAATTTCTTTTTCATTGTTAGATAGTATTGTTTAAGAGGTATCTCCCCGTAAGGGGACGGAAACATCAAGAGATGATTTTCTTTCAAAAAAGCTGATTCAGTTTAAGAGGTATCTCCTCGTAAGGGGACGGAAATTGTACTAATCAAGGTGAAATTTATAAACAACTAAATTATAGTTGACATACAATTTGTGTTGTTATTTGTAAAAATAAGTAGTATAATGATAATAAATATTTTTGCTGGTTGGAGCATTCCTTATAAAAGCAGCATGTTAAAACTTAATAGGGATGGTGATAATGTGGATGCCCAAAAAGAGTTTCTTATTGCAGGAGCATTATTGCATGATATTGGAAAAATCGCATTAAGAGCGGGAAAGTCTTTGAAAGGGAAAGATCATTCTGAAGCAGGTGCAGAATGGGCGGAGAGATTTTCAACGGACAAGTCTATGGATGAACGAATAATCGATTGCATCAGATTTCACCACGGCAAGAATTTAAAAGATGCGAATTTGTGTGATGACAATTATGCTTGGATTGTATATGAGGCAGACAATATCGCAGCCGGAACTGATAGAAGAAACGATCCGGAAAGAAGTGAAGATTATGGTGCTAAATTTCGACAAGACAGGGCATTGGAATCGGTTTTCAATGTTGTTCTCACCTCAAGAAAGAAGGAAGATACTAATAAGGCCTTTGGTCTAAAAGATACTTTTAAGCAGGAATACAGCATTATGCTTCCGAAGTTGGATGCTGATAATGCCAGGGTTAGCGAATCAGAATATGCTCAAATCTATGAAAAATTCAACAAAGAACTTTCTGACTGCGGAGTGGATTTTTCAAAACCGGGATATGCCAATTCATTGATAAACATAATGGAAAGTTTATTATCCTTTGTCCCTTCAAGTACAAATACGGATGAAATTGCAGATATATCTTTATTTGATCATTCAAATCTTACAGCATGTATTGCCAGTTGTATCTATGATTATTTCCAAGAAAAAGGAATAAAAAATTACAGGGAATTTTGCTTTGAAAATAATAAAAAACTGAGGCAGGAAGATGTCTTTTTGCTGGTTCGGGCAGATGTATCGGGAATTCAGGACTTTATTTATACAATTTCCTCTAAAGGCGCATTAAAATCATTGAGAGGAAGGTCTTTTTACCTTGAAGTGATGATAGAGCACATAGCTGACGAAATACTGAGTGCTTTGTCTTTAAGCCGCTCCAATATTTTGTATACCGGTGGAGGAGGCTTTTATCTTCTATTGCCAAACACAGAAAAAAGCATACAAGTTTTAAAAGCAATGAAAAGAAGAGTAAATGATTTTCTCTTGGAAAGGTTTTCTGTAAATTTATATATTGAATTTGGATGGGCTGCAGCCAGTGCGGAGAAACTGATGAACAATAGTGAATATGGCCATGAGGGAATGGCGTCGGTATATAAAAAAGTCTCGGAAATGATATCCAAGGGCAAACTGTCAAGATATGATCAGGATCAATTGAAGAATATTTTTACCCCGAAAAAACCTGTGCATGAGGAAAGGGAATGCCGAATTTGCGGAATGTCTTCCCGGCTTATTAAAAATATCGAAGGTCAATATGAATGTGTAACTTGCAATCAACTGATAAAACTGGGAGATAGACTGGTGCGTTCGGAAAGTGAGGTACTTGTTTTTGAAATAGTTAAAAGTGAGCAGGAAGGACTGAGTCTACCGTCCTTTGATGGCACACCGTATATTTTAAGGATTGACAAGCTGGAAAATGTACGAAACAGGCTTGAGGATGATAGTATTGTTCGCATATATTCAAAGAACAAATACATTGCAGGGTTAAAATCCTCTACAAATATAAGGGTTGGCGATTACAGCAGGAGAAAAGGAGAAGAAAACAAAAACAAGCCTATTGAATTCGAAAACTTGGCA
>Ga0134092_1000462_pt1 | contig 40849 bp, 35 predicted proteins | sample 3_6taG_FD_94454 | JGI IMG/M metagenome (GOLD analysis project Ga0134092, IMG submission 94454) | Switchgrass degrading microbial communities from high solid loading bioreactors in New Hampshire, USA - 3_6_20_6_A3 metaG | ecosystem: Engineered > Bioreactor > Semi-continuous > Anaerobic >... | reverse complement strand
TAGGATACATCTCTATGTCTGCCTACTATCTAAAAGTTTGTGAAAACTAGAGAACCGCCGTGTACCGAACGGTACGCACGGTGGTGTGAGAGGTCGGCGGTTAGTCACCGCCTCCTACTCGATGCTATAAATAGGATTTTGGCTTTTATTTTAAACCAATTATTGGAATTAAATATAATAATAAAAATTATAAAATTGATAAAGATAATTTTAGCAAGCAGTATAATAACTATTTGTCTAAGCATCTTAAACACTGCTGCTTAAAATAAAATATATTCAATCCGGGAGCATAGAGTATGGCAGGAGTATTTGAAAAAACCTATGGCAAGGCTTTCAAATATGCTTTATTTATAATAAACCCTTTTAAGAGAAAGATAATAAAGACTGAATGTGAAATCCACAAATACATCAATTTGCAGGCTTTGGAAATACTGAAAAATGACAAGTTTTTGGATGCCTATTACTTCTTCAGCGACTATATTGCCGACTTAAATGCAGGGGTGGTATGGGCAGATCAGGATTTTAAAAGCGTAAATCATTTTTACAGTCCTACCAAAGACAAGGGTTTGTTTGGAAACAACAATGCTTTGAAATTGGCTTTGGAGTATTACGGAAAATCCAAAGAGTACTGGCATTTTTACGGCGATATAAATTTGTCAATGTTCTATTTAGGTGCTGCACTTCACCTGGTTCAGGATATGACGGTACCCCATCATGCCAACATAAGACTTTTGGATAAACACCGACAGTTTGAAAACTTTATAAAGCGTACCTATGTAAATACACCGAGATTCCTGGCAGATAGGGGCGGTTATTATCTAAATGAGGGAATTGAGGAATTTATCCGGTGCAACGCCAGAACTGCTATAAAAATTTACAGTCGATTGAGAGATATCAAAAACGAAAAAAAGAGATATTATACCATAAGCAAATTTACTTTGCCCCTAGCCCAGAAAACTACAGCCGGATGCTTGTTAATGTTTTATAAAGATGTTTCAAAAAGGCGACTGGAGCATAAATAAGAGGACGGCAATATACCGTCCCCCATTTAATTATTGATTATAATGGTTATTGCATTGTAGGTGTAAGGCTTTTAACCAATTTATTAAATTCCTGCGTTATTTGATCCATTGACTTATTGTTCATATTGCTAAACATCTGTTGTATACTTGTCTTAGCATCGGCAGATTCCGTTACAACAACATTGGTGATGGAGGGATCAATGCTTTTAATTCTTTGCGTTATTGCGTTTCTTAAACTATTGACATCCACACCTGTTGAGCTAGGATCACAGGCAACCAGCGCTGTATTTCCAACTACCATAACATTTGCATCTTTAACATTAGCTAAACTTTCTAGCTGTCTTTCAATTCTTTCCGATTTACTCCGCATATCATTCATATTGTTTGCGGTGGCAGTAGGCGTATTACCTAAATTTGTACCGGGTAAAGGAGTAGTTCTGACAATATTTCTGTCTGTATTGGTATTAATATTGTTAAAACGGTTACCCGGTAAAGGTGAAACAATTCTGTTCATCCTATTGTTTATACCTGTATCTGTATTGTTTAGCCTTTGATAACCTGTATTTGTACCGTTTTGTGTGTTATTTTGTCTGTTCATAATTCCGGTTCTTTGAGGTGTGGTATTGTCTGTTCGCATATTACAAGCAGTCAGAGGCAGGCTTATAGCTGCCAAACCCATAGTAACAGCAGCAGTTTGTAAAAATTTTTTATTCATCAAGAACCACCTCCAACTTTATTCTTCTCCATAAGACTCATTTTATTAGAGTTAAATTTATATAGGAAAGTGAAAATTTTATAAGTTTATATTACATTTTTTGTGAACTTATTATGTGTAAAAATCAAAAAATATATTTTGGGTTAAGTAGAAATATTTACATAAAGCTCATATTATGAAAAAGAATGATTAAGAATATTAAAAAAGGAGAAGTTAAAATGAACAACAATAATCCTATTAAAAATAATAGCAATATGATGCCCAAAGAAAATAATATGGCAATGCCTTGTGAAAACACCATGGCAATGCCCTATGAAAATGTGATGCCAATGCCCTATGAAAACACCATGGCAATGCCTTATGAAAACGTGATGCCAATGCTTTACGAAAACACCATGGCAATGCCTTATGAAAACGTGATGCCAATGCCCTTCGAAAACACCATGGTAATGCCTCAACAGTACAATGTTATGCCTTATGAAAATATGGCAGCAATGCCGCAGCAATATAATCCGATGGCAACAGCACCTCAAGTAAATTGTCCGATGATGAATTTCGGCTGCCCAATGCCAATTCAACCCATGTATTATCCTATGATTACAATGCCCGAAGATCAGCTTGAAAACATGTATCCTAAGACTTATAAGATTGTTAATCCTGTAGTTCAAAGCTACTGTGACAAGATGGACGTTATGAGTAATCCTTCCAAGGAACAGTTGGATGAGATTTGTGAAAAAATATGCAAAGATGTTGAGGCTGATGTTGAAAAAGTTATTGCAGAAGAAGGTAAAGACGATAAAAGGCAGTTGGGAGTTGGCGGAAGAGTTATTCTTAGAGATCTTGTAGGTATACTTTTAATTAGAGAACTGCTCAGAAGAAGACGTTTCTTTGGATATCCGGGCTATGGTTTCCCAGGCTATGGCGGTTTCTACGGTTATTAAAATATAGTTTATAGGTTATGTGACGCACAGTTATTTCTTAAGTGAATAAATTTTTGTTCGATAATATTATGCAAGATGTACATCAATTTTCTAAATTAGAGAGGAATAAAAGGTTTTTTGGATAAATATTGATTTTCTGGTTCACAGCTACAGGAAAGCGGTTGTGAAATGTTAAATAAAGTGTTCGGTTTGAAAATGCTTAAACCGGGCACTTTATTTAATTTTAAGGGTGAATTTGTCGAATTTTGCTAGTTGTAAGGTGGAAATTTAGTAAAAACTGTGGTACAATAAGAGAACGGAGGTTAATATGTGAAAGAAGGATAAAATGTGTAAATAAAAAGGAGTAGTTCTCTAATGAATAAATCCTGTATGAAGCTAATTGAGTGTAAACCTGTAGAACTTGATTTTTCTTGTTTGATTGAAAGGGAAGAAGCTCTTCTGAAAGTTCAAAACTTTTTCGAGATGCTTACGAAGAAAGAACGTGGAATACTTCGAGTGGCAGGCAATTATGGTGTGGGTAGAACACGTTTTTTGAATGAAATTGCCAAAAAAGCCATTGAGTGCGGTTTTGAACTGGGATTTATCAATAATGAAGAGGAATCGAAGTTTCAAGTAGCGGCAGCATCTGAAAAGGTGGATATATTGAATTTTGAAAAGAATATTGCTATGAATAATAACTGCAGTATTAATGGGATTATTTTGATTTTAGATAATGCCCTTGGTATAAGTGATGAAGAATTAAATTTTGTACATAATTTTCTAAAGTGCGATATTCCCGTTAAATTGGGATTGGTTTATTCAATTGAACCGGATGCAGTATTCAGTCTGGATTATATCGATATTGATTTGTACGATACAGTGTGCTTAAACCCATTGTCACCTAAAGGTATTCAGACGTGGATTAAAAATGTGTTGGGCTGGAATGAAGCTCCGGCATCTTTTCTGAAATGGCTTTACAAAGAGACAAAGGGTTTACCTAAGCTCTTACAGGAAAATATAAGCTGTCTTATAAAAAACGGTTTTTTAATATGCAGCCCGGATAATAACTGGACGGTTGCAGGAAATTTTGACGATTTGTTTACAAGTAATATAAAGGGAGAGCAAAATGAATTCTTAAATGATAAGGCCGAAGTTTTTCAAACAGGAAGTTTTGAAAACGAATTAAAGCTGACATGCGGCATGGGACAAATTTGGAACACATGGAAGTCTTGGAATGAAAGTGTGGCAAGATTGAAGGAGATAATCAAAAGGCAAGAAGCTGTTCCGAAATTGGAAAATGTAAGGCTGCATATATGGCTTGGTGGCCTGACAAACTTAGAAGGGGATTATGAAAAGGTTGTTACCGTATTGGATGAAGGTTTGGAGCTTTTTAGGAAGACTATAGATAAAGAAGGGGAAGCTGAGGTATTTTACCTCAAGGCTTTGGCTATCAGCACTCAAGGAGACTTAAGGAAAGTGTCGGTATTACTTCAAGAAAGTCTTGACATCTATAGGTTATTGGACGACAAAGCCGGCATTGCTCGTATACTCCAATATTTGGGGATGGTATATTACTACCAGGGAGAATACGACAAGGCAGAAATGCTTTTGGTGGAAAGTCTCGAGATATGCAGGAAGTTAAAGGATGAATCGGGTATTTCGGGATCCCTTATAAGATTGGGAATGATAGCTAAAGGTAAAGGTGAACTGGCTCAAGCACTAAAATTGTTTTATGAATATCTTAAAAAATATAATTCGCCCGATGATGAAGAAAATATTTCAATAGCTTTGATAAATATAGCCGAGATATCCATAAGGCAAAATGACTATTCCTATGCAAGGAGTTTCTACGAAAAAAGTTTGAAGCTGCTTCATGAGATGGGCTGTAAATCGTTAATTGCACGGGTGATGAAAGACCTTGCGCAGCTATTCCGCTATGAAGGAGATTATGATAAAGCCAATAAGCTTTTCGGTGAGAGTTTGAATATATTTAATAAATGCGGCGATAATACGGAAATTATGTGGTTGTATCTCAGTATAGCCGAAATGGAACTTGAAAGAAAAAACTATATAGCTGCAAAAGAAATGTATATAAAAGGATTGAAAGTGTTTAAGGACAGCAGTCAAACCAACTGGCTGTATGCTATGACTGTGTTGGAAGCCTTGGCTGAAATTTCATATTATCAGGAAGAAATGGCAAGGGCAGCTAAGCTAATGGGAGCTGCCGACAAGTTGTCCGAGGTTTCGGGGAAATTTACTGCCAAAAATGATTTTGCACAAATTTATATGCGGCATAAGAGAATTCAGGAAAAGATGAACAGAGAAACTTTTGAAGCTGCATGGGTTGAAGGAAATATAATGAATTTTGATGAAGCACTTAATTTTGCAATAGGGGACAACAACGATGAAATAGATAATGAAATGGCCGAGAAGATGATAAACTACATAAAAGAAAATTACAGCAAGGATATTTCCCTTACCGACATGGCCGATTATTTTAACATGTCTCCCTGCTATTTGAGTACAATGTTTAAACATTACACCGGGGAAAATTTTAAAGACTACTTGAATTTTTACAGAGTCAAAAAAGCGAAAGAGTATTTGCAAAAAGGCAAGATGAAAATGGGAACTGTTGCAAAGTTGGTGGGATGTAACAGTATCAACACTTTTATACGTATATTTAAAAAATATGAAGGTGTTTCGCCGGGGCAATTCGGTATGAAAGGTAAGAATTAAAGAGAAATGTCATATATGGTTTTGTAGTGGTGAGATAAAGTAGGCAACTTTTAAATAGTCATATTTAAATAGACTCTGCTTATTAAGAGTCTTTTTTATTATACTTGTTTAACGGCTTGGAAAGCACTTGTTTAAGCATCGAAAGGGATTTTTATTTATTCCATAAATGCAAATATAAGTTTATAATATAAAAAGATGTGCATAAAAAAGTGTTGTGTTGTCGAATTAGTATCCATGAAGGGAGCATGATTTTGTGAATGTCCGGAATATATTCAGACCTGCGGAGAAAAACAGTAATAATCGGACTGACGATACATTTTATAACACTTTAAAAAAAATAAAAGGCGGGGACGAGGTCCTAAGAAACGAATTTATTTCCAGCTATATACCGTTTATATTGAAAGTGACTTCCAAAACTGTGGGGAAGTTTATTGATGTAAAAAACAGTGATGAATATAGTATAGCCTTGTCTGCTTTCAATGAGTCCATTGACAGCTACGATTTTTGCAAAAATTATAACTTCTTTCTATTTTCCGAACAGGTTATAAAACGGCGGCTCATTGACTATTCCAGAAAAAGCAGCAGACAGAGGGAATATCCTTTTTCATATTTTGAGGAAGAGTATGATTTTGATTTTAATGAAGACCCCTATATGAGTTCATCATATTTTAATATAGAGGATATTGAGTCTAGGGAAGCAATTATAGATTTCAGCAACAAGCTTAAAGAGTTTAATATCAGCCTGGTGGAATTGACAAGGAGTATTCCGAAGCATAAAGATTCCAGAAGGATGTGTATAAAGATAGCAAGAATCTTAGCAGAAAATGATGAACTTTATGAAAAATTAGAGAAAAACAAAAGCATTCCAAGAAATGAGCTTAAAAAGCAGATTAAAGTACATAATAAGACAATAGGAAACAATAGAAAATATATTATAGCAATGTGTTTAATTATTAGGGGAGATCTGCAAATTTCGCAGAAATACTTGCAGTATACCGAAGAAGGGGGTAGACCGCATGATGAAATTGGGGATAGTCTATGAAATTCACAAAAACAAGGTGGTTGTGCTGACTCCGGATTGTGAATTTTTGGTAATAAAGAGAAGAAAAGATATGTATTTGGGTCAGCAGATTAAATTTAATATTCAAGAGGTCAAGAGTCCAACTAAGCCGATGCAGAAATATGCTTCAATGGCGGCAAGTATCGCAGCGGTATTCGTACTGTTTTTTTTACATTTTAAAGTTTTGCTATACAGTGAAATATACGGATATATAGATGTTGATATAAATCCAAGTATAGAACTTGTAGTAGATAAGGAGTTTGAAGTACTGAAAACCAAAGCACTGAATGATGATGCAAAGAAAGTTGCAAAGGAACTTGATGCGAAAGGTAAGGATGCCTATAGTGTTATAAATGACTTTCTGGATAAATGTGAAAAGTATGGCTATATAGATACGCAGGGAAATAATGTGGTGTTGGTTTCGGCTTCTATAAATGATAGTGCTGCAAAGGGTTCTGAAGAAAATCAGGAACTGGATAAATTTCTCTTTAATATAGATAAGAAAATATATATAGAGAATAAAGAGAATATAACAAGCAGGGTAATAAAAGTTTCACCCGAAGACCGGAAGGAAGCTGTGAAAAATAACCTTTCCATGGGAAAATACTATCTGATGGAAAAAGCAAAGTTAAAGGGCATAAATTTATTGGCTGAGGACTTGGACAAAGAAAAGGTATCTGAACTGTTGGCAGTATTGGATGCTGAAGATGGCAAATGGGATAGTATGTACAAGGCAGCAATGGCCGATTTAAGAGATGAAAATAAAGATGAGTCTGACAACAAAACCAAGGAACAGAAAGACCCTGCGACTGCACCTATAGTCCAAGTTACACCCGAACCAAAGGTGGAAGTTACTTTTAAACCCACAGTAGATTCTACACCGGAAGTAACGATGGAACCACCGGCAAAAACGGTAGAAATACCGGATGAATTGCCTGCAAGCGGGCAAAAAAATGCTGAAGCAACACCTAAAGTTAGAAATAGCAATACCGCTAAACCAACTGCAAAGGTGAAAAGTGATGATGCGGTAAAGGAAGGAAGTCTGAAAATAAAACTACTAAGCAGACGTAAGGAGCTAAAGGCTGAGACAATAGTCTCCGATTTTCATATTATAAATACTTCGGGGAAAGATATTGACCTTACAAAAGTAAAAGTAAGATATTATTTTACCCGGGAAGGCAGAGCAGATTTGGAATCGGCAGTTTATCACTACAGCATACGAGGTACGAAAGATGAAAGCAAATTTAGACAGCTAAATAACAATGATGTGAAGATTAGTTTCCATAAAGTATCGGGTTCGGATATGTATATGGAAATAGAGTTTGCTTCAGGGGTATTGAAAAAGGACGAATATGCTTATGTTATGACGGCCTTTAATAATACAAAATGGTATGAATTTGATCAGAACGATGACTATTCTTATATTCCGAACTGTGAAGATTTTACGGTGACTGAAAAAGTTACGGCATATATATCCGACAAATTGGTATGGGGTAAGGAACCTTATTAAGACAACAAATTGAGATTTTAAGCGCCTATGTAATTTCTCTCCCAAGAGAATTTACATAGGCGTTTTTTTGCTCTGTGCTGTAATCGGCAGTCAGCGATGCTTCTTTTAATTATCTCGTTATCTTCCGGCATTCAAGATAAAATCTTTTTTCATCGGCTTCACCCATTGAGAAAGTCTTACGTGGAAGCACACCGTCAAGAATTACCGTTTTAAACAGGTCATGCTTGCTCATTTTCGGCAGGAAGAAACCGATATTTTGCTTCTGGGTACCAAGCTTTAATACCGCATCTTCGCCGTGTATATAATCAACTTTAACATCATTGTTGCCCTTTATGTATGCGTCAAGGAAAGCTTGGAGAGTTCCGACTTCCAGATTTCGAGACGGATTGGCAACTTCTATAACTCCAAAACCTTCATGGGTGCAGAAACCTATCGCATGATGGCGTTGACTTGGATTTAAAGACTGAAGCTCGTTATGTAAAGATTCCATGGAGTCAAGCTTTCTGTAGGAACAGTTTTCTTCTCCAAGAAAGCTCACCATACTGTCTAAAAGCTCATCGGGATTTACATTGAACACAACTCTGTGAATAGGCTCAAAAGTAAGACCGGAATCGTGAACATTAACTACTTCCACCAGAGCATATCTTGCAGGGTGATTCTCAAGTTCTTGGGGCAAACAGCTTTGCTTTATAAGCTCCCAGTGGGCTTTAGCTGTCGCCAAGGAATGATTTCCGTCTCCTACCGCAAATAAAAGCACATCTTTGTCAGTTCCCACAGAATACTTTTTGCGGAAAGCTTCGGGTTCGGCAAGTTTTTCAAGGGCAGCCAATATACTGCCTATGGTCTCTTTATCTTCAATCTTGTAACCTTTTATGTGACCGCCATTCAGCATTAGGTCGAAATCATACACTTTTTCAAAAGAGTCAGCTTTTTCAGCTAACGGTTCAATAACTGATTTTTCAGGGTCATCAATCAGAAGCATAACATGGGGAAGTTCTAAAGACGCTTTTTCTCTGATCTTGATTCTCGGAGGAAGTCTTTCAATAACTGTACCTTCCGTTGCCCGTATCAATGATTGTGAACCGGCTGAATAGTCGTATTTTTCTAAGTCTACCGCCATTATTAACCCTTTTCTTGATGGCGTATGGGATGTTTTTCTGTCCACATAGATAAAACATGGTCCATGGGCTTCGAGAATATTTTCTTTGATGTAATTTTCCATGGTACTGTTAATTTGAGTAATTCTCTCCTCTTTACCTTCTCTTTCAAGATATACTTCAGGGAAAGTAAGCTTCAAAGCAGAAGGACTGTTGCCGACTATTTTTTCAACTTCAGCCCAGTATTCCGGTTCGGAAGTATACTGGTCACATGCAATAACCGACCACTTAGTCATATCAATGCCTTTTTTAGGAAGTAAAACGGTAGGTATTTTCACACCAATCTTTTCATAAGAATTTAAATTGTCCATTATAACACCAGCCTCACATAATACATAAAATATTTAAAATAAATGGTTTAGGTATCTTAAATAATTGTTTATATATTTTATAAATATTGCTTGTATATTTCAAAATTCGTAAACGACAGCTTTTTTAATTTTATCTGAATTTGAAAATTTAGTCAAACCGAAAGTTGTGTATTTTTTTACATTATACGAGAAATAATACTTGTAGACATAAACTGATACTAATTGAATGAATTTTAAAAAATGAGCAGGGTAAAAGATTGTAAAAGGCCTTATATAAACGGAGAGATGTTTGGTGCAAAAGTATAGTGAGGTACTGGGACTGCCGGTGATATGTCTTGAAAACGGCAAAAAAGTGGGGAACGTGAAAAATATAATTTTTTGTCCAAAAAAGAAAAAACTGCTGGCTTTTTTACTGGAGTGCAAAAGCTTTGAATTCAGCAAAAAGATTATACTTACCGAGGACATTATTAATATAGGAAAAGATGCAGTTATTATAAATGAAGAAAGTGATCTTAAGGATTTGAGAAAAATCAAAAATATCCAGGATTTTACCGAAAAAGGCGAAGTAATCGGATTAAGGGTTATCTCAAAAAAAGGTGAAGATGTGGGAATAGTTAAAGATGTGATATTTGACTATGAAAACAACTGCATTGAAGGGGTTGAGATTTCTGACGGACTGATTCAGGACATTGTAAAGGGAAGAAGTGTCCTGCCTCTGATCGGAAAGGTTGAATTCGGGGAAGAGATTATATTGGTAGACGATGATGCTGTTGAAGAAATAATGGAAACGGGTGGAGGACTAAGAAATATTATCAAAGACAAAAAAAGATAACATAATTAACATATAAATGAGCACAATAAACAGAGGAGAGGTGAAAATATGAGAAACAATGGTTTTGCAAAAGGTATATTAATTGGAAGTATGATAGGTGCTTCGGTGGGAATGGCAATAAACTCTGATATTATGAACAATAGAACAAAGAAAAAAATGAAAAAAAGAAGCATGGATCTTATGAGAAAATCAGGAACTATCATTGGAGATGTTATGGATTGGTTTAAATAAGCCTGTTTTAGGAAAATTGCTGATTATGTTTATTTTTTAATCTTACTGTAAATATACATCCCGATACTTTTCTTTCTTCGATTCGCGAAGGGAAAAGGCACATACTTTCAAATCCTCTTAAAGACTGGAGAAATCCAGTCTTTAATACATACTGCAATACCTGATACCGGGAAGGGATAGCAAATATGCCTGGAAGAAGAAAGACAATGTTTTATTTATTAATGATAATATTATTGATAGGTATCATAGTATTTTTCTACTTATACCGGGGGAAGATAGGTAAAATATTTCTGCCCTTTATAATGGCTGTTATCATTTCATATATGCTGCACCCGTTGGTAGTAAAGCTAGAGGAAAATAACATCAAAAGGTCTACGGCAATTCTATTGATATATTTGGTTTTGGGGGCCATGTTTACAGTTCTTGTAATATTTATAGTACCTCAGTTGATAAATAACACCCGCGAACTTATCAATGTGTTGCCCGGTATTACTTTGGAGTTTAGTGACAATTTTAACGGAATGGTAAGAATCATATCTTCAAGCAAATGGCCCGAGGATATTAAAACCGCTATTTTCCGGGAACTGAACAATGGGGTTGCACTGGTGGAAAATATGGTTTTGGATACTCTAAAGAATACCCTTAGCGGTCTTATGAAGACGGTAAGTACCTTTTTTGACCTCATCCTGGCAATGGTCATTGCCTATTATATTTTGAAGGATGCTGAACACTTCAAACACGTTTCTTTGTCCTTGGTTCCTAGAGGGTGGAGGAACTGGCTGATGGTTACTTTCCGAGAGATTAACGGTGTTTTGTCGAGATTTATTCAGGGACAGCTGCTGACAGCACTGATTATTGGGATTTTAGAAACCATTGCTTTACTCATTGTAAGAGTGAAATACCCTTTGATTTTGGGAATGATAGGTGGAATTGCCAATATAATTCCCTATTTCGGACCCTTTATAGGTGCCATTCCTGCTGTTGCCATTGCATTGATTGAATCGCCGGTAAAGGCTTTATGGACTATAATTGCCTTTATCATTGTGCAGCAGCTGGACAACGGATTTATCTCCCCTAAGATCATAGAGGGAAGGCTTGGGCTTCATCCTGTTACAACAATACTGGCAGTTCTTGTCGGAGGTGAATTTTTCGGAATAATAGGAATGCTCATTTCAGTGCCCATAGCCGCAATTATAAAGATTATAGGCAAACGTACCATTGAAGCCATAGTGTAGCCTCAAAATCCTTGACAGCCATTGACACTCAAAAAATTCTTTTATATAATTTTACTAATAAGTGAAGGAACTTGAAAGGGAACTCTCGCCCGTCATTTTTTAATCTGGGAGAGAGCTTTTATTTTATATAGTTATAGGAGAGGAAGAGGAAGATGCAGAAATTGGGATTAAATGAATTAAGAGAGAGATATCTTAAATTCTTTGAAGGTAAAGGACACTTGAGACTTCCGAGCTTTTCGCTTATACCGCAAAATGATCCGAGTCTTCTATTAATAAATTCAGGAATGGCACCGTTAAAACCATACTTTACCGGTAAGGAAGAGCCGCCCAGGAGAAGGGTGACCACATGCCAGAAATGTATAAGGACTCCTGACATCGAAAACGTGGGTAAGACTGCAAGACATGGTACATTCTTCGAAATGCTGGGGAACTTTTCTTTTGGTGATTATTTTAAGAAAGAGGCTATTCCATGGGCTTGGGAATTTGTAACCGAAGATTTGAAAATTCCTGTGGACAGGCTCTGGGTCAGCATTTATGAAGAGGACGACGAAGCTTTTGAAATATGGAACAAGGATGTAGGTGTTCCGGCAGAAAGAATTGTAAGGATGGGCAAGAAGGATAACTTCTGGGAACACGGTACAGGACCTTGCGGACCATGTTCCGAAATTTATTTTGACCGCGGAGTGGAAAGAGGATGCGGAAAGCCTGACTGTAAAGTAGGCTGTGACTGCGACCGTTTTATAGAATTCTGGAACCTTGTTTTCACCCAGTTTAACAGAGATGAAGAGGGAAATTACACAAGGCTTCCTAACCCTAACATAGATACCGGTATGGGGCTTGAAAGATTGGCATGCATTATGCAGGATGTGGACAATCTCTTTGAGGTTGATACCGTAAAAAATGTATTGGAATATGTATGTAAGATAGCCGGTGTCAAATATCATGAATCGGAGAAAACTGATGTTTCCATAAGGGTAATCACAGACCATATCAGAAGTACTACTATGATGGTTTCCGACGGCGTAATTCCTTCCAATGAAGGAAGAGGCTATGTATTAAGAAGACTTCTTAGAAGGGCTGCAAGACATGGAAAGCTGTTGGGAATAAACAAGCCATTCCTTTATGATGTTGCCATGGTTGTAATAAATGAATCCAAACAAGCATATCCTGAATTGGAAGAAAAGAGAGAATATATTCAAAAAGTAATTAGAATAGAAGAAGAAAAATTTGAATTAACCATTGACCAGGGTCTTATTATATTGAACAAATATATTGAAGAGACCAAGGCAAAGAACAGCAAAACCATAACCGGTGAGATGGCCTTTGAACTGCACGGTACCTATGGATTCCCCATTGACCTTACCCGGGAAATAGCCGAAGAAAACGGCCTTTCGGTAGATGAAAAAGGTTTCAGGGAAGAAATGGAGAAGCACAGTAAATTAGCCAAAGAGGATTACCGCAGCAAGCAAAGCTCTGCATGGTCCGATGATATTTATTCAACTTTGGATAAGAGTGTAAAGACAGAGTTTGTAGGATACTCTGAAAATGTCGCCCAGGCTAAAGTAATGTACATCATAAAAAATGATCAGGTTGTAGAATCGGCAGAAGAAGGCGATGAAGTCATAGTAATACTGGATAAGACACCTTTTTATGCCGAAAGCGGTGGTCAGGTTGGCGACAAAGGTATAATTGAGGCAGAAGATGTCAAGATTAAAGTTGAGGACTGTAAAAAGACCGAAGACGGAAAATACCTCCACTTCGGCGTGGTGGAAAAGGGAAGTGTTAAGACCGGAGCTTCGGTTACTGCAGCTATCGATGCCAAGAGAAGGATGGCTATTGCAAGAAATCATACCACAACCCATCTATTGCAGAAGGCATTGAGAAATGTATTGGGAGACCATGTGCAACAGGCCGGTTCATTGGTGGAACCCGACCGCTTAAGATTTGACTTTGCTCATTTTGCCGCTATGACACCGGAGGAAATTGCAAAGGTTGAAAAAGAAGTAAATGACAAGATCCTTGAAAGTATTATGGTGGAAACAATGGAATTGCCCATTGAGGAAGCTAAGAAATTGGGTGCTACTGCACTCTTCGGTGAGAAGTACGGAAACATAGTAAGGGTTGTAAAAATAGGGGACTACAGCATGGAATTTTGCGGTGGAACTCATCTTAAAGCTACTTCTCAAGCAGGCTTTATAAAAATAGTAAGTGAAAGCGGAGTTGCCGCAGGGGTAAGAAGAATTGAAGCTCTTACAGGAGAAGCTGCATTGGGCTATTTACACGACAGGGAAAAACTAATATCGGATATTTCGGCAGCTTTAAAGACTTCACCACAGGAGAGTGTAAGGAGAATAGAAACCATTGTGGCAGAACTAAAAAATGCCCAGAAAGAAATAGAGCAGCTTCGCAGTAAACTGGTAAGCAGTTCTTTGGATGAAGTTCTTGCAAAAGCTATAGAAGTAAACGGTGTTAAAGTGGTTAAAGCAAGGTTTGACCAGCTTAATATGGAGGCACTAAGGAACACCGGTGACACAATCCGAAACAAACTGGGTTCCGGATTGGTGGTCTTAGGAAGCGGTTATGAAGGAAAAGTAAGCTTTGTTGTAATGGCCACAAAGGATGTAGTTGCAAAGGGAATACATTCAGGAAACATCATCAGGGAAATTGCCAAGATTGCCGGCGGTGGCGGAGGTGGAAGACCCGATATGGCTCAAGCCGGAGGAAAGGATGTTTCAAAGCTGGATGAAGCATTGGATTATTCCATCAAAGTAGTTGAGGACCAATTAAAGTAGAATATAATTGAAAATATTTAAGCCTCTAGTTTAATTGAAGTATAGGAATTTGCAAAATATTTTGTAAATTCCTATACCGAGGCTTGCAATTTATAGAATTAATCACTAAAGCAAAAGTAAAAATACATTATAGGAAAGGATGATTTAGCATGGAAAATTGCATATTCTGTAAAATTGCAAAAAAGGAATTGCCCTCTACAATTGTCTATGAGGATGATAAGGTATTGGCTTTTAACGATATAAATCCTGTTGCGCCGGTACACGTGTTGATTATTCCAAAAGTTCATATAAAAAATGTTATGGAATTGGATGAGCAGAATGCTGATATCATGAAGGATATACATCTGGCGGCTAAGAAAATCGCAGACAAGCTTGGAATAGGCGAAAAAGGATTTAGATTAATAAACAATTGCGGTGAAGAAGCAGGACAGACGGTATTCCATCTTCACTATCATTTGGTGGGCGGAGAAAAATTAGGTCAAAAAATTATATAAATAAAATATAATATAAACATATGTCAAAATATAAACATATGTCAAATCATTATTGAAATACTTTATAAACTATGCTATTATATTGATAGTTAATAGAAAATTTTGCATATTAATTTACATATAAATTTGCATATTTGAAAAGTTTATAGTCATTTTAGAGAAAGAACCTATATAATTTTACGACGCAGAGGCCGTAAATTCAGATTTTTTTAAGACGATTTACTGATTTTGAAATGGTTTCCTGTTTAAGTTTTTTTGACAGACATTTCTTATCTGCTTCATTCGGTCCGGCTTAATTATATTTTCATGATTTTTTATTTGATTTGTTTATAATGCGCTGTTATTTCAACGGGATGAATCAGTGTATTATTATATATTGAAGATGTTTAAGGGGGAATAAGTGTGAACAGAAGTCTAACTAAACTCTCGCAAAAGATAATCTGTTTGTTGCTGACTTTGTTAATGGTTTTTGGAATGATGTTTACCACGTCCTTTGCAGCCGGAACCAACCTCGACCCGGTGCAGAAATTTATTCTTGAGGTAATCGAACTTGACGATAAAGCAAGGTCCGAATTTGTAGCGATACTTGAAGATATCACACCCACCAATTACAAAAACTATGTTGATGATGTGAAGAAGATAGTTTCACTCAATGAAGATGATATTACAGCAGCGCTCAAAGCTTATGCCAACTATACCGGTACATATAAAAGCATGCTTTTATTAATGATTGAAAACTTTGCACTAAATGAAGTTGAAGCAAAAGACTATACTGTATTTGGTTTCAGACGCATACTGAAGCTGATAAACTATGAAATAACCGGAGACTACTACGATGACAGAGGTATAAGAGTATTTATCAGCGTATTTAAAAGACTTAAAGTACTTACAGGAAAGGATGCTTTCTACGATGATCCTTCCGATGTATATAAATTGCAAATAAAGGTTGGAGGCGCTTTGCTAAAAGCAGAGCTTGACAGCCTTATAGGAAATATACAAACCTTTAAGAACAAGAAAATCTATACCTTTGATGATTTTATCGATTATGTTGAAAAAGAAATAAACTCCTATGAAAATATTGAGATATATAATTTTAAACGATTCTTGAAGAGCGAAGGTTTAGGATACAGCGGAGCCCTTAAAAAACCTGATACTGATGAAGGACTTAGTCCTATTGAAAAACTTTATCTTAAACTGATATCTCTCAGCAAAGCAGAAAGAGAACTATTTGTAGTAGAAGTATTGGATAAATTATTGGACGGTGACTTGTACGGAGCTATATCAAAAGCTGAAAAGATATTGGGATCAATGCCCAAAGAAGATATAGAGGCAGCATTGAAGGCATTTGCATCCTATGTTGATGATAATAAAGCTGCCGTAAAATTAGCAATAAAATATATTGCAATGAACATTGAAAATGAGAACTTTGATACATCCAAGTTCAGTGATATTGCCGAAATTGCTAACTTCATGTTTACCGGCGACTATGAAGACGAAAAAGGATTCATTATATTTGTTAAAATAATGGGTACATTAAGAGGAATCTCAACAAGCAATTTTATATTCGATGATAAAAATGATCCTTATAAAATTGATTTTGATTTATCTAAGTTGAAGATATACAATACGTTTAAGCCAATGTTGGATTCAATAATTAAATCAATGAACTCATTGAAGGCTAGAGGCATTAATTCCTTTGATGATTATATCGCTGAATTTGAAAGTAAGGTAAATGCAAAATCCAATGAACAAATTTATTACTTTAAGAAATTCTTGTATGAGGAACGTTTGGGATATGGCGGAAAGTTGCCGAATCCGAATGGTGATACACCATCACCAAAACCAACAGGTAGTTCACCGAGTGGTGGCGGCGGTGGTGGAGGAGGTAGCAGCAGCGATAGATCACCGGTTGCTACTCCAACACAAACACCACTACCAACCAGTACTCCTGTTGCAACAGAACCTGTCCCAACCAGTGTACCGGCAGCTAATCCTTTCAAGGATTTAGAGGATACTCACTGGGCAAAGGATAATATACTTGAACTTGTAGACAAGAAAGTATTGACCGGATATCCTGATGGTACAATAAAACCCGATTTGGAAATAACAAGAGCTGAAATGGCTGTAATAATAGTAAAAGCTATAGGCCTTGTTCCGGTTGAGAACCCTGACCTTAAGTTTAAGGATAAAGATCAAATAGGCGATTGGGCTGCAGGATATATCCAAGCAGCTGTGGAAAATAACATAATTGTCGGTTATGAGGACAATACTTTCAGGCCTTCAAACAAATTGACAAGAGAAGAAATGATTGTAATGGTAATGAAGGCATACAAATATGAACCTGTTCAAAATCCGGAGCTTACATTTACCGATAAAGGAGATATAGGAAGCTGGTCTATAGGATATGTGGCTAATGCTGTAGAATTAAAATTTGTAGCAGGTTACCCGGACAACACCTTTAGACCTAAGAAGAATGTGACAAGAGCAGAAGTTGCCACTGTTATAGTAAATTGTATAGAAGCATTGGACGATAAGACAACAGAGTAAGCTGCTTGGTTAAACAGGTAATATAAGAAAATGAAGTAGGGTTTAGAAAGGCTATTATAAATTAGGCAGCTGGTGATAAAACCAGTTGCCTAAAATTTCTTAAGATACTTTTGTCTAACATTTATACTTTGCAATTTATATGTACAAACAGTATAATATAATTAATACTAGAATATGGTTAAATAGGGGTTTAGTTTTGATGGTAGATATCCATTGTCATGTACTTTATGGATTGGATGACGGACCGGAAGATCCGGATCAATCAATGAAATTATTAAGGGAGCTTGAGAAAAAAGGGGTAGAAAAGATTATTGCCACTCCCCACTATATTAGTGGAGAAGAGTATTCTCCAACCTGTGAAGAAATACGAGAAAAGGTAAGAATTCTTCAAGAAGAGATAGATAAGGAAAATTTAAAGCTTCAGATATATACAGGAATGGAAGTATACGCTTCACATGATACCATTGAAAAGATAAAAAATAATGAAATTCTTTCTTTAAATGATTCCCGGTACATACTTATTGAGTTTCCTTTTGAATTAATCCCAAAGTATATGACAGACCTTTTGTTTGCCATGCAATTGGAAGGCTTTACTCCTATCATTGCCCACCCGGAACGTTACTGTTCGGATTATATAAAAAGTAAGCTGCTGAAAGAACTGGTGGACAAAGGAGTATTACTGCAAATTAATTCGGAAAGTATTATAGGTACTTACGGCAAAAGGGCAAAAAAAGCTGCATATCACCTTTTGAAAGCTGGAATGGTACATTTTGTAGCCACCGATTCCCATAGCTTAAATAAAATTTTCTCCGATAAGCAATTGATTGAGAAAAAAATTTCCGATATCTGTGGAATAGAAAATGCAGAAAGAATTATGTACATAAATCCCCAAAGAGTGCTTGAAAATGAGGATGTTCTAGCTATGTGTGATTTTAAAAAACAATTGTTTTTTACAGGAATATTTAGAAAATTGAGCATTAAAATGTAAATAAAAGTGAATTGTATGAATTGACAAGAATATGCAAATATATTAATATTGTTTTGTATAAAAGAAGGAGTAAAATATGAAAAAAGGGATTGTTGTTATTCTTGCTATATTATTGGCAATAGGTGCAGGTTTTATAACACCTATTCTTATGAATGCAGATAAAAATAGTTCCACCAGGACTACAGCGAGAAGTGCAACACCCGACATTAAGACGCCGACTGCAGCGGCTAGCAAGATTAGGACTGCTAGTCCGGATGTTGTTGTACCTTTAGTATCGACAGCTCCAAAATATGAATCTGATATTAAACTTGGGACTCCTAGTCCGGATGTTTTATTGGAAAATAAAGAAGATAAAGATGAAAATACAAAGGATAACATAGATATATCATCACCAAATCCGGTGGTTTCAAATCCAGATAATAAGCAGCCTGATCCTAAGGCTACAAAGAATAAAGAATCAGAGGATTGGGTAGAGAGAAAAATCCAAGAACATAGAAATGAAATTGATGACGAAGATTTAGAGGATTTTAGAAGGATATATTCCCGACTTAATATAGCATACATACAAAGCATTATGAATGAAGGCCTTGATGACGAAGGAATAGAAAAGCTGAAATCCTATTTAAAAAATACTCTTGGAAGAGGAGATTATGAACGTGCAAAAGATCTCTTCTACAAGTATTCATATTTATTATCTGAAATTTAATAAATTTGTAAAAGGGGAATTGAATAATGGGGAAAAATGAGTACATTGAAATTGATATCAGGGAGATATTAATTGTACTTCTAAAGAGATGGTATCTTATAGCCATTTGCTTTATTTTAGCCACAGGTTCATCTTTTGCAGTGACCAAATTTTATATGAAACCTGTTTATAAAGCGCAAACCACACTTTTTTTAGGAAAGGAATCGGATAAGGTGGCAAGCCTTAGTATTGCCGATATACAGGTGAACAATCAGCTCGTATCTGACTACAGGGAATTACTTAAATCAAACCTTGTTGCAGAGAGTATAGAAAAGAAATTAGGTGTTAGTCCGGGAAAGTTTAAAAGCAGTGTAAATGTTCAGACAGTTAAGGATTCGAGAATATTCAGTATAAGCTACGAGGATACAGATCCCAAACTTGCAGCCGATGTTGTAAATGAACTTGCCCTTGTAATTAAGCAATTGGCTTCCGATGTTATTCAAGTAAAGAACGTAAGTATAATAGATACAGCAAAAATTCCGGAGCGTCCGGTAGGACCAAGTACAAAAAAGAATGTCGGAGTTGCAGGTATTTTAGGATTGGCTTTAGGTGCCGGTCTGATTTATTTACTGGAAATAATGGATTATACCTTTAAAAAGCCTGAAGAAGTTGAAAGACAAATGGATTTAAATGTTATTGGTGCAGTACCGAAATTTGAAGGTGTCAAGAGAGGTAAGAATAAGAAAAAGGATTCCAAAGAGAGCGAACAAGATTATCTTAAAAACCTCATTACCAAAAATGATCCGAAAGCAGCGGCTTCAGAAGCCTTTAGAGAGATTCGTACCAATTTACATTATAAGAGTGTGGATAAGCAATTAAAGACTATAGTAGTTACCAGTCCGTCATTGGGAGACGGTAAAACGGTGACATCGGTTAATATGGCAGTGACTCTTGCCAAATCCGGTAAGAAGGTATTGGTGATTGATGCCGATTTAAGAAAGCCAAAGGTACATCTCTACTTTGGCATACCCAACGAAAAGGGGTTAACCAATATTATTAAAGGTGATATTGACGAAGATATAAATGTACTTGAGCTTAAGGATGTACCGAACTTAAGTGTTATACCCAGCGGACCAATTCCTCCCAATCCGGCAGAAATACTTAGTTCCAATAAAATGCAAAAACTTTTGGAGAATTTGAAAGATAAGTATGACTTTATACTGATAGATACTCCACCGGTGGGACAAGTAACTGATGCAGCAATCCTTGCCGGTATTGCAGACGGAACTATTTTGGTCTTTGCTTGCAGTCAAACCAGAATAGATATGGCAAAGAGAGCAAAGAAAGCTTTAGAAAGTGTTAGTACAAATATTATAGGTACTGTTTTGACAAAGCTGGATATTGGAAGAGCAAAGTATTATAATTATGAATATAAATAGAATAACAGGTACTTATGGTCGGCAGTTATAAAAATATCCTTTATTCCTAATACTAATTGTAAAGCTAATCTTGGCACAATAAGTATTTTAGAAAGGTTTGGAACACTATGGGTAATTTTTCGATAGAGCATACATATATAAATGACTTGATAATTATTAAGCCAAAAGTTTTTGGAGATGACCGGGGATTTTTCATGGAAGTCTATAATAAGGAATCTTTTGAAGAATTGGGACTTACTATGGAATTTGTTCAGGACAATCATTCAAAGTCCAAAAAAGGTGTGTTAAGAGGTATACATTTTCAGACTAAATATCCCCAGGGTAAATTGGTAAGAGTGATAAAGGGTAGGGTCTATGATGTTGCAGTGGACCTTCGAAAGGACAGCAATACCTTTGGTAAATGGTTTGGAATAGAGTTATCGGAAGAAAATAAAACTATGCTTTATATCCCGGAAGGTTTTGGACATGCCTTCTTAACCTTGGAAGACGGTACAGAGTTTTTGTACAAGACTACCAATGTATATCATCCGGAATATGACGCAGGTATAATTTTTGACGATGAAGATATAGCTATTGAATGGCCGGATATTGGATGTGAATTTATTTTATCGGAAAAAGATAAAAAACTTCCTCGGTTGAAGGACGCAGTATTATTTTAGAATCTTAGGAGTGTATCATGAAAATTATTGTAATAGGTTCCCAAGGCCAGTTGGGGAGAGAAGTTTTAAAGCAGTTTGATAAAAACTGCTATGATATTACTGAAGTTGACAAAAACGAATTGAATATTGCTGTTCTTGATGATGTTGTTTCGATGGTTAGGACAATTAAGCCCGATGTGGTTATAAATTGTGCAGCGTACACCAATGTTGATGCTTGTGAGAGTGACTTTGATACTGCTTTTAAAGTCAATGCAATAGGACCTAGAAATCTTTCTATTGCAGCTAAGGAAGTTAATGCAAAAATTGTACATATTTCGACCGATTATGTTTTTGACGGAAAAGGTGTATTAAAAGATGGCAGAATAAGACCCTATGTGGAATATGACAGTGCTCACCCTCAGACAGCTTACGGAAAGACAAAGCTGGAAGGTGAGAATTTTGTAAAGCTTTTTAATGATAAGCACTTTATCATAAGGACTGCATGGCTATATGGTGAAGGTAAAAACTTTGTAAGGACAATGCTGGATCTATCGCAAAAAAAAGATGTCTTTTTAAAGGTTGTGAATGACCAGAGGGGGACACCTACAAGTACGGAAGAGTTAACAGGAATGATAAAATATCTTATTCATACTGACAACTACGGACTCTTCCACGGAACTTGCGAAGGCCAGTGCACATGGTATGAATTTACCAAGGAGATATTCCGAATAAAAGGGATAACGACAGAAGTGATTCCATGTACTACGCAGGAATATCCCAGACCGGCGCCGAGACCTGCATACTCGGTTTTGGAAAACTACATGCTAAAGTTAACTTCGAACTACATGTTTAGAGATTGGAGAGAAGCTTTGGAAATATATTTAAGAAAGCAGAACTGATGGAGTTACAAAATAACGCATAAGGAGCTAGATATATGAAAGGTATAATACTTGCAGGGGGAGCAGGAACACGTCTACATCCCATAACAAAAGGGATTTCAAAACAGCTACTTCCTATATATGACAAACCGATGATCTATTATCCGCTATCGGTGCTAATGTTGGCAGGAATACGGGAAATACTTATAATTTCCACTCCTAGGGATTTGCCGTTGTTTGAAGGTCTTCTTGGGGATGGAAGCTATTTGGGTATGAGTTTTTCGTATGCTGTACAGCCTGAACCGAAAGGCTTGGCAGAAGCTTTTATAATAGGCGAAAAATTCATTGACGGTGACAATGTGGCACTAACTCTAGGTGATAATATATTCTACGGTCAATCCTTTGACCAAATGCTGAAAAGAGCAGTGGAAAGAAAAGAGGGTGCAACTATTTTCGGGTATTATGTAAAAAACCCTTCAGCTTATGGTGTTGTAGAGTTTGATAAAGAAAACAATGTTATATCCATAGAAGAAAAACCGAAAAATCCAAAATCCAATTATGCAGTTCCAGGCCTATATTTTTATGATAGTGCCGTGGTGGATCTTGCAAAATCATTGAAGCCTTCCCAAAGGGGAGAGTTGGAAATAACCGATTTGAATATGGAATATTTAAAGAGAGGAAAATTAAAAGTAGAATTATTTGGAAGAGGAATGGCTTGGTTAGATACCGGTACGTACAACGACTTACTTAAAGCGTCAAATTTCGTTCAGACTATTCAAGAGAGACAAGGCCTTTATATAGCATGCCTTGAAGAAATTGCATTAAGAAACAATTTTATTACAAAAGATGAGTTGAAAAATTACATTAAAAATAGTAATTTAAATAATGAATATGCTAAGTATGTAGCCAATTTATTAGATATATAGATATAAAGATATTATTTGATGATTTTAAAGACAGAAAGAGATAGAGAGGCACTTATTGACGGATAATCGTTGGGGGGTCACGTTATCCGTCAATAGGGAAAATACAGGGGAGTTATTGTAGCTTATCAATTTCGGTAAGTGAATGGGCGAAGCTGTGCCTATTTAAAAAATGTGAGGTTGGGTATAATGTACTGGTATGTTCTTTTTGTTAAGGCGGGAAAGGAAAGAAAGGTAGAGCAGTACTTAAGAAAGCAATTGGATGCAGATATAAGTGTACCTTTTATTCCTCTGCAAGAAATACTGTTTCGCAGATCGGGAATTGTAAAAAAAGAGATAAAATTTTTGTTTCCCGGATATGTGTTTATTGAGTCTATATTATCCGACCAACAATTTATACAAGAGATAAATCCTGTTATTACTAGGTGTAGCGATATATTTGGTCTTCTCAAATATTCAAATACAGAAATTTCTATGAAAGAATCTGAAAAAAATATGCTGATAAGTCTATGCAATAACGAATATTGTATTGAGGCCTCTTATGGAATCATTGAAGGAGATAAAATACATATAATTGATGGACCTTTAAAGGGTATGGAGAGTATTGTTAGGAAGGTAAACAGGCATAAACGGGAAGCAGTGATTGAGATGGAAATTATGGGAGAAGTCAGATTGGTTACCGTGGCTTTGGAAGTTGTGGAAAAAGTAGCATGTAGTCGGCGTTAAAAAGATTAAGCAAAATAGTTTGGTATGTAGTATATATTTGTACACGTTATATGAAATCAGTAAACTAATGAGGTGGGAACTATGGTAAACATTGCTGTTGCAGGAACAGGATACGTAGGATTGTCAAACGCAGTTTTGCTGGCACAAAAAAATCAAGTTACAGCGGTAGATGTAATTGAAGAAAAAGTTGATAAAATAAATAACAAAATTTCACCGATTATTGATAAAGAAATTGAGGAATATTTAGCAAACCGTGAATTAAATCTTAAAGCAACAACCGATGGTGAGAGTGCATACAAGGATGCCGATTATGTTATTATTTCCACTCCGACTAATTATGACCCGGTTAAAAATTATTTTGACACATCTACGGTGGAAAGTGTTATAAAGCAGGTAATGAAGGTAAATCCAAAGGCGATTATGGTTATTAAATCTACAGTGCCTGTAGGATATACAAAAAGCATTCGTGAAAAATTAGGCTCGGACAATATTTTGTTCAGCCCAGAGTTTTTGAGAGAAGGCCGTGCTCTGTACGATAATCTTTATCCAAGCAGAATTATTGTGGGAGCACCTCAAAATGATGAACGTTTGGTAGAAAAGGCAAAAGAATTTGCAAACCTTTTAGCGGAAGGAGCAATTAAGAAAGATATTCCCATTCTATTTACTGACTTGACAGAAGCAGAAGCTATAAAACTTTTTGCCAATACGTATTTGGCACTGCGGATAGCGTATTTTAATGAATTGGATACATATGCTGAAATAAGAGGCCTTAATACCAAGCAAATTATTGAAGGGATTGGATTGGATCCGCGTATCGGAAATCATTATAATAATCCATCCTTTGGTTATGGAGGATATTGCCTTCCTAAAGATACAAAGCAACTACTGGCAAATTACAACGATGTTCCACAAAATATTATGAAGGCTATTGTTGAAGCCAATAGAACAAGAAAGGATTTCATAGCAAGCCGGGTTTTAGCAAAGGCAGGTTATTACTCGTATGATGAAAATGTCGGCTATGATGTAAATTATGAAAAAAAGGTTGTAATTGGTGTATATCGATTAACTATGAAAAAGGATAGCGATAACTTCCGTGAGAGTTCAATTCAGGGAGTTATGAAACGCATAAAAGCAAAAGGTGCAGAAGTAATAATTTATGAACCTAATCTAGAGGATGGCAGCACATTTTTTGGAAGTAAGATAGTTAATGATCTGGAAGAGTTCAAGAAAATTAGTGATACTATTATTGCAAACCGTTATAGTGATGAATTAGCTGATGTTAAAGATAAAGTATATACAAGAGATATATATGGAAGAGATTAATGAAAGTAGAGATGATTGATGAATGGGGAAAAAAGATTCAAGATTAAAAATATGCTTTGCAGCATCATCTGGTGGTCATTTAGAGGAAATGGCATGTTTAAGGGAAATTGAATCTAATTACGATTCGTTTTTGGTGACTGAAAGCGGTAGCTTTAATGAACTGAAATTTGGGAAAAAAACTTATTATGTTAAGCAGATTAATAGAAAGGAATATAGTTTTATATTTAAATTTTTGATTTTGTTTATAAAAGCAATTGTTATTTTGTGCAAAGAAAAGCCAGATGTCATCATTTCCACAGGGGCTTTGGCTGCATATCCTTTTTGCCTTGTCGGTAAGATTATGGGTAAGAAGATTATATATATTGAATCTTTTGCTAGGGTAGACAACCCATCACTGACAGGTAAATTGGTATACAAGTTCGCTGATTTGTTTATTGTTCAATGGGAGGAATTGCTGAACTATTATCCAAAAGCAGTTTATACAGGCGGTATATTTTGAATATGGGGGAATACTGTGATTTTCGTTGTGTTAGGAACACAGAAGTTTCAATTTAACAGGTTGCTTAGAGAAGTTGACAGGTTAATAGAACAGAAAAAAATTGATGAAGAGGTCTTTGCTCAAATAGGACATTCAGATTATAAACCGAAAAATTATGATGCTGTAGATTTTTTAGATAAAGATATATTTGAAAGAAAAGTTTCGGATTGTGATATGTTGATAACACATAGTGGAGTGGGTTCAATCATATCCGGGATAAATAAAGGTAAACCTGTTATTGTAGTTCCAAGATTGAAAAAATACAATGAACACGTGGATGACCATCAACTTGAGATTGCAAAGGCTTTTTCACAAAAAAATTATGTTATGATGTGTTCTGAGATAAATGATTTAGAAAAGATTATAGAAGAAGCAAGAGTTCATAAATTTGATAAATATTTTTCACAGAGGAAGAAAACAGTTGAAACAATATCAAAATATTTAATAGAATTAAGGGGATCAAAATGAAAAAAATAGCAATAATTACCTTGCACAGAGTTCGAAACTATGGTTCTTCTTTGCAAACTTTAGCTTTACAAGAAATAATTAAAAGTAAGGGCTTTGAAGTTGAGGTTATTGATTATTATCCGGAGAGATATACAAGTTTTGGGCTGCTGAAGAGATTAAAAAATAAAAGTGAAGTGCTGAAAAAAAATCCGGTTCTTTTATTTGGAGCAAGAGTAATAATATCCTTTTCTTATTTAAAAAAGAAAATTGTATTTGATAGTTTTTTAAAAAATAATATAAATTTGACACCAAAAACTTATAGAAGTGAAAAAGAGTTACTTGAAAATCCTATAATTGCAGATGCATATTGTACAGGTAGTGATCAGGTGTGGAATAGCTTGTGGAATGAAGGAATTGACGCACCTTTATATCTCTCTTTCATAGACGAAAATAAGTATAAGTTTTCTTATGCAGCAAGTATAGGTAATAGTTCTATAGACCAAGAGGAAGGGGAAATCGTAAAAAAATATTTGGCATCCTATAATCATCTATCGGTAAGGGAAGATAGTGGTGTAAACATTCTTAAAGAACTTGGATTTGAAAATGTTATTCAAGTATTGGATCCTACGCTGTTATTAGATGCATCTGGTTGGGAACGTTTTACAAGCAACAGATATTCGGGGCAAAAGTATGTGCTTACCTATAACTTGCATCATGACCCAAAGATTGACAAGTATGCAAATGAAATAGCAAAAAAATATAATTTAGAGGTATTCAATATTAGCTATAACTGGCATGATATTTATAGAAAAGGTAAGTTAAAATGGTGTCCTAAAATAGAAGAGTATTTAGGATTGATTAAAAATGCCCAATATGTTGTTACAGATTCTTTTCATGCTACTGTTTTTTCACTAATATTCCATAGAAATTTTGTAGTTATATACCCTGAACATGCAAGCAGCAGATTAAGAAGTATTTTGAAACAGACAAATCTTGAAATACGTGGTGCAGATGAAATGCCTGATATAGAATTGGTCAATCATAAAATACCTTTTGATAATGTTGATGAAAAATTGAAATTGTTAAGACAAGAGTCTATTAGTTTTTTAGATAAGGTGTTAGGGGAGATAAAGAATTTATGACTTTGGTTAATATTCCAATACTGTATAAGAAAGAATATGAATGTTGTGGTTGCGGAGCATGTATGAATATGTGTCCAGTTCATGCCATAACTTTATTGGAGAATGATGTGGGATTTCTATTTCCGCAAATTGATGATGAAAAATGTACGGGTTGTGGTTTATGTAAAACTGCCTGTGCTTTTCAAAATATAGATGAGAAAAACCATCCTCTTTCAACCTATGTAGCAGCTAATCAAAATAAGGAAGTTTCAAAGTTTTCAGCATCAGGTGGCGTTTTTGCGGCAATTGCATCGGCAATTTTAAAGGAAAACGGTATAGTTTTTGGAGTTATTCTTGATGAGAAAATAAATCCAGTTCATGTGGGTATAGATAAGAACAGTGATTTAAGACCGATGCAAGGTTCTAAATATGTACAAAGTTATATTGGCTGGACTTATAGTGAAGTTAAAAAATTACTTAATGAAGGAAAAACGGTTCTGTTTTCGGGAACTCCCTGCCAAGTTGCAGGACTAAAAGGATACCTAAAGAAAGACTATGATAATTTATTGACTATAGATATTGTATGTCATGGTGTACCAAATTCAAAGTTTTTTAAAGAATATATAGCTAGTTTGGAAAAAAGATTTGATGGAAAAATTGTTGAATTTAAATTTCGCGATAAATCAATTGGTTGGGGGAAAAATGGTAGGGCGATTTTTGAAAAAAACGGTCGAACTTATAGCAAAAAAATCTATGCAAGTGAGTCACCTTATTATGCATGTTTTCTAGATGATATTTCCTTTAGAGAGAGTTGTTATAAATGTAAATATGCTAGCGATAAGAGACCGGCAGATATAACACTGGGAGATTTTTGGGGAATAGAAAAAGAACATCCGGAGTTGCTAAAGAATGGAACATTCCGAGAACAGGATGGAATTTCGGTTGTTATTGCAAATTCTGAAAAGGGACAACAGTTTTTAAAAAGTTGTAAAGAGTTGAAATTAGTTGAAACAGTGTTTGCTAAAGCTAGCAATGGGAATCCCCAACTTAGGATGGCAACAAAAATGCCTGAGAAATATAAAGAGTTGATGAAATTGTATAGCGAGAAAGGTTATGCTGGAATAGAGTCATATATTAATAAACGACCATTTTATAAGAAGTACGAATCAAGGATTAAGTCTTTTATTCCGGTGTCAATTAAGCGATTTGTAAAAATGAAAATAGCAAAATAAATTAGAATATAAATATTAAAATCTAATAAGTGAAATAGAATCAAATTAAGTATTTGTAAGAAATGTATTAAAAATGCGTGGGTAAATAGAAGGTCTTACTAAAAATATATGTGGGAGTGTAGCTATGAAGGTTCTGCTAATTGGTCCAAGCCCCAAAAAATCAAAGGGTGGGATGGCTACTGTTATACAGGAAATCAAGGATGATATAGAGTTAAATAAGAAATTTGATATTGATGTTTTGGATTCCTATATTGACGGCAATATAGTTATTAGATTACTGTTTTCCATTTATGCATATATGAAATTTATATTGTTTTATACGAAGTATGATTTATATCATATTCATATGGCTTCCTATGGAAGTGCTTTTAGAAAGGCCAAATATATTAGTTTTTTAAAAAAGCATAATAAAAAAGTGATTGTACACATTCATGGTGCAGCATTTTTGGTGTTTTTTGAAGGGCTTAAGCAGTCGAAAAAACAATACATTGTGAATAAATTAAATCTAGCAGATATGGTTATAGCTCTTTCAGATAAGTGGAAAGAGGATTTTGAAAATAAATTAGGCTTGAAAAATTGTGTTGCACTAAATAATGGAATTGATACAAGTAAATATTATGAGGCTATTACAAATCTCGAAAAATGTCAGAAGTCATTTTTGGCATTGGGACGTTTAGGACAACGTAAAGGAACATATGATTTAGTTGAGGCAGTAGATCGGGCTAGAAAAACTGTACCAGACATAAAAATTTATTTAGCCGGAGATGGAGAAGTAGATAAAGTTAAGGAATTAGTTAAAATTCGAAATCTTACTAAAAATATTGAAATAGTTGGATGGGTTGATTATGCAAAAAAATTGGATTTACTTAAGAAAGTTTCTACAATTGTCTTACCTTCATATAATGAGGGGTTACCTATGGCAATATTAGAAGGGATGGCATGTGGTAAAGCTATTATAAGTACAACAGTAGGTGCAATTCCTGAAGTTGTAAAACCGGAAAATGGAATTCTTATTGAACCAGGTGATATATTAGGGTTGGAAAGAGCATTAGTACTTTGTTGTCAAGATATAGAAAAATTACGGTTAATGTCAGAAGAAAATATTAAGAAGATAGATAATGAATTTAGTATGAAAATTATGCATCAGAAACTTGAAAATTATTATGATGAAGTTTTAAAGGGGGGAGTTTAATGAAAAAAGTAGGTCTATGTGTATGCTATGATACTAAAAATTATGGCAGTCAATTACAGGTATTAGCTACCATAAAAAAAGTAGCCGAATTAGGATATGATTATGAAATCATTCGATATAAAAAAAAGTTTACTCTTCCTTTTATTTTAAAGTCTTTAACTCGTTTGGCAAACCCTTATTTTGTAAGAATAAAAATAAATGGAATTAGAAAAAAGATAGTAATTTCAAAGTATCCGGAAATAAAAAAACAGGTTAATATACGAAATAAACGATTTTATGAGTTTGTTGAGCAGTATTTTGAAAAGTTGTCTGTTCCATATTACGGCTATAACGAATTGGTACAAGGAACAAAAAATTATGATGGGTTTTTAGTTGGAAGTGACCAATTATGGTTACCGAGTAATATGGGAAGTAAATTTTATAATCTTTTGTTTGTCCCAGAAAAATATCCTAAAATTGCATATGCAACCAGTTTTGGTGTTAGTCAAATTCCTTGGTATCAAAAAAGGCGGACAAAAAACTACCTTAATCGATTTAATAGAATTAGTACAAGGGAGATACGTGGAAGTGAAATTATTAAAGAATTGACTGGAAAAAATGTAGAGGTAGTTTGCGATCCCACTCTTTTATTTGATTCTAGAGAATGGGATAAAATGATTCCACATAAACAAGTAATAAAAGAATCATATATATTCTGTTATTTTTTGGGTACTAATATTAAACATAGAGATGTTGCAAATGAGTTGAGTAAAAAAACTGGTTTACAAATTGTATCAATACCATTCCTCGACAATTTTGTGAAAGAAGATTTAAATTTCGGTAATATAAAGTTATTTGATATTGATGCAGTTGATTTTGTAAATATTATACGAAATGCAGAATTTGTATTGACAGATTCCTTTCATGGCAGTGTTTTTTCAATACTGTATCATAAGAAATTTATTACTTTTAATCGATTTAGTAATGAAAGTAAGAATTCTAGAAATTCTAGAATAGATAGTTTGTGTAAGCTTTTGGGATTAGAACAACGAAGATACAGTGGTGATATATATAACTCTATTATAAAGGATATCGATTACAATGCTGTAGATATGAAGTTAGAAAAACTCAGAGTAAATTCAGAAAAATATTTACGAGAAGCATTGGAGGAAATTTGAAAATAGCATAAATAGTTTTACAGCGTCTAATTATGAAAAATATATAATTTTATATTTATATTTAAAATAGTTAAGTTTGTATGCTAAATTATGAGGAATAAAATACGCTAATCTTAAAAAGATGGATGATGTGATATGATAAAAATAAAGGAAAAAAGAGATTGCTCTGGATGCACTGCGTGTGCTAATATATGTCCTCAAAATTGTATAATGATGGAATTTGATGAAGAAGGGTTTAAATATCCGAAAGTTGATATTGAACTTTGTACGAATTGTGATTTATGTAAAAAAGTATGTCCAATCACTGGAACAACCTTAATTGGTACAGATCAATGTACGGTGTATGCAGGGCAAAATATTAATGCTGATATTCGTAGAGAAAGCACTTCTGGGGGCATATTTTCAGCAATTGCGGATTATGTCCTTTTAAATAAAGGTGTTGTATTTGCTGCAGGATATGATTCTAGAATGCATGTTGTACATAAAGCAGCATATTGTTGTGAAGAATTAAAAGATCTAAGAATGTCAAAATATGTTCAGAGCGATTTGAATAATACTTTTAATGAGATAGCAGATACCCTATTAAATAAGAATAAAATTGTTTTTTTCACCGGCACACCATGCCAAACGGCAGGATTAATTAATTATATCAGTTTCAAAGGGAAAAAGCTGCAAGAAATAAGTAAAGAAAAGCTTATTACCGCTGATTTAATATGTTACGGAGTACCTAGTCCGGGGTTATATGATAGATGGATTTCAGCGATTGAAATAAAGTATAAATCTAAAATCAAGAGTATTTATTTTAGAGATAAAAAGTATGGATATGCTGGTACTCATATAAAGATATTATTATCAAATGGAAAGAAAGTTGAAGATAACCTTGATGTAAAAAGCTTTACTAAAACTATGTTTTCAAAGATTGGCTTAAGACCATCATGTTATGATTGTATATTTCGTGACAAATCTAAGCTGTGCGATTTTACTTTCGGAGATTTGTGGAATGTTGATAAGGTCGATAAATCAATGGATGATAATACAGGCGTGACATTATTACAAGTGCATTCAGAAAAAGGGATGACAATTTTAGAAAAGTTGATTAGCAAAGGTTCTATAAAAGCTGTTAAGATGTTTAGTTTAGAACCACAGGAATTGAGAAAGAACAGGGAAAAAGAAAGAATTGTATTAAAGAAAAAAATACCTGAAGGAAGAAAAGATTTTTTTAAAGATTATGCTGAAGGAATGGAATATTTCAGCTTAATTAATAAGCATTTACCAGCTACCCTAAAAGATAGAGTAGCATGTGTTGGAAAACCGTTTATTAATAAGTTGCCGGGTTCAAATAAATTTTTTATATTAGTAAAAAAATTAAAAGTTAGAAACAGTGCTAAATAGTATTCGTTACGTGGGTCTGTAATAATAACTTTGTATTTTGGAGGAAAAATGAGATATAGTAGTATTAAAATACAAAATGATAAAATGTATATATTAATCACATTTGCAATTTTATTCAGTAACATTTATAAAGCTTTGGTGACTTTTTTACGACTTCCTTCTGCTATTTCATATATATTAGATATTGTTTGGGTAGCTTTTTTATTTATAATTATTCGAGTAATTTTAAAAGATAATATAGATAAAGATGCTAAATGGATTGTTGGTTTAATTACACTGTTTTGGATTGAAACCTTAATGAGCTGGGGTATGAATCTTTATTCACCATTACTTTATATGTGGGGATTTCGTAATTTATTTAGGTTTTATATTTTTTTGATAGCATGTGTATTTTTCTTTCAAGCTCGAAATATATACTCTATATATAAGATGCTCTATATTTTGTTGATAGTAAATGCAGTATTTTGTACGATTGAGTATTTTGCATTGCACTACACATTAGATACTGTAAGTGGTTTGTTTACCTCGGGTGCAGGCGTGCGAGGAGGCAATGCTTCGTTAAATGTTTTAATGTGTATTGTATCTACAATTTCTTTATCCCTTTATTTCGAAAAGAAAAAAAATATAATTCATGCAGCTATACCAATTGTCTTATCTCTATATATGGCTGCAATTGCTGAAATAAAGGCTTTCTATATTGAATTTGCAATAATTCTAATTACGTGTTCATTGTTCACGAGATTTTCTTTTAAAAAGTTGTATGGTGTAGGAATAGCAGTTATCGCTATGATAATTGCTGTTCGATATTACTATATACTTTTTCCGGATTTTGAAAACATTTTTACTGTATCAAACTTATTGATATATATTGGAATAGATGGAAGCGGTTATGGTCCTGCTACTATTTTGAATCGTACTACAGCTGCACCTTATATGATGGAAAATTTTATGACAACAATACCGACAAAATTGTTTGGCATTGGATTGGGAAATGCTGACTATTCTACAGCATCTACATTATTGACAAGTAAATTTTACTTAGAGTATGGATATCTCTATTATACATGGTGGCTGTTACCTATGCTTTTAATAGAGAATGGTATAATTGGTGTATTGCTTTATGCTTTAATTTTAATTTACATATTTATTAAGACGACAAAGATGAAAAAATATGCAAAAGAAGAAAGAGCTTTTTTTACAGCAGTTCAAACATTAGCAATATTAGGAATGATGTTTATAGTTTATAATCAATGTCTACGACTCGATACAGCTGGATATGCGTTTTATTTTTGGATGTCGGTACCATTCATTATTCAACGAGATATAAAAGAAGGTCGTTATTTGACTATTCCAAGGAGTAAAACTATAAAAATTCGCTTTATTTAATTAAATGGGTTGACAAAAACTATTTTGCTTATAGAGAGGTAAAAGTATGACAAAGCCTATAGTTTCAGTAATTGTTCCTGTTTATAATGGAGTCGAATTTATTGAGAGTTCTTATTCTATGCTTAAAAATCAAACATTAAAAGATATAGAAATTATTTTTGTAGATGACGGTTCTACAGATGGGAGTTATGAAAAATGTGATGAAATTGCAAAACGAGATAGTAGATGTATAGTAATTCACCAAGAAAATAAAGGTGTTTCGGCTGCTCGAAATCATGGGATGAGAGTAGCAAGGGGAGACTATATTGGATTTGTGGATGTTGATGACAAATATGCACCGGACATGTATGAAATATTGTATAACTTAGCTGTTACGCATAAAGCAGATATAGCATGCCTTGACAAAATTGGGAATGAAGATGAAATAACTTTGTTTTCTAAAAAGGAATTAGCATTAGAGAATTTTCTACTATGTAATGGAAACAGTGGAATGAGTATGAGTGTGGTAAGGAAATTATTCACTCGTGATATATGTATGAAAATACGTTTTGAAGAAGGGCGTAAAATATATGAAGATTTTTATTTTGTCTTTGAAGCATTGGATAAAGCTAATAGTGTAGTAATTCAAAATACGGAGAAATACTATTATATACATCGTGAAGGTTCAAGTTCAAGAACAACTTTTTCAGAGAAATATTTTGATGCCATATATTTTGTAAATAAAGCAGCAGCGATTATTAATGAGAAGTATCCATCTCTTGCTGAGTATGCAGAAGCAAGAAAAATGAATACTTATCTTAGAATTGCAAAGATATATTATTTGAGAGGTGGAAACCATCGGTATAAAGATGAGATGAGATATATTCAGAAATATTTATATAGTATTTCAAAGGATATGCGAAAAAAATATTATCAACCTACAAATCAAATAAGATACATTTTATATCGATATTTTAGGCCTTTGTTTATATTGATGATTAAAATGGTAGATAAAAATTAATAAAAGAAATTACTTTTATTATAAATGTACAATTAAAAACCTGAATGTATTTTACAGAAATATCGGCTTTTTTAATATCTAGTCGATTGTAGATATGAGGGATATCGATTATACCTATGAGCATTGTAATATGAGTATGTTAAAGAGATATACCCAAAACAAACCAATTTGGATTTGTGTGAGTTGACTTAAATTAATTTGAAATGGATTATTTTGAGTATCCCAAAAACAAAAACTAAATTACTAGGATATAATGCTTACTTGGTATATTTTTGTGATAGAGAGATATAATGGTTGTTTGAGAAAAATACATAGTTTATTTTTATGTATCAGTATTATTGATGTTTGAATTAGGAGGTAACTATGGGAGTCAAGAAAAATAAATTAGTTTCAGTAATTGTTCCTGTTTATAATACCGGAGAATTTTTGGGGAGTTGTTTAAATAGCTTATTGGCACAGAATTATTCTCCTATTGAAATTATTTTAGTAGATGACGGTTCAACAGATAATAGTTCTGATATATGTAATGAATATGCATTGAAACATAAAAATATTCATGTAATTCATCAAGAGAATAGAGGTGTAAGTACAGCAAGAAACAAGGCACTAGATATTGCGAAAGGTGAATATATTACTTTTTGTGATAGTGATGACTATGTATTGCCTAATATGATAAACCATTTGGTTGAAATCATGGAAGAGAACAATTGTGATCTTAGTGTTTGTGGATTTTCCAGGGATACAGAGTTAAATGTTAGCAAAAGTAATATAGGTATAGGGGAGTGCAAAAAATTACATGGTGAACAAATGGGAATTGAGGTGTTATTAAATCGCCAATGCGCAGGATATTCTTGGAATAAGCTATTTAAGAAAGAGTATATATTTAGTGGTAAACCATTAAAATTTCAGCATGACATTGCAGTGCTTGAGGATTTACTTTTTGTAGTCGAGTATCTAAGTCGCATTAAATATATGTGTTTTACACCAATTCAATTATATATTTATCGTGATAACCCTAATGGAGCTTGTAAACAGAGTATTAATGATCGTAAACTGAGTTCTATAATGGCAAGAGAGCGTATATATGATATTATTGAATCTAATTATGGTAATAGTACTAGTGGACAAGCTGCTTGGAATCAATTGATGCGATGTTATGTGTATTATTTTAAAGATTTATTGAAATGCCATAGTATAGAAAATCGTAGTTTTTGGATTAATTATATCAATAGTGGATTTAAAAAATATAAGAATAGATATGAGTTGAATAGTAATTATAGTAATTGGACGAAGAAAGCAAAAATATACTTTGCTATGTTAAATATGTATTCTAAAATAAAGTAATTTTTCATACTAAATTTTGAAATAAAGTAGTTAGCTACATTATAAAATTATTTACTTATATGTTATATATCTCATGTATTTTATTTGTAAAGCAATAAATCGTATAAAAATTTTCTAAAAATAAATTAAAGTATGTCTAAATGGAAGAAGCAATTAGAATTATACTAACAAAGAAATAAAATCAAGAACGCTTTTTTGAGAATATCAGAAAATATTAAGATATATTGAGAGGGAAATCAATGAAAGTTGAAATAATTACAATTATAAGTTACAATTATGGAAATCGATTACAGAATTATGCGCTTCAAGAATACTTGAAAAACTTAGGGGTGGAAGTATATACAAGTCTTGTGAAACCACAAAGATATCCTGCTTTAAGAAAAGTGCGCAATATATTGTTAAGAATACGAAGAAAATCAGATAAAGAATTGTTTGCATATTTTAATACGAAAATTCAGTGGAAAAATACTAATGGATTTTCTAATAAAGATGACGATACAATTAATTATTATATTGCTGGATCAGATCAAATTTGGAATCCTTTATTTAAATTTAATTCTGATCGTGAATTTCTTACCTTTGCAAAAAAAGAGAAAAGAATTGCTTATGCGGCAAGTATAGGAATAGACAAGCTTCCAGAAGAATTTAAACAGCGATATAAAAAGAATATATCAGAGTTTAGCTATGTTTCTGTCCGAGAAGAAGCTGCAGGAAAAATTATTGAGGAGTTAACAGGCATGAAGGTTCCTGTGGTTATTGATCCTACAATGCTACTGACAGTAACTGAATGGGAAAAAGTTGCTCGCTATAGTATTTTAAAAATTAATCAGCCATATGTTGTAAAATACTTTTTGGGAATTCGTAATCCTGAATATGATGCATTTATTAACAAGTATGCGCAAGAACATTCGTGTCAAGTTATTGATATTACAAGACATCAAGAGTGTGGTATAGCTGGTATTGGACCAGCAGAGTTTGTATACCTGCTGATGAACTGTAAAGCTACTTTTATTGATTCGTTTCACGGAACAGTATTCTCAATTTTATTTCACAAACCTTTCTTGTCATTTAGTAGACCATACGAAGAAGGTTATGGAGATATGAATTCAAGATTTGATACATTGCTTAATATGTTTGGCTTAAAAAATAGATATGTAACTACACCAAAAGATTGCGTTGAAATATATACTCCTATAAATTACTATCATGTTGATAGAATATTGCAAGAAAAAAGAAAGGAAGCTAAAAACTTTTTAGAGATTGCACTATCATTAAAATAATTGTAAAGGTGATATAAGGAGGATAAAAGCTATTTCTTCTTAAATTTTTATAAGTTTAAGTTCAGGAATCAATTATGATACTATAGGAATGTATGTAAAAAAGTTATAAAAGGTTTCGATCCAAAGTATAGCGACTTTTTGCTAGTGTTAAACGTAATGGCGAAAATAACCTTAAATCGAGAATAGATATGTAATTGCTTTTTAGTAGAATTAAAATTAGAAGAAAGTCTAATTAAAATAACAATGATACTTAAATAGTATTAATTTTTACGTTATTAACAAATCGATAAAATTACATAAAAGAAGTTATTTTCGATTAATTTTGTAAAGTGTTAATGGTGAAGTACAATGTTTATGATAAAATATCAATGAAAAAAGTCTTTAAGTATGTGAATATTAAATTATATATAATAGTAAAAATACAAAGACAAGTAATTACTAGAATAGGAGCAATATAGTATGAGAATTAGTCAGCGCAGGGCTGGAGTTGTTTTATCGTATTTATCACAAATTATTCATATTTTAACAGGAATGGTATACACTCCAATTATGTTAAGACTATTGGGGCAAAGTGAATACGGCTTATATCAGTTAGTATATTCCGTTGTATCTTATTTAAGTTTATTAAGCTTAGGTTTTAGTTCCTCTTATATGAGATTTTATTCTAGATATAAAGCTAAAAAAGATGATAATGAAATTGCTAAGCTTAACGGCATGTTTATGACAATATTTCTTGTTATATCAGGTATTTGTATTTTATGTGGAGCGGTTATGATAACAAATATCAAGGCTATTTTTGCATCAGGATTAACTGAAGCTGAATATGCAAAAGCAAAAACATTAATGATATTGATGGTATTTAATCTAGCTATTACTTTCCCAACGAGTGTATTTGATTGTAATGTTACAGCTCATGAGCAATTTATATTTCAAAAAGTTATTTCTTTATTACAATATTTATTAAATCCATTCATTACATTACCTCTATTATTACTAGGATATGGGTCAGTAGCGATGGTTGTAGTTACTACCTTTTTAACCGTTGCGAAATTGATTGCAAATATGTACTTTTGTATACAAAAACTACATATACGTTTTGAATTTAGAGGATTTAATTTTAGTTTGCTTAAAGAAATGTGGGTGTTTACATTTTTTATATTCATAAATCAAATAGTAGATAAGATTAATTGGAGTGTTGATAAATTTTTACTTGGAAGAATAGCAGGTACTGTTTCGGTTGCTATATATGGTTTGGGTGGGACACTAAACTCAATGTACCTAAATTTTTCAACGGCTATTTCAAATGTATTTGTGCCAAAAGTAAATAAAATGGTTGCCGAACACAATGACAATAGAGAATTAACATATTTGTTTACCCGAGTTGGTCGTGTGCAGTTTTTACTTCTATCTCTTATTATGTCTGGATATATATTTTTTGGTCAGTCGTTTATGGTATTTTGGGGTGGAAAAGAATATGCATCATCTTATTATGTTGGTTTATTGTTAATGCTTCCTGTGACTATACCTCTTATTCAAAATTTAGGAATAGAAATTCAGAGGGCAAAAAATATGCATAAGGCCAGATCAATAGTGTATTTGGTTATTGCAATTCTTAACATATTTTTAAGTATACCACTTATTAAATTATGGGGGGAAATAGGTGCTTCATTAGGTACAGCAATTTCTTTAATTCTGGGCAATGTGATTTTTATGAATTGGTATTATCACAACAGGATTGGTTTAGATATGTTGTATTTCTGGAGAGAAGTTTTTAGATTTATACCAGGATTAATACTTCCAATATTAGTTGGATATCTTGAGCATTATTTCTTGCCTATTGAACAAGTAGAGATATTGATAGTTGGAATTATTATATATACGGCTGTATTTAGTATATCAATGTGGTTTTTTGGAATGAATGAATATGAAAAAAATTTATTTAGGCCATATCTTCGAAAAGTTTATTTCTTGAAATTAAATTAAGAAATAATACATCACTTTTGCAGTTACGAGCAAATAATTACATTTTAAGTATTTGGGGTAGATAACTTATGAAGAAAACTGAAATAACTCAAAGCTCTTATTGTTGTGGTTGCAGTGCTTGTGCAGAGATTTGTCCTAAAAAGTGTATTGAATTGGTAACGGATAATGAAGGGTTTTGGTATCCCAATATAGATAAAAGTAAATGTTCAGCTTGTCATCTTTGTGAGAAGGTATGTCCTGTAATAAATGTACCTAAAGTGGCGGATAAAACCCCAAAAGCATTTGCAGCTTATGCACGTGATGAAAAAGTTCGAATAGAAAGTTCTTCTGGTGGTTTGTTTACAATACTTGCAGAAGAAATTATAAAATTAGGTGGAACCGTTTTTGGTGCTGTTTTCGATGATGATTTCAAAGTTTGTCATATAGGAATTGAGACAATAGAAGATTTAAAAAAAATTCGTGGAAGTAAGTACTTACAAAGTAGAACTTTTGGTACTTATCTTGAAGTGGAAAAGTTGTTAAAAGAAAATAAATTGGTTCTGTATTCGGGAACAGGGTGTCAAATTGCCGGGCTTATTAATTTTCTCAGAAAGCAATATGATAACTTATTTACAATAGACGTTTTATGCCATGGAGTACCTTCAATAAAGGTTTGGGAAAAATATTTATTATGGCAAGAGAAAATGGCTTTTTCAAAAGTAAGGCATGTTTCTTTTAGAAATAAGGTTTCTGGGTGGAAACTATATACAGTTAATTTGTTGTTTAATAATTCAACTAAATATGAAAAAAAGTATTATGACGACCATTATATGAAATTGTTTTTAAGCAATATATGTTTACGACCAAGTTGTCATAATTGTAAATTTAAAAGCTTGTCTCGTTGTAGTGATATTACATTAGGAGATTTCTGGGGGATTGAAAATATAGCTCCTGATATGGATGATAATAAAGGTACTTCTATAGTTTTAGTTCACTCCAATAAAGGTGAAGAGCTTTTAAATAAAGTAAAACATCTTTTAAAGATTAGAGAGGTAGATGCGAATCAAGCATTACCAAGCACAATGGATTCTAGAAAGTCTGTTAAAGCTCATAAAAATAGAGACAAACTATTTGCTATGTTAAATGATAATTCTATAGATAAGCTAGTTAAGCTAGTTGAAAAGCCTAAGTATGTAATTCTTATAAAAAAGGTGAATCGAAAATTGAAAAAAATTATAAATAATATAAGAAAAAAACTGTTGTACCGATAGAGCTGTTTATTTTGTTATTATTAAAAAGAATATGTGTTTAAAAGAGTTGTCTATAATTATATTGTTATATTAATTTAGTTTGTTGTGCTAGCTTTTTTGCAGGTAAAAATTGCGAATGAAAAACTCCAACATAATATTGTAACCTATCATTAATCGGCAAAAAAATGATAGGGGGTCACAATATATGATGGAGCTTGATAATATTTATTCTATCAAAGAAATTGAAAATTTAAAAGACTTTATAACTGTTGCCTACATCATAATAGACGACATTTACAAGAAAGTAACTCCACCACACATTGCGAATCGCTGTAATATTAACGATTCTATTATGAGTGATAGTGAAATAATTACCATATGCATTG
>Ga0134092_1000458_pt1 | contig 40886 bp, 32 predicted proteins | sample 3_6taG_FD_94454 | JGI IMG/M metagenome (GOLD analysis project Ga0134092, IMG submission 94454) | Switchgrass degrading microbial communities from high solid loading bioreactors in New Hampshire, USA - 3_6_20_6_A3 metaG | ecosystem: Engineered > Bioreactor > Semi-continuous > Anaerobic >... | reverse complement strand
TCTTATTTCTTCCGTCTCTTCCTGTGTGGTACAGTTCCCGAGAAGATGGGCTACGTTTTCTAGGTAGTCTATCTCTTCCTGGGATTCCTTGATTTGTATGGAAGTATTATAATAAGTGCTTTTAGCCTTATTGTATTTCTTGAAGTAATACTGGGCATTTTCCTGGGGAGTTTTGTTTGGGTCAAGCTCGATTTCAACATACTCATTATCAGGGCTGTAATAGTTGGGCAGTGATACCTTGTTGCTGTTTGGAGGTATGGAATAAATGTAGGCTGTTATTAACTCCCCGTATAATTTTAGCTTTTCCATGTCTGCCACTTCCCTAAGGGCATCCTGCTGGATGGCGAGTTTTTTACGGCATCTGTCCAGGTTTGCGTCAATTACTTTTAACAAACTGTTCTTTTTTTGTTTTAGTTTTTCAGACTCATCCTTTTCCGAATAAAAAATGTCCAGAACGGTGCTTATGGAATCAAAGTATTTGACATCAGTATAATGCCTTACGGGCAGGCAGTGAAAATCCTGGGGCTTCTTCTCGGCAATACCGGCGTTTATATTTTCATCTGTATAATTGGTATATACAATACAGGGCTTATAATCCCTGTCCTTTATTTTATTAATTGTGTCTGAAAGTATGGCTTTAAGCCTTGATACCAACATTTCATTTCCAAGAACCGTACCAAGGCCGGTATTATCATCAATGCCCGCAGCAAAGCATATGTCCCTGCATAAAAAGGGGCTGAAACCTTTTATATTATTTAATAGGTATTTGCCTATGCTCATGTTAAGAGTTGCATTTCCATGGTTTTCAGTTAAAGTGTCATTGCTAAAAGCATCAATATTCAGAAGCCTGTCAATATCAAGATCGAGAGGGCTAATTTTATCCTGGGGGGGAGGAAGCTCGTATTCCCTGGCAGGCATAACCTCCCTGACCCTGCTAATTTCTTTGTCTATGTGTTTAATGGCATCAATTATTTTTCCCTTTTCATTTACCAGTATTATATTACTGTGGCGCCCCATAATTTCAATTATTAATTTCTTTACGGATATATCACCAAGTTCGTTCAAGGATTCTATGTCAATGGTGAATATCCTTTCAAAATTATTAAGCTGTATGCTCAAAATTTTCCCTCCGGTTAGATGCTTTCGTAAAAGCATGCAGAAAACTGGGGGATTTGTGGGATTCCGGCTTGACACAGAGGTTAGATGAATCCTTGGGTAATTAGGGTTTGCGCTGAGCAAAAGCTTAAAATTATCGCCCCTTGACCAGATATGCATATATATCTCGTCTTTCTCTGGCTGAAAAATTTTCATTATTTTCCCGCCAGAAAGCCTGTTATTCAATTCCTGTGCAATGCAGTCCGCAACTATTCCGTCCAGCGGCATATTAAAAACACTCCTATCTTATAGGGCATGATAGCCGAAAAAAATAAATGCTAAATAATATAAAACTGAATATAAATTAATAACAAAAAGTAATATATTAATAACTATATATTAATAACTAAAGTTAAATCAAAATATAAGTAAAATTAAGTATAACACTTATACAGCAATATATCAACCAATCGGTAAGTTCCGTGAATCGTAAAAATTGCAGTTTTAAATGCCCGGTGTTATATTCATCATTATGTGGATTATGGTTCTTATGATATAATAAAATTTGGAATATGTTCAGGATATACTTTAAAATATTCGAAACATTAAGAAATAAATCCTGATTTATATATTATATTCTGAATGATTTGTGATATGTATTCTTAATTATTTATGATGAGGGCAATTATTATAGTGAAAGCAAAAGGTGGCTGAAAATGGTAATAGGAGTATGTAAAGTTACATTATCTATAGAAGGGGCATTTTCCTTAAAGGAAAAAAGAAGTGTTGTCAAAAGCATAATTGACAGGGTAAAGGCCAGATATAATGCGTCAATAGCAGAGGTTGACATGAATGATATCTGGAAGAACGCTGTACTGGGGATTGCATGCGTATCAAATGAGGCCGCACATGCCGACAGAATGCTGGAAGACATAGTTTCTTTTATTGAAAATGACGGAAGGGTTATATTGATGGATTACAGCACCGAAAAAATATACGTTTAATATAAATTATACTTGCAAAATAAAAGAAAATGTATTAATATACTATATGTGATAAAAAACAGGGAACTTATTAATAATACGGGGATATAGCTCAGCTGGGAGAGCGCTTGAATGGCATTCAAGAGGTCAGGGGTTCGACTCCCCTTATCTCCACCAAATCTATCAAGTATGACTTAACAATAAAGGTCAACCTTAAAGGGGTTGACCTTTATTGTTAAATTAAGATAATCATATTATAAGTCAATCAGCCAAAAATGAGTACATAAATGTATGCAGGAATTTGTGTCGCAGCTAATTAAAATATTATATAATTTGTTTGTTGTAAAAGTTAAAGGGGAATTGTTATGATTAAAAATATGTTTAAAGGGTTAGGTTTCCTCTTAAATTTAGCTGGAAAACAAAAAAGGCATATATAATTCTTAATATAATAAATCAAATTCTTATAGGCTTTCTACCCATTGCAATTATTTCCATACCGAAATACATTATTGATGAATTATTAGGGCAGCAACGAATATATTTTATTGCATTATATGTTTTAGCTTTGCTTATATCCATATTTTTAAATAATTGGCTTGTGTCTCATATTAATTTCCAAATATTTAACCTGCGGTGTTATTTAGCCGCGCATTTTGCCAGGTTTATGCACACGAAACTTGTTAATACGGATTTTAGCAATTTGGAAAAACCGGATTTTTCGATATGAAAGAAAAAGCGAATAAGTTTTTGTATGGTGATTAGCATATTAGGTATAATTGCAATTATTTCTTCAATGAATGTTGCAATTGTATTAATATTTCTATTTATGATATTGTCAAGTGCATATATAGATTCAAAAACAAAAGAAAAAAGCCATAGATTAACCCTTGAGGCGGTAAATGTTGAACGCAGGTGGAATTATTATACACGAGTCCTTGAAGATGTTGCCTATTCAAAAGAAATTAGAATGAATAATATTGGCAAATGGCTAATTGATTACGAAATGGATTATTCATATAAAGCCATTGATTTTTATAAAAGAAGAAATCGGTATTTTTCATTATCCATATTATTTAATTCCGTTTCCGCTTTAATGCAAAACGCTATTACTTATGCCTGTCTCATATACAGTGTAATATCAAAAAATATGTCTATCGGCAATTTTACCATGTATGTGGGTGCCGTAACGGCTTTTTCAAATTCTGTTCGTGTGGTATTATCAAGTTTGGTTGATATTAAGGTATATGGTATATATTATGAAGCTCTTGAGAAATATGTAAATATACCTGAAACTTTAAGAAATAATAAAAAGCTGCCGTTGCCAAGCATCGGGGACTTTGTTTTGTCTTTTCGCAACGTTTCATTTAAATATCCGGGGCAAGAGGAGTATGCAATTAAAAATCTTAATCTTGAGTTAAGGTCAGGAACGAAGCTGGCGATTGTCGGTGAAAACGGTGCAGGAAAAACAACCTTTGTAAAATTGCTTTGCCGTTTATATGATCCTACTGAAGGGGAGATATTATTAAACGGAATCAACATTAAAGATATTGATTATGATCAGTATATGAATATGTTTTCTGCCGTATTTCAAGACTTTAAGCTCTTTGCTTTTTCAATTAAAGAAAACATAGTTTGGGAAAATGATTCTCCGGGAGTTAATGAAACCATCAAAAATATTCTTAAAATGATCGGAATGGAAGAGAGAATTGCATCTTTGCCAAACGGTATTAATACAAGCATTTATAAGGAATTTGATGAAAAGGGTTTTGAGCCTTCCGGCGGAGAAGGCCAAAAGATCGCCATTGCCCGGGCTATTGTAAAAAATTCAAAAATTATCATACTTGATGAGCCCCTTGCTTCGTTAGATCCAAAAGCAGAGTATGAAATTTTCAAGCAATTTGACGAATTGGTTAAGGATAAAACGGCAATATATATTTCACACCGTTTATCAACATGCAGGTTTTGCGATGCAATTGCAGTATTTGATCACGGGTGCCTGTGTGAATACGGCACACATTCCGAATTAATCGCAAAGAACGGAAAATACGCCGAGTTATATAACCTCCAGGCCCAATATTATGTGTGAAAGGAAGGTAAATGCCATGAATAATAATAAAACTCCGGAAGGCAATGAACGTAAAGAAAATACCGATAGAATCATTGAAATAAAAAACGGAAAGGTAGTAAATGAGACTACCTTTGATCACTACATAAAAGCATAATAATTCCACAGGCTTTTGAAGGATTTTCGTAACAAGTAACAATATGTATGTAGCTAGAAAAATCTTTATTTTATATTAAAAACTATATATAATAAGGTGTAATAAATTGCAGATTAATGGAGTGTTATACATTGGATAAAAAAAGCATACTTGGTAAAATTAATAAAAGTGAGGACAGGCTTCTTGTAGCCGGAATACTTGATAAGGCGGCACAAGCTGAAAAATTATGGAAATATGCATATACGGATTTTCTTGACCCATATCAGCAGAAATTAGCGGAAAGAGCATTGCAAAGCATGAAATGTTCCGCATGGACCTTTGATGGCGGTTATAAGGATGCTGAAAGAGCTGTTGTGATATTTTTCCCGGGATTAAACCCTCAGGATGATATTGAACTTGTCGAAAAACCCTTTTCTCTAATAAATGTGGAGCTGAAAACTGAAGCAAACCTGTCACACAGGGATTATCTCGGAGCTTTGCTGGGGCTTGGGATTAAAAGGGAAAAAGTTGGCGACATTATTGTCAGGAAAGAATCAGGCAGCATCATAGTGCTTAAAGAAGTTGCCGATTATATTATATATAATCTTGACCAGGTAGGACGTGTTGGTGTTGCTGCAACGTTAGGAGAAATTGAAAACCTTGAGGTGCCTGCCGTAAAAACAAAAGAGATTAAATGTACCGTACCTTCTTTAAGAATTGATTGTATTGTAAGCAATGGTTTTGGTATATCTAGGAGCAAAGCAATGCCCCTTTTTTCATCTGAAAGGGTATATCTGAACTGGGAAGTTGAAAAAAAGCCTTCCGCCCAGGTAAAAGAAGGGGATACCGTTTCCGTAAGAGGCATGGGAAGGGTTATAGTAAGCGAAATAAGCGGATTAACAAGAAAAGGGAGAATATCGGTGGTTTTGAAAAGACTTGTATAAAGTATATAAATATTATTTTGTGTCAATGACGTAAATACAATTCAAAATGTTTCAGGTAATTTGTGGTATCAATTGACAAACTATGACGGAGAATGTATAATATTCAAAGAGTGGTACAAGGCTTATTAGAAAGGCTTAACTCACACCAAAGCTGAATCCTCTTTAAAGTCTTTTTAAAGAGGTACGGAGGAACCAAATTGAGGGGTTAATCCATTCCCGGGATGGCCACGGTCCATATGCGGTTACTTAGCATAGGAATCTTCCGGGAAGGTAGGGTACCTATTACCGAACCCGTCAGTTAACTCCGGAAGCTAAAATAGGAGGACAAAAGGGAATGTATAAATTAAGCAGAATTCTTAGATTAACAAAAGCAGAAATACCCTTAGGTGTTCTTGTCGTTGCCTTGCTATTCATCATCTATTCTCCGGTGATACATGCTGATACCCACAAAATAGGAATTGTCACTGCAGAATGCCTTAATGTGAGAAGAGAGCCCAGTACTTCAGCTACAATCGTCGGCCAGCTTTTGAAAGATACAGAGGTGGTTGTTAACGGAAGTTCTGGAGAATGGTACAACATTACATACTCGAATCTTACAGGATGGGTATTTGGCGATTACCTGACAGTAAAAGAAACAACCCTTTCAGCTTCACAGTCTGCTCAGTCAGAAGAAGCACAGGGAAGCAGTGAAACAGGAGTTGTTACTGCTACTGTCCTTAATGTAAGGGAAACAGCCGGAACTTCCGCAAAAGTAGTAGCCCAGTTTAAATACGGTGTCGAGGTAAAAGTTCTCGATAAAGCAAATACCGATGACGGCTCTGCCTGGTATAAAGTAAATTACGGGAGTACAACCGGTTGGGTATCCGGTGAGTATGTATCATTTAGTAACGAACCTATAGATGAAGGAGTAGTAAATGTTGACGTGGCCAACATAAGATCAGGACCCGGTTTGAATTACGGGATTGTTACCCAGTATAAAAAGGGTCAAAAGGTTAATGTTTACTCCTGGTCGGGTGAGTGGTATAAGATTAAGACGGAAAACGGAGACTTTGCCTGGATATTTGGAGAATTGTTGACAACAAGGAAATCTCTCATATACGATAGCACCGTTGCTTCGAGAGGTGGATCAGCCAGCAGTGAAACTGCCAGTACTTTAGGACAGAAGATTGTAGAATATGCAAAGAAATTTCTCGGCGTCAAGTATGTCTGGGGAGGAACAAGCCCAAGCGGTTTTGATTGTTCCGGTCTTGTACAGTATGTGTACAGGCAGTTCGGAATAAAACTTAACCGTGTTGCTGCGGATCAGGCAAAACAGGGCACAACTGTTTCCAGATCCCAGTTAAAACCCGGAGACTTGGTATTCTTTAATACCGATTCAGACAGTACAATTGACCATGTCGGAATATACATTGGCAATAATCAGTTTATTCATGCATCCATGGGAAGAGGCAAAGTATTGATAGACCCGTTGAATAGCGGATACTACAGTACCAGACTGGTAACGGCAAAAAGGGTAATCAACCAGTAAACGGCAATAAACTTAAACAAAACAATTAGGACAATTGAAAACCATAGATTAAAACATCCCGAAAGGGATGTTTTTTTTGTCTTAATAATACCTTTTTATTATAACTTTAGGCTAATAATTGATAATAATGACTTAATTTGTTATAATATGTAAATAAATACAACATCTAACATATATGTTGATAAGAAAACCATTGATTTGGTGTCAAATATATTATTAAGGGGGGATAGCGAAAAAGCAATCCCAATGAGGAGGAATCTTGTCTTATTTGCTATAGCTATGGTAATTGGCATAATAACCGCTGATATTACCAAAAGTATGTCATATATTTTGGCGGTATCGCTATTTCTTGGCTTAATCGCAATCATACTTATACGAAAAAACCAAATCCTTATTCTGTCGTTAAGCGGAATACTGCTTTTTTATATAATCGGGGCAACCAGGTACATATATGATATTAAATCAATTACAGGGAAATTTGAGAAGTTTAATGAAAAGGATGTTACGGTGGTGGCTGTAATTTGTTCAGAACCGGAATATAAAAACGGGAATTTAAGATTTGAAGTTTTGACTGAAAGTATTACAAATAAAGACATGGGAACAGATAAAGATACCCGGGGCATCATTTCCGGAACACACAATATCAAGGGTAAAATTCTTGTTACAGTAACAAACATAATAGCCGGTGCAGAGGAGATATTTGAACCAGGCCAAAAGATCCAACTGAAGGGAAAACTTACACTTCCATTGGGAAAAAGGAACCCAGGGGGCCTGGACTATAAGAAATACCTTGCAGCTTCAGGAATATCAGCAACAATGTATACCGGAAAACACAATGTTAAAATAATTGATACGAAATCAGAAGTTATTCTAAAAGCAATAGGGCATAATTTAAGAAAAAGAATTATTATGGCTGTAAACGAAAGTTTGCCTGAACAGCAGGCAGCTTTTCTCAATGCCATGCTTACTGGTTACAGGGAAGGTATTTCCGAAGAGCTGGAAGGGTATTTCAGCGATTCCGGCATAATCCATATCCTATCGGTATCAGGGCTTCACGTGGCATACATTATGATGCCCTTTATTTATATATTTAAAAAAATCGGTTTTAAAAAGAAAAATGCCAATTTAATAGTTATGGTAGTGCTTATAATGTATGTCCTGATAACAGGGCCACAGCCATCGGTCCTGCGGGCCGTTATAATGGCATTAACCGTTCTTGCAGGCCAGATTATGATGAGGGAGCCGGATACTTTGACAAGCATATCTTTTTCCTGCATTTTAATTCTCCTGTGGAGACCTCTTATGCTCTATAATATCGGATTTGAACTGTCATATGCTGCCACAGTTTCGATTGTTTTGCTAAATAAAAGTATAAATGAGGGTATAAAGAAACGGGTTAGATTGAGATTTATACCGGCTAAAGTCCGTGACAATATTTTTGGCATATTATCCACAACATTAGCGGCGCAGGCAGGAACTTTCCCGATTACTGCCGTATATTTCAATAAATTTTCCCTTATATCGGTATTTACCAATCTTTTAGCAGTCCCGCTTTCAGGTGTTATAATGGTACTGGGAATGGCAACGGCAGTATTGGGGCAAATCCATAATACCTTTGCTAAAGCATTAGGATTTGTTAATCTTCCAATGATAAATCTTCTCTTCCATATTTCTAAAATTGCGGCAGGACTGCCCTTTGCAATTTTAAGAATGATTACGCCATCAATAATTACGATTGTTTTATACTATGGATTGATATGGTTTTTATGGATGAAAAGTAAATATAATTTTAGAATTAAACCGGAATATTATACAATTCTGTTTCTTCTAATTATTACCGCCGGTGTTGTAGCAGGAATGATTCCGAAGAAACTTGAGGTTGTATTCCTGGATGTGGGTGAAGGAGACTCGGCATTCATAAAAACACCTTCCGGGAAAACGGTACTAATAGACGGAGGAGGCAAAAAGGGGGAAGAGCCGGGAAGTAGCGACAGCACAGGTAACAGAGTGATAATTCCTTTTCTGCTTGAATATGGTGTGATTAAGCTTGATGTTGTGGTTGCAACCCATGCCCATGATGACCATATAAAGGGTATTGAATCGGTACTGAGGGAAATAAGGGTAAAGAAGCTCGTAATACCGGATTATGGCAATGCGGACGGTGGTTTTGAGGAACTGTTGAATATATGTGCTGAGAGAGGTATACAGGTTGTAAAGGCTAAACGAAACCACTCAATAAAGCTTGATAGTGGTGTTAGCCTTGATATACTGAATCCTCCTGCATCATCCGCGGGAACTAATAATAAAAGTGAAATTTATTTTAATAATGCTCAAATATCTTTAAATAATACTTCCATAGTGCTAAAATTACACTATAAAGAGGTAGATATCCTTTTTACGGGAGATATAGAAGAAGAAGCGGAAAAGGAGCTTATAAGGAATATACCGGATGATGTGGGAGCAGATGTCCTGAAAGTACCACACCACGGATCTTCTACTTCGTCAACAGAGGAGTTTATTGAGTATGTTGCACCAAAGGTTGCGGTTATAAGCGTGGGGAAATATAATAATTACGGGCATCCTTCAAAAGAGGTGCTTGACAGACTTATAGCCAGGGGAACCACGGTATTCAGGACAGATCTGCATGGTGCTGTCATAATAAAGACAAACGGTAAAATCATTACGGTAAGGGTGATGCTTGAAAATGGCTTATGATAATAAAGGAATGAGCACAGGTATTGATATTTTGAAAAAGCAGATAAAAAATAATGATATAAAACCGGTATATCTGTTCTACGGCCCTGAGGAGTACCTGAAAAAATATTATGTTAATGCAATAGAAAAGTTAATACTTGAAAAAAGCACAAGAGACCTAAACAGGATTGTAATTGAAGATAATATAAGCGCCTCTATGATTATTGACAATTGTGAAAGTTATCCTGTGTTTTCCCAAAAGAAGATGCTGCTTGTAAAAAACTCGGGTTATTTTAAGGGGAGCGGGGGAAACAAGGAAGAAATTGAAAAAGTGACTGAATATTTAAAAAACCTTCCCGACTATGTATGCCTGATATTCTATGAAAGTGAAGCAGACAAACGGCTGAAAATATATAAAGCTATTGAAAGTGAAGGTTTGGTGGTTGAATTTCCGTACCAGAAACCGGCTGATCTCGTAAAGTGGGTGGTAAACGTAACGAAGGCAAACGGCAAAAAGATAAGTATGGAAACTGCGTCTATCCTGGTGGAGAAGAGCAGTGAGGATATGACTGAAATATTAAATGAAATAAATAAGCTGATAGTGTATACCGGTGAAAGGGATATCATAAGAGATGAAGATGTAATGGAGGTTTGTAACACGTCAATTAAGAGCAGGATATTTGACCTGACTGATGCAATTATAGAAAAGGATATTGTAAAGACATTAAGATATCTTGACGACTTAATCACATTAAGGGAACCCATACCTGTAATAATATATATGATTGCAAGGCAATTCAGACAGATACTTGAAGTTAAAGCCAATCTGTCAAAAGGGGTGCCCCTTAAAGATGTAGCTGCAAAACTAAAAATCCCGCCTTTTATTGCCGGAAGGATACAGAAGCAGGCAGACCGCTTTTCTTTTGAGCAGCTTAACCAGGCAATCTGTGATATTTTTGAATGCGACTTATCCATAAAGACAGGCAAAATAAGAGACAAGGCAGCAGTGGAAATGCTGATTTCAAAGTTGATAGAACAATAAAAATGGAACCAAGCAATAAGACAATTGAGTAATTAAAAAATAAACAAGCATAAGTAATGGAAAATATAAAATATGCAAAATAAAAAAGCAGGGTAAATAAGAACAAAAACAGTAGAATAATAAATAAAACGTACATTTGTACGTTTTATTTATTTACTACATTTTCTCCGGCAGCTGTTCCTGCTGCAGCGAGAACCATTTTATTATAAGCTTTCATAAGGCTGGACTTTTTTCTTGCGGCTGTATTTTTATGCAGTATATTCTTTGCTGCCGCTCTATCGATTGCTTTTATTGCTTCTCTCAGATATTTCTGTGCATTTGAGTCATTATTTTGAATAGCAACTTTGCATTTCTTAATAGCTGTTTTTAATGCGGATTTTCTCATTGAGTTTATCAATGTTTTTTTCTTGGTTATCTTTACTCTTTTTATTGCTTTCTTATTGTTAGGCAAACTAATTGCACCTCCAAATCATTAGTGAACGGTCTAAATTCTATCACGAAAAAAAGTAAATTTCAAGAGGAATAGTAAAAATAAATAAGGTGCAGAAATATTTTGTATAAAAAATTCATATAGTGCGTGGCAAGTGTATCGCCGGATCAAAAGCACAAAAACCGAAAATCAAAGAAGGATAAAAAAAAGAATAGAATATAAAATAATCCAATTTCAAATAATAATTATAAAAATATAAAAATATAAGAATATAAAAATAATAAATAGATTAATTATTTTGCTATTAAAATAAAAATATTAAAGGAAAGGAAATGGTGTATGATTGAAACAAATGCAACTCAAATAAACAGAAGCCAAGTATATATGAATCAGGCAAATATGAACCAGGAAAACATGAATCAAAGAAGAAGTGTGGTTAGCGACCTTGCAATTGAACTCCATGAGATATTGAAAGAGCAAAACGCGAAACAAACTCCGCCAAGAGAAGAAAACATACCTGGCGTTGAAGTAACAAACGAAGGTACCGAGCAAATAAAGATATCCAGGGTAAGAATCACATCAATACAGGGGCAAAATGCCCTTGGGAAACCCATGGGAAATTATATTACAATTGAGGTCCCGGATATAAAGTATAATGATACGGTATTATATGAGAATACGTGTAAAGCTCTGGCAACAGAACTTGCAGGTTTGCTTAAATTAAGGGAAAAATCCACCATTCTGGTGGTTGGGCTAGGAAACTGGAATGTGACTTCTGACTCCCTTGGGCCCAAGGTTGTATCAAAATTGATGGTAACAAGGCATCTTATACAATATGTACCGGAAGAGGTGGAAGAGGGAGTAAGACCTGTATGTGCGATAGCCCCAGGTGTTTTAGGAATTACAGGAATAGAAACGGGAGAAATCATCAGAGGTATAGTGGACAGGATTAGACCTGACTGCATAATAGCAATTGATTCCCTTGCTTCAAGGAAACTTGACAGGGTCAATACTACAATCCAGATATCGGATACGGGAATATCACCGGGTTCAGGTGTAGGAAATAAAAGAATGGATCTTTCCCGTGAAACCCTTGGTGTGCCGGTTATAGCAATAGGGGTTCCGACGGTTGTTGATGCAGCCACCATTGCCAATGAAGTTATAGACCTTGTGATAGACAATTTTATGAATCAGCCAGGAGAGGGAGCCCAGTTCTATAATATGCTAAAGAATATAAACAGAGAAGACAAGTATCAGTTGATACAAAGAGTATTGGAACCCTATAGCGGCAATTTAATTGTAACCCCGAAGGAAATAGACGAAGTTATTGAAAGGCTTGCAAAAGTAATTGCAAACGGAATCAACATAGCCGTGCACCAGGGAATTACCCTGGATGATGTTAACAGGTATATAAATTAACAGTTGACATTATTTTAACAATTGATTTATAATAATTTTAAAATATCTCAAAAAATACTAAAATTAGATAGTTAATTGCCGGATAGAACTTGGTTATTAATTTAGAATTTAATAAAACTCGGATGATTGATGGGGGAGAGATATTCCCGGATAATAACGTAAAGTGTTTAATTTCCGGGGATACACCGAAGGAGTAGCACTCTCAGGTAAAAAGACCTCATCAGGACGGACCTCTGGAGAGACCGATTCAGGCGCCGAAGGGGCAAGGCATTTATGCCAATCTCTCAGGCAAAAGGACAGAGTTGTAGTAATATTGTAAAAATGAAATGTAATACTACATTTCTTGGGTTTCTGTTTCTAAGAGGTCATGTGCCTGGTTAAGGACTTGGCCTCTTAATTATTTAATTGTAAAAAATAAAAAGATAGAATAAACTGTAGTTATAAGCAATTTACATATTTAAAGTTACATAAATTTTTAAAGTTAAACGAATTCGAAGGTAAAATAATAAAGCAAATGACAGGTTTAATAATTAAGGCTTGATAATTTTGAAATCAATAAATAATTTAAATAAAATTTTGTAAATTATTTAAATATGGGAGGTCAAGTTTATGAGAATTATTGTAACAGACAAAATGGCTGAAGATGGTATTTTATATTTAAAAGAAAAGGGGTTCGAAGTCGATACCAGATTTGGTATATCTCATGAAGAACTGCTTGAGGTAATCGAAAATTATGACGCACTCATCGTGAGAAGCTCCACAAAGGTTACCGAAGAGGTAATTGAAAAAGGCAAAAATCTTAAAGTGGTAGGACGGGCCGGTAATGGCATAGATAATATAGATGTCAACGCCTGTACGAAAAGAGGTATAGTGGTTGTAAACACACCCGAAGGAAATATAATGGCAGCAGCGGAATTAACCATAGGTTTGATTTTTGCCCTGTTCAGAAATATACCCCAGGCTTATATGGCAGCAAAAAATAAGGATTTCAGGAGAAACAAGTTTGTAGGAATTGAGCTTGACGGTAAAGTTGCAGGCGTTATAGGTCTCGGCAGGATAGGCTCCATTGTGGCATCCAAGCTAAAAGCACTAAACATGAAAGTTATTGCTTATGACCCCTATGTTACTGATGAGCGCTTTGAGAAAATGGGAATAGTAAAATGTGAAAAACTTGAAGATTTGTTAAGACAGTCAGACGTAATAACTGTTCACATTCCGAAGACAGACAACAGCCAGGGACTCATAGGAGAAAAAGAACTGAAAATGTGCAAAAAAGGCGTAAGAATAATTAACGTGGCAAGAGGCGGAATAATAAACGAAAAGGCACTGTATGATGCGTTAAAGGAAGGACATGTTGCCGGTGCCGCAATAGACGTCTTTGAAAAGGAACCCAACTTCAACAAGAAACCTGAAGAACAGGACTATACCAATCCTTTGCTTGAGCTGGATAATGTTATTTACACTCCCCACCTTGGTGCGTCAACCGAAGAGGCAAACCACAATGTAAGCCTTGGTGTTGCAAAACTCATTGAAGGGGCACTGAAAGGCGAAATGGTAGCGGCCGTAAATATGCCGCGAATTAATGTGGATAACATAAATGGTTTAAAACCCTACGTAACGTTGGCTGAAATATTAGGGAAAATATACTATCAGGCAGAATCCAACACTGTGCATAAAATAGAGGTTATTTACAGCGGAGATTTGGCCCAGCAGGATACAAAGCTCATAACCTTGTCAGTAATAAAAGGCTTTGTTGAGCATGCAACACAGGAAACGGTAAATTATGTAAACGCAGGCTATATTGCTAAGAACATGGGCTTGGAAATAGTGGAAAGCAAGAGTACCAACCTGGACAAATACACCAACCTGATTACTGTCAAATTCTTTACCAGGGAAAGAGAACTCAGTGTTTCAGGTACTGTCTTTGCAAAGGAAGAAATAAGAATTGTGGACTTCTTCGGATATAAACTTGACTTTGAACCCACTCCATACGTTATAGCAATCCAGAATATAGACAAGCCCGGAATTATAGGAAAGATCGGTTCCATCCTCGGGGCAAACAATATTAACATTGCTGCCATGCAATGGAGCAGGAACAGGAAGAGCGACAACAAGGCAGTAGCTTTCGTAAGCGTGGATTGCCAGGTTAACAACAGCATATTGGAGGAAATAAGGAAGATAGACGGTGTATTGAAAGTGTCAATGCTGGTATTTTAATATGATTGGAATAGCTGTTTTTATAATGGGTTTGATTGTGGGAAGCTTCCTAAATGTATGCATATACCGGATACCATTGCATCAATCGGTGGTCTGGGGGGCTTCCCACTGCCCTGTATGCGGGACAAAACTAAAATGGTATGATATGGTGCCTGTGTTGAGTTATTTATTGCTCATGGGCAGATGCCGGTCTTGCAAGACCCGGATTTCATTTAGATATCCCTTCATAGAACTCTTGAATGGGTTTACATGGTTTATTCTTTACCATATTTTCGGCCTATCTTTATACTTTTTCATGGCTTGCATTATTATATCCATCATTATGGTTTTAATGTTTATTATTTCCATAAAATTATGAACAATTTGATAAAAATTTTTATTTGGATTTTATTATTAGTATTTTTATGTTATAATTAATCAATTAAATATAGTTTATCTGATGTTTAACAATGGAGGTGATATATTTTTCATTGTTTGTACTTTAGCTAGGGTTATGTTAATGACCGGCGGCAAAAGTAAAGTTAACTTTATATTTTCATTTAATTTTATGGGAGGTCAAAGCTATGACTAAAATGTTTATGAAAGGTTTAAGCAAAAACAAAAAGGGATTTACCTTGGTTGAATTAATGGTAGTAGTGGTAATTATAGGCATACTAACAGTAATTGCAGTGCCGGTCTATAAAACATCACAGGAAAAAGCTAAAGAGAATGCCCACAATGCGAATATTAGAATACTAAAAGGGGCAGCTGCACAGTATATTACTGATAACGGAATCCCGGAAAATGGAGAGACTTGGACAGAAAGTAATAGTGATAAGTGGAAGAATTACCTTGTAACATGGCCCAAAAATCCCGGACCGGCCAGTCTCGGTCAGAATAAAGATAAGCCATATGAAGTTTCCATAAGTTCAGATGGTACCATTACTGTCACTCCAGATGCAACTAATGCAAACGGAAATGGCAATAATCAGGGCAATAATCAGTAAGACATCGTTGACCGATGAGCAGGAAAGGTAATACAAGAGATATGGCTTTAAATGATGATAAACATAAAAATACTGCATTTCATAATCAAGTTGAACAGTTAAAAAAAAATTTAATCAATTGAAAAGGTTAATTGCACTTCTTTTTAATAATTATAAAAATCTAGTGTTTGTTCTTCTGCTATTGATTATTTTAACTGTTACTTTAATATTTGCATATTCAGGTCAAAAAACGGAAAGCACTTCTGACCGTCCTGATAATTATTCCGCAGGTCGGAATTCAAGTATTAATATAGAAAATGCAGGTAACAAGGTTGAGGTATTGCCTCAGAATGTAAGAAGCAATGATGAGGCCACGGTAAAGGACCCATTTCAGAAACCGTTTATTCTATCAGGTTTGCTGGTTGCGGATAATGGTGGTAATATTGCTATTATCCAGTATACGGATGAAGCATATGTTGTAAAAGAAGGGGACAGAATAGGAAACAGGTGGGTTGTAAAGAAGATAGAAGAGGCCGGTGTTCTGTTAAGTGATGAAAAAGAAGAGATATTGGTTCAGTTTGCGGAATAATTAAAGGTATGAGGGGCGAATCTTGTGAGACGAAAACTGGTAATTATTACAATTTTTAATACTTTTTTACTGACATTGATATTTCATTTTCAGGTGACTTTCGTTTATGCTGATAGTTCAATAAATTCAAAAAGTCCCACCAAACAGTTAATGGAAGTAAAATCCGATGAAACCGGAAAGATCTCGTTGAACCTTAAAAATGTGGATTTAAGGGATGTGTTATCGGCTATTGCCATGGGTATGAACAGGAATGTTATCTTGGTAGAGCAGCCCTCAAAAGTTACTTTTCAACTAGAAGACGTTACGTACGAGATGGCACTTGAATACCTGTTGAAAACTGTTGGTATGGAGTATATATCAAGCGGGAACTTAATTATTGTAGGCAAAACGGAAACTTTGCAGAATGATTTTGCTAACCAATTACTTCTTACCCGTTTTGACCTAAATTATATTAAATCCGATGTTTTAAGCAGACAAATAGATGTCCTGGGTATACCGATAAAGAAATTAACTATTGAAGCAAATAATAAGTCCATTTGGCTCCAGGGTACTTCACAATCCCTTTCAAAAGTCAGGGAACTTATTGGTATTATTGATATTCGGGAAAATGCAGTAAATGAGACAGATAAAAATGAGAAGGACATAAATCTTGTTCCTTTTGAGCTAAAGTTTATTACTGCGCAAGTGCTGGATGACATTATTAAAAAAATCGGAATTAATGCTGACACCATTATCCTGGATATAAATCCTAAGAAAATTTGGGTCTATGCAGGAGAACAGGAATTATCGGATATTCAAAATATAGTAAAAAATGTTGATGTGGAAGACAATATTGTGCTGGATGAAGAAACACAACCATTGAAACTTATACCGTACAACCTCAATTTTATATCAGCAGACCAGTTGAGCAACATTGTTTCTCAGATGGGTATTGATGTAAAAGCAGTAACTGTCAGTTCAAATTCCTATAAAATATGGATAGATTCAAGAAGCAAGGGAATAGCGGATTTTGAAGAGCTTGTTAAGAAAATTGATACAATGGAAAACAGCGGGCTTATGACAAACATTACTACTATAAAGCTTTCATACCTGACTTCGGATATATTTAAATCAATAATCCAGCAGCTAAATATTCCGGTGAACATAATCACCCTTGAGTCAAATCTGCATACACTCTGGGTGGTTGGAGATACAAAGGATATTCAAAATGTAAAATATGTCTTAAAGAATATTGATGTAAGCACTGTTAAGAATGATTTAACATATTTCATATATAAACTTTCAAATATAAGCCCAGACACTGCAGTAAAAAGATTTGAATATTTGCAAATCAATGGGGCTAATGTTTACTCATTGGCTTACCCACTATTCACCAGGGAACTGTTGGTAGTTTGTCCCCCTAACATGAAAACCCAGGTAACAGAGGGACTAAAAAGTATTGATACGAAAGGTGAGAAGATAAAGGTGCCGGTTGATTATTCCGATGATGTGTCAGGACAGGCGAGGCTTACAGCCAGAAGAGACTTGCTTGTTAAACTTACAGGAATACCGGCAGGGAGTTTTTTCATATCAGGGGATGTTTCAAGGGATTCTTCACCCCATTATATTATGTGGGTGGATGAAACACCTGAAAATATTCAAAAGATAAAAGATATGATAAATCTTATTGATAATCCGTGATAACCCATGGGAAGTAACCCGTGAGAAGTGTATTTATTTGTAGGAAATTAAGCTTGAAAGGAGATAATCCTGATATGGATTACAACGAGCAGGCTTCTCTTTCATATCCTGTGAATATAAATGAGCTGCTAAAAGTAGCAGTAAAAGAGGAAGCATCTGATCTTCACATGGTGGCTGGTTTTCCACCAGCAGTGAGAGTAAATGGAAGCATTAAAGCCCTTAATTATCCTCCGTTAAGACCAAAGGATATGGAAAGCCTGCTGCTGCCTTTGCTCACGGAACTGCAACTGGAGAATTTGAAAAGAAAGCTGGAACTTGATTTCTCTTATGTAATTGAAGGAGTGGCCCGTTTCAGGGGAAATATAATGTTTCAAAGAGGAACTTATGCTGCGGCTTTCAGGGGGGTGCCTTTTGTAATACCTGAATTTGAAAAACTTGGACTAATACCTGAAATAAAAAAGCTCTGTGAATTGTCAAAGGGGTTGGTACTGGTGACGGGTCCTGCCGGAAGCGGTAAATCCACCACACTGGCTGCCCTGGTTGATATTTTAAACAGAACAAGAGAATTAAATATAGTTACCATAGAAGACCCCATAGAATTCCTGCACAAGCATAAGAAATCCATTGTTAAACAGAGAGAAATAGGGATAGATACCCGTTCTTTTGCAAATGCATTAAGGCATGTATTAAGACATGACCCGGATGTTATTATGATCGGAGAAATGAGGGATTTGGAAAGTATATCAATAGCTCTCACGGCTGCAGAAACAGGACACCTGGTACTTTCAACACTACACACTCAAACAGCACCAACCACTATATCGAGGATTATAGATGCTTTTACAGAGGAAAAAAGGGAGCTGGTGAGGCTGCAACTAGCTAATACTCTTCAGGCGGTGATTTCGCAACAATTAATACCTGCAATAGACGGTCCCGGTATGGTTGTAGCGGTGGAGTATATGGTAAATACAAATGCCATAAGAAACATGATAAGGGAAAAAAAAGAACACCTGGTTTACAGTGCTATTCAAATGGGACAGGCTTATGGTATGCAGACAATGGATCAGGCACTGGTTAAATTGTATAATAATCGCAAGATTTCAAGGGAGTATGTGTTGGAATATTGTGTTGACAAGCAGGAAGTTGAAAGGCTACTGCGTCAGCCTGCAATAAATAACCTGATATAAATATAAAGATTACAGTATAAAGAGGTATAGCAAATGGTAAATTACAATTATGAATGTCTTGATGTGAAAAGGGATGTTGTAAAGGGGCAAATAACGGCGGAGAATGAGCAAGCTGCCATTGAAAAATTAAGAAAGATGGGTCTCCTTATAATAGATCTTAAGGAGTATAAGACTGCATTTGGGCAGCAAAAGGCTTTTTTCGGTTTAAAAAGGAAAGTGACTTTAGGTGAATTGAGCCTTTTCAGCAGCCAGATGTCAGCAATGCTAAGTGCCGGTATACCTGTTACCAGGGCTCTTTATACAATTGCACAGCAAACAATGAATAGAACTTTAAAAAGTGCCTTGACCAATATTGCAATGAATGTGGAGGGAGGCATGAGCTTAACCGATGCCTTCGGTATGTATCCCGAAATATTTTCAGAACTTTACATCGCCATGATCCGCAGCGGTGAAGTGGGCGGAATGCTGGATGAATCTTTAAGGCGCCTTGCTGACCAATTGCAGAAGGATAAAATGCTAAGGGACAATATAAAGGCTGCCCTATCCTATCCACGCATGGTGGCTGTATTTGCAGTTTTTCTTTTTATAGGAATGCTTTTATTGCTAGTACCTGTATTCAGGGGATTTATGCCTGAAGGTTCCGATATACCGGCAATAACGCAATTAATATTTATACTTTCTGATTTAATCAGAAATTTTTGGTATCTGTGGTTTGCAATAATAACTGTGGTCTCAGTTTTTCTGGCTTCATTTTTTAAGAGCCATACAGGTAAGATGCTTTGGGATAGGCTTAAATTCCGGGTTCCTGTTTTCGGGCCTATTATTCAAAAATCGGTGCTTGCCAGGTTCTGCCGTACCTTTGCAACACTTCTGGACGGAGGTATCCCGGTAATACAAGCCCTTGAGAGTGCAGGGCCCACATCCGGGAGCATAATTGTAACAGAAGCAATAAAGGAAGTCATAAAAAAAATTGAAAGCGGAAAAAATATTGCAACACCGATGGAGGAAAGCAAACTGTTCCCTCCCATGATGATCCGAATGATTGCAGTAGGCGAGGAAACAGGATCATTAACTGAATTACTTGGCAAAGTTGCCGGGTTTTATGAAGATGAGGTTGCTACTTTGACAAAAAGCCTTACGGCTATGCTTGAACCCATTATGCTGATAGTGGTGGGTTTGGTTGTGGGATTAATGCTGATTTCATTGTATCTTCCCATATTTACAGCCATAACGCAGCAAGGAATGTATTAAAAGGACGGGATGTGCTTAAATTATTATGAAATTACTAGGAAGAAGTATAACAGGTTTGGATATTGGCGCAAAAGAAATACGGGCAATTGAGATTTCAGGTTCTCTAAATAAGTCTGTGATAAGAAATATTGCAAAAATAAGCCTTCCGGAAGGTGCGGTCAGGGAAGGCAAGATAACAGACCCTGAAAAGGTCGGAGAGGTAATTTCCGAATTGTGGAAAAAGAACAAGATGCATTCGAAGGATGTTATGCTTGGAATAAACAACACAGATGTAATTATAAGATTTGCCCTGTTACCCCGGATTCCTAAAGATAAACTGGCAAAAATGATAAGATTTCAAGCTCCGGACTATATACCCTTTCCCCTGGAAGAGGTTGAGTTTGATTATTCAATTATATCCGAAACGGAAAATGAAGAAGGAGAATTTTATAACGTTCTTATTGTAGCTGCCCGAAAAGATATGCTGGCGGGTTTTCTAAAAGCAATGAATCATGCAAGACTCAATGTATATGATATAAAGAGCTCCGCCCTTATAATGGATAAATTATTACCTGAAAAAAACAGGAATGATATGAACGTACTGGTTAATTTGGACAGTGAAATATGTAACATACTTATCATGGATAATAATAAGCCTGCTTTTGCGAGGACTGTAATCTTAGGATGGAATATAAACAACAACGGAGAATTGGACATAAATGACGGCAAAGTTGAAGAAGCTAAAGAATATATTTCAAAAGAAATTCGCTCATCCATAGCATACTACCAGTCCCAGAACATTAATTCGGCAATATCGAAGGTATATTTGACAGGGTGTGCAGTATTAAGGAAAGAGATAGCTGATGAGCTTATAAAGAGTATCGGTGCAAGGGTGGAATTGTTAAGGCCCTATGATTATCTTTTTGGCAAGTTCAAAGAGCAAAATAAATTTGCTCCTGCAAAAACGGATACGGGTTCGGATGTGGCAGCAGAGTTTGCAGTAGCGTTAGGCTTAGCTTTCCATGGGCTTAAGGAGGGATAAGTAATGAGTGATATAAGCCTGTTGCCTGTTGGATACAGAAACTACAGGGAAGCAAAAAGAAGAAAAAAAATGTTAATTATGACTGCAATCATACTGTTTGTAATATGCCTAATGTCATATATTATGATTTCGGTGTTAAATATGCTATATACCGAGGAATTGAACACCTTGAAAATTGAAAAAACACAAGTAAAAAAGATGATTGATTCAAAACAAGTATACAGGGATAAGCATGAGCAATTAAAAGAATATGAAAAAATGCTTAATACGGCTATGGATAATATGCCTGAATGGAGTATAGCACTTGTCGACATTTCATTATCTCTTCCGTATGGTGTGTGGCTGGAGGACATTGACTTAAGATATGAAAACAATGTAATAAATTGCACTTTGAGGGGAAAAGCAAGTGGCATAGATGTTACTGCCCAGTGGTTAAGCAATTTGGGAAACTTAAGCTATGTGAAAAATGTTAGTTGCGAATACATTAATAAGTTGGATGAAAGCAGCGAATCCCTGAATAAGGGTGAAACTAGTCTGCAGTTTGAAGTAAAGGCGGATATTTCAGGATCCGAACTATCGAAAGAAACGGAAAACCGATAAAAAAATATATAGTTTTAAAAATAGTAAAAGAATAAAAAGCAGTATTAATAGCAATAAAGAATAAGTTTTTTAATCATTATTAAGAGTTTAAAAGTAATTTATAAAAAACACGTTAAAGGGGTTTTTAAATGCAGAGGAAAAAACAAGCGGGAATTAAAGAGCTTCCGTTGGCTGAAAAAAAAGGCTATGTTTTGTGGCTTGTTATTATAATGGTGATTATTGTAACACTGTGTATAACGATTTTCCGGTTAGGAACCTTTATAAAAAACATTAACGGCATTGAAGATGAAAAATACGAAATTGAAAAATTAAAGGCTGAACTTGCCAACCTGAGGATTATTGAAGACAGGGCAGAGGATATTAATACTTTACTTGAAAATTATAAAAAAACAATTCCCGATTATCCGGGAGAAAACAGCATTATTACCGATATAGAATCTGTTGCCCGAAAGAGGAATATAGAGATAAGGCAAATCCAATTCGGAGAACATGTAACTGGCAAAAACACGGCAAAATTAACCCAAATTCCCTTTGACCTGTATTTAACGGGAAGTTATCCGGCCTTGGTTTCCTTCATTGAAGATGTAAGTAATAATCCCAGGATAATCGTAATAAGCAGTATTAACATAAAGCGAAACGATGAAGTTTCGGGAGAATTGTTGATTAATATTAGCCTGAACTCTTTTTACAAAAAATAAACATGAAAATTGACGGGGGTATTTCGGAGCAAAATGATATGTAACAGCTTAATTGGAGAAAAACTGGTGGAAAAGGGTATAATAGACGAAAAAGAGTTGAAACTGGCCCTTGAGATGCAAAAAGCGAAACGGCAAAAAGGAAAAAGAGGTCTGCTTGGGCAGACTCTCGTAGAACTTGGTTTTTGTACGGAAGAGGATATAGCCAAGGTAATAGCTGAAAAAAACAACATAAGATATATTTCTTTAATGAGTTATAATGTGGATTTATCCTTCGCTAAGAATTTAATTTCCCCGGAAATAGCTGTAAAATACAATGCTCTTCCGATAGGTGTGGAAAAGGGCAAACTGCTTGTTGCAATGAAAAATCCGGGTGATATTATAGCCATAGATGATTTAAGGCTCGTAACAGGATATGAAATCCAGCCTGTTGTAACTATTGACAGGGAGCTTGATGCCCAGTTAAGCCGCTTTATTAATGCCGCCGGTCCTGGGAATATTGAAATAAGGGATGAAAACGACTTCCGAGGACAGGAACAAGAAGAATCCATAAATACTGACGAGGGAAGCGACAAACCCGCTGTGCTGCTTGCAAATCAGATTTTAAGCCAGGCGGTTAAAGCGGGTGCAAGCGACGTTCATATTGAACCCCAGGAAAAACGTTTAAGAATCAGGTTCAGAATTGACGGAGTTTTGCATGAAATCATAAGCCAACCTATAGGAATCCATCCATCCCTGGTCTTAAGAATAAAGGTTATGGCTAATATGGATATAGCGGAAAAGCGTATTCCACAGGATGGCCGCATTACACTCAAGGTGGAAGACAATGTAATTGATGTAAGGGTTGCTTCCATGCCTTCCACCTTTGGAGAAAAGATAACCATGAGGCTGCTTAACCGAAACGATAGGTTAATTACCTTGGAAGAGCTAGGACTTGAAAAAGATCAAAGGGAAAAATACAATCAGGTATTTAATTTACCCTACGGGTTTATTTTGATAACAGGGCCTACCGGGAGCGGCAAGAGCACAACCTTATATGCCACACTGGCTCAATTGAATAAACCGGATAAAAATATAATAACCATTGAGGATCCGGTTGAAAGGAGAATGGACGGGATAACACAAATCCAAGTGAATACAAAGGCAGGTCTCACTTTTGCATCAGGTTTGCGTTCCATCCTAAGAAGCGATCCTGACACTATAATGGTAGGAGAAATAAGGGATCATGAAACTGCAAGGATTGCCGTGGAATCCGCCCTTACAGGCCACCTGGTATTATCTACAATGCATACAAATGATGCTTCAGGAGCAATTACCAGGCTTACGGATATGGAGATAGAGCCATATCTTACTGCCTCATCTCTTGTGGGCGTAATTGGGCAGAGACTTGTTAGGATGCTTTGCAGGAAATGCAGGGAACCGTATACCATAAAAGCTGAGGAATTGCTTAACTCAGTTCCTGATTTTTTACCGGAAAAGCATGAAAATGAAATACGGTTGTATAAGGCAAAAGGATGTGTTTATTGCAACGGAACCGGATACAAGGGTAGGACAGGTATATATGAATTTTTAAGGGTAACTGAGGCAATTCAAAAATTAATATTAAGAAGGGCATCGGCATCGGAGATCCGTGAGGTGGCAATCCAGGAAGGCATGCTGCCAATGAGGCGGCATGGAATACTAAAGGTGAAATCGGGAGCAACCACGGTTGAAGAACTGCTACGGGTGGTAATGTGATTACGGTGTTAGTATGTTAATGTGATACGAGGTTATGTGGTTACATTTGATTATGGTGTTGTGCTATTATATATAAATCGGAAGAAAGGATAAGGCGAAAGGAAAATGTCATGGAAAATTGTCATAATCGGTAAAAATGGCATAAGGGACTCTATGAGTCGTATAAGCATAAGCAGGAGCTATGCTGAAGGAAGTAACAGTGATAACAGTATTGTAAGAAATAACAGCAATGTAGGAACAAAAGGCATAAGCCTTATCGAAATGGTTATCGCTTCATGCATTCTTATACTTATTGCCACAGCATTTCTTCCGGTATTTTCATTTGTGGCAAAAGCAGGAAGGCAGAACAGGGAAAAAATGACAGCAAATACGTTGGCTTCGAGTATAATCGAGGAAATAAGGGCAATGGATTACGAAGATATAGGAACTATCGGAGGAAACCCTGAGGGGCAAATACCGCAGGAACAGACAAGGCTAATTGACGGAGTGGAATACAAGATAATAATTTCAATAACCTGGGAAAGGGCAACTGAAAAGGACGGAAAAATCAACGAGATGGCATTTAAAAAGATAAGGGTAATTGTTAAAGCCCCGGGTTCTTTTTCCGGAAATATTGAGAATATGGCTGAAATCAATAGTTTGGTAACACGGGAGAGTGAGGAACCCTTATATAAGGCAGGAGGTATACGGGTACTGGTAAAAAGTGCTTCAAAACAGATATATACCGGTCAGACCTTTACTATTAATGTAAAAGGGGAAGCAGGAAGTAGTCAGGTATTAGATTTTAATTCCACAAACGTTACTGCAGAAGGGGAAGTATATTTTGGAATAGTACCGGAAGGCAGTTACACGGTAAAAGTAAAGATACCCGGCGGCTTTAAAACCACTCCGGGGGAAATTACGGAAGAGGGCTGGGTAGTGAAAAAAAACGTAAACGTGGCCAATTGGGAGACCACACAGGTGGTTATATACATGGATAAGGATGAAAATTTGTGCGACCTTTATTTAAATACTGTAAACGAAAAGACAAATACTGTTTTGAAAACATCCGGATATCTTAATCTTTCATGGATTTTTGAAGGCAGGGAAGTAACCCTATTTAGCGGGAAAGGTTTTTCACCCGAAGACTTATCGGATATAAGAACAGGCAATGGAACGCATTATTCAAGCCTTCCCGCGGATTTCTTCGGTAAGTTGTGGCCTATCGGGAGATACCGCATAATTATTGATGATATTCCTTATTATTACACATTTGACAGCGGCAAAGACGGTGTATTTTTAACAAAGGACGGAGAAAACTGGGACGGTACTTTTGACAATGGAAAAGAGACAATCTATGCAAGTGCCCTCGTAAAGCCCAGGTATGTTTATTTGAGAGATGAATATTTTGAAATTGAAAAATCGAGCGGAAATATTATCGAAATAGGAAGCGAGAATATAGTAATATGCAATCCGCCGGACAATGGAGCAGAAGAAGCCTTTGACAACCAAGATGAAACATACTGGGAAATTGTTAGGGATGAAGATGAGAATGAAAAGCAAGAGTCGGTTATTATAGACCTTGGTTATACCCGAAGGCTTGATAAATTGGTAATAAGGCTGAAGGCGGATGAGAAATTCCATTTTACCCTGTGGGGTGATAATAATCTTGAGGATAATAAGATTAACGGGGACAAGTGGAACATTAAGGCTGATAAAATATATAATGAAGAAAATATTACCCCTCAGCAGGGCATATATGAACTGGTTCTGGACCCAATAGGTTTAACCGGCAGCTACAGGTATTATATAATCGAAATCAAGCTCACAAAGCAAAATAAGGTAAACGTAGTTAAGCTTTATGAAATAGACCTATATGGTGAAGAAAGAAACGTGTATCTTTCTTCCCGGGAAGAAATTCGCGGACCTATTGACCTTACTAAATACAGTCCTGCACCACGATTTACCGTTAATTGGGATCAATCTGTTCCATCGGGTACCAAATATGAGGTTTATACAGCCGTTACCGATTCTGATGAACCACTGCCGTCCTCATCTCCTTTGTGGACCAAGACAGTTAAGGGAGGGGGAATAACAGGCATTTATGAAGGCCAGGATATTAAAGGCAAGTACTTGTGGATTAAAGAAGTGATGACCACCACCGATCCATCAAAGAGTCCTTCTTCCGAGAGACTTTGGGTTGAGTACAGTACCGGAAATGATGCAGGAAAAAATTGATACAGGCAGGAAATGATTAATACAGGAAATGATCAATACAGGGAATGATTGAAATGATGCAAGGTATGATTGGTAATGATTATGAGAAGTTCATGAAAAAATTAAAATACCAAAAGGGAATAACCCTTACGGAGATGTTAATTACATCCGCATTGCTTGTAATTGTGCTTCCGATAGCCTTTCTTCTTATTAATTTTGTACAAGCAAATTACAGCAGTGCGAATACCGGGGATAAAATATTGAACGATGTAAACACTGCCATTGAAATGATTGAGAAGGATATAAGATCGGCTTCAAGGCCAAACGGCCTAACCCAATCCGTAGTTGTACACGAAGGAACTTCCCTATTGTCAAAGGGCCAGAGCATGGACATTTATTATTACGATCCGGACAGCAACAAGTATTACAGGATAGGGTACAGGCTCCTTCCTTCTGACAAATCAAAACTTCAAAGAGGTTGGGTGGCATGCGGCTCCGAGGTTCCGGGAAGCAATGCCCAAAACCCAATATACGGGGAAATCGTCGATGATCCTCAGGATTATGAATCGGGGGAAAAGGGGAAATGGAAAACCATACTGGATGGCATTCGGTATGAAAGCAACGGAAGCGATATCGAAATATTCAGGGATATAACTGAAAATCCCGGTATGGATAGAAGAAAGATAAAGATAAACCTGGTTGTAAAAAATACCGGTAAACTTCTTACGAATACTGTTAAATCCACGGATAATCCGGTTACAGTGGAGAAAGTGATAACCAGCAGGACAAAAGGAATTCCCTACCCGGATAATGAGTAAGCGGAGTTAATAGTGAATAGGTGAAACTAAAATTCGGAGGGAATTACCTTGCATATGTTGAGGGAACGAAAAATGGCGCATAAATTTAGATATTCCATATTACATAAATTATCCAATTTATGTAAATCAAATAAGACAAAAGGCTTTGCAATGCCTCTTGTAATGATAGCAGCTTCAATGGTATTTTTGCTTTCAGCGTCAGCCATTTATATTATAGCCAATCAAACAAATACGGTAAGCAGGGAGGATAATAAAGAGGATGCCTTAAACATTGCGGAGGCAGGATACAATTATTATTTATGGCAGTTAAACAATGATACGCATTTCTATATGACCGGACTTGATGCTGACGGAAAGCTCATCCCTGAGACATATTATAATAGTTCTGATAATCCTTTATGGAACGGTTTTCCAAAGGATTATAAGCCGGTGGAATTTGTAAGCGGAGGAAAAACCATTGGCTACTATAAACTCAGCATAATACCGCCTTCTACCGAGCAGCCGGTCGTTACCATACGGTCTACGGGCTGGACATCTGAAAACCCTGATATAAAAAAGACAATAGAGGTTAAAATTCATAAAAGACTTTTTACCAATTATGTTTTGCTCTTAGGTGATATGAAGACAGTTGACAGTACGAAAGTATACTGGGGAGACGGGGAACAGATAAAAGGCCCCTTTTTTACCAACGGTTCCCTTCTAACTAAGGGTTCACCGGTTTTTTACGATGATGTGCTGTATGTGAAAAATATAGTAAGAGAAGGTCCGGGACAGCCTGTTTACAAGAAGGAAGGTCAACCTCAAAAAACAGAACCTTTGGTATTCCCAAGCTCAAACAGCTCACTTGCATACTGGGGTGAGGCAAAAAACGGAGGTTACACATACAAGGGACGGACATGCATATTACTAAACGGAAGCACCCTTAAAATAAGAAATGTTAATACCAATAACGATAATATATCTGAGCTTGGTTTCCCAAGAAGCTCCGTTATATATGTAAAAGGGGATTTGTACATTTCCGGTGTGCTTGACGGGAGACTGACAATTCTTGTTGACGGAGATATTTATATAACAAGAAAGGACCCTACCAACTATGATTTTAAAAAAGCCTCCTATACAGGGGGGATTAAATATGCGAATCCAAATGTTCCAACCGTGGAAAGTAAAAATCCTGCCAACCCTTCTGATGATATGCTTGGGCTTGTATCTAACGGTATAGTATATGTGCATTCATACGGCTGGCCTAAACAAGGTGGAGGTATAAGCAAGGTTTGGGATACAAACAGTGTAAAGGATATAACTATCAAAGCTGCCCTTTTTGGCTATTCCTCAAACAGCTACTACACTGTCCAGCGATTTGAGGATATAGATGATATGGGATATATAAGGTTTACCGGGTCACAGGCTTTTAGCAGGGTGGGAGCAACATACGTTACAGACCGCTTTGGAAGGCATGGCTACAGGGAAGATAATACCTTTGATCTGCGTATGCTGTATGACGCGCCTCCTCATTTCCTAGAACCAGAAAACGCAGGATGGGAAGTAAAAAGCTGGCGGGAAGTTACGAACTGATTTATGTGCTATTCTTTCACATCCAATTTATAAATACCGATTTATAAATATCAATATTCCGATAGCTTATTGAAGAATATATAAAATGGACATATAATGTAAATGATATTGCCCCGGGATTTTGTGATATTATCCATAAAGATAATTTTGCTTAGTAACATTTATCAAAATGAGGAGGAAATATTATATGAAAACATATCAATGTACCGAAGCGCCCCTTCGTCTCTATGGATTGAATCACATACAACCGGATAAAGGTGAATATTGGAGGTTAACGCCGGAGATTATTAAGTTAATGCCGCAGTTAGATCATTTTGGTAAACGTTGTACCGGTGCACGATTGCGTTTTCGTACGGATGCATCAGAAGTGATTATACGTTACAGCTTAAAAACGGAAGTCGTGGATCGGGCCATGGCTTTACCTGCAGCAGCCGGAGTAGATGTATATATAGGTGCCGGAGAGAAGTCGTATTTTGCAGGTTATGTGGCTCCGGCAGAGTATGGTTACAAGGATAAAATTATTGAAGGTAAAATCAGAAAAAAACCGGTGATGGAAACAGTAACTGTTAATTTGCCGAGAAATGAGGAGTTGTCACATCTGGAAATTGAGGTAGATGATAATGCAAGGGTGGAAGAAGCAGAGCCCTATACCATTCAGGAACCCATTATATTCTACGGTTCTTCTATTACAGAGGGAGGATGCGCTCCACGTCCCGGAACGGCATATACCAGTATTGTAGCAAGATGGCTGGATGCGGATTATTTCAATTACGGATTTTCCGGACGTGCAAAAGGAGAGCCTGTCTTTGCGGAATTTATAGCATCCCATCCATCTATTAGTGCTTTTGTTTATGATTATGATCACAACGCTCCGACACCGGAACATTTGGAAATGACTCACAGAAAATTTTTTGAAATCGTACGAAAAGCACATCCCTCCATTCCGGTTATTATACTTACACGTCCTGATTTTGACTGGAATCCTGAAGATAGCATCAAGCGACGTGCCGTTATTTACGATACTTATCAAACGGCCGTAAAAAACGGTGATAGAAATGTATATTTTATTGACGGTCAAAGCTTTTTTGGCATGTTTGGGCGGGAAGAGTGTACAATTGACGGTTGCCATCCAACAAGTTTAGGGTTTATGAGAATGGCTGAACGGGTCTATTTGTTGCTAAAAGACATATTAAAATAAAATGCCAGGGGTTTTGACCCCTACGCCAACGATCAGGACTGGTGCTTGTATTTCATGCTGTGCTATGTTGACAATTTCGAAAAACCATATGACTGACTGGGAGTTATATGACTGACTGGGAGTTATATGAAGCAATGAAGGAAGGATATTCGGTATAGAACAAACGGGCGATTGGCATAAATAATAAAATAGATAAAAAAAGGAGGAGCATCTGTATGATATTTGGTGTAGACTATTATCCCGAGCACTGGGATCGGTCTGAGTGGGAGAAACATGCAAGGCTGATGCGGGAATGCAACTTTAACACCGTAAGAATAGGCGAGTTTGCATGGAAACTGTTTGAAAAGCAGGAAGGCCTGTTTGACTTTTCCCTTTTTGATGAAGCCATTAAGGTACTTGCGAAGGAAGGAATAAAAGTAATTCTGGGTACGCCTACGGCTGCGCCGCCCAAATGGCTTGTGAACAAATATGACGTGCTTCAGCGGGACAGGTACGGGCGAAAAAGGGAATGGGGATCCAGGCGGGAGTGCTGTGCAAACAGCCCGGCTTACCTTGATAAGTCCCGCATCATCGTTGAAGAGATGGCTAAGCATTACAAGGATAACCCCAATATTATTGCCTGGCAGATTGACAATGAGTTCGGGTGCCACAGCAGTACCCGGTGTTATTGTGAAAACTGCCGGAAAGCTTTTGTCGAATGGCTGAGGGAAAAATACTGTACCATAGATAATTTAAATAAAAAATGGGGGACCGTTTTCTGGAGCCTTGAGTATGATTCTTTTGAGGATATAATTCTGCCTGGCTACAATTCCTGTGAGGACGAGCGTTTTCCCAACTTTGCCCACAATCCCAGCCTTGACCTTGAATACAGACGTTTTGCCTCTGATTCATGGGTGAAGTATCAGAAAATGCAAATAGATATCATAAGAAAATACAGTGATTTGCCTATTACCCATAACCTGATGGGACATTTTTCGGACATTGACTACTATAAGCTGGCAGAGGGCCTGGATTTTGTGTCATGGGACAATTACCCGGACACCCAGTGGGGTGCCTCCGAATATGAGTATGTTTCCATGGCCCATGAAAATATGCGGGGACTTAAAAATAAAAACTTTGTGGTGATGGAGGAGCAGGCGGGCCCCGCAGGCTGGGATACGGTTGGTTCAACTCCCAGGCCGGGCCAGCTGAGGTTATGGACTTACCAGGCCATTGCCCACGGTGCGGAAGGCATAGTATATTTCAGATTCCGCACAGCCTTATTTGGAATGGAGCAGTACTGGTTCGGCGTATTGGATCATGACGGGGTTCCCAGAAGAAGGTATTACGAAATTCAGAAGACGGGCGCGGAGCTCATGAAACTAAAGGATTATATTATAGGCACGGAAAATAAGTATGAGGCTCTCATAGTAAAAACCTATGACAATGTATGGAGCCATGAGATAAAGCGCCATACAGCGAGGTATGATTACAGGAGCCTTCTATATGCCTATTACAAGGCAAATGCGGCCCTGAATATAAATACTGCGGTTTCTGCTGGTGATTATGAGAAATATAGGGTTGTTTACATGCCTTCATATAATATAGTAGAGGATGATGAAATAGATAGGGTTAAAAAATATGTACAGAACGGCGGTGTGCTTGTACTGACTTTCAGAAGCGGAACCAGGGATACATATAATAATATGCTGCCAATGGCTGTTCCGGGGGTTTTTGGCGATTTGGCAGGCATCGAGGTGGAGGAATTTGACGCACTGCGCAGGGAAGTGAAAGTTTGCGGCGCAGTTTCGGGGACGGCCAAAATATGGTGCGATATTATCAAGCCTGTAACAGCGGAAACCCTGTGTCTATATGACGGTGAATACTATAAGGGCAGGGCTGCTGTAACCGTGAACAGGTACGGAAAGGGCAAGGTATACTATGTTGGCTGTGATTTGGACCATGCGGCTATGGTTAAGCTGGTGGAATTAATTTCAAAAGACGCAGGGATAAGTCCTGTTTATGCTCCTGCGGGAGTTGAAATTGTGAAACGGGAAGGTTACACAATTCTCCTCAATCATAACGAATACGAAGTAAGTCTGCCAATCAAGGGCAGGTCCTTAATGTCAGGAAAGGATTTTGACGGCAGGCTTGAGGGCTACGGTGTAGAGTTCATAGTATAAAAACATAATATATATAATCGGCAGTGCATGATGATTTCCATATGTTCAGAAACAAAACATTGGATTCATTTTTAAAAGAAGAAATTACTGCTGAGGAAGCGGCAAAATTAATACATAATAAAGCATAGATGGTCTTGGGTGAGTAAGATTAAGCTTGGTATAATATAGCTTTACAGGCAAGGTGTACTAAATATAATATCAAAAGTATATTTTTTCCAACAGCAATGCCTCAGTCATGAAAAGGGATATTTAATTGCGATATTATATTATGTTTATGTTATTTTTTTATTTTAAGAAGTGATTAAAATGCTATTTAAACTGTTCGAAGCCATAAACAGAATGATACTGAATTTGTAACAGTAAAAGAGCAGGTAATCAGCGAAGACATATCTGACATCTCAATTGCGAAATAAATGATGGGCGGCTTTGCGTCATTGACGGCAGAAAAGATGAATATAAAAGAAACAGGAGTATAATTGACAATTACATAACCGATCTCGCGGCTTACATACCTTAAAAAGAGTATAATTCCGTAAATATTTCCGGGGTAAGCAGTGATGTTGCTGCAGAGAATCTGAAAGCTAAACAGACCGGTTTTAATACAACTTTCGGGGATATAAAACTGTCGGGTGTATTTTCAAATATTAGTGTAAATACCACCAGCGAAAAATTTCAAGGCAACCGTTTGCTGGCTGAAAAGGTCTCTTTTATTTCCACCTCAGGGGATGCTTTTATTTCAGGTGAACTGAACAGAATTAACGCCAGCACGACAAGCTGGAATGTTTTTCTGCTTTATTTCATCATGATTATACTTTTATTTTTTTTGGCGAAATACCTTGACAGGTGAGGTATCTAATAATATAATATATTTCAGAAAGTGTGGTGATTGCATTGTGTCAATTGCGTCGGATATCATAAGGGGACATACGGAAACTATAATTTTAAGGCATTTGCTTGATAAAGACAGCTATGGATATGAAATAAACAAGTCTATTCAGGAAAAAACAAATAATCAATATGAACTTAAGGAAGCCACTCTTTATTCTGCGTTTCGAAGACTTGAGCAGGCAGGATATATCGTTTCATACTGGGGCGATGAAGCAACGGGAGCAAGAAGGCGCTATTATTCCATTACACCGGCGGGTAGGGCATATTATGAAAAGAGTGTGGAAGAGTGGCAAAATGCAAAAGAACTGATTGATAAGCTTGTTCTAAAAGAACCTTATGATGTTAAAATCAGATAAGTTATATGAAAAGGGAGAGATATTATGGTAAATAGAATTCGCGCATACATTGAACATGAATTTGAAGGGATACCTCAAACAAAAAAGGTCCTGGAGCTAAAAGAGGAACTATTGGCAAACCTTATTGAAAAATACAATGACTATTTGAAGAACGGAAAAACCGAAGAAGAAGCGTATACTGCCGTTATATCCGGGATAGGGGATATATACGAGCTTATTGAAGAATTGAAAGAACCGTACCTTTTTATTCCTCCAAATTTTCAAAAAGAAAAAAGGAAGAGGGCTCTTATTAATGCAATAGCAATTGCTATCTTTATTATCAGCACTGTAGTAGTTCCCTTTTGGACCATAAATTTCGGGAATCCGATAAACGGGGTTTTTGTAATGATAGCATTAATTGCAATAGCTTCAGGCTTGCTCATCTATAATGTTATGACAAGGATAAAGTATATTAAGACTGATGACAGCCTGGTGGAGGATTTCAAGGCCTACAGAAAAAAGAACAGTAGGCAAAGGGAAGCCTTCAGATCCTTTAAAAGCGCCTTATGGACACTGACTGTAGCAATTTACTTGGCTGTAAGTTTTATATACAAAATATGGCAATATTCCTGGATTTTGTTTATAATTGCCATTGCTGTAGAGGAGATAGTGAAGGGTATTTTAATATTAAGGAGTGAAAAGGATGAGCAGTAGATTAATCAGGAACAGAATTATCCTATGGAGCATTATTTTAATAATATCAATTATTGCCTTTACTGTATTTTCGATAAATTCGAAAAAGCTCAAAAATAAGGCCCTCAATAGTGCTTTTTACGGTGGAATATTTGAATCAAATATTATGGGAAATAGTTTTGAAAAAATTGACAGGAGCAAATTTATTGTTATAAAGGAGCAAGTAATTAATGACAACATATCTGACATCACAATTGACTGGATTTCCGGTTATGTGACCGTTCATAAAAGCGAAAATGATGAAATAAAGATAGTTCAAAAAGCCCTGGATATTTTTCCTAAGGAGGAGCTTTTTTCCTACAGCGTAAACCGGGGAAAACTGAATATAAAAGATGAAAGGCAAGATAAGCCGAAAAAAGGCATAACTATAATTAACGAGAAGCAAACCGACCTTGAAGTCTATATACCTGAAAAAGAATATAACTCTATAAATATTAACGGTGTGAGCAGTGATATTACTGCAGAGAATTTGAAAGCAAAAAAAGTTATTTTCAATACTATTTCCGGTGACATTAATTTTTCAGGCATATTTTCGAACATTAATCTGACTAGCGTTAGCGGGGATATAAAAAGCGATAATTTAAGAGCGGATAAACTGAGTATTAATACAACATCAGGTGATATGAATCTTTCCGGCGAATTTACCGACGTTGATATTATAACGATCAGCGGTGATGTCAAAAGCAGCAGCTTGAATGCAGAAAAGGCTTCCTTAAGTTCAACCTCAGGGGATATTTCAATTTCAGGGAAGCTGACGGAGCTTGATATCAACACTGTAAGCGGCAATGTGGAAGTGCACTCGTCAAATATGTTGAAAAGGATTGATTCACATTCGGTATCCGGGGACGTAACCATTACAATTCCTGAAAATGACGGATTTACGGTTAATATTAATAAGTCCTCCGATAGATTAAAAAGCGATTTTGCCCTCACAAAAAATGAAGATAATAAGTATGTTTACAGGAACGGAACAGCCAAATTTACTGTCTCAACGGTAAACGGATACTTTAAGATTAATGAGGGTAAATAAGATACATGCAAAATAAGATAAATGTATGATGATATTATATATGCAGGATAAATGGGCGGATATTAATATTTTAGAATTAATACAGGTAAAATACCGGTGAAAGGAAAAAATTCCTTAACCGGTAATTTTTCTGCATTCAAGATAGTATCTCTTTTCTTCCGCATCACCCATGGAAAAGGTTTTCCTTGGAAGGGTTCCGTCCAGTATTATTGTCCTGAACAGCTGGTATTTGTCAATAGCAGGAAGGTAAAATCCGAAATTGCCGGGTTTGTTACTAATAGTAGTAACGGCATTGTCACCATGGATAAAGTCAATTTTTGTACCCGGATTTTTTGCAATATACCAGTCAAGAAACTCCTGAAGAGTAGAAACAACAAGGTTATGCCTGGGTTTATTTACAACTGCGATGCCGTACTTCCCGGAATGTACGAAGGGAAGCACGTGGGACCCGGAGGCAAAACAGTTAACCTCAGTTTCCATTTGAGCCTTGGAGTCATATAAACGAAGTGAATATTCCGAGTAAGTACCGAAATATTCAGCCATGGAATCCAGGAGGTGTTCCGGATTAACATTAAAGAGCACCCTGTGAATAGGCTCGAAAATCAATCCTTCATCATGCACGTTAACAACTTCCACCATGGCATAGCGTGCAGGATGGTACATGGCTTCATCCTTGGAGAGGGTTGATTTTACATTTTCCCAGTGCACCTTGGCTGCAGCCAAGGAGTGGTTACCGTCGCCGACGGCAAATAAAAGCACGGCTTTATCCTTGCTTACTTTATATTTTTCAGGGAAGCCGTCAGGATCTGCAAGCTTTTCAAGGGCTTTTGCAATATTTATAATCAGATTTTCATCATCTATTTTATACCCTTTTACGTGTCCGCCGCCCATCAATAAATCAAAATCATATATTTTTTCCATTTTATGGGCATACTCTTCAAGAATGGAGAACACCGTCATTTCGGGGTCATCGATAAGAAGCTGTATATGGGGAACCTCGATCAAGGCGTTCTTCCTGATCTTTACCCTTGGGGGAAGCCTTTCGATTATGGTTTTTTCAGTCGCTCGTATCAGTGCCTGCGAACCTTCGCTATAATCATACTTTTCAAGATCTACTGCCATGATTAGGCCTTTCCTGCATTTAACCCGGGGGGTTTCCCGTTCCAGGTAAATGAAGCAGGGTTCCTGATTTACAAGAATCCCCTTATCCATATATTCTTTCATGGTTGCATTTATTTTATTGATCCGCTGTTCCACGTCGCTGCTTTCAAGATATACTTCAGGGAGTATAAGCCTTAAGGTGGAGGGGTTGTCACCCACGAGCTTTTCCACCTCATCCCAGTACTCAGGCTGTGAAGTATACTGGTCGCATGCCACTACCGACCATTTGCGCATGTCAATATTGTCAGCAGGCAATAAAATACGAGGAGGAATGATGCCTATCTTTTGAAAAAGATTATTTATTTTTTCATCTGCAGTAAACATGATCCGTATCTCCTTTTGTTATGTTTTCATTTCATCATTTTTAACATAAATTGTATATGAAACAAAGGATATAGTCAAACGATATTTTATTTGCTTTGACAGTTTTATTGCGTGATGTATATTGAGACAGATTCGTTGTGAGTTAAAAGTTATAAGTTGTATTATTAGTTATTGATATCATTGCTATACGAATGTAAATCCCTATGGTAAAATTTAAATAAAATAAGATTAAAAAGCAATTTAAGTGATAGAATTTATTATCGATTATAAACATATAAGCAAAATAAGCAAAATATAAAGCATTTCTATTAACATTAGATTAATCATTAATAAATTTTAATAATTAAGGAGTGTGGGAAAATGGAAACAAAAAGGATTGAAGAAATTGACAGGAATTTTGTGATTACGGCAAACGGCACTGAGAGGTTTACATACTTTGATGTTGTGGAAGACAAAATATTTGATATATCCGGTTTTCCCTGGATGGAATCAAACAGAAAAGTTATAAAAACAGATGAAAGCCCATTTTGCCGCTTGGATATTACCTGGTTACATAAATTCGGACAAGGAATTCAAAACCTGGCATGGCATACCGCCGGTGGAGTTATCCGCTTTGCCTCTGATTCTCCTTCAATAGCCGTAAAAGTTAAGCTAACGTCAAAAGGTGATATGTCCCATATGCCAAGGTCTGGAAGTGCCGGGGTTGATTTGTACAAGGGCAAAGGCAAAGACAAGAAATTTATAAGGACAGCAATGCCGGGCAACAGCCAGGATGAATATGAAGCGGTTTTTGAGGGTGTCAACCCCACACGTGAAATGTGGGAATGGACATTGAATATGCCCCTTTACAATGGGGTAAGGGAGCTAAAAATAGGTTTACTGCCTGAATCCAGGTTAGGAAAGCCTTCTCCGTATTCCATTGAAAAACCGATAGTCTTTTACGGCTCATCAATAACCCAGGGAGGGTGCGCATCGAGGCCGGGCAATTCTTATACCCATATAATATGCAGGTGGCTTGATGCTAACATGGTAAACCTGGGTTTTGCAGGCAATGCAAAGGGTGAACCTGAAATGGCGGAGTTAATATCAAGAATTGATATGAGTGCATTTGTTCTGGATTATGATCACAACGCGCCTGATGCAAAACACCTGGAAAATACCCATGAAAGATTTTTCAGGATTATCAGGGATAAGCATCCCGAACTGCCCATAATAATAGTCAGCAAGCCTGACTTTGACAGAAACGTTGAAGATGGCCGTTTAAGAAGAAGCATAATTTATAAGACCTATGAAAATGCAATAAAAGGCGGCGATAAAAACACGTATTTCGTTGACGGGGAAACCTTGTTTGGCAGCAAAGACAGGGATGCCTGCACAGTTGACGGATGCCACCCGAATGACCTTGGCTTTATGCGTATGGCTGAAAATATCTACCCTGCAATAAAGAAAGCACTGAATTTGTAAAAATATACAAATTATAAACATGTGAAAATTTTATATCAAAAGAATTTTTTTATCAAAATGAGAAATAATAAATCCATGATGATGGAAAGACAAAATAAAATTGTTGGTTTACCTGTTATTTGCAAGGACAACGGAAAAAGCCTCGGCATAGTTAAAAATATTGTATACAACATCGAGGAAAAACGGGTTAAGGCAATAGTGGTAAAAAAGGAAGGAATAAAACCTGCTGAAAAATTTCTTAAACTTGAAGCTATAGAAGAATTTGGAGAAGATGCCATTATAGTAAAACAGGAAGCAGAGGCCTGTGAAAAGGTTTCGGATATTAATGATATAGAAATTGACGGAATAACAGGCCAGAAGATGAAGGAGATGAAAGTGTATTCCAGGTCAGGTATTGAACTTGGGGTTATAAAAGACGTCCTGTTTGACTGCAGTACGGGTGCAATTGAAGGAGTGGAAGTGTCTGACGGATTAGTTGAGGATCTTGTAAAAGGAAGAAAATTAATACCATTCATTGGGAATTGTGAATTCGGGGAAGATAATCTGTTGGTGGACAGGGATGCATTGGAAGAAACAATTGACACGGGTAGAGGGCTTATAAAAAGGTTTATGAAGTAAATTAACGGAAAACACAAATAAGCAACTACTTATTAAATACTGGTAAATTAATTAAATTAACAAATAAAAAAATAAAAAAGAAACAAAAGGAATCATAAAGAATAAAGAAAAGCAAAAAATAAAAGAACAAAAAAGTAAATATTTAAAAAAGCCAAAGAAATAAATTAACAAGAAGGAGGATATGCACAGCAATGATGAATGGTTTTGCAAAAGGCGTGATAGTTGGAAGCATAATTGGAGCCTCGGTTAGCATGTTAATGGAGTCAGGAATGATAAAAAGAAGACATAAAAGAAAAATGCTCAGGGCAGGAAGAAACTTCTTAAGAAGAACAGGCACCGTTGTCGGCGATATTATAGACGTTTTAAGATGATTATTTAAAAACATAAAAATATATTATTGAAATATACCTATTTAGAATTTAGAGATAATCCTGAAAAGATAATCTTATAATCGTAAACAGGTGAAATTTTAAAACCATTTAAGCAAAGCATACTCTCAAATCATCCTAAAAGACTGGATTAGCATATCCAGTCTTTAGTATTATTTTCAGTACCAGGGGAATAATATGACCGCCAAAAAGAAACTGTTATGCATTGCAATAATAATATTATTACTAATACTGTATTTTATCTATGTTTACAGGACAAAGATAGGGAGAATTGTCAGTCCCTTTTTAATTGCCATAGTAATTTCTTATCTTGTTTATCCTCTTGTTGTCAGACTAGAAAGGAAGAATATACCTCGCACAAAAGGAATAATCCTGGTATATTCTGTCATGATACTGGTCTTTTCCGCTGTTTTTGTTTTTATTATTCCTGAGCTGATATCTAACACCAGGCAGCTTATAAACGCACTCCCGGAGATAATTTCGCAGTATCAGGCATTATTCAATGAACTGATATCTTCACTTAAAAACAGCAGACTGCCTGATGAAATAAAGGATATGATGTTTAAAGAAATTAATTCGGGGGCGGAACTTGCCCAAAATTACATCGCCAATGGCCTGAAGAAAACAATGTATGGGCTGGCGGATATGGTTACGGTATTGCTTGACGTTTTACTGGCAATGGTTATTGCCTATTACTTTATAAAAGATTCGGAAGCATTTAAATTCCTTGCCCTTTCCATTGTACCGAGAAAATGGAGAAAAGATATAATTCTGGCCGGCAGGGAGATAAATGCGGTCCTTTCTAATTTTATCCTGGGACAACTGTTAGTCGCGCTGATAGTGGGGGCAATTGAAGTGGCAGGATTAATCCTGCTAAGGGTAAAATACCCGGTAATACTTGGAGTAATAGGCGGCATTACGAATGTAATACCCTATTTCGGGCCTATTATCGGTGCGATCCCGTCCGTGGCCGTTGCCCTGCTTGAGTCACCGCTGAAAGCCCTATGGACAATAATCCTTTTTACCGTTGTTCAGCAGATAGATAATGTAATAATAACTCCTAAAATTGTCGAGGGGAGAGTAGGGCTCCATCCTGTGGCAACAATTTTGGCGGTCCTGATTGGCGGTGAATTCTTCGGAATAATAGGAATGCTTGTTGCAGTGCCTGTAGCGGCAATGTTAAAAATCATAATAACCAGAATTATCGAAGCATTGGTGTAAATTACTACAACACTTGACATGATACTATGGCTAATATAATATAATTTTATAATTACTATATATTACTAATTTAAATGTTGGAGATGCGGTAATGTAGTATTTTTAATACTTAATTTAAGTAAATATAGTTAGCATTATTGCTGAATTACAATTAACTTTTATTAAAATATTACTTATTTGTGATTCATTAGGGTTATTGATGTTAAATATAAATTATCATAATTAACGAATTAAATTAAACTTAACTTAACAGTTTAAATTAACTATAATAAGAATTAAATATACAAATAATAACATATGCAAAACATATACAAAAATAAACATATACAAATGCGAGGTTTTAACGATGCGGAAAATGGGAGTAAACGAATTAAGAGAAAAATATTTAAGCTTTTTTGAGAGCAAGGGACATCTTAGGCTGAAGAGCTTTTCCCTTGTTCCGGAAAATGACCCGAGCATATTACTTATAAATGCAGGTA
>Ga0134092_1000453_pt1 | contig 41120 bp, 36 predicted proteins | sample 3_6taG_FD_94454 | JGI IMG/M metagenome (GOLD analysis project Ga0134092, IMG submission 94454) | Switchgrass degrading microbial communities from high solid loading bioreactors in New Hampshire, USA - 3_6_20_6_A3 metaG | ecosystem: Engineered > Bioreactor > Semi-continuous > Anaerobic >... | reverse complement strand
TCCAGGACATGGAGGGCCTTTGGAAGGCGTTAGATTTTTCTTAGAATATGAGCTTTAGAGTTACCAAAATCAATACTCATGTGAACTGCACATATGCTTATTCTAGTTTGCTACACTTTCGAAGTAGTATCATTAAACACCCTAGAGGAATACCCAAATTACTCGCAACTCGCAACTCGTGTCAGGACGGTATAGGAATATCATAGGCAACGCAGCACATATTTTAGTGTTCTTAAAAAGAATAAAACTTACCTTAAGACTAGTGACTAGGGACTAGAGACTATTTATAGTATATTTTTGGAATTATTTTTATTTTTGAAATATGGAAAATATTTGATACTTATGCTAAAATTATAAAGAAACGATATGTTTTTTATTTTAGTGCAGTATCTTTGGGGGAATTATAATGGACTTTATTAATAGTCAATATAAGACTGTTGAATTATTAAAAGAGGATAAGTATGGTTGCGAGTATATTGTAAAAGACCTGCACAAAGATAATATGCTCAAAAGACTAAGAGTTATTGATTTCGTTTCTGAAACCAAGGGCTTTATTGAGTATATGAAGATAAATTACTACGATTATCAGAATATTATCCATCCCAACATCACCGAATTTTATTATTTCAACAGAATTAGAGTTATCAATGCCAGACCTGTTGTATCAAATAGGTTTTATTATACATATGAGCACTATAATAGTACAAGCCTTTTCAGCTATGTTAAAGGCAAAAATTTTGATCAGCTTTTGGAAATAACAAGGCAGCTATGTGCTGCTTTTAAATATATTCATCTCAGGGGAATGCTTTTTTGCAATATTAATACCAACAAATTGCATGTGATAGAAAATAATGATGATAAAGTTCAAGTGAAAGTGGCTGCTTTTCCATATAAGAAACCAGTGCATGAGAACTTATTGATTGATGATGAGAATCTATACTTTAAAGCTCCAGAAGTCATACAATATGGAAAATATACAAAGCAAAGCGACATATATATGCTGGGTGTCATTATTTTTCACATTTTTGTAGACACATATATGGAAGGTTTAAGCTTTAAAGATCGGGTAAACAAAGTCTTATATGACCCTCAATCAAATCTTGGCAAAATTGTGAAGATAGTTGAAAGATGTACCGCTTCAGATGTTTTAGATAGATATAAATCAGTGGATGAAGTTATAGATGATATAAATGAAAGCTTTAACAAGCAGCTTAATATTATAGATAAAAAGTATATTGAAACTTTTCCTTTGTACCCTACGAGCCTTGTGGCAAGAGAGAATTATATACGATATATAACAGAAAATATACATAAAAGATTTTTTGATGAAAATGAGTTGAAGACTATAGTTTTAACAGGAAGTCCCGGTACAGGAAAAGGGGCCTTTTTATATGCACTTGAAAACAGGATATTCCAAGAAGGTGAGGATGTCATATACCTAAGACTCAAGAACATCACTTATCAGAATTATTATGTTATCACTGAGATTATAAAAAGGCTTGTAAAATATGTAAGCAAAGAGCTCATAGAAAAATATAAAGAAAGCCTATCTTATATAATTCCAGAAATCATTCAAAAAGATATTTTTATACCCTTCTTTCCGAAAGATGAGGAAAAGGAGAAGCATAAGCTTGTTTATAGATTGGGAAACTTCATACTTGAAGCATCGTTAAAGCAGCCTTTTGTGTTTATGATAAAGGGATTTGAATATACAGATGAAGCTTCTAAGGATGTTTTCTATTATATCATCAGAAATCAGGGTAAAAGCAAGCTATTTTATGTAATATCTTTTGAAAATGATGTTATTAAAGAAGAAATAACCAATTCTATAAGACAATTGAATGGCGAAGATAGTGTAGCAGAAATAAAGCTTTCAAACCTTAATATTCATGAAACTGCAGATTTGATAAGAATAATATTAGGAATAGAGGATGTTCCTATTGATTTTATCGCTCAGATATACAAGGAAACTGACGGGAACCCTTATATGGTTTATGAGATTATTTATTCTCTTTATGTGGACAAGTATATATTTGTAAACGATAAGGGCAATTGGGTATTTGACAAGGTGGATTTGTCAAAGCTGAATTTAGACATAAGCCCTGATGAAATGCTGCAGAATAAGATCAATAAACTTGAACCTTTAAAAAGAAAAATTCTGGATATAATATCCATATTTGATTCTGCAGTTTCTCTTGATGTGCTTGAAAATATGACGAATATGAAGTTTGAAGAAATATCACTGCATGTGGAAAGCTTGATTTCAGCCAATATTCTTTCAAAAAAGATGGATGACTGGGGTATTTCTGTTGATTTTAATTCTATGACTCTTAAGAAAAACATCTATCAGACACTGGACGAATTGACAAGATATCAGTATCATGATAAAGCTTCCAGAATACTGGAAGAAAAATTCTCTAAAGAAAAAAGAGAGAACAAGGATGAGCTCATATACCACATGACAAAGAGCGGCAGGTGCGATGAGGCAGTAGATTATCTTCTTATATCAGCAGAAGAAGTAGCAAAAAAAGGGTTGATTAAGCAAGCTATTCAATTTTTAGAGGAAGGTTATGGATACTTCTCTGATAACAATTGCTGTACAAAGAAAATAGTAATATGTCTTAAGCTGGGTGATCTGTATTATAAGATAGATGAACTGGACAAGGCTTTGCAGTATTACAATGCTGCTATGCATAGTTCTGAAAAAAATGAGGATGCCGTATTCCTGGCTGATACTCATATAAAGATGACCAGAGTATTCTATAGGTTGAATAATGTAAAGTCCTGCCTGAAGCATTCCGCTATAGCTAAAAAAATTATAGGAAGAATAGGCTATAAGAAAGGAATGTTGGATTTAATATTGGCTCTTAGTGAACTCATGATATACAGGCGTAAATATAATTCTCATATGAGAATTATTGAAAAAATACTCATGAGCCTTGATGAAAATGAAAAAAACTATCGGGCTATTTTCATGAGCGTATATGGTAGAATACTTACGAAAATAGGACGCTTTGATGAAGCATTAAAATATTTGGAGGAAAGCGTTGAAGTCCTTGAAAGCCTGGAAGAATATGAGGGACTTATACCTGCCATAAATTCTATAGGTATGATTTATAGCAATTATTATTACGATATAGAAAAAGCTACAGAATACTTTGAGAAGAATTTATATATATGCCAGAGGACTAATAATTTATCTTTTGTATCTTACAGCTATAATAACCTGGCAGAAATGCACAGAGAAAAGGACAAGTTTAAGGAGAGCCTGGAATACTATAATAAAGCTTTGGAAATTATAGATAAAATTCATAACAAATATCTGGAAACCATGATATATATGAATAAATCCTTAGTAAATATGGAGCTGGAAGACTATAAAAAGGCACTAAAATGTTTGGATAAAGCGCAAGCCATAATAAACGAATCCAAGGATCTGGGTGAAGCAGTACAGTACTTTTACACATATAAAGCTATATTTTATTACAAAATAGGATATTTTCAAGAAGCTATTGCTTATGCACAAAAATCTGTTGATATGTGCATAAGTTGGGGTGCAGAAGCAGATCTTGAGACCTTTTATATTATCAGGCTGTGCAAAGCACATCTTTATAAAGATTTGGATTTTGAGAGCACCATGGATTTTACAAAGGAGCTGTTCAATAATAGGAAGTATAAGCTTGGAAGACAAGCCTGCCATAGCTTTGCTGAGCTGTTCATAGAGGAAGGCAAGGTGGAAGAAGCAAATGCGTTTCTAAGCTTATCTGAGAAATACTCATTAAATTTCAGTACTAAACATATGGAAATACAGTATGAGTATCTCTCAGCTGCTGCATCTATGGAAAATGAAAGAAAAGATAAACTTAGTGTTATGGCTGCTTCAGATAAAGCTATTGAGACTAACGAGATAAAATGGAAGCTATACAAGGCTTTGGGTTGGGAGCTGTATAATCAGGGTGAATATCATGAAGCTTTGAAAAAGTTTATTACTTCCATGAACGCATTAAGGATTCTTGTTGAAGGGGTTCCCGATGATCATAAGGTAAAATTCTTGCTTTCTCATAAAAGATATACTGTTAGAGAAGATTTGCTGGGCATTGCTCAGAAAATTACCGGTAGAAATATACTGGAAGGCACTTCGTTGTTGGACGGGGAGATTACGGATATAAAGAGAAGGATGGCAGAGTATTTTGATTATAAAAAATTTAAAGATATAATTCAGAAAGATAACATTAGCTTCATGAAAAAGAACATAGATTTGGATAAAGATATGATGGGAGGATTTTTGCTGGATCTTCTTAATAGAATTAACAGCTTAGGCCAGAGTACGGAAGATAATATTGACATTCTGATAAAGATGCTAATGGAATTAACACAAGCAAAAAATGGATTTTTAGCTGTTATCGATGAAGAAAACGATATAAAAATGCTTTCAGCTCAAATAAAAAGCGAAAACAGCGCATTCTATAAATATATAATGGATCAGGCAAGGCAAAAAAATGAAAGCATAATAATCACTGATGTATTTGAATATAAAAATAAGACCAAGGATAGTATTATTCCAAAAGATATCTGTGCTGTATTCTGCATACCTGTAGCTTGGTCCAGCAATGGGCAGAATCTGTTTGAAGAAAGAAGAAAGTATAAAGAAACGGACAAAATAAGCGGATATATATACCTGGATACTGATACTGTAATAAATAACTTTACGCAAGAAACATGGAAATTATGTGAAGCAGTGTCTAAGATTTTGCATGTGCTCATAGAGAATTACAACCTGAAAAAGATTTCCGGCGTAGATAAGCTGACAAATCTTTATACGCGCAAATATTTTGAACTGGTGCTGCAAAATGAAATTTACCTGAATTCTACCATTCAAGGGGAATTCTCCATAATTATGATGGATATAGACAGATTTAAGCAGGTTAATGACCGCTTTGGCCATCAAAGAGGAGATGAAATACTTCAAAAGGTTGCAGCAATAGTGATGGATAGTGTGAGAAAGAGTGATATCTGTGCCAGGTATGGAGGAGAAGAATTTATAATACTTCTTCCCAGGACAGATTCTGAAGGAGCTTATAGTCTGGGAGAGAAAATAAGAAAAAGGGTAGAGAACGCTAAGCTCTTAGGATATCATAATCCTATTACAATAAGCTTGGGAATAGCAACATACCCTGTTCATAGCTCCTGGATGAGAGATTTGATAGACAAGGCAGACCAGGCTCTTTATCATTCAAAAGAAAATGGCCGAAACAGAACAACAGTGTTTGATATAAATATGATAAGAACTGTAAAAAGAGTTGATAAACTGGCGGGCATAATATCAGGCAACATGGTTGAAGACCAAAGAAATGTAGAAACCATGATAGAAATTCTGGAGTTGCAGAGAAAACATGATGTAAGTCTGGAAGAAAGATTAAATGAATTCCTGGGCAAAACTATAGAAGTATCTGAAGCTGATATGGGATATATATTTATATTGGATGACAATAATAAGACTGTAAAAGAAATATTAAGGAAAAATATTAATAAGAAGAATGTCGATAATATACCATACAATGATCAGGTTTTGCAAAAGGCCATTGAGTCCATGAGCGGAGAGTACTTTATTGATTGGACTGGAAATGCGCCCATTGACCCGGTTACCGGCTTGCCCAATTGGCAATCCAAGATGGTAGTGCCTTTTGTATACGGGGATAAAATCTATGCGGTGCTCTATCTATCCGTAGAATTGAGAAATAAAGAGTTTGATGCAAACATATATAATTTTATTACCAGACTTTGTGACATAATTACTCCAATGTTTTGTATGGAAAGAGACAGGTGATTTTATGATGGCTGATGAGAGAAGAGAAAAAATACTCAGCATATTGAATAGCAGGTCTGCACCTATAACAGGTACAGACCTGTCCAAGAAAACCGGAGTAAGCAGGCAGGTTATAGTTCAGGACATAGCAATATTGAGAGCAAAAGGAATAAATATAATTGCAACTCCACAGGGTTACTTGCGCATAAAGGAAGGAACAAGCAGGATGAGCAAGGTAATTGCATGCTGCCATGATAAAGAAAATATGAGGAAAGAATTGGAAATAATAGTTGATAACGGTGGAAAGATTATTGATGTAATTGTAGAACATCCTCTTTATGGTGAGATAAAAGCAATGCTTATGCTGGAATCAAGGCTTGATATAGATAATTTTATGAAGCACTATGAGGATTCTGACACTAAACCGCTTTCAGCGCTAACCAGTGGAGTACATTTACACACCATAGAAGTACCAGATGAGATATCCTACAATCATATTATTAATGAACTGGACAAATGTGGATATCTCATAAATAGCAGATAATTATTTATATAATGGGAAAACTTAATATTAAAGCATATACAAACAGATTATCGCAAGTTGGACCAATTTGGGGGTTTCAATACTGGCAGATAATCTGTTTTTATTTAAAAGAAACATAATAAGCAGGTCATCGAAACTTGGACGAATTTGGGGTCTTGAATGTTAGCAGTTAATTTGCTTTTTAAAAAAGAAACTTACAATAATCGGTCGTCGAAAATTGGGCAAATTTGAACACTTGATAAATAAGAGATAATCTGCTTTTAAAAAAAGAAACTTACAATAATCGGTCGTCGAAAATTGGGCAAATTTAAATACTTGATAAATAAGAGATAATCTGCTTTTAAAAAAAGAAACTTACAATAATCGGTCGTCGAAAATTGGGCAAATTTAAATACTTGATAAATAAGAGATAATCTGATATTATTTGTTTTAAGGGTGACATGACAGCTGTAAATACATTAAGGAGGAAGAAATGTGAAAAACTTTTCATTTAAAAAATATTTTATAGACACATTGGGATCTATGGCTTTAGGACTCTTTTCATCTTTGATAGTCGGACTCATACTTGATCAGATTGGTAAAATTCTTGGAATCAGCATACTTGTGGATTTAGGCAGAGTAGCAAAATTCCTTATGGGACCGGCCATAGGTATTGCAGTAGCATATGGAAGCAAAGCTCCTGCTTTAGTTGTGTTTTCATCTGCAGTTACAGGCGCCATTGGTGCAGGTACCGTGTTTTTGAATGCAGCAACAAATCAATATGGAATTACTGTAGGGGAACCTATGGGAGCCTTTATAGCTGCCATTGCTGGTATTGAAGCTGGAAAAAGGATAGCAGGAAAAGCAAAAGTTGATATTGTGCTTGTTCCATCTACGGTGATAATAATAGGAGGAATTGTAGGCAAATACGTTTCACCTATAGTAGCTGCGGTAATGTCTGCAATTGGTTCAATTATCAATACTGCTACTGTAATGAATCCTATACCGATGGGAATACTGGTTTCTGTTATCATGGGCATGGTATTGACTCTTCCCATAAGCAGTGCGGCTCTGGCAATTGCCTTAGGACTCAGCGGATTGGCAGGCGGAGCGGCAACAGTAGGTTGTTCGGCTCAGATGGTGGGATTCGCAGTGGCAAGCTATAGAGAAAACAAGATGGGAGGACTTATAGCTCAAGGGTTAGGAACATCTATGCTTCAGGTTCCTAACATAATCAAGAATCCTCTTATATGGGTTCCTCCTACATTAGCCAGCGCCATATTAGGGCCTTTATCAACAACAATATTTAAGATGGAGAATGTGCCTGAGGGCGCAGGAATGGGAACCAGCGGTCTCGTAGGACAATTCGGAACTTTCGCTGCAATGTCAGGTGCAGAGAGCAGCGGAATGATATTGATTAAGATTCTACTGCTTCATATAATACTTCCAGCCATACTTACCCTCATAATATCTGAGTTCATGAGAAAGAAAGGATATATTAAGCCTGGAGATATGAAGCTTGACCTATAGATATCAAAAGGATTTGAATATTTTGGTTCATGATTGTATAATTTAAATATCATGAGCCATATTCTTTTTTTTGGAGGGATAGTAATGAAATTTACAGGAACTTGGAAATTCAAGGGCCTTGCAGTAATATTAATCTTATTGGTTATAGTTATTGCACTATTTGCAACAATGTCAGAGTATTTCATTGATTATCAATGGTTTGGAGAACTAGGTTACAGAGAAGTATTCTTTAAGAAGCTTTTTACACAGATAAAATTCTTTGTCCCTTCCTTAATTGTGAGCTTTGCTATATTTTATATCTACATGAAATCAATCAATGCTCATTCTATTAAAAGAAGCGGAGTAATATTATCAAGTCAGGAAAGCAAAACAAGAAACAGAATTTTTATAATAATATCTGCCTTGATATCAATAGCATTGTCCATAGCCTTCGTATCAGAGGTATGGTATGATTTTTTGATTTTTATAAACAGAACCCCATTCAACCTTAAGGATCCAATTTTCAATTATGATATAGGATTTTATATTTTCACACTACCCTTCCTGAGTAAATTATATGGCTTTCTCATAGGAATTGTTATACTGTTTGCAATTATAACTCTTATTTTCAATGCTGTATTATTGATAACTCCCAAGCAGCATGATGTGGGAATTGAAGAAGGATTTAACGTCCGCCGCATGAAGACCGTGTCCTATAAGGATCTGCTTGGAGCAGCATGGAAGCAATTGTCCATATTAGGAGGAATATTCTTTATGCTGCTTGCCTTAGGCTTTTACATAAGAAGTTTCGACTTGTTGTATTCCAACAGAGGGGTGGCTTTTGGCGCCAGTTATACAGATATACATGTGAGCTTGCCCTTTTATTATGCATATATAGCATTATCAATCATAACAGCTGTTTCCTTTATGATTTCATATAAAGGCAGAAAGCTGAAGTTAGCCGTATTCGGACCTTTGCTTCTTGTTGCGGCTATACTGTTATCAGGTATTGTATCCACATCGGTTCAGAATCTCATTGTTACGCCTAACGAGTCTGCCAAAGAGGAAAAATATATTCAGCACAATATAGATTACACCAATTTTGCTTATGGTCTTGACAAGGTAGAGGTCAAAGAATTTAGCGTAGCACAGAATCTTACAAGGGAAGATATAGAAGAGAATAGAGTAACCATAGAAAATATACCAGTAAACGATTATAAACCTGCCAGAGATATATATAATCAGATTCAGGGATTGAAAAGCTATTATCAATTTAATGATATAGATATAGACAGATATACGATAAATGGAGTTTACAGGCAGGTATTTATATCCGCAAGGGAACTCCACAGTGGAAACCTGCCCAGGCAGGAAGGCGGAAATAATGTATCCTGGATCAATAGATATCTGAACTATACTCATGGATATGGTGTGGCAATGTCTCCTGTAAATGAAGCTACGCCTTCAGGACAGCCAAGGCTTTTTATCAGGGATATGCCTGTTGTTTCTGAGGTGGATGTTAAGGTAGAAAGGCCCCAGATATACTTTGGAGAGTTGACAAAGGATTATGTAATAGTAAATACAAGAGAAATGGAATTTGATTACCCTGCCAGCAACGGAGATGTAGAGACCACATATGATGGTACAGGAGGCATAAGGCTTACGCTGCCCAATAGACTGATGCTTGCTTTGACACAGGGTGAGATGAATTTCCTGCTTTCACAGGACATAAGCTCTGACAGCAGGATATTGCTTAATAGAGATATACTGACAAGAGTAAATAAGATAGCTCCTTTTTTAGCATATGATGAAGATCCTTATATAGTAGTGAGCGAAGGCAAATTGTACTGGATTATAGATGCATTTACTTTAAGCAGCAAATATCCATATTCTCAACCTATAAACAAAAATTCAACAACCAATTATATTAGAAATTCAGTGAAGGTAATAATAGATGCTTATAATGGAACCACAGACTTCTATATAGCTGATGAAAGTGATCCAATAATAAAAACTTATGCAAAAGTATTTAAGACCCTGTTTAAACCAATGGATAGCATGCCAGATGACCTGCGGGCTCATCTGAGATATTCCCAGACATTGTTTGATATTCAGGCTGAGATTTATACCAAGTATCATATAAAGGATGCAAAAGAATTCTACAACAAGAGCGATGTATGGGATATAGCTACTCAGATTTATGGTGTGAGCGGCACTACTACAGAAACTATGGAGGTTGAGTCTTCATATCTCATAATGAAGCTGCCTGATTCTGACAAGGAAGAATTCATATTGATGGTGCCCTATACACCTCAGGGTAAGAATAATATGATTGCCTGGTTTGCAGTTAAAAATGACGGCGAAAACTATGGCCAGCTTAAGCTGTACAGCTTCCCGTCAGGCAAGATTGTAGAAGGACCAATGCAGATAGAAGGCATAATAAGCCAGGATGTAACCATAGGAAATGCCATCAATTTGCTTCAATCCGGCGGCAACTCCCAGGTTATAAGAGGAAATATGCTTATCATACCTGTAGAGGATTCCATACTCTATGTTGAGCCTATATACCTGAGAGCAAGCAATGCCAGCGCTCTGCCGGAGCTAAAGAAGGTAATTGTGTTCTATAAAAATCAGGTTGTTATGGAGGATAGCCTGGAAAAATCTCTGGCTAGAATATTCCCGGAAGAAAGACAAGAAGTACCTCAAACGCCTGAAGCGCCACAGACTCCTGGAACTCAGCAGCCGCCGGCAACCGGAGGAGAAGTGGTAGAAGGTTCTATAGCTGAGTTAATAACAAGGGCAAATGATGTATTTAATCAGGCTCAGGAGGCTCAGAGAGCAGGCAACTGGGCTCTGTATGGAGAAAAGATAGATGAACTGCAGATCATACTTCGCAGGCTTAATGATCTAAATGCAGCACAATAGTAGAAACAAAATTAAAAACATATCGTCTAAAAAGGAAAATAATGTAGATCAGGGGTCTGGTACAGACCCCTTTTAAAAAGGGGAGTAGGATATGAAAAAAAGATGGACAGCAATTATTCTAGCTTTATTAATGGTCTTTTTGACAGGTTGCAGCAAATCTGCTGAAACAACAACAGGAAGCAACGAAGCAGAAGAATTAAAGCCCTTTATGATAACCTTGACAACGGACAATAGAGAGATATCATTGATGGAAGAGCTTAAAGGCAGCTTTGACAAACCATTTCAGGTGAATTACTGGTTTAATGGCGCCTTGGACGTAAAGGAAGATGCAATTGGTGATTACTTTAATATATCTCCGAATTCAATTAAGCCCGAATTAAGAATTATAGCCAATAGTGAAATTGGCACTACCAGAGTATGTGCAGAGTTTAATAATGCAGAGAGCCTTCCGGATGAGTTTAATATAGTTTTAAAGGCAGGCATAGCAGATGATAAAGGAGCTAAGCTTCCAGAGGATATAAGTATATCATTAAGGAGACAAAAAGATGTAGAAGCATACATAAGCCTTAGAAATGACCCAACAATTAACTCTGATACTGGTTATGATTTTAATACATATATATTGGATGAGAAGGATAAATATTTTGATGTAAGCTTCAATATGCCTATGGACAGAGAAAGTGTAGAAGAAGCTTTCATAGATGGCTTCAGATATGTACCTGAAGAATATATGGCAAAAGTAGAAGTTGAATGGAAAGATGATTATAATTTAACAGTTATTTTTAAAGACATGCATGAAGGACAATCATATCCTATAAGCTTCAATGGAGCAAAAACCATAACAGGTGAGGAATACAAGGAATTTGAAATGAATAAGGTTTTTGGATTCCTCGTTCAAAAATCCATGAAAGTTTCCAAGGTAGATGCAAAGGGAAATATTATCTCAGATATGCCCATAGCAGATGAAATACTGGAATTGGATGATATATCACCTGACGGCAAGTATGCTTTCGGCTACAGGCTTTTAGACAATGGAGGAGATTTTTATCCAGTAAAACCAATACTATTAGAGTTGGATAATAGCGGAGTCAAGAAGCATTTTCTAAAAGGTATTGACTATATACAAAGCATCATATTTGGAGCAAGATGGATGCCTGACGGAAAAAGCTTCATAGTATATACCAGCAAGAAAATACTCTTCTATTCTTTGAATGAGGCATTGGAAGGCAAACCGGGAAAGGTTATCTTTGAATATGCACCAGCTCAAATGGATTATATTTTAGGTGCTGAGATATCTCCTGATGGAAGTCAGATAGCAGTATTCAAATCTGAATATAAGGATTATCATGAAGAAGGCAGCAGGCTGATGGATATTTACTGCATCGATGTTAAAGGAAATATTGTGCAGACTATTGAGGATGTGTTCTATCACAGCAGCAGCGATGGCTTTGCAATTCCTTTGAAGTTTGTATGGAAGGACAATAATACCATTATATCAGAAGGTTATAATCAGAATAATGATGAAGTAAATGTATACAGCATAAACCTGAAGGATAAGAAGTCTGCCGTAATAGTTGAGAATGCTTCCAATCCAAGCCTTTTAGGCGATATTCTGATAATAAGGAAGGCAGAATTTGATGCAGAAGGCAATTATATGGTATATGGTGATGGGCATGTTATAAACATGAATAATAATAACATAGAAGATGTTATAAGCGGAAATCTGTCCTACTCAGCATATGGTTTGGGAGATAACAGCATAATAGCTTATGAGTTGTATGAGGATTACTATAATACTTATATATACGACAGGACTAAGAATGAAGTATTGAAAAAGCATCAGGGTATGCTTATCGGCTCAGATAATGAATATTTCTATATATCGCGATAAATAGCAAAGAAAAATAGCCCCGGGGGAAGGGCTATTTTTTATGGCTTCATCCTTTGTATTTTAGGTTGGTTATCCTTTGTTCTGAAAAGATTTTTCCCCGTAAATAAAAGATTTATACATAAAAAACAGCATAAAAAATATAAAATAGGCTTGCATTATTAAAAAAGCCAGTGTATAATAATCCACAATAGCTAAAACCTATGACAGGGAAAATGATAAAAACTGAGTTAAGAGAGCCGGCGGTTGGTGCGAGCCGGTCTGAGGTTTTATCCTATCCACCCTGGAGGGTTTGCGATGAGCAAAACGGAAGCAGCCGTTACACTGCATAGAGAGGATCATATATGATCAATTTGGGTGGTAACGCGGAAGTCAGCCTTTCGTCCCTTAATGGGATGAAAGGCTTTTTAGTTATAGGTTACTTCTTATCCTATGAATATTTATGATTAAGTTACTATTCCTTATTGAGCTGTATGATTAACTTGGGTGGCAACACGGAAGCATGTCTTTCGTCCCTTGGGGGCGAAAGACTTTTTTATTTAGATACTATTTTCAAAGGAGGAAGTAGAAATGCATAAAAAATTATTTATTCCTGGACCCATTGATGTAGCACAAGATGTCCTGGAGCAAATGACAAAACCTATGATTGGCCATCGATCTAAGGAAGCATCTGATCTCCAAAGAAGAATAAGTGAAAAACTTCAAAAAGTTTTCTATACAAAGGAACAAATCCTTCTTTCTACGTCTTCAGGTTCCGGTTTCATGGAGGGAGCCATAAGATCCTGCACAAGAAAAAAAGCAGCAGTTTTTTCTGTAGGAGCCTTTGGAGATAGGTGGTATAAGATGGCAGTATCAAACAATGTTGCTGCAGATAAATTTGCAGTAGAGCCAGGAGAGGCCATAACACCGGAAATGGTGGATAAAGTTCTTGCAACGGGGAAATACGATTTGATCACAATGACCCATAATGAAACCTCAACGGGAGTGATGAACCCAATCTATGAAATATCGGAGATTATGAAAAAATATCCAGAAGTGGTATGGTGCCTGGATACGGTAAGCTCCATGGGAGGAGTAAAAATTGAGGTAGATAAGCTGGGAGTGGACATATGCATCACATCCACTCAGAAATGCCTGGGCATGCCTCCGGGAATGGCCATTGCTTCAATGTCCCAGAAAGCAGTGGAGGCAGCAAAGCAGGTTGAATACAGAGGTATGTATTTTGACTTGCTGGAGCTGTACCAGTATATACAGAAGAAGGATCATCAATATCCGTCAACACCGGCTATATCCATAATGTATGCTATGGATTATCAATTGGATAATATTCTTGAAGAAGGTCTGGACAAGAGATTTGAGAGACACTTGAAGATGGCCCAATATGTAAGGGCATGGGCTAAAGAGAAGTTCGAAATCTTTCCCAATGAAAAGTATATTTCAAACACTCTCACCACCATCAGGAATACAAAGGGTATAGACATAGCAGCTTTAAACAAGGAGCTTGGAAGCAGAGGCTATGCAATATCAAACGGTTATGGGGATTTGAAGGACAAAACATTCAGAATATCTCACATGGGGGACTATACTCTGGATGATGTTAAAGGATTATTGGAAAGTATAGATGATATTTTAGGTTTATGATGCAAAGCCGGGTAGTTTTGCCACAGGTTATGAAGATGCCAAAGGTTTATTAATGAAAGGAGATGAAATAGTGTTAAGAATATTGATTACTGATGGTATGGAAAAAACAGCTGTAGAAAAGCTTAAGAAAATGGGATTTGAAATTGTTGAGAAGCACTATGAAGCTGAGGAGTTAATGAAGGAGATAAAGGAATTTGATATATTGGTGGTTCGTTCAGCTACTAAAGTCAGAAAACCCATAATAGATGCTGCCTGTGAGACTGGAAAGCTAAAACTGATTATACGAGGCGGTGTTGGATTGGATAATATTGATGCAGATTATGCAAAGGCAAGAGGAATAATGGTTAAAAACACTCCTAACGCCAGCAGTGCTTCTGTAGCTGAATTGGTTATTGGGCATATGCTTAATTTGGCAAGGTATATTCATAATTCCAATATAACCATGAGGCAGGGGCAATGGAATAAAAAGGCCTATGAAGGAATTGAGATATGCGGTAAAACCCTAGGGATCATAGGCTTTGGCAGAATTGGCAGGGAAACTGCAAAAAGGGCAAAGGCATTAGGCATGAATGTTATATATACTGACATAGCAGGAGAATTAAAGGAGTTTCATGAATACAAATATATGACCATGGACGATCTGCTGGCTCAATCAGATTTTGTTACGCTTCATGTTCCCTACAGCGGTGGAAAGGCTGTCATAGGAAAGGAAGAGATCGCAAAAATGAAGGATGGAGCTTATCTGATAAACTGTGCAAGAGGGGGAGTAGTAGATGAGGAAGCCTTGCTTGAAGCTTTGGATGCTGATAAGCTGGCTGGAGCTGCGGTGGATGTATATGTTGAAGAGCCTGCAAAAAACTGCCCTCTTTGCAATCATGAAAAGGTATCCTGTACTCCCCATATAGGAGCTTCTACAATGGAAGCTCAGGAGAGGATAGGTCAGGAAATTATAGAAATTATTATTGATTTTTGTGAAGGTGGTGAATTGAATGGCTGCGCTGAGAGCCTTTAAGGCAATAAGACCTGTTGCTGAGCTTGCTTCCCGTATAGCAGCATTGCCCTATGATGTGATGAACAGTCGGGAGGCAAAGATAGCGGCTGAAAACAATCCCTATTCCTTTCTCCATGTAGACAAGGCTGAGATTGACATTGACGAATCCATAGATATATATGACAAGAGGGTATATGAAAAAGCCAGGGACAATCTTCACAAGATGATGGAAAAAGGCTGGCTGGTGAGGGATAATCAGGATATGCTTTATATATACAAGCTTGTGATGGGTGATCATGAACAGGTTGGTCTGGTTGGCTGTGTTTCTGTAGATGATTACATTAATAATAGAATTAAGAAGCATGAAAACACAAGGGAAGACAAAGAGCAGGACAGAATAAATCACGTGCGATATTGCAATGCAAATACGGGACCCATTTTTCTGATGTATAGGGCGGAGGAAGAGGTAAATGAAATAATAAAGCTTTGGATGGAAAACAATTTGCCTATATATGATTTTATATCAGAAGACGGCATAGGCCACATAATTTGGGCCATTGAAGACCGCTGGATTATAGATAAGCTCATATTTTTGCTTCAGAATATAGATAGTTTGTACATTGCCGATGGTCATCACAGAGCAGCCTCCGCTGTAAAGGTTGCTATGATGAAAAGACAGGAAAAGCCAGACTATACCGGCGAGGAAGAATTCAATTACTTTCTTGGAGTGCTGTTTCCTCATAATCAGCTAAAAATAATGGATTATAACAGGGTAGTGAAGGATCTCAACAATTATACTGCAGATGAATTCATTGAAAGGGTAAAAGAAAACTTTATTGTGGAGGAATATGCAGATAAGGGACAATATAAGCCAAATAAAAAACATGATTTCGGTATGTACCTCAACCGCAAGTGGTATAAGATTACTGCCAAGGAAGGAACTTATGATGATAAAGATGCAGTGGCAAGCCTGGATGTATCTATATTGCAGGATAATCTATTAAATCCAGTACTAGGCATAAAAGATCCAAGAACCGATGACAGAATAGATTTTGTTGGAGGAATAAGAGGGTTGGCAGAGCTGGAGAAAAGAGTGAGGGAAGGCATGGCTGTTGCCTTTTCCCTTTATCCTACAAGTGTTGAAGATTTGATGAAAATAGCGGATCTTGGGAAAGTAATGCCTCCGAAATCAACCTGGTTTGAACCTAAGCTGAGAAGCGGTCTGTTTATACATGAATTGAAATAAAACTTTTAATGAAAAGTAAATATTATTGACGATATTGTCACAATAATATATAATAAGCCTAAAATATATTAGGCGATGAAGAGGAAAGAAGAGCAAGCAAGCCAAAAGAGAGAAAAACCCATGGGCTGAAAGGTTTTTCTGGTGAGTGCTACTCCGACCCACCTCAGAGTCGTTGGTGATGAATCAACCGGTGAGCCGTCGTTAATGGCTTAGAGATGGCATGGATGATATTCATTCATGCTAAATTGGGTGGTACCGCGAATATAACCTTCGTCCCATTATGGCGACGAAGGTTTAATTTTTAAGATCATAATACTGAATGAAGGAGTGAAATTCATGGGAAATAAGAAGGAACAGGATTTTGTAAAAGAGATTACCCCGATGGAAGAAGATTTTTCCCAATGGTACACAGATGTTATATTAAAAACCGATATGGTAGATTATGCTCCTGTAAAAGGATGCATGGTTATTAAACCTTATGGATATGGTGTATGGGAACAAATACAAAGAGTTACGGATAGAAGATTTAAGGAAACAGGACACAAGAATGCCTATTTCCCTCTGTTGATTCCAGAAAGCTTTTTAAAGAAGGAGGCAGAACACTTTGAAGGTTTTGCTCCTGAAGTATTGTGGGTTACTCATGGAGGTAATGAGGAGCTTACTGAAAGGTTGTTTATCAGACCAACTTCAGAGACCATAATCTGTACCATGTATTCCAAGTGGGTTCAATCCTACAGAGATTTGCCTGTATTGATAAATCAGTGGGCAAACGTAATCAGATGGGAGAAGACAACAAGACCTTTCCTTAGAACTGCTGAATTCTTATGGCAGGAAGGCCATACAGTTCATGCCACTGAGGAAGAGGCTCAGGAAGAAACTTTAAGGATGCTGGAAATATACAGACAGGTGGCAGAAGATGAACTGGCAATGCCTGTAATCCTTGGTCAGAAGAGCGAAAAGGAGAAATTTGCAGGTGCCAACAAAACATATACCATGGAAGCAATGATGCATGACGGCAAGGCTTTGCAGGCGGGCACATCCCACAATCTGGGCCAGAATTTTGCCAGGATGTTTGACATACAGTTCCTTGATAAGGACGGGGTAAGAAAATACGGCTGGAGCACATCTTGGGGAGTTTCAACAAGGCTTATAGGCGGTATAATAATGGTACACGGAGACAACAGAGGATTGAAGATGCCTCCTAGAGTTGCGCCAATACAAGTTGTAATCCTGCCAATAGCTTTTCATAAAGAAGGCGTGTTGGAAAAAGCATTGGAAATCAAGAATGAATTGGCCAAGACCTTCAGAGTTGAATTTGATGACAGAGATACCTACAGCCCAGGCTGGAAGTTCAACTATTGGGAGATGAAAGGTGTACCTCTGAGACTTGAAATAGGACCTAAGGATATTGAGAAAGGTCAGGTTACTGCTGTAAGAAGAGACACATTGGAGAAATTCACACTGTCTATGGAAGGTTTGACAGAAAAAATAAGTGAGATACTGGACGATATTCATCAAACCATGTTTAATATGGCATTGAAAAATAGGGAAGAAAAGACCTATACAACAACAGATTATGAAGAGATAAAGAGGATAATGAAAGAAACTCCAGGATTTGTAAAGACCATGTGGTGCGGCAGCAGAGAATGTGAAGACAAGTTGAAGGAAGAAACTGCAGCTACCATAAGATGTCTTCCATTTGAACAGGAGCATCTGGGAGATACATGCCCATTCTGCGGCAAGAAGGCAGAGCACATGGTTTATATAGCTAAAGCGTACTAGGCAAAATTTTTGCATAAACTGCTTGAAATTTTCAATAATAAGTAGTAATATATATAACAATCATATATTGGAAATGCTTTGATGGGAAAAAGTAGATGTGACTGCTCTAAAGAGAGTCGGCGGTTGGTGAAAGCCGATGGGCAAGACATTGAATTCCGTCCCGGAGCAGACTGCGATGAGCAGGAACGGTGAATGCCGTTAAATAATTGAGAGAGCAGCATATGCTGCTAATTAGGGTGGCAACGCGGATAACCTTTCGTCCCTTTATGGGTGCGAAAGGTTTTATTTTTTAGTTAAACTGTACAAAATGAAGAAGCGAGGGAGCAAGATGGAACTGACTGATGATCAGAAAATCCAAATATTAAATAGCTTGGAAGTATATGATTATAAATACTCCTGTTCAGGGTGTGATTATGTATTGGTAGAGGATAATGAAAAAAACAGAAATGAAATTAAAAAAATCGGATTAACTGATGAAGATATAAATGGATATGCACATGGAGGTTATATAGATATAAGCTTAATAGCTTGGAATTATACAAAAGCAAATTGGTGGTATAAGGATAAAGGATTTTTTGACCAGAGGAAAAAGCAATGAATTACCAGTTGAAAAGCTTAAAAACAGTAATTGAAAATAAGGTATATTATAGATTTCATCGTCAATATACCTTCCATATTTAAAGTTATATATCTAAATTTAACAAGGAGGAAGAGATTATGCTGGATATTAGAGAAATCAGATCCAATCCTGAAGAAGTCATAAGAAAGCTTAAAAGAAGAGGCGGAGAATACAGAATCTCTGAGGTTTTGGAATTAGATGAAAAGAGAAGAGAATTACTGGCAGCCGTTGAAGAGCTGAAGGCTAAGAGAAATAAAGTATCCGAAGAAATTGCAAAGATTAAGAAGGCAAAGGGAAATGCGGACGATTTAATCGCGGAGATGAAGGTTGTTTCCGATAAGATTAAGGAAGATGATGACAAGGTTAGAGAAATAGAAGAAAAAATCACACAAGTGCTTCTCACAATACCCAATACACCAAATGACAGCATACCGGACGGCAAATCTGATGCAGACAATAAAGAAATGAGAAGATGGGGAGAACCTACAAAATTCCCTTATGAACCAAAAGCTCATTGGGATATTGGTGAGAATTTGGGAATACTGGATTTTGCTACAGCCGGAAAGGTTACAGGCACCAGATTCACATTCTATAGAGGCTTAGGAGCAAGACTTGAAAGAGCATTGATAAACTTCATGCTTGATACTCATATAGCTCATGGATATACTGAGATATTGCCGCCTTATATGGCTAACAGCAAAAGCATGCAGGGTACAGGACAGTTGCCTAAGTTTGAAGAGGATATGTTTAAGGTAAACAACACCGACTATTACCTTATACCAACTGCAGAAGTACCTGTTACCAATATACACAGAGAAGAAATAGTGGATGGAACCAAGCTTCCAATAAAATATTGCGCTTACAGTGCCTGCTTCAGAGCGGAAGCCGGATCTGCAGGAAGAGATACAAGAGGACTAATCAGGCAGCATCAGTTTAACAAGGTTGAACTGGTGAAATTTGCTCATCCGGATCATTCCTATGAGGAGCTTGAATCATTGACAAATGATGCTGAGAGAATACTTCAGCTATTAGGCTTGCCCTATAGAGTTGTATGCTTGTGTGCGGGGGATTTAGGATTCTCATCGGCAAAGACTTATGACCTGGAAGTTTGGATGCCCAGCTACAACAGATATGTAGAGATTTCAAGCTGCAGCAACTTTGAGGATTATCAGGCCAGAAGAGCAGATATCAAATTTAAGGAAAATCCAAAGGATAAGGCCAGATACGTTCATACCCTCAATGGTTCAGGCATAGCAGTAGGCAGAACTGTTGCAGCTATACTGGAAAACTTCCAGCAGGAAGACGGAAGCGTCGTTATACCTGAAGTATTGAGACCTTATATGGGCGGATTGGAAAAGATAACTAAATAGCAGAATGAGATAAAAGACAATGGCGCTGATCATTCAAATGTGATTGGCGTCATTTTTTACTGTGATTTATTGGACGATTATCACGATTAATGATATAATTTTCTCAATGTAATTGCAAAAATTGGAATACATGACAACATACACTAAAGGAGGGGATGCAATGAAACGTTGCAGTTGGTGCGGTAATGATGAATTGTACATAAAATATCATGATGAGGAATGGGGAGTGCCTGTTTTTGATGACAGGAAGCAATTTGAATTTCTTGTGCTGGAATCTGCTCAGGCAGGATTGAGTTGGATAACAATACTGAGGAAAAGGGAGAACTACAGAAAAGCCTATGATGATTTTGATCCAGTATCAGTGGCAAATTACGGCGAAGAAAAAGTACAGGAACTGATGAGAAATGAAGGCATTATAAGAAATGAAAAGAAGATAAGAGCTTCAATAAATAACGCCAAAAAGTTTCTTGAGATACAAAAAGAATTCGGCAGCTTCTGCAATTACATATGGGGTTTCGTAGATCATAAGCCTGTTATAAACTGCTGGAAAAGCGTATCAGAGCTTCCCGCAAAGACGGAGTTGGCAGAGAGAATAAGCAAGGATATGAAAAAAAGAGGATTTCAGTTTCTGGGACCTGTGATTATATATTCTCATTTGCAGGCAACAGGCCTTGTCAATGATCATGTAGTGGATTGCTTCAGATATGAGGAACTTGTTAAGAGAAAGGTAATACTATGATGAATATGCCATGGCAATATTCTTTGAGGATTGGAAGAAAGCAAACAAGTAGAAAAAGGGGACAGGTTTAAGTGAAGATTGAAAGTATAGGAAAAAGAGGCACATTGTTTACATTCCAGGAGGGAGATTCCCTGTTTCCTCAGGATACATGCGTATATCTGATAAATGCGGGGGATAAGATCTTTCTATGCGATACCCATGTGGGGCCAAAGTCAATGGATGTTGTAAAAGACTATATAAATGCTGAAGGATTGGGAAATAAAGAAATCATAGTGTTCAACACCCATAGCGATTGGGATCACATTTGGGGCAACTGCGCCTTTCCTGATTCAATCATCATAGCTCATTATAGCTGCAGAAGCATAATTATTGAGAGTGGAGAGAAGGAGCTGGAAAAATACAAGGGAATATATCATGATGGCTCCTTTGAGCTGAAGCTGCCAAATCTGACCTTTGACAGCAGATTGAGCTTTGAGGACTACGGCATCAAGTTTATATATGCGCCAGGCCATACCGTTGATTCTGCCATTTGCTACGATAGAATAGATTCTGTTTTATTCGTTGGAGATTTGGTAGAATATCCTGAACCATATCTGCAATACGAAAACCTGGAAGAATACATAAAAACACTGGACTACATAAAAAGCATAAAAGCAGACACTGTTATAAGCGGTCATTCTGGAATAATTGATGAGGATTTGATAGATGAAAATATTGACTTCATAAAAAAGCAGATGAGATAGGAGGTTAACATGTATATTAAATCACTTAATAAATTGGATTCAATATCAGAAAAGGAAATGAAAGAAGTTTATTCACGCTGCAAGGAGCATGATAAGCTTAAAGGCAATTTATATCTGGACGGATCAGTTAATTTTGATCAGGAAATAAAGTACCTGTATTTGCTTTATGAAGAAAATAAATTGGTGAGCTTTTTATTTATGTTTATGCCTACCCGGGAAGAGGCAGAAATATCAGCCTATACATTGCCTGAATATAGGAGAAGAGGATGCTTCAAAAGGCTTCTGTCAGAGGCAGTTCAGGAATTAAAAAGATATGATGTAAAGGATGTGTTGTTTGTTTGCGAAAGTCAATCCTTATCCGGCAAAGAATGCATCAACAACCTGGGAGCAGATTATGATTTTACAGAATACTATATGAAGTTTGATAAAACATCCAATGTCCTTGATAAGATTAATGAGTTTAAAACCAAATTTTACCTGCCTGACAGATCGGATATAAAAAGGCTGGCCTATGTCAGTGCAAAGGTGTTTGAAGAAAGTCCTGAAGAGGAAGAAGAGTTTATAACAAACTGCTTCAATTCAACAAACAGAAAAAACTATGCCACTGTTTTGGGAGATCAGATTATAGGTATTGGAAGCGGATACTTCGGATATGAAGAGGTTGCAATATATGGTTTAGGTATACTTCCGGAGTATCAAGGCAAAGGATATGGAAGGGAATTAATTATTCATATAGTAAATCATCTGCTGGAAAATGGACATGATAATATAACTATCGAAGTAGAGAGCAAAAATACTCCTGCTTTCAATCTATATAAAAGCAACGGCTTCATAGTAGAAACTGCTTTTGATTATTACAGAAAGGATGTAAATACATTTAATCTATAGGAGATGACTTAAGGTATGGAAAATTTATTGGATATTACACGAGTTATATTGGGAGATATACCCTGCATATATGTAAAGCCTGAATTCATTACAGAACAAAGACCAACCGTAATTTACTATCACGGCTGGGAATCAAACAAGGATAACAACCTTTTCCTCGGCAAAATAATAGCTTTTCATGGATACAATGTGATTTTGCCTGATGCCATTCATCACGGAGAAAGAGGGAAGTTAGAAAAATATGGTGTTCAGGAGCTTCGAAGATATTTCTGGGAGGTTATTCTAAATACTGTTAAAGAATATGAAACATTGATAAATGCTGCAGAGGATAGGCTTGGAATATCCAGACACAGGCTTGCTGTAATGGGAAGTTCCATGGGTGGCTTTATCTCCAGCGGAATATTTGCATCAAATACTGAAATCAAATGCCATATAAATATGAATGGAGCAAGTGCCTGGCAGAAGGCTGAAATGACATTTAAAACCATGGATTATGAAGGAAAAGGCATGGCAGATGAAAAGCAGCTGGAGGAAATAGCAAATTATGACCCCTTATCAAGGAAGGATGACTTATATCCCAGACCTATACTTTTGCTTCATGGAGATGCAGACACATCGGTACCCATAGATATTCAAAGATATTTTTATGATGAGATAAAGGAAGTTTATAAAGACAATCCTGAGAGATTGAAATTTGTTGTAGAACCTAAGTTGAACCATTACAAGACAGTACGAATGATGGAAGAAACTATAGCATGGCTGGATAAGTATCTGTAATCAATATACCAACCGAAGTTTGTTAACTAGATGAAATATAAATAATTAAAAGTGAGTTGAATGAAATGAAAAAGAAATTTATTATCCTGGTGTCTGTTATACTCTCTATATTGCTTGCCAGCTGTGCTGCTCAGCTTCCCCAAAGTGAGGCAGAAACATCTGCAGATATGCAAGTCGCTTCACAAGCGGATGAGCAAAATGATTGGTATAAGCTTGAAGATTATAATAAAGCCATAAAGCTTTTGGACCAGCATTTTAAAAATGCTTGGCATGAAAAGACCATGGTCAGCAAGTATAGTGAAATTCAAATTGTTAAGCTTGAGAGGCTCAATGAAAATTATTTTCTTGCAGCGTATCAGATTTCACCTGTCCAGCCGCTTACAAATTTGAATTACGTACTTGTGGGATTTCAGGAAAACAGTTGCAGAACAATAAATCTTGACACCATGGATTATATTTCCGATGTAACCTATGAAAACGGAATTATTTCATTTCATTGTGAAGGGAATAATATAATCAATGCATTCAGAGTTTTTCCTCACAAAATCAATTATGATATTGAAAAAAATACAACTTCGGTGGAACAGCTATATTACAGACTGAATTCAGGCTCTCAGGTAAGATTAGGCAACAGCATCAACAAAGCAGGATTTGATGAAATAACAGAAAAAGAAAAAGAAATAACATTCAGCTTCCAAGTCACAAATGAAACTATACTTGCAGGAGGTTATTTCTGCCCTGCCATAAAGGCTGGAGTAGTATTTGATAGAGAAGACAAACCTGTATTCTATCTTGACTTTGAAAATGTGTTTAAAACAAAGGATGCAGAGAAATCTATAATGGATTTGTTAAATAAGGAATATATAGAGAATATAGAAATTAAGGAATTGAAAGATATTGGTGATAAACATCATACAGTTATATATTTTGAATTCAAGGATGTGTCATATTATACCTGCAGCTTTAAATCTGAAGGAGAGACAGGGTTTCAAAGCCTGGTTCTTTCATTGAAATAATACGCTTTTGCATAATACATGATTAAATGAAGCTGGCAATTGAGAATACTTATCTGGGAGAAAGGATATGCTATAGATGTAAAAACTGAATAAGGTCAATGAGGTGTAAATAATGAATTTATGGGCAAAAAAAGTGTTAAAATGGCAGATCGCCTCCGTGATTTGGATACTTATTATCGGTTCATTATTGCATTTTACCTATGAATGGTCTGGAAAATCACCTATTGTTGGAGTATTCAGCGCAGTGAACGAAAGCGTATGGGAACACCTCAAATTAGGATATTGGTCAATGATGTTCTTTTGCTTTATTGAATATCCGGTTTTGAAAGACTCAGTAGGAAGCTATTACTTTGCCAAAGCTGTTGGCATAATCAGCATGAATACTTTTATCGTGGTATTTTTCTATTTATATGCTGCATTGACAGGAAAACACTCATTGTTTTTTGATATATTATTATATATAATAGGAACAGTCGTTTATGGAGTACTAAGCTATAATATTATGATTAAAAATTATAGCAGAGAACTTGATAGACTTGGATTTGTTTTGCTTTTAGCGTTTGGTTTGGCATTTGTGTTGTTTACTTATTTTCCGCCAGATTTCACACTTTTTAAGGCTCCTTAGAGCAGAAGCAATGGAATGTGAACCACAAATTGTCACCTAAATTTCAATCACTATTGTTGACACATACGACTTTACCTGATATAATTTAAGATGTCTTAAATTTGGAGAGATGTCCGAGTGGTTGATGGAGCTGGTCTTGAAAACCAGAGATGTTTCACGACATCCGTGGGTTCGAATCCCACTCTCTCCTCCATCTTTTTATTTAAAACATAAATTATTTATAACTTAGACCTGGAGAAGTACTCAAGTAGGTCGAAGAGGCGCCCCTGCTAAGGGCGTAGGTCGGGAAACTGGCGCGAGGGTTCGAATCCCTCCTTCTCCGCCATCAAAGACATGATCATCTTAGAAGATGATCTTTTTTATTGCAAAAAACAATCAAAAGAATCAAAGGAGGGATTCGAACGGGTGGAAATAGAAAATGCGACCTTGGGGAGCATTTTCCCACCCAGGCGTGATAGTGAGCGGAGCGAACGGAGCGAATCCCTCCTTCTCCGCCATCAAAGACATGATCATCTTAGAAGATGATCTTTTTTATTGCAAAAAACAATCAAAAGAATCAAAGGAGGGATTCGAATGCGAAAGCCGACCTTTGGGAGGGTTTCGGAAATAGAAAATGCGACCTTGGGGAGCAACAACTATATATTATTTGCATCTTATTGGCGGTTATGTATATAATGATGATGAATAAAAAGTGGCCAAGCTGTCAGATTCGCATATGAATCGGGTTTAGGAGGTAAAATGATGAGAAATGAGTTTAATTATTTTCTTGACATAATACCGCCAGACATGTATGCCAGAACAAAAGCCACAATTTGTCAGTATATTGCTATCTTTGAACCGGAAGAATATGCCGTGGGAAAAACAATGTGTGTTGATGATTACCACTTTATTCTGTTTTTTGGAAGCACTCCAAAAATGAGAATTAATAATGTTGAGTACCGCATAAAAAAAGGTGATATGGTAGTGATTCAACCCTGGGAGGAGATTTATGGTATTCCCTCTAATAATAAAGAATATGGCAAATACCTTCATATTGCTATAAAGAAGGAGTTTTTTCGGGAAATTGCCGATGAAGCAGCCAGGGAAGAAGCATTTCAATTTAAACGAATTCAGGGTCATTACAGCAGTCATCTGCTGGATCTGATTGGTGAGTTTCAGCTGGAGATTATGAATTATGGCTTATCCTATCCTCAAATGATTAGAAGCCTTTCTACACAAATTGTATTTCAGTTGATTCGAGACTTGAATGACGAGGAGAAAACCAGCAAGGGAAAGATCGGCAGGGACAATCAGTATATTAACAAAGCCATTTTGCTTATGCAGGAGCATTATCAGACGAATATCAGCATAAAAGATATTTGTAATCTTATTTATCTTAGTCCCTACCACTTTAAACGGATATTTAAAGAACATACCGGACGTACGCCTCATCGATACTTAATGGATATCAGATTGGAGAAAGCAAAAGAGCTATTAGTAAGAAAGGGAGACACCATTGAGGATATAGCCAGATTATGTGGTTTTGTAAATGCAGGTCATTTTGCTGTAGCTTTTAAACGCAGCACAAAAATGTCACCATCAGAATATAGAAAAATATATGGGCAAAAATAAATTTGGATTTTATACTGTTCACTGTTTCAGTGGACAGTATTTTTTTGTCAAAAACATAGCACTTTGAGAAAAACAGATGGCACTTTTAAAAAATTAAATCCTTTTGTCTTATGTTAATATATAAAAAAACTGACATGATATGTGCTTGCTAGGTGCAATTTGGTAATTAGCATAGATTTCATGAAAAAGAGAAAAGAAAGGAGAGATAAAATAGAAGTTATTGTGATTCTAGTGCTTGCGCTAATGCTTGATGTAACAATGGATCATACCCGGTTTCTTATTTCGCAGAAAAATAAAGAAGCAGCAAAGCAAGAAAGTGAGGATAGTACGATGAAGAAAAGTCTCTTAGATCTAAACCAAACTCCATGGCCAAATTTATTGGTTCCTGGCATTCCTGAGGCATGCGACATGGTAAATAAGGTTTACGATTGGAGAGATGAAGACTGCAAAGTTGAAATAAAGGTTTACATGAGCAAAGAAGAAGCGGAAGCTTATTTCTCAAAGCTTAAGGATTTGGGTATATGCCAACACAGTGCATATATAAGCTATGGTGATCTTCATCTGAATGGCGCAGGTGATGGTTTTAACCTTGTATGCTCCTATTTCATAGAAGATCAATATTTAAGAATTAACTATTATTATAAAAACTATTAAAAGAGTAGGTCAAATTAGAGATTATTATATGTAGAGGGGAAGAAATTATGAAGCGTTTATTGGCAATAGCAACAATCATTTGTTTAGTTTTATCTCTGGTTGGCTGTAGTGGCAGCTCAGCTCCGGAAGCCAATAACGATGACAATGCAGCTTTGGAACAGAGCCAAGAAACCGCCGAAAATAACAATCCAGACTATACACAAGGGGAAACACGGGAGATAGTTATTGATACGGATTTTGTTGCGGAAGGGACCGAAGCAACTGCCAAAACAGGCGGCAATATAGCCTGGGATCCTGAAAAAATGGGTGGCATGCCGCAGACGGAAGGCACGACGATTTTTATGGAGATGGATATGACAAAAACTCTGGGAAGGGACTTTGCTTATAGTTATTCCGTAACCGGTTTAACGAAAGAGGTCTATCAGGAATACATAAAACTTGCTGAAGAAAAATTTCCAAAGGTCATAGAAAATAGAATCAGCGACAATAAAGGCTCTTTCATGGCTTTAACAGAGGATAATAACAAAACAATTCATGTAAAGTATATTGAGGGAAATTTATCATATTTTCAGTATATTGATTAATATTTTTTGAAAGGAGAATTTACTATGTGGATGAAGTCCTCAATCAGAAAACGTATCCTTTCGCTTGTGATTGTGCTTATGACATGTGTTGCACTATTGCCTATGACGGTGCAGGCATCAGAGCCATTTCCCACAAAGCTGGAAGCACCGACAAATGTTATGGTGAGCCAGGCTCCTGAAGACCACGGTGCTTATATCATTGTAGCGTTTAACAAAAGCCCGGAATTGTCAGCCATGATTGACGAGGCAAGTGCCACAGCAGCTGGTCCAATGTGGTTGAGTTTGGAGCACCTGCCTGGGGCAATGCATCATCATGGGCTACAGCAGAGCTTAAAAAAGCCGACGAATTGGGCCTTATTCCTGATTCTCTGAGAAATGCAGACTTGACCAAACCCATAACCCGTGCAGAATTCGCTGGAGTATGCGTAAAGGTTTTCGAAGCCCTCTCCGGCACAAAGGCTATCACTGCTGTCAATAACCCGTTCACAGACACAAAAGATATGGAGGTCTTAAAAGCATATAATCTGGGTGTTACAACCGGTACTGCAGCCGATAAATTCAGTCCCAACATGCTGCTGAACCGTGAACAGGCAGCTACCATGTTGACCCGTGTATTCAAACGAGTGACACTTGTAGGCTGGACCGTACAGACTGACAGCCAGTTTACTCTTCCATATACCAAGCCGGCACCTTTTGCCGATGATGATAAGATATCCAACTGGGCAAAGGACAGCGTATACTTCATGGTGGCCAATGATATTATAAAGGGCACAGGCAATAATATGTTCAGTCCTCGTGCTACGACACCGGAAGAAGAAGCGATGAATTATTATTAACGCTGACTATGAGATTTTTTAAGCAAGTAGAAATATAATATTACAACAGGAGAAAGTATCAGGCCTGAAGCAATGATTGAAACTGCAGTGCTGGTTTTGTATGCAATAAAGCCTATTAAGGGACCGCTCAGTATTTGTCCGAGGGAATCAATCTGGGCATATGCAGATAAAACCGTAGCTCTTGCATTTGAATCAATATTTTCGTTTATCCAGGCTCTATATATAGGATTGTTTGTGGTTCTCAGGATGTAGAAAGACAAATATGTAGAAAAGGCCATTGCAAAATTCTTTGCCAAACCAAAGGCAATAATGGCTGCAACCATCATAAAATTGATGAGTATCAGAAGCCATACTTTTTGCAATTTTCCCGTCTTTTTCAACACTCTTTTTATGTATTCCACAGCGCAAATGCTTGTGATCATTGCCAAGCCGTTTATAGCTCCCACCCAGATTATAGGTTTCATCTCTGCTGAAGGCAGGGATACATTTTTTAATATATGGGCAATCCATAAACGGTCCAAACCTTCGCTATACAAGCCATAGAATAGACATATACCAAGCATAACAATTAAAAAGCCGCTTTTTTTATATATTGAAACCCTATTTTCAGCGTGTGCATCATCTGCTGAAAGGAGTTTCTATCTTCTACAGGGGTTTTATGAAAGGCGGTTTCAGGCATGAATACAATTAAAAACAAGCCTAATAGGATGAATAAAATGCCTCCTATAGCCATGGGCAGATTGATCATCACTGTTCCAATCATGGTACTTAATATGATGGCCAGAAGGGCACCGACTTGTCCGATCTGAGCTCCTTTCAGAAACAGCTGTTCCAGGTTTTTGCCTCCCAGCTCATCAGCAATCCAGGCTTCATCAGCACCGCTGGTAAAGGTGTAGCCAAATCCCCAGATGACTTGACAAAGCAATATTGCCCAGAAATCAGTAACAAGGCTTTCGATGAGAAATCCCAGGCCAATCAGCATTAAGCCAATGATTATGGATAACTTTCGGCTTTTGATATCGGCTAATATGCCTGTAGGCATCTCAAATAAAAAACAGGATAGCTCCAGAGCTGTACCTGTAAGCACCAGTTGTGCCGCATTAAAGCCTGCTATCTCTATACGATATAGTTCATTAACTGTAAAAACAAAATCAAATAACAATGCTGTAACTCCTGCGTATATTAAATAAACTTTGTAGGCCGGCAGTTTTCTTGTCAATATTTCTCCTCCAATGTTGAAAAAATCATACAGCTTAATATTTTATCTGGCAGTCATTATTCCTGCATAACATAATGTTAAATTTGTATTTCATAAGTTTAACAGGTTGACGCAAGTTCAGATTATAATGCTATGATTGAATAAAATGAAGACTTCTCTGCAATAATTATGGCATATTGATAATAAAAATTTTAGGAATATAATTGAATTAGAAAGCAGAAATTAGTAAACAGTAAAGAAAAAGGAAGGTAACGGCTTATATGAAAAAGATCAGGCTTATATATAATCCAGTAGCCGGTGATGCAACATTTAAGAATAGATTGGATACGGTTATAAAAAACTTTCAAAAGGCTGGTTACATAGTAGCGCCCTACAGGCTTATGGGAGCAAATGATATGGATAATGCATTAAGTGAAATAGATGAAAAGTATGAAGCCATTGCAATTTCAGGAGGAGATGGCTCCATAAACAATCTCGTAAATGCCATGAAGAAGCATGGCATAGATCTGCCCATAGGCATTTTTCCCTTCGGTACTTCCAATGATTTTGCAGCCCATATGAGAATCCCAAGAAATATAATCAAATGCTGTGAAATAATAACCACTGGTGAAATACTTGAAGTTGATACGGGAGTAGTTAATGGTCATTATTTCGTGAATGTTTGCAGTGCAGGGCTTTTAGCTGATGTAGCATACAAAACTGATATAGGCATGAAAAACAGCTTGGGCAAAATAGCTTACTACCTGCGAGGATTTGAAGAAATTCCTAATCTCAGGCCTATAAGAATGAAAATGGAATACGATGATAAGGTAATAGAAGATGACTTATATCTTTTTCTTGTTTTAAACGGGAGCTCTGCAGGAGGATTTCCTCGTTTGGCGCCCTATGCCTCTGTTTATGACGGTCTGTTGGATGTAATAGCCATAAAGGCAGCAAATATAACCAACATTATCAATCTTATCATCAAGGTTTTGAGAGGAGAGCATGTGGGAGACCCTAATATATACCATTTTCAGACAGATAATCTGAAGATATCTTCTGATGAAGCTTTTGAAAGCGATATAGATGGAGAGAGAGGACCTATTTTGCCTCTGGATATAAGAGTGGAGAAGAAAAACTTAAAGGTTTTTATCCCCAGATGATGAAAGTTAAGGATATTGTTAATAATGATTTTTAATTATGGTAGTATATTATTGAGGTTCCAGAATAATATATATTGATTTTGAATTTAGAGGGGAATGATCTCAATGAAGTCCAGACTGAAACTACTTCCGTTATTTCTTGTATTGTTGCTTATCATGTCCGGCTGCTTAAGATTTAAGGAAGCGTCGCCGGTATTACAGACGGATGAGATTGACGGGAGGAACTATTACAATATTGAAGCAGAGCTCAATGTGGATGATAAAACTTTAAAAGCTGTGGAAGAAGTGACTTACTATAACAATGACAATGTTGAAATGAAGGAATTATATTTTCATGTCTATCCTAACGCCTTTAAGACTAAAGAAACAGCTCCGTTTCTTTTTGATGATTTTGACAATGCATACAAGAGAGGTTTTGCGCCGGGATATGCGGAAATAATTTCTGTTACCACGAAGGATGGAAATGGAGAAAAGCTTCTAAAATATTCATTATCCGGAGAAGGAGATACCATTCTCAGGATTGAACTGGATTCACCATTGAAACCTTACGAGAGAACGAGTCTCAGAATAGAATTTGCTCTGCAGATTCCTCCTGCTGGAGAACGATTTGGTTATGGAGAAAATAACTTCAATCTAGGCAATTGGTATCCTGTGGCAGCAGTATATGATCAGAAAGATGGATGGAATCTGGATAAATACTATGCCATTGGTGATCCTTTCTACAGTGATGCTGCAGATTACAGGGTAAGCATAACAACTCCCGAAGAATATATCGTTGCAGCTTCCGGTCAGCTGGTGGAGGAAATCAAAGTGGAAGGCGGCAAAATAAAACGAATTTATGAAGGAAAATCCCTGAGGGATTTTGCCTTTATAGCAAATAATAATTTTGCTGTGATTGAAGAGGAAGTTGATGGAATCAAAGTAATGTCATATTACTATAAGGAGGACAGGATAAGAGGAGAAGAGGCCTTAGAGTATGGGGTCAAATCCATAAGGCTTTTCAACCAGTTGTATGGCAAATATCCATATCCGGTTTATTCTATTGTTGAGACCGAATTCCCAAGTGGAATGGAATATCCTGCCTTGGTTTATATAAGCGATAAATACTATAAACCTGTTTATACAAGTGATCCTCTCATAATAACCGTAGTTCATGAAACAGCCCATCAGTGGTTCTATGGAATAGTGGGAAATGATCAGATTGATGAGGCTTGGCTGGATGAAGGCTTTGCTGCATTTTCAGAGACCATATTTGTAGAGAGGACCTTCGGCAAGAAGACAGGTCAGGATTATTATACCAGGTCAATTGAAAACAGCGTTGAAGAGGCATTATCTTCCCAGATTATCGACGGAGAACTGGTAAAGTCACTATCTGAGTTTGAAGATTGGGACGATTATGCTCCTACGGTCTATGACCGGGGAGCCCAAATGCTGAATAAACTGAGAGAAACTCTCGGCGAGGATACATTTTTAAAAATAGTTAAAACCTATGTAGAGAAATATAAGTTCAAAATTGCTACTACCAGTGATTTTATAAAGGTATGTGAAGAGGTAAGCGGTAAGGACTTGAAAGAATTCTTCAAACCCTGGATCAGGAATATTGAATAGGATTATTTGCTGCAGATTTATTCTGCAGCCTTTTATTTTTTGCAAACTTTTTGTCTGGTTTTTCGTATATTAGAATGTAGTGACTATTAGTTTTTTAATTGGAGGAATTTATATGAAAAAAAAGAAGGTAGGCACCATAACCCTGGCCATAGGTTTGATTACAGCAGGTTCGGTGATGTTTGCCCAGAATTTTACGGACTTGCCTATAAAGGATGTATATAAGTATTGGCCTGTTCTTCTTATTGGACTTGGACTTGAGATAATAATATACATGACTATTTACGGAAGAAATGATGAAAATGTCAGAATCAGCATAGATGGGTTATGTATAGCTTTCATAATAATAGCGGCCATTTTTGCAAACAGCAGCTTTATAGGTTTAAGAAATATAAATATAAGAGGAATAGGGGATATACCCTTTATCGGAAATCTGGGTTATAGAGGTAAAATTGAAGAAAAAATCATAAAAGAGGGCATATCCAAAGGATATGATATAAAGGAATTGAAGCTGACCAACAGCTTTGGAGACATTGAAATCAGAAAGGGCAGTTCCAATGAGATAAAGCTTGAAGCAAATGTTACTGTTCAATATAACGACGAAAAAAAGGCCAGGAATTATATAAAGGATGCAATAAGGATTAACGAAGGAGAGATCACCTCTATTTATATAGAGGATATACCTGCCGGCATAGACAGAGACTATGAGAAGGCAATGGTTGACTTTACCATATATATACCTGAGGGTATAACATTAGATGTAAAAAACAGCTTTGGAGATATTGACATAGAAAATGGAGGGAAAACCACTGTAAGAAATAGTCATGGTGATATCAGGCTTGCGTCTTGCTCAAAGGATGCAGCAGTAAATAATTCCTTCGGAAGAATTGAAATGGACAACATGGGCGGGAATATTGAGGCATCAAGCAGCAATGGGGATATAAGAATATCAGATATTGCTGGAAACATAGATGTGGAAACATCCTTTGGGAATATAAGGCTTAAGAATATAAAAGGCAATGTGGAAGCGGAAAGCAGAAACGGCAATGTGGAAATAGCAGAGGTAGAGGGGAATATTATTGCGGAAACAGCCTTCGGAAATGTTGAAATAGATGAAGAGAGCGCTGAAAATGCCAGAATATATGCAGAAACCAGCTTTGGAAGCATAATAGGGTTTAAGAATTTGGAGGATTCCGGACAGAAAAAAACCTTGGAAACTGTATTTGGCAATGGAAGCAAAGAAATAAGGCTAAAAACCAGAAACGGCAATATTGAGCTGAAATAATGAAGAAGACTTCCTTGATTGCAACAATGCTTTCTTGGAAGTCTTTATAATATGGTATAATTAACATATAAAATGAATTATGTAACAGACTGTATTTTGAAGGAAACATATTATTAAATCGTCAAAATAATAGTCGGAGGGGTGGTGGCAATACTTGAGAGACGAAGAGTTGATAGAACTCATTATTAAGGGAGAGACAAATCTATATGCTGAGATTATAAGCAGATATCAAAACAAGGTTTATTCAACAGCATACAGCTATACCAGAGATTATGAAGAAGCTAAGGATTTGACTCAGGAAATATTCATAAAGGTATATAACAACCTTGGCAACTTTCAGAATAAAGCCCAGTTTTCTACATATCTATTTAGAATTGCCGTAAATCGATGTATTGATTGGACAAGAAAAAAAAGAGCAAAGACTGTTTCAATTCTTGCCTGCCAGGATGAAGAGAATGTTGATATTTATGACTTTATTTCTGACTACGGAAGCAATCCTGAGGAAATATTATTAAGGCAGGAGAATTCAGATATAATAAGGGCAGAAATCGACAGGCTGCCTGAGATTTATAGGACTGTAATGATAATGTATTATTTTCAGGATTTTAGTCCCCAGGAAATTGCAGATATATTGAAGATTCCGAGAAAGACGATAGATACCAGACTTTTCAGGGCCAGGAATTTAATAAAGAAAAGACTGAGCCCAAAGGAAGGTTTCGGAGGTGGGAGAATTGCTATGCAGCCGAGTTAGAAAAAGCTTGCATAGATTTGTTGCAGGCGATATAGAAAAGATGGAAGGTCTTCTCATAAACGAGCATCTGGACAGCTGCTATACATGCAGATTAGAATACGAAAGAATAATGGAAATAAAGTCCATACTTTCAAAAATGGGAAGAAATATAGAAGCCCCCTCAGGATTAATAACCAGCATAATGGATTCAATAGATCTGCAAAAATATAAATCTATAGGTCTTTATGCCATCAACAATCTTCGAAGCTTAGGCATTAGCTTGATAGCAGCAGGTATAATCATTGCTTTGTTCAACTTATTTCCCATGATGAAACAATATTTTGATTCCAAAATAATTGATAATAGCATGGCCAATATACAAAACAATATAATAAATCCTATAGAAATGATGAACAACAGCATTATTGATTTTTCGGAAAGGATCTTTGATTTGAGTAAAATAATAGACGCAGGTAATTAGCAATAAACTGGTTATGAACATTAAAAAGAGGGGGACAAAGATGATTAACAACATTATATTCTTTTTCTTTTCTTTAATACCCGGTGCTGCACAGATGTCCATGGGTCTATTTAGAAGGGGAGTACAGCTCATGGTTACAACTATCGGAGCGTTTACTCTTTTGTTGAGCTTTAATACAGAACAACTGATTCCTGTAGTATGTTTCCCTTTATGGTTTTTTAGCTTTTTTGATGGATATAATATAAGAAAACAGATAGCATCAGGGAATACTGTCAATGATGAAGAAGTATACAGCTATGATATATTTTTCAGGAATAAAAAGTACTCAGGAATTGGTCTTTTGGTTTTGGGACTTATAGGGCTTTTTAATACTTTTCCCAGCAGTATTGTTATATCCTTTATAGGCGTTAACAATCAGGCAGTATATTGGTCATTGAGAAGAAGCTTTGTTCCTTTGCTTCTTATAGTATTCGGTTTTTACTTCCTGTTTAAAAGTAAAAACATTGAAACAAAAGGCTGAAAATGTGCAATTATTGCTGTTTGATTTTGAAACTTATTTGTGATAATATATTATATGTTCATAAAATGCGCTCGTAGCTCAGTTGGATAGAGTACTTGACTACGAATCAAGGGGTCGTGAGTTCGAATCTCGCCGGGCGCACCATTTTTTTGAGTATTAATGTATTTGTTAATATTTGATTCGCATATTATTGATTTTAAAGGGAATAATATTGACATAAAAAAATATGGATAATATAATGATACTAAGAAAATGTGTTTTACTTCCTGAGGTGACAGGTAAGTAATTCATGAGCGTGAAAAAGAAGGGTTTGTCCCGAGGAGACGGGGCGAACCCTTTATCCATAATTAAATAAATCACATTGCTATCATAGGCATATCTGCTGTTGACGCTATAAAGCTTGTCCACCAAAAGCAGGTATTGGATTCGGATAATATATATCGCTTACATATATCAATTCAACATTGTCTTTAATCACATCAAACAATCTTTCAGCAAGAGCTGCATAATCAGAACTCATAAGGCCTGGAATCTTAACCTTTTCATGTAAAGCCACAGTATATGCACAAACATCAGCCAATTGCATCAGCGGAGATAGATGACTTTCATATTCCACTACCTCATGAGAGATGGGGGAACCGGATTTACTCCATATATAAGGTTTCATAACCTTCTTTACAGTATCACTGCCTGAATCAATTACTACTATTGCTTCACAGTCGGTGCCATGCAAATATTTTTCAAAGCTGTCTATAAAAACAGAAGATGTTTTTTCCTGAATAAATGTATTTTTGCTTTCAGTTTTTATAGAATCATCATTTGCAATATCACGTTTGTCACATATAGCAGCAATGACTTTTATATTGTAAGCTTTTACAAGGTTTAAAATTTTATGAACAATGCTTTCTCTATAAGGTCTGTCAAGTACCATAAACTCTTCATCACCACGTATTAATTTCGTAGTATGAATTTCAAATCTACCGGGAAGTATCTTCTGAAAGATGAAATTTGATAATTTGGAGGCATGGCTATTGGCGATGCCTGCTCTAGTCAAGCTTTTAAATATCTTGTTTTGTATATTTCTTTTGCACTCATCGATAATTGTTTGCATTTGGTTTTCTACTAAGTTTCTATTTAAATTGTCCAGCACAGGACCACAAAATACATAAAAAGGTTGCTGCTCTTCAAGATGATTTTTTGTTCCCGAGTCATCTACATATAGTATTTTCATCAAAACACTCCCAACTATTTTTAATAAATTATAACATCATAAATATGAAAAAGAAACGTTTTCTATTTATTGGTTGCTCTTATCTGCAGTTCTGGAATGGCGGTATCATATTATTGGCTTGTCGCCTAAATTTTGCTAAGGTATAATTTAATCATTGATAATGAGCATATAACCAGTAAAAATATGAAAGATTATTGATAGAGGAAGGTGTGCAAAGTGGAAAATAGAAAATTATCCATCTGCATGATTGGCTTTGGCAACGCAGGGAAGGAATTCTGCAGATTGCTTATTGAAAAACGTGAAGAAATCAAGAATACATACAACTTCGATGTAATTGTTACTGCCATATCCACAAAGTCAAAGGGCGCTCTTTATGATTCTTCGGGTGTAGACCTGAGCAGAGCTTTGCATGAAGTAGAAACAGAAGGGAGATTTTCTCTGGATAATCCACAAAGAACAGAAGGCAGCGCCTTGGAAATCATAAAAAAATCAGGGGCAGATGTGGTCATAGAGCTTAGCACGCTTTCCATAGAGAACGGTCAGCCGGCAATAAGCCACATAGAAGAAGCATTCAGAAACAATATGCATGTAATAACCGCCAATAAAGGTCCTATAGCCTGGGCTTATAAAAGGCTGAAGAAAACGGCTGATGAAAAGGGCTTGGCGCTGCTGCACGAGACCACAGTTATGGACGGAACGCCCATATTCAACTTGGTGGAGAAGACCTTGCCAGGCTGCAGGATATTAGGCTTTAAAGGAATATTGAACACTACCACCAATTTTATTATGGAAGAGATGGAAGCAGGTTCGGATTATGAAGATGCTTTGAAGGAAGCCCAAAGGAGAGGTTTTGCTGAGGCAGATCCATCCATGGATATAGATGGTTGGGATGCAGCAGCCAAGACAGCAGCTTTAATCAACGTGCTCATGGACGGAAATGCCACTCCCATGACCATAGACAGGACAGGTATCTCAGGCATAACTTTGAAAGATATTGAAGAGGCAAAAAGAAAAGGCGGTAAGATAAAGCTTCTATGTGAAGGCTTCAGAGATGAAGAAGGCATCAAAGGAAAGGTTTATCCATCCTTTGTAGATAACAAGGATATATTCAGCAATATTGATTCAACAACATCTGTGCTTTCTATCATCACAGACCTGATGGGTGAAATAACCGTCGTGGAGAGATATCCGGAAATACAGCAGACTGCTTATGGCATTTACAGTGATTTGCTTACCTTGATAAGGGATTATTTGAACGATAAAATAAAGAATGGTTTTAGCTATAGCTAAAACCATTCTTTGTTATACTCAGTTAAATCAATGGTATAAGGGTATTCAACTTCTACTCCATTGTAGTTTTTAAAAAGCTCAACTGCTTTAGGTACAGGCATTTTATTGCCATAATGAAAATCTTCTCTGATCTCCCAAAGCTTCCATTCTCCATCTTCCTGGCGGAAAATATGGCGCCTGTAGAATTTTATATTCAGGTTAGGATCACTATATTTCAGTTCATTTTTTACGAAAACTACCTTATGTTTAAATGTATCATCATAATATACCTTGGAAATCTCAAGGGGGCCGTAAGTGCCTGTCAGTTCTGCAGGTATAATCCTGCCGGCTTTTATGTCTTCTTCCAGGCGTTTTTTAACATCCTGGCGCAGTTCCTTTAAGTCTTCTTCAGTATAATTTATTATATCCTTCAATACAAGACTTCTATCTTCATAGCTTATTACCGGTTGGGTACTGTTTTTTATATAATCCAGGCTATAGTTTTTATAAAAAAGCTTTTTCATGCTTTCTTCATATTCGGAAAAAGGTATCTGATAGGTAAAGAACAGATATTCATTTATCTCCTTTTCCTTAACCATATCTATGAGCTTTTCATCTTCCGACGTTTTATCTGATGTGCAGCTGATTAAAGATAAGCAGCATATCAAAATGCACAACAGTTTCGCTATTTTTCCAGGCATAAAATCCCTCCAATTAAAAACCATATTTCAGAGAAAAATATCCTACCATATTCATTATTTCATAATATTTCCATAAACACAAGAAATAAAGGATGAATCGTTTATAAGAATAGCAGTAAATGGTATAATAATACCAGTGATTAATTAAATATGGAGGTTGATGGATGTGAAAGTAAGATTTATCGGTCATTCATGCTTCTTGATAGAGGATGGCAAATACTCTCTATTATTTGATCCATTTATAACCGGCTGTCCTACAGCAGCAGTGAAGGCATCAGAGGTTAATCCTACTCACATACTCGTGTCACATTATCATGGAGACCACAAGGGGGATGCTTTAGATATTGCCAAAAGAACTAATGCAACTATTTTTACAACCAATGAAATAGGCATTGAATTCAGAAAAAGCCATAATAATGTGGTGGCAGGACATATTGGAGGCAAGGCAAAAACAGAATTTGGAAGCGTCAAGTTCTTCCAGGCTCTTCATGGAAGCGGCATAGAAGGAGGCCATGCCTGCGGCTTCGTAGTTGATGTCATGGGTAAAAAAATATACCATGCCGGAGATACAGGTCTCACCAAAGACATGGAGCTTCTGAAAGATCAAAATATCCATGTTGCATTGCTGCCCATAGGAGATTTCTATACCATGGGTCCTGAGGATGCCCTGGAGGCTGTGAAGATGATTAAGCCTGAATACGTGATACCTATGCATTACAATACATTCCCTCTGATTAAACAGGATCCCCAAGCTTTTGCCAGAGCAGTAACAGAACAAACCTCAACTAAAGTAGTTGTTCTAAATCCTGGAGAGGATATAGAACTGAATTGACTTTCCTATAAATAATCAAATAGAGTATACTGTTTCTCCTGAGTTGCAGGCTTAATGTGGAACTTAATGAATCGAGAACCGGATATCAGGGACTTGAGCCTATAGAAATCAGTGGTGGTGTCCAGCCATATATTTTCCTCTTCTCTGGTGAGAATCAAGGGCATCCTGTTGTGGATGCTCTTCATATTCTCAGCAGCATCCATGGTCAATATAACGAAGCCGTTATCATCATATATTGCACCCATGGAAAAAATGTTTTCACCGTCCTTGTTGATTTGATGCTTTATCTTTTTATTGTTTTCTGTTTTCCATTCGAAAAAGGCGTTGGCTGGAACAATGCATCTTCTTTTCAGGAAGGATGATTTGAACATAGGCTTTTTATCCACTGTCTCAACTCGGGCATTGATGACAAGCCTTTTGCTGTCGTCCATGGGCATGCCCCATTTCATAGGCATCAGCTTTATTTTGTCATCTGCTTTGACAACAGTAAGCGGACTTTCGGAGGGAAAAATCTCTCCTGATTTATAATTTTCCAAGGAATACTCTGCATTATATCTTGCTACCAGATCCTCAACTTCACTTTCCAGCAAAAATCTGCCGCACATAATCATTGCTCCTTTATATGGTATTGAAATAATATTAGCATATTAGAATCTGCAAGAAAATATGCAAATGGATTAAATTGTAAGGAGGCTATTGGAATGAATGATAAAATTGAAGTTTGTCTTGGTGATATTACCAAGCTCCAGGTGGATGCCATAGTCAATGCTGCCAACAACAGCCTTTTAGGCGGCGGAGGCGTAGACGGCGCAATACATAGGGCTGCCGGGCCCCAACTACTGGAAGAATGCAGAACTCTGGGCGGCTGTAAAACAGGGGAAGCCAAGATTACCAAAGGCTACAACTTGCCAGCAAAATATGTAATACACACTGTGGGACCAGTATGGAGAGGAGGAAATAATGGAGAGGATGAGTTGCTGAGGAATGCTTATAGGAATTCTCTGAAGCTGGCTGAAGAAAATGATATAAAAACCATAGCTTTTCCAGCAATAAGTACAGGCGTGTACTCATTTCCTCTTGAAAGAGCTACAAAAATAGCTGTGGAAGAGGTCCAGAAGTTCTTATCAAATGATACTTGTGTTCAAAAGGTGATATTTGCCTGCTTCAGTGAAAAAGCATATGAGTGTTATAAATCAATGCTTGAACAGATAAATTAACTTGTTGTGCTAGCTTTGAATTACCAAAAATCTACGAATGAAAAACTCCAACATATTATGTAACCTATCATTAATAACCACAAAAATGATAGGGGGTCACATATATGCTGGAGTC
>Ga0134092_1000450_pt1 | contig 41242 bp, 46 predicted proteins | sample 3_6taG_FD_94454 | JGI IMG/M metagenome (GOLD analysis project Ga0134092, IMG submission 94454) | Switchgrass degrading microbial communities from high solid loading bioreactors in New Hampshire, USA - 3_6_20_6_A3 metaG | ecosystem: Engineered > Bioreactor > Semi-continuous > Anaerobic >... | reverse complement strand
TTTTTATTTTATCAAAGACAGGGATTACTTTAAAAAAATCATGACAGAGCTCATTCCAATCAAATGGAGGAAAGATGTATTTAAAACTCTCAGAAAAATTCATTTAATATTAAATCAGTTTATCAGGGGAGAGCTTATTATTGTTGCTATTGTTTCAATTCTTGCAACGATAGGATTTTTAATCATTCAGTTGCCCTATGCCGTCATTTTAGGCATCGGTTGCGGTATTTTTGAATTCATACCCTATGCGGGCCCCTGGTTGGGAGCCATTCCTGCAGTTTTGATTGCCTTTTTGAATTCTCCTTCCAAAGCCCTGTGGACAATTATTACCGTGTTAATTGTGCAGCAGTTGGAAGGGAATTTCATTACTCCCAAAATCATGAGCACCCAAGTGGAACTGCATCCGGTATTCATTATTCTATCCCTGTGGATAGGCGGAAGTTTGTTTGGAATTATGGGTATGTTCTTAGCGGTCCCAACAGTCCTTATCTTGAGGGTATCGCTGAAAGATCTTTATTTAAAGATCGTCAGTATTATGTAAAACTTGTTTCAGCTTCGATCAGGTTGTTTATATTTTTATATAAATGATTTGAAAAAATTACTAAAATGAAGTATGATATAGATAGTACATTTGACCTAGGGCTTGTTTGTTTTCTTTCTTTTGCTTGTTTAGGTCAAAACGATTAAAGGTTGGTGTTTTTCGTGAATTCTGATATGAAAAAAACCGTGATGTTCAGAATGGACAAAGAAGTATCCAACACGCCTAAAAATATCCTTATCAAGGTGTATCAAGCTTTAGAGGAAAAGGGCTACGATCCAATCAATCAAATTGTCGGTTATTTTATTTCAGGTGATCCAACTTATATCACCAGCCATCAAAATGCCCGCTCCCTCATCAGGCGTTTGGAAAGGGATGAATTACTGGAAGAATTGGTCAGATTCTATATAGAAAATAACAGAAAATGATAAGTAACAGAAGCTCTTAAAAAGAATGTGATAACTTATGCAATATAATCTATTAGGCAATACAGGGATTCGCGTTTCTAAAATTTGTTTTGGCTCGCTGACAATTGGACCCCTTCAGAAAAACTTGCCCATAAAAGAGGGTGTCGGGATTTTAGAGAAGGCAGTAGATTACGGGATCAATTTCATAGACACAGCGGATCTATATGGAACCTATCCATACATAAAGGAAGTAGTAAAAAAGAACCGGGACTTAGTGATAGCTACGAAATCCTATGCATATAACAGGGAAACGGCAGAGCAGACCTTAAGGCGGGCATTGGATGGGATAGGCCGCGATTATGTAGATATATTTTTATTGCATGAACAAGAAAGCATTCACACGATCCATGGGCATAGAGAAGCTCTGGATTATTTTATTGAGCAGAAAGAAAAAGGGCTGATAAGGGCTGTCGGGATATCCACTCATTATATAGCGGCGGTGAAATCAGCGGCACTGCTTAATGAAATTGATGTTATTCATCCAATTCTGAATTTTCGCGGTTTAGGAATAGTTGACGGTCCCCGTTCGATGATGGAACAGGCGATTGAATCAGCCTATAGAATGGGAAAAGGAATCTATATTATGAAACCCCTTGGAGGAGGCCATTGCATTAAGGACTATCATGAGGCTTTTAAATATGCCTTGGAATTTCCCTATGCCCATGCCATTGCAATAGGGATGCAAAGGCTTGAAGAATTGGAAGCCAATATCTGCAAATTGGAAGGACTCCCGATCCCGCCTCCTTTGGAGTCCGCCCTGGCCGGTTACAAAAGAACTCTTCTTATCCAGGATTGGTGCCAGGCTTGTGGTGAATGCGTTCGGAGATGTTCACAGGGTGCGTTAAGGATCGGGGAAGAGGGCATTGCCGCAGTAGACAAGGAAAAGTGTATCCTATGCGGGTATTGTGGTTCTGTATGTAAAGAGCTTGCTATAAAAGTAATTTAAATTTGTATAAAAAAGGAATGATGCGACAAGCTATTAAGGAGGATGGCTTTTTGAAGATTCTTGCGATGGACGTAGGCGACAGAAGAATCGGTATGGCTGTGAGCGATGCTTTTTGCTGGACGGCCCAGGGCATCGAGACTTTGGAAAGATCAAATGATGAAAAGGATTTTGCCAATCTTCGTTCCATCATTGAAAGAATTAAACCGGATAAAATTGTTTTGGGCTTACCTAAAAATATGAACGGTACAATAGGGCCTCAGGGTGAAAAGGTTCAGAACTTTGGAAATCGTTTAAAGGAATTTTTTAGCGGAGAGATTGTTTTTTGGGATGAGAGGCTTACAACCGTTTCAGCTCAACGAATGTTGATTGATGCAGATCTAAGCAGGAAAAAACGGAAAAAAAATGTAGACAGAGTTGCTGCGGTTTTAATTTTACAAAGCTATTTGGATTTTCTAAACAAAAACTAGCAAAAGGGATTTTATTAAAAATTATGATAAAAAGGAGAATAAGTATGGAAGAGATGACAAATATTATAGAACTTATAGATGAAGAAAACAATTCCGTAAGCTTTGAACATATTATGACCTTAGAGTATGAGGGACAGGAATATATTGTTTTGGAACCCCTTGAACTGCAGGATGACGATGAAGAAGGAGAAGTGGTCATTCTAAAGGTGGAGCAGGATGAAAATGGAGATGACATTTATGTCACCATTGATGATGAAGAGGAGCTGGAGGAAGTATATGACGCATTTCTCCAGGTAATCAATGCGGAGGAAGAATAGGTTGAAGTAAAAGGTCTTTGCTTTTCCGCTAAATAGGTAAGCTGAAAATTACAGCTCTAAAAATTAGCATAGAATGATGGATTTGTTGTTGATATTTGAAAGGTGTTGTGTTATACTACTGTCGGTAAATACACACTCTTCAGGATTATTTGGCCGGTGCCAAGCATTGTTTGGTTGCCAAATAAGAGGATTGAAGAGGAGGCAAAACTAAGGAGGTGAAAATGATGGCAGTTATTTCAATGAAGCAATTATTAGAAGCCGGCGTTCATTTTGGACATCAAACCCGTCGATGGAACCCCAAAATGGCTCCTTACATCTTTACAGAGAGAAATGGCATTTATATTATAGACTTGCAGAAAACTGTAAAGAAGATTGAAGAAGCCTATAATTTCGTCCGAGATTTAGCTGTTGAAGGCAAAGACATCTTATTTGTCGGAACTAAAAAACAAGCCCAGGAATCCATCGAATATGAGGCGAAGCGCTGTGGTATGTTTTATGTTAACCATAGATGGTTGGGCGGCATGTTAACCAATTACAAGACCATCCGACAAAGAATAGAACGATTAGAGCAGCTAAATGAAATGGAAGCCGATGGCTCTTTTGATGTTCTTCCTAAGAAAGAAGTAATTAAGCTACGTCTGGAAAAGGAAAAACTTGAAAAGAATCTTGGCGGTATCAAGAATATGAAGAAATTGCCCGGAGCTATTTTCGTAGTGGATCCAAGAAAAGAGCGAATAGCTATTTCCGAAGCCAAAATACTCGGCATTCCAATAGTTGCTATTGTGGATACCAACTGTGATCCCGATGAAGTAGACTATGTAATCCCTGGTAATGATGATGCTATCCGCGCAGTCAAACTCATTACTTCCAAAATTGCAGACGCTGTTTTGGAGGGTCGCCAGGGAGAACAATTCAACGAAGAATAAAAGGATAATGGGGGAAGAAAGGGGGAATACCCCATTCTTCCCTTTGTTTATGCTAGCCCTATTACTTCCAATAAAAGTTTACAGGAGGAATGGTAAATGATTTCAGCTTCAATGGTAAAAGAGCTGCGTGAGAGAACCGGAGCCGGCATGATGGATTGCAAACGGGCTTTGCAGGATGCAAATGGGGATATGGAAAAGGCAATAGAGATTTTAAGGGAAAGAGGGCTATCCGCTGCAGCAAAAAAAGCCGGACGCATCGCTGCGGAAGGAATTGTAGAATCATACATACATGGCGGCGGCAGAATCGGTGTGTTAGTAGAAGTCAACTGCGAAACCGACTTTGTTGCTAAAACCAGCGAATTTAGAGCTTTTGTCCATGATATTGCCATGCATATTGCAGCTGCCAATCCTCAGTATTTGACAAGAGAAGATGTTCCCGCAGAAGTACTTGAAAAAGAAAAGGAAATCCTTCGTGCTCAGGCATTGAACGAAGGTAAGCCTGAAAAAATTGTTGATAAAATGGTTGAGGGAAGAATAGAGAAATTCTTCAAAGAGGTTTGCTTAATGGAACAGCCTTTTGTCAAGGATCCGGATAAAACAATTAAAGATATTGTAACTGAAAAAATAGCGACGATAGGAGAGAATATCAATATTCGTCGTTTTGTCAGATACGAAATGGGTGAAGGATTAGAAAAAAGGTCGGACAATTTTGCAGAAGAAGTTATGAATCAAGCCCGTGGCTTATCATAATGCTGAGAAAAGGGAACACTTTGGTGTTCTCTTTTTTTAAAACAGTTTTTTCTTCCTTTATCTACAATTCTGATGTAAAATAAAGTAGATGCGGATTGACTCAGCTAAAATCATGATGTTATCATGTATGTGGATGGGTTTTCTTTCTAATCAAATAAAAAAAGATTCATTTTGGAAGTCTATCATGTGCATGGAGGCGACTTTACGTGGAAAAGCCAGTCTATCAAAGAATAGTCCTAAAGCTTAGCGGTGAGGCCCTTGCCGGAAGCCAGGGGTATGGCCTGGACCATGAGGTCTTAAATTTAATCGCAGATCAAGTAATCGAAGTTCAAAAATTGGGGGTTCAAGTTGCTATAGTAGTAGGGGGAGGAAATATATGGAGAGGCCGCAGTGGGATTGGTATGGATCGAACTACTGCGGATTATATGGGAATGCTGGCTACTGTGATTAATGCATTGGCCCTTCAGGATGCTTTGGAAAAGAAAAATATGCAGACAAGAGTTCAAACCGCTATTGAAATGAGGCAAATTGCTGAACCATACATCCGAAGAAGAGCGGTACGGCATCTTGAAAAAGGCAGAGTTGTGATATTTGCCTGTGGCACAGGGAATCCTTATTTTTCCACTGATACAACTGCAGCTTTGAGAGCTGCGGAAATAGAAGCAGAAGTGATTCTCTTGGCCAAGAATATAGATGGGGTATATGATGATGATCCCAAGAAAAATCCGAACGCCAAAAAATTCCAAAGGATAAGCTACATAGAAGTATTGAATCGTGGGTTAAATGTGATGGATACGACCGCCATTAGCCTATGCATGGATAATAAGATACCAATTATGGTCTTTGGACTAAAAGATCACCATAATATTAAAGATGCTGTGCTTGGCAAAAAAATTGGTACAATTGTAGAGGAGGTATAGCTATGATTAAAAAAGTTCACCAAGAATCCAAGAACAAGATGGAAAAGGTTGTTCAGGTGTTCAAGAGTGACTTGGCCGGTATCCGTGCAGGAAGAGCAAACCCTCAAATTCTGGATCGCATCGTTGTAGATTATTATGGAGTACCGACCCCACTTAATCAACTGGGTAATATTTCAGCGCCTGAACCGAGAATGCTGGTGATTTCCTTGTGGGACACGAAATTGATACCTGCTGTTGAAAAAGAGATCATGAAATCCGATTTGGGCATTAATCCCAGCAATGACGGAAAGGTAATTCGATTGATTTTTCCGGAACTGACGGAGGAAAGGCGTAAGGAGCTTGTGAAAGTAGTAAATAAAATGTCCGAGCAAGCAAAAGTTGCAATAAGAAATATTCGACGGGAGGCCAATGATCAATTAAAGAAGGCTAAGAAAAACAGCGAAATTACCGAAGATGATCTAAAAACCGGTGAGACAGAAATTCAGAAACTAACCGACGATTATATCAAGAAAATAGAAGAGCTCACAAAGATCAAAGAGAGTGAAATTTTGGAGGTATAAATGGATATACCGAATTTGGTAGGCTTTCAGTTGGAGGATGCCAAAAAATTATTATCCGCTTGTTATCCAGACATGAAAATTCATGTCGTAGTATATCAATCGAAGTTTTCGAACCGAAATCAAGACGACACTTCCGCATGGAGAGTCGTCCGTCAAAATCAAGACATTACCAATCAATCCATTGAACTTGTTGTTTCGTTGTTTCATGAATATCCTAAAGATTTTAGAAAAAGCAGCGATCGCTGCTTTTTCTAAAATCTTTAAGAAAAAATCGCAGCCCTTTTTTCTAAGGAAGGGCAGGCATGGCAGTATTAGATTCAGGAAAGTAGGATTGTTCTGATGAGTTTTGGAAAATTTAGATCTGGAAACAATAGTAAGGAATTGCTTTTCAATGAGTTGCTTTCAAAGATCAATAAAGAAAAAATTCCAAGACATGTAGCCATCATTATGGATGGAAACGGAAGATGGGCAAAGCTTCGAGGGCTTCCCCGGGTAATGGGCCACAGGTATGGCGTTGAAGCCTTAAGAGAGATCATACAAACCAGTTCAGATTTAGGGATACAATATTTGACGTTGTATGCTTTTTCCACCGAAAACTGGAAAAGGCCCGCCAGCGAAGTGAACGCTTTGATGAACTTGCTGGTAGAATTTTTAAGAAAAGAGATTGGAGAACTCCACCAAAATGGTGTAAAAATAAACGTTTTGGGTGATATTACATTGTTGCCCGATGAGGCAAGAAAGGAGGTTCTATATTCAACCGATTTAACAAAAAACAATACCGGACTTCAGGTGAATATAGCCTTGAATTATGGGTCAAGAGCTGAGATCATTCGCGGTGTAAAAGCCATTGTAAAGGATTGTATGGAAAAGAATATTAGTGTTGACGACATCAATGAGGCATTATTCTCACAGTACCTTTACACCAAGGGAATACCGGATCCCGATCTGCTGATTAGAACCAGTGGGGAGTGCAGATTGAGCAACTTTTTGCTTTATCAAATTGCTTATACAGAATTGTATTTTACAGATGCTTCCCTGCTCTGGCCTGACTTTGATAAAGTTTCATTCATCAAAGTACTGTTGGAGTATCAAAGGCGAGATCGGAGATATGGCGGAATAAGCGCAGGAGAGGAAGAATAAATATGTTGATTAAAAGAATTCTCACTGCTGTTGTTGGAATTATCTATTTAATCCTCATTCTATATTTGAATGGATGGATATTTGATTTATCAATCTTATTGTTTGCTTTGGTAGCCTTAAGTGAATTCTATCATGCTCTTTCTATGAAAGGATATCATCCACTAAAATGGTTTGGATATTTTTTTGTTTCACTTTTTTATTTCCTCTATTTACTAGACTTGGAAGTATATTTTATCGTTACCCTCATTTTAATGGCCCTCGGTATTTTATCTATACAGGTGTTTTTGAATGACATAAACATCGATGATATTGCTGTAACCGTACTCGGTATAGTTTATCCGGGTCTTACTTTTTTGTCCTTGATCCTTTTAGAAGGGCGCGTTGAGCCATATGGGTACTATTTGCTGATTCTGGCTTTCTTCACAACATGGGCTACCGACACCTTTGCATATTTTGTAGGCCTGAAATTTGGGAAAAACCCATTATGCCCTAAAATAAGCCCAAAAAAGACCATTGAAGGCAGTGTAGGCGGCCTGTTAGGCAGTATCATAGTAAGCGGTATCGTTGGACTCATATTTACTAATTATCTGGGTATCAATTTAAAAATCCATCATTTTCTTTTTATTGGTTTGCTGTCTGGAATATTCTCTCAAATTGGTGATCTGCTGGCATCAGCAATAAAAAGAAATTGCGGTATAAAGGATTTCGGTAAAATATTGCCCGGCCATGGAGGATTGATGGATCGATTCGACAGTTTGCTTTTTACGGCATCCGTTATATATTGCTATTATTTATTATTTTTGGCTTCGTAAGAGAGAGGGAGGATTCATGTATAGAAAAAGAATTGCCATTTTAGGTTCAACGGGCTCAATCGGAACCCAAGCATTACAAGTAATAGAAAGCCATCCTGATCGCTTTGAAGTAATAGCTTTATCTACTTATCAAAATATCCAATTAATCCTGGAGCAGGCCAGGAAATTTTCGGTCAAGAAAATTTCCGTTGTGAATTCAAATGTTCTCGATGGAATAAGCATAGATCATAGCGAATTCGATGTTGATACTGGTTATGAATCATTGATCCAAATTGCTTCGATGGACAATGTCGATATGGTCCTGGTGGCAGTGGTGGGAATTGCCGGGTTGCAGGCCACGATTGCCGCTTTGGAATCGGGGAAAGATGTTGCACTTGCAAATAAAGAAACCCTTGTAGTAGGCGGCGACCTGGTGATGGAAACGGCCAGAAGGTTCGGAAAGAGGATTATCCCGGTTGATAGCGAGCATTCAGCCATCTTCCAATGTTTGAACACAGCCTCTGGACACCAGGAGGTAAAAAGAATCATTCTAACCGCATCGGGAGGACCTTTTCGGGGCTATAACAGGGAAAGCTTAAAGAGGGTAACTGTTTCGGATGCTCTGAAGCATCCAAACTGGTCTATGGGGAAAAAAATAACGATTGATTCTGCGACTTTGATGAATAAGGGCTTGGAAGTGATAGAAGCAAAGTGGCTATTTGACGTCGAAATTGATAAAATTCAGGTTGTGGTACATCCCCAGAGCATCATTCATTCTATGGTCGAATTTACAGACGGCTCTATTATCGCCCAGTTGGGCAGGCCTGACATGAGGCTACCCATTTTGTATGCCCTGTCTTACCCTGAGCGATTTTCTTCAGACTACGGCGGTTTAGATTTTTTTGAAATTGGAAAACTGACCTTTGAAGAACCGGATGTGGAAAATTTCCCTTGTTTGCCTTTGGCATACAAGGCTGCTAGAATTGGAGGAACCATGCCTACAGTATTGAACGCAGCCAATGAGGTGGCAGTACAGAAATTTTTGCAGGAAGAGATTTCCTTTATGGAGATTCCTATTTTCATTGAGAAAGCTATGAAATCACACAAAGTCATCCAGCAGCCAAAGATAGATGACATATTGAGCGTGGACAAAGAAGTCAGGGAATTTCTTTCATAGAGGATGGTGTGAGATGACTACAATATTAATCTCGATTGTTTTTTTTAGTATCATCATAATGGTTCATGAACTTGGGCATTTTTTAGTGGCTCGATTTGCAGGGATTTATACGGAAGAATTTTCAATTGGTATGGGGCCAAGAATACTAAAAGTTCAAGGGAAAGAAACAGTGTATTCATTACGGGCCCTTCCAATCGGAGGATATGTAAAATTTTTGGGTGAAGATGAGGAAAGCAGCGATCCAAGGGCATTTGGCAATGCAAAGCTCTGGAAAAGAATGCTGGTACTTATAGCCGGTTCAGGTATGAATTTGTTACTGGCGGTTTTGCTCCTGTCTATTTTATTGATGTGTTTTGGCACCTATGTTCCGGCCCCTGTTGTCGATAAAACCATCTCAGGCAGTCCGGCTGAAATGGCCGGGATCCAGCCGGGTGACCGAATCATTAGAGTTGCCGGGACCGACATCGTCAATAATCAGGACGGTAAGGCCATAGCTCAAATTCAATCATTATTGAAAGAAAACGGCGGTAAAACTATCAATATTGTTGTTAGAAGGGATAGTAAGGAGTTTTCCTATTCGATTGATCCGTATTATAACGAAGAGTACAAAACTTACATGATTGGAATAGAATTCGGTTTTGAACTACAGCGCCTCAGTTTTTTCAAAGCAATAAAATCCTCTTTTATTATGACGGGAGAGCTTATTGTCTTCATGGTAAAAACCCTTGGAAATCTTATATTTAAAGGAAGAGGATTTCAGGATATTACCGGGCCGGTAGGTATTGTCCGTGAAATTGGTCGTGCTGCCAGTTCCGGAATCCAGGACTTGATTTGGCTGGGTATCGTCATAACGATTAACTTGGGCGTCATCAATCTCATTCCCTTCCCGGCTCTTGACGGCGGGCGCCTTTCATTGCTCATTGTTGAAGCTTTCAGAGGAAGACCCCTGGATCAGAAAAAGGAAGGTTATATTCATGTCATAGGTTTTATCCTTCTTATGCTCCTAATGGCCTGGGTGACATTCCAGGACATCGGTAAATTATTTTAGTTTAATAGAATCAGGCACCGGAAACAATAATAGATGTGTACAGTCCATTGAATTTCCAAAAAACGAACTGATGGACGCGACCAAACCCACTAGGGAGATGATTCATTATGGAAGTTGCAGCAATTATACCGGCATACAACGAAGAAAAGAATATAGCTCAGGTATTATCATGCATTTATCAGATGGAGGAACTTTCAGAAATATTGGTTGTAAGCGATGGCTCAACGGATAGGACGGTAGAAACAGCTCATTTATTTGGGGTAAGGACAATAGAACTTCCTTACAACCAGGGGAAAAGCTATGCCATGAAAACAGGCCTGCAAAGTACAACTGCTCCAATTGTTTTATTTCTTGATGCCGATTTAATCGGATTGAAAAAGCATCATGTTCGAAGCCTGATTTCACCCCTAATAGATGGTGTAGCAGATATGACTCTGGGAATTTTTACTTCCGGTCGAAATGTAACGGATCTTGCCCAAAAAATTGCTCCTTTCTTAACAGGACAGCGGGCAGTGAAGCGATGGATTCTGGAAGACCTTAATCAAGAAGAATGGACTTCGGGATTTGGCATTGAAGTCGCGTTAACCCGCTATGCAAGGGAAAATAAACTGAAGGTTTCAGAGGTTTATTTGGAGAATGTGACCCATGTAATGAAGGAAGAAAAGCTTGGTTTGGCAAAAGGGGTTGCCGCCAGGATTAAAATGTACTGGGAAATTGCGAAAGAAATCAACAGATTTTGATCTCCCTGCTTTCGATGATGAATGTAATAGCTTAAGATTCGACCAATTCGGAATGGATCCCAAGATCGATATTTGAGCATATCTTCTTATTTGGACTTGCAATTATGAAGGCAAAATGATATAATAATTACCAGTGCAAATATTCAATCTGAGGAGAGTGGGGCAACCCACTCTTTAATTTATTAAAATAATGAATGGATGGGAACAATATAGTATACTGCTGCAATATGATATCCTATGAGCCTATTCGAAATGGAGGAATTTTTGTGCCTTACAATAAAATAGAGACAATCATAGAAGAGCTTTCCTTGCCTATCGTACGGGAAATGGGCTTTGAGTTGGTGGATGTGGAGTATAAAAAAGAACGAAACAGCTGGTTTCTGCGTCTTTTTATAGATAAACCGGGCGGCATTACCATAGACGATTGTCAAAATTTCAGTGAAATGCTTAGCGAGGTATTAGATCATGAAGATCCGATACCTCAGAGCTATTATTTAGAAGTATCTTCACCGGGTTTGGATCGGCCATTAAAAAAAGAATCCGATTTTGTCCGTTATAAGGGATTTAAGGTTGACTTGAAGCTCTTCAAACCCATAAATGGCAAGAAAAGCTTTACCGGAGAACTGGTTGGGCTAGAAGACGGGGATATTGTAATAAAAAATCAAGACGGCACAATGATGCGTTTTAAAAAGAATGATGTAGCAATAGTTCGTTTGGCGGTTGAATTTTAAGGAGGAGTCGGAAATGAACGGGGAGTTTCTCGAAGCGTTGGATGAAATCGCAAAGGAAAAAGGAATTGATAAAGAAATATTGATGGATGGGATAGAAGCCGCTTTGGTGTCAGCGTACAAGAAAAATTTTGGGACCGCTCAAAATGTAAAAGTGTATATAGATAGAGTTACAGGCCAGGTAAAAGTATATGCCTTGAAAAAGGTTGTAGAAAATGTTGAAGATGATTTTCTGGAGATCTCGATTCAGCAGGCAAAGCAGATCAACAGCAAATATGAGATTGGCGATATAGTGGAGGTGGAGGTTACACCGAAAAATTTTGGCAGAATAGCGGCTCAAAACGCAAAACAAGTGGTTGTTCAAAGAATACGCGAAGCGGAAAGGGAATTGATCTACGAACGTTTTATAGAGAAGCAAAACGAAATCGTAAATGCCTTGATTCAAAGAGTGGAAAAAAAGAATGTATATGTTGATCTTGACAAAACAGAAGGAATTTTGCCACCCAATGAACAAATTCCCGGTGAAACCTATGAAGTGAATGATCGGTTGAAAGTGTATATCACAGAGGTAAAGAAAACAACAAAAGGGCCCCAGGTGATGGTTTCGCGTACGCATCCGGGCCTTGTAAAAAGGCTTTTTGAACTTGAAGTCCCGGAGATCATACGGGGAGAAGTGATCATTAAAAATATTGCCAGAGAAGCAGGCTCAAGGACCAAGATAGCCGTATATTCCAGTGAAAGAGACATCGATCCTGTAGGCGCCTGTGTAGGACAGAAAGGTATCCGCGTACAGCAGATTGTAGATGAGCTGAATGGTGAGAAAATTGACATCATCCGATGGAGCGATGATCCTAAAGAATACATTTCAAGTGCATTGAGTCCGTCTAAAGTGATTAGTGTCCAGCTTTTTGAATCTGAAAAATCCGCCAGGGTTATAGTACCGGACAGCCAACTGTCTTTGGCAATAGGCAAGGAAGGACAAAACGCCAGATTAGCCGCCAAACTTACCGGTTGGAAAATTGATATAAAAAGCCAATCTCAAATGAATGCTATGCAAGGCGATGAATTTGGCCAGGAGCAGGGTGATTCTCAATGAAAAAGCGTAAAGTTCCTATGAGGATGTGTATAGGTTGTAGAGAAATGAAACCAAAGAAGGAATTGATTCGCATTGTAAGAAGCCCTGAAGGAGTGATAAGCATAGATCACAAGGGAAAGGCTCCCGGGAGAGGAGCATATTTGTGCCCTTCAAAGGAGTGCCTGGAGAAATCTATAAAGGCTAAGCTTCTGGAGCGCACTTTTGAACAAAAAATAGATGAAGAGATCTATGAGAAATTGCGAAGTGAGATGACATAATGTGAATTCTGGAGCCGAAAAGGTATATCAAATTTTAGGCCTATGCCAGAGGGCGGGAAAACTGGTTTCAGGTGAAATGATGTGCGAAAAAGCAATAAATGAAGAGAGGGCAAGATTGGTGATTATAAGTAGCGATGCTTCCGAAAATACAATAAAGAAATTCAAAGATATGTGCGATCGCAAACAAATTGATTTTTTGGTATTTGGCAGTAAAGACCGATTAGGTCAGGCAATTGGAAGGGAAATGAGAACGTCTATTGCAATTTTAGATCATGCCTTTAAGAGTATGATTGTAAAATCCATAAATGATCATGTATGTCAAAATGGGGGTGAGCAATGAATGCCCAAAATAAAAGTATACACTACAACAAAAGAGGTTACTGAAGGCACGAAATTATTGGTAGAAAAGTTCAGGGCTTTGAAATCGGAAATTTATCAGTATAAACAATCGATTGCCGATGTAAAGAAAAAGCTTCAACTAGCTGAGAAAGAAGCGGAGGAGAGGAAAAAGGCTGAAATTCTGGAGGCAGAAAGGAAAAGAATTGAAAAAGAGCGGCTGCATGCTGAGACTGCCCAGAACGAAAAACAGAAAACGGAAAACGCTCAAGTTCGAAATGATGAGAATACCAAAATGCAGGATCGTCAAAATAAGAATTCCAAGAAATCTGAAAGTAAACCTAAGAAGGCTACAAGATCAACTGAAAAGGATTATAGCAAGCAGCAAATCGACAAAGGGGAGTTCAAGAATCAAAGCCATCAAACCAATGAAAGCGTCATTTTGGACAGCAATCCCGATGCTTTGTCGTATGCAAGACAGCCTTTAGTCATTATGGACAAATCAAAATCAGAACCACAGAAAGAAGGATCGCAAAAGGGCAAAATCGATAATTTCAGGAACAAGGCCAAAAAGAGCAAGAATGAATACTGGGAAGATGAACGGGAAGAGGTTTTCTTGAAGATCAAGAAGAATAAGCCGAAGAAGAGCAATGAGAAACCTCAATCCCACCAAGAAAAGCCCCCGGAAAGGAAAAAAGCGATAACAATCGGTGAATTTGTAACTGTTAAAGAGCTTTCGGAAAAAATAGGAATTCAAGTTTCTGAGATTATCAAAAAACTTCTGAACTTGGGAGTTTTGGCAACAATTAACCAGGAGCTTGATTATGACACTGCGTCTTTGATTGCAGCAGAGTTCGATATTGAACTTGAGAAGAAAGCCTCCAAGTCCTTTGAGGAAATTTTGCTTGATGAAGACGTAGAGGACAATCCTGACGATTTACAGCCACGGCCACCGGTTGTAACCGTTATGGGTCATGTTGATCACGGTAAAACTTCCCTATTGGATGCAATACGGAATTCCCATGTAACACAACAAGAGGCCGGTGGTATTACTCAGCATATTGGTGCTTATACTGTTAAGGTAAACGGAAAATCTATTACTTTTATTGACACACCAGGACATGAAGCTTTTACGTCTATGAGAGCAAGGGGTGCAAAAGTTACAGATATTGCAATATTAGTAGTTGCCGCCAATGACGGTGTTATGCCTCAAACAATTGAAGCCATCAACCATGCAAAGGCCGCCAATGTGCCTATAATTGTTGCAATTAATAAAATAGATGTACCCGGTGCAAATCCCGATCGAGTAAAACAGCAATTGGCTGAACACGGCCTCGTAGTCGAAGAATGGGGCGGGGATACCATTGCTGTTCCTGTATCGGCTCTTAGAAAAGAAGGAATCGATACCTTATTGGAGATGATCCTTCTGGTTGCTGAAATGCAAGAACTAAAAGCCAATCCAAACCGGCTTGCCAAGGGGACAATTATAGAAGCACAACTGGATAAAGGCCGCGGGCCTGTGGCAACGATATTGGTTCAAAACGGTACACTTCATGTGGGAGATTCTATTGTTGCCGGTACTACCTACGGAAGAGTTCGAGCAATGATGGATGACAAGGGAAATCGCGTGAAATCTGCCGGCCCTTCCACCCCAGTTGAAGTGATAGGATTGTCCGAGGTTCCGGAAGCCGGTGATATCATGTATGCCGTACAGGATGATAAGCTGGCGAAGCAAGTTGCAGAGGAGCGTCTGAATAAGATAAAAGAACAACAGTTAAAAACGACTCCTAAGACCTCTTTGGATGATCTTTTCAATCAGATTAAAGAAGGAGAAGTAAAAGATCTCAATCTGATTATAAAAGCCGATGTACAGGGTTCTGTTGAAGCGGTAAAACTTGCTTTGGAGAGACTTTCTAACGACCAAGTTAGGGTACGCTGTATCCACGGTGCTGTCGGAGCCATTACAGAGTCTGACGTTATGCTGGCTTCAGCATCAAACGCTATTATTATTGGATTTAATGTGAGACCGTCAAGCAGTGTCCAAGAGATTGCAGAGAGAGAGGGCGTCGATATAAGACTGTATCGTATTATTTACAATGCCATAGAAGATATGCAGGCTGCAATGAAGGGAATGCTTGCTCCGGAGTACAGGGAAGTCGTTATCGGGCATGCAGAGGTACGGGCGATTTTTAAAGTGTCAGGCGTTGGTACAGTCGCCGGATGTTATGTAACAGACGGAAAGATTATGAGAAATGCCGGCGTCCGTGTATTAAGAGACAGCGTTGTCATCTATGAAGGAAAGATAGATTCTCTAAAGCGTTTTAAAGATGACGTCAGAGAAGTGGCTTCTGGTTATGAATGCGGAATCAGTTTATATAATTTTAATGATATAAAAGAAAAGGATATTATTGAAGCTTTTGTTCAAGAAGAAGTCAAGTAATATCGCGTAGGTAAAGTAGGTGTAAAAATGTCTGTACAGAGAACTGAAAGATTGGGTGAGGAAATTCGAAAAGAAATTAGTCGAATTCTCCGCGATGAAGTGAAGGACCCCCGCATATCAACAATGGCTTCGATTGTCAAAGTTGAAGTAACCAGGGACCTGAGATATGCCAAAATTTATGTCAGTGTGTTGGGTTCGCCGGAGGAAGCGGAAAATACCATGGAAGGACTGCAAAGTGCTTCCGGCTATATTCGCAGGGAGTTGGGCCGTTGCCTTCAAATACGATATATTCCTCAGCTAAACTTTGTTTTGGATTCTTCTATTGAATATAGCGTAGAGATTGCAAAGAAAATAAATGAAATTAAGCAGAATCAGGGTGAAACTGAATGAATGTTTCAGAAATAGAATCCCTTATAAGTAGCTCCCATCGCATTGCCTTGATTGCCCATATCATGCCTGACGGGGATACTTTGGGGTCTTGTTTGGCATTGGGCACTGTATTAAAAGACATGGGTAAAAATGTAAGCATCTTTTGTCAGGATGGTTTTCCAGATTCCCTGCGCTTTTTAAAGGGAATAGAAACGATACAAAAGCCTGATAGGAGGGCTGCCGGTCATTATGATCTGGTGATCGCTTTGGACTGCAGCGATATAGAAAGATTGGGTGACTGCCGACCTATCCTGGATGAATGTACCAATACAGTGAATATTGACCATCATATTAGCAACAAAGGCTATGGGAAATTCAATTGGGTTGATCCCTGTGTTTCTGCAACCGGTGAACTGGTATACGAACTGATCAAATCCCTATTACATGGTAGAAAGTTACCGATTCCTGTTGCTGAATCATTATATACTGCTATTTCGACGGATACCGGGAGCTTTTGTTATAGCAATACCACTCCCAGAACCCATAGAATCGTTGCAGACTTGTTGGAAACAGGAATAGATGTTTCACGGATTTCATCTCTGCTGTATAAAAACAAAAAGTTAAAGTGGGTCATGCTTTTATCCGAGGTGTTAAATACCTTGGAATTACATTTTAATGATCGGGTTGCAGCTTTGACGGTGACACAAGCTGCATTGATGAAAGTAGGAGCCGATGAAACATTTGTAGACGGGCTTATAGATTATGCAAAGGATATTGAAGGAGTGGAAATCGGACTTCTTTTTAGAGAAGTAGAACCAAATAAGATAAAGGTAGGTTTCCGCTCAAAATTTGAAGTTGATGTGAGTCAATTGGCTCAGATCTTTGGCGGAGGAGGGCATAAAAGAGCGGCAGGTTGCATGATTGATGCCAATCTGGATCAGTCAAAATCATTGATCTTAAAAGAAATACATTCTCTTTTTGAAAGGAAGAGTATACAGGCTTGAATGGGGTTATCAACGTATTAAAACCTCCAGGAATGACATCCAGCGATGTGGTAGTTTTTTTACGAAGGATTCTTAGAGAAAGGAAAGTAGGCCATACGGGCACTTTGGATCCCGCTGCGGCAGGAGTACTGCCGATTTGCATCGGAAAGGCCACAAAGTTATCTGATTATATCATGGCCGACCGAAAAACCTATCGATGTGGGTTGACGTTAGGGATGGAAACCGATACTCTGGATGCTGAAGGTCGAATCGTCCGAACATCATCAAAGATTCCGGAGTACAATGAAATTGAGCGAGTTTTTTACCAATTCCGCGGTAAGATGCGACAGGTTCCTCCCATGTATTCCGCTATAAAGGTAAGAGGAAAAAAGCTTTATGAGTTGGCTCGGGAAGGAAAAGAAATAGAAGTTAAGCCCAGAGAGATCGAAATCTACTCAAGCAGAATCATACGCTTTACAGAACCTGACAAGCTGTTTTTCGAAGTAGAATGTTCAAAGGGCACCTATATACGTTCACTATGCAGGGATATCGGAGAACTGTTAGAATGTGGTGCTTATATGTCTTTCTTGATAAGGCTGCGTTCAGGTATATTTGATTTATCCAATGCCATCACCTTGGATGAAATAGAAAAGCGAGTGCAAAGCGGAGATAGGACATCGTTTGTAATGACAATGGATTCTGTTCTGGTAAACATGAATGTTATTCATTTTAAAGAATCTGCATATCCCTATCTGCTGAACGGGAATAAGATCGAAATAAAGCATTCCATTTCGGATGTGAAACAATTTAAAGAAGATGAGCTTCTTAAGGTTTACTGCAAGGGAACATTTATGGGTTTAGGTACTATTATTAAGGAAGGCAATGAACGTTTTTTAAGAATAAAAAAACTGCTGATATGAGGGAATCTATGCGGGTTATCTTTGATGGAAACAGCAAACTGAAATCAAGCAATCCAGTAGCCATCGCGATTGGCACATTTGACGGGATACATTTAGGCCATCAGGCTTTAATAAAAGAGTTATTAACAGAGAAGGAACAAAACAGCTTAACTGCTGTAGTATATACATTTTTGCAACATCCATTATCGGTGCTGAATCCCCAAAAAGCTCCACCCTTGATCATGGACTTAAAGCAGAAAATTCGTCACTTTCAGCGCTATGGCATTGACCTTCTTCTTCTAAATGCTTTTGATGAAGAGTTGGCACGGACTCCTGCAGAGGATTTCTTGGAACGATATCTATTTCATCGAATGAATATTCACACCGTTATTGTTGGATTCAATTTTCGATTCGGGTATAAAGGACTGGGAGATACGGAGCTACTAAGAAGGGAATGCAGGGCCCGTGGGATTCGTGCAGTAATTGTACCTCCGGTTGAATTTGAGGGGAAAACCGTAAGCAGTAGTTTGATAAGGGAACTCATTCTTGATGGAGATATAACGAAAGCGAATCAACTTTTGGGATACCCTTACTCATTGTATGGCAAAATAGTCACTGGATATCAAAGAGGTCGAAAAATCGGCTATCCAACCGCTAATCTTTTGTGTCGTCCAACCAAAGTATTGCCAAAGTTTGGCGTTTATTTAACCCATGCCATCATCCATGGAAAGCTATTTTGGGGCGTTACAAATGTGGGGAAGAATCCTACATTTGTAAATGATGGGATTCATGTGGAAACCTTTTTTATAGATTATAGCGGCGACTTATATGGAAAGAACTTGAGACTATATTTTGATCACAGGATCCGTGATGAGGAAAAATTCGATTCTCCTGAAATGCTGAAGCGTAGAATTGAAATGGATGTGGCCTTAGCAAAAAAACTTCGTTTACAAATGGGTCTAGATATGTTAAAATACTTTAGTGATAATTGAAGGAATTGTGTTAATACCATTTCCTTCTTGCCAACCATCTTCTTGGTTTAGCGAAGCTCCGACGCTCTACTAAGAACATGGGGTTATGAATTAGAGGAGGTGAAATGATGGACAAAACAACCAAGCAACAGATTATCGATACCTATAAGCTACATGACCAGGACACCGGTTCTCCGGAAGTTCAGATTGCCCTTCTCACCGAGAGAATCAACCATTTGAATGAGCATTTGAAGGTGCATAAAAAAGATCACCATTCAAGAAGGGGTCTGTTAATGATGGTTGGAAGGCGTAGAGGGTTACTGAACTATTTGATGAAGAAGGATATTGAAAGATATCGTGCTATCATTGAAAAACTGGATTTAAGGAAATAATTTTGGAGCGGGGATACCCGCTCCCTTATTTTATCTAATTAAAAATGACATACATTTCCATGAATCAAGATTAGAAGATTATTTGAAACTGAAACAGGAAATACTTAAACATATTATAGTTATAAGTTCAGATGAAGTTTTTGCTATATACTTTTAATCAAATCTCCAAAATGCTATAGCAATGCTACTGGACATTGTAGATTTGGTATTCACAAAAGGAGGTTATTGAATGGAACACAAGATTTATAAAACTGAACTAGCAGGTCAAGTCATCACTGTTGAAATTGGCAAACTTGCAGAACAAGCCAACGGTGCTTGCACGGTTCAGTGCGGCGAGACGGTGGTCTTCGTAGCGGCTACGGCTTCTGATGAACCTCGGGAAGGTATAGATTTCTTTCCATTAAGCGTAGATTTTGAAGAAAAGCTCTATGCTGTAGGAAGAATACCCGGCGGATTTATAAAGAGGGAAGGAAAACCCACCGATAAAGCCATTTTGACATCAAGATTGATTGACAGACCTATCAGGCCGTTATTTCCGAAGGGCTATCGTAACGATGTACAAGTCGTAGCTATGCCTCTATCCGTTGATCCGGATTTTCCACCGGATGTCTATGCTATGCTTGGCTCATCCATTGCTTTGTCGATTTCAGATATCCCTTTTTTAGGCCCGACAGGATCTGTTGCAGTTGGGATGGTAGATGGCGAATTTATTTTGAATCCGAACAGCAAGCAAAGGGAAGTCAGCAGATTGAATTTAACGGTATCGGGGACCAAAGATGCGATTATGATGGTGGAAGCAGGTGCCCATGAAGTTACCGAATCTGAAATGCTGGAAGCGATCATGTTTGCTCATGAGGCAATTAAAAAGCTTGTAGAATTCCAGGAACAAATTGTAGCCGAAGTCGGAAAGCCCAAAAAAGAGTTTATTCCCTTTGAACCGGATCCTGAAATAGATGCACAGGTACGGGAATACGCTACGGATAAAATAAAAGAAGCTGTCCAGGCAATGGATAAACAAACCCGGGAAGACAATATGCAGCTTTTGAAAAAAGAGATCCTGGAGCATTTCGCAGAAATCTTTCCGGAAAAGGAAAAAGAGATTGAAGAAGTTCTTTATAACATAACAAAGGAAGTCGTTAGAGAAAGAATTCTAGTGGAAGGGATTCGTCCCGATGGACGAAAGATGAACGAAATTCGTCCGATTGAATGTGAAGTAGGCCTTCTTCCAAGGACCCATGGTTCCGGTTTGTTTAAGCGCGGACAAACTCAGGTTTTAACCACCTGTACTTTAGGTGCTTTGGGAGACATCCAGATATTGGATAGCTTGTGGGAAGATGAATCCAAGCGGTATATCCATCATTATAATTTTCCGCCTTACAGTGTAGGGGAAACCAGGCCCTTAAGAGGCCCAGGTCGAAGGGAAATAGGCCACGGAGCCCTGGCTGAGCGGGCTTTGGAGCCAATGATTCCTTCTGAAGATGTTTTTCCATATACAATACGCCTCGTTTCAGAGGTCATGAGCTCCAATGGGTCCACCTCCCAGGCCAGCGTTTGCGGAAGTACTTTAGCTCTCATGGATGCCGGAGTACCCATCAAAGCGCCGGTGGCCGGCGTAGCCATGGGACTTATTAAAGACACGAACTCCGATAAAGTGGCGATACTGACGGATATTCAAGGATTGGAAGATTTCCTGGGGGACATGGACTTTAAAGTCGCTGGAACAGCAAAGGGCATTACCGCAATTCAGATGGATATTAAAATCAAAGGAATCGATCGAGATATTCTCGAAAAGGCCTTGGCTCAGGCAAGGGAAGGAAGATTGTTTATTCTTAATAAGATGTTGGAAGTGATCAGTGAGCCAAGGAAAGAGCTTTCAAAATATGCTCCAAAGACTATCATTTTCAACATTAATCCTGACAAGATCCGGGAAGTCATTGGACCCGGAGGAAAGATGATCAATAAGATCATAGATGAGACCGGAGTAAAAATAGATATCGAAGATTCCGGAAAAGTAATCATTTACACTCACGATAATGAAGCCGGTCAAAAGGCACGCAAGTTAATCGAAAACATTGCAAAAGATGTGGAAGTAGGGGAAATTTATACAGGCAAAGTAATGCGAATTATGAACTTTGGTGCCTTTGTTGAACTCATGCCGGGAAAAGAAGGTTTGATCCACATTTCTAAACTCTCCCATGAACGGGTTGAAAGGGTGGAGGATGTGGTCAATGTTGGCGACGAGATTACGGTAAAGGTTACAGACATAGATAGCCATGGGAGAATCAACCTATCCAGAAAAGATCTACTGCCTCCTCCTGAAAAGGGCGGCACGAATCCCAAATCGGAAGGTGAGCAGAAGAATCCTCGCCATAGAAGACCCCATCATAGAAATAAAGAGTGAGTCTGAACATAAACTTCTCAGTTTATGTTCTCTTTTTATTCATATCTTTCCATCCCATGAATAACTATTAAAGATAAAGAATGTTCTTGGGGGGAGAGATATGAAAGTATTGTATCTTCATTATAAAAGGGATTTGTTGCCCACTGTTGTAATTATTGTCATGCTGTTTTTTTTGCTCTTTGCGATAGGAAGCGAGGAAGCTTTAATGGCTTTGAATCAGCTTGTTGCCAACCCGATCTATCAGGGAAATGGGGAAGAGCCCAAAGTTGCATTTGAATGCAATGTGGTGTGGGGTACGGAATATGTTCCATTGCTCTTGGATATTTTTAAAGAGTATGATATTCGCATCACTTTTTTTGTAGGGGGGGATTGGGCGCAAAAGAATCCTGAGCTTCTTTTGCGAATGGTGGAGGAAGGACACGAAATAGGGAATCATGGCTATCATCATAAACATCACAGTAAACTGGATTTGAATGGAAATCGTAAAGAAATCTCTGAAACAGAGGCTGTTATATATCAGATAACCGGTATCAAAACAACTCTTTTTGCTCCTCCTTACGGAGAATTTAACAAAACCACCCTGCAGGCAGCTGAATCACTGGGATATAAAACCATCATGTGGAGCGTAGATACCATCGATTGGAGAGGGGATGGAGTGGATAAAATCACCTCTCGTGTACTTACTAAAATTCATAATGGGGCTTTTGTTTTAATGCATCCGACCTCTGACACTGTAAAGGCCTTGCCCAAAATCATTGAAGAATTGACAAAGCGGGGGTACAGCATTGGTACCGTTTCTGATTTATTAAAGTAAAGAACTTATATGCGCAGGTGATGAATAGTGGAAACAATCTACAAAAGACAGGAATATCATAACGGAATACGGCTGATTACGGAAAAGATTCCTCATTTCCGTTCGGTATCCATTGGTCTATGGTTTGGGGTAGGATCGGTATTTGAAACATCCGAAGAAAACGGTTTATCCCATTTTATTGAACATATGCTTTTTAAGGGCACTGAAACGAGAACAGCAAAGCAAATTGCAGAAATAATGGACTCTGTCGGTGGGCAGCTGAATGCTTTTACTGCCAAAGAATGTACATGTTATTATAGCAAAGTAATCGATGACCGGCTGGAATTGGCTGTTTCCCTTTTAGCGGATATGGTCCAGAATTCCGTTTTTGATCCTGTAGAAATGAATAAGGAAAAAGGGGTCATAATGGAAGAAATTTATATGTACGAAGATTCTCCTGAAGACTTGGCCCATGATCTGATCGCTGCAGCGTTTTTTGGGGACCATCCACTGGCACAGCCAATACTCGGGACCAAAGAAAGCTTAGAGCCTATTACCAGGGATCATATTTTAAATTATATGAATGAATTTTACAATCCGCAAAATCTTGTCATTGCAGTAGCCGGTAACTTCGATGAAGGGGAATTGGATTCATTCATTAACAAATATTTCGGCGGTTGGGATAAAAAGTCGAAAGAAAAGCGGTCTGTCCAAGAAACGCAGCCCCATAAACAAATTCTTTTCCGTCAAAAGGATATAGAGCAGATGCACCTTTGTATTGGAAGCCCCGGTGTAAAAATGGGAAATGACGATGTGTATCCTCTTTTGGTTTTCAATGCGTTGTTCGGCGGAGGGATGAGCTCAAGATTGTTTCAAAAGGTAAGGGAAGAACGGGGACTGGCCTACAGCATTTATTCCTATCCCTCTATCTATAAAAGCGGTGGCCTTTTTAATATCTATACCAGCATGAAACCGAATCAACTGGCCGATGTTTTATCGATTATTGTGGGAGAGATCCAAAATGTGAAAGGGCATTCTATTGAAAAGGAGGAATTTCAATCTGCAATCGAGCAGGTGAAGGGCAATTATATATTGGGTTTGGAAAGTACAAGCAGTAGGATGACCGCAATTGGAAGATCGGAATTGCTGATGGGAAAGGTATTGACCCCATCTGAAGTGTTAGAGAAGATAGACAGGGTTACAATCGACGATGTTTACAGGATCACGGATATCGTGTTCGACCCAAACAGAACCTCCGCTGCTTTGGTCGGCAAAGAAGACATGAGTGATAAAGTAAGGGCTTTGCTGGAATTTTAGGGAAGAGGTCAAATTCATGTTTATCTAGGAAGGATGGCGAAAAAGTGGATAAAAGAGACAAGCTTGAACATATTTTTCAACTGCAGGAGAAATTCGATCGAGCCCTAATAGAGAATAGAAATCTTCATCATATCGAGTTTGAAGAATGGATTCAAAAAGAAGTATTGGCCATGATATCTGAGCTGAGTGAACTGTTAAATGAGGTCAATTTTAAATGGTGGAAAAATAAGAAGGATATCAATATGGAAGCTGTACAGGAGGAACTCGTTGACATATTGCATTTTTTTGTCAGCATGTGCATTAAGTCAGGCATGAGCGCCCAGGATCTTTATGAGGGGTACCTGAAAAAGAACAAAGAGAATTTTGACAGGCAGGAAGGACTGTCTCAGAAAGAGGGATACAATTGGAAGGCGAAATAGCCTTCTTTTTTTATGGGATTTTTCAACCAGGAAACTATAGCGGCTCCTTTTCATCATGGTCAGTAATTTTTGGTAAAGCATCAAGTTATTGATCTGTTTTTCTGCACTCAATTGATTGGCCACTCATAAAATGTACGGTAAGGAGGGATGCAGTATGGAAAAGCATAGAACGATTGCTTTTATAGGCGGGGATCGGCGGCAGGTTGAAGCGATAAAATTCTTCCTTAAAGATGACTTTATTGTACACAGTTTCGGCTTGCCGGGGATTCAGCATGAAAATGTTCGTAATTTCACCTCCTTATCGGAGGAACTGTTCAACGTGGATTTTGTAGTGCTGCCTATACCATACAAGAACAAGGCCGGTTTTATCCCTACGCAAGTGGAAGATCTGGCTATCAAACCGGAGGAAATTGTTAGGCACCTAAAAAATGCTACAACCTTATTTTTAGGAAGGGTAGATGAAGAGTTTATCAATTGCATGAAGCATAAAAAAGTCATTTATTTTGATATTTTACAGGAAGAAAGCTTTTCGATACTAAATGCCATACCGACGGCAGAGGGAGCGATTCAAATAGCGATGGAGAGGACAGATATAACCCTCCATGGCTCCAACGCATTGGTGCTGGGATATGGCCGCATTGGCAAGGTCCTTTCCAGGATGCTCAAAGGGGTAGGGGCAAATGTTACTGTGGAGGCAAGGAAAGATCAAGATCTGGCCTGGATTATGGAGAACGGTTACATAGGGGTACATTTAGAAGACCTTGCCTCAGTTCTTCCTAAACAAGATATTATATTTAACACTGTTCCCCATATGATCCTTGACAGAAAAAAGCTTCAGTATGTCAATTCCGAAGCACTGATTATTGACCTGGCCTCATATCCAGGAGGAGTTGATTTTGACGCAGCTGCACAATTAGGCATCAAAGCAAGCCTTGAGCTGGGTTTGCCGGGGATTGTTGCACCGAAAACGGCAGGAAAAATCATTTATCAGGTGATTCATCAGTTAATGAAAGGCAATAGGAAGTAAAAGTAGGAGGGAAAAAGATGAAACTTTGCGGGATCAAAGTAGGTTTTTGTTTTACGGGCTCTTTTTGTACTTTAGCAAAGGTTTTGCCTCAAGTGAAGAAGCTGATCGATGAAGGGGCAGAGGTGATTCCCATTTTTTCCTATAGTGTGGCTACCTTTGACACGCGCTTTACGACTTCCCATAAATTCAGAATGGAAGTGGAACAGTTAACCGGTCATAAAGTGATCGATACAATAGTTGGAGCAGAACCAATTGGCCCTCAAAAGCTTGTGGATGTCATTGTGATCGCTCCATGTACCGGAAACTCTCTTGCAAAGCTTATAAATGGCATTATCGATACTCCGGTTATCATGGCTGCAAAGGCTCAGCTCAGAAATCAAAGACCGGTTGTTTTAGCCATAGCCACCAATGACGGATTGGGAAACAATGCAAAAAACATCGGTATGGCATTGAATACCAAGAACATCTATATGGTTCCCTTCTTTCAGGATGGGCCGACAAGCAAAAGCAATTCTTTAATGGCAGATATGGACAAAATACTGGATTCAGTATATTATGCTCTTAGGGGACAGCAAATACAACCGGTCTTATTGCAAGCATCTGTTGAAAACCGATAAGTCATATTTGATTGGGTATTGAGTATGCCGTGCATTTTTGGTTAAACTCAATATATAGCATCGACTTATTTTTTGGAGGCATGCCTATGAAAATCATTATCCAAAAATTCGGCGGGACTTCTGTAGCAACCCCGGAGGTACGGCAAAAGGCTGCACAGAAAATTATAGCTGCAAAAAAAAGCGGTTATCATCCTGTCGTAGTCGTATCAGCCATTGGGAGAAAAGGGGATCCTTATGCCACTGACACCATCATTGATTTTGTGCAGAAGGTCTATCCTGATACGAATCCAAGGGAACTGGATTTATTGATGTCTTGTGGGGAAATTATTTCCAGCGTCGTTTTGGTCAATACCTTGAAAGGGAAAGGGTATGAAGCCATTGCTCTGACAGGCGGTCAGGCGGGGATTTTTACTGATAACCAGTTTGGTTCTGCGAATATCTTAAGAATCGAAACGGATCGCATTCTAAAGTGCCTGCAATCAGGAAAAATACCGGTTGTGGCCGGATTTCAAGGGATAACCAGTGAAGGAGATATTACCACTCTTGGACGAGGGGGAAGCGATACTACTGCAGCAGCTTTGGGTGAAGCCCTTCAGGCCAAGGCCATAGAAATATTCACCGATGTAGACGGGATCATGACCGCAGATCCTAGAATTGTCCATAACGCAACAGTTTTAAAGCATATTGAATATTCGGAAGTCTTTCAAATAGCCAATGAAGGGGCAAAGGTGATCCATCCCAGAGCCGTAGAGATTGCAATGCGAGCGAACATTCCGATCGTCATCAAAAATACAATGAATGATTCGCCCGGTACCCTTGTTTCCTCCCATTACGGAAAGGAATACAGCGATGTGAAAGTTCATCCAAACCAAATTATAACGGGTATTGCCCATATCCAGGGGAGGACACAGGTACTTATCAACGATATTACGTATGAGCAGGAAGATAAACTTTTACTCCAGTTGGCGGGAAATCGTATTTCCATTGATCTTATCAATATATTCCCCGATAAAATGGTATTTACCATTGAGGGAAGGGATACAGAAAAAGCTAAGGCCATTCTGGATGAAAACGGATATCGCTATAATATGATTTATAACTGTAGCAAGGTATCGGCCGTGGGCAATCGTATGAGAGGCGTTCCCGGTGTCATGTCCAGGATTATCAGGGCCCTTGCAAAGAACGGAATAGAAGTTCTTCAAACCGCCGATTCACACAATACTATTTCCTGCCTTGTAAAAGGTGAAGATACGGTAAAAGCCGTGCTGGCTTTACATGAAGAGTTTCAGCTATACAATCAGTGAGCCTTTTTAGGCTCTTTTTCTTTAGGAGTGTTCCAATCATACTTCATCAAATAAGGGTTATACTATTATAAATAGGAGGCCGAATGAAATAAATTCAAAGCCAAGGAATTTGTCGTGAAAGAATCATTTGGCCCTTTATTTCAAGGGTTTCAAAGGGATTTTGTGGTTTTAAACAAGATATCAGAAAAACGGAGGATGAATATGGTAGGTCCAAACATTCCGCCCAAAGGGTTAAGCAGTGCAGAATCGAATGTAGAAATGAGCGCTATTAAAGAACTGGGTACCACAAATGTCCCAATGGAAAAGAGTAACAACATTCATTGTTTGACCATTGTAGGTCAAATCGAAGGACATATTGTTCTGCCGCCTCAAAACAAGACCACAAAATATGAGCATGTTATTCCACAATTGATAGCCATTGAGGAAAGCAGGGACATTGAAGGCCTTATTTTAATTTTAAATACAGTAGGGGGAGATGTGGAAGCCGGTTTAGCCATTGCCGAGATGATCAGCAGCCTTTCCAAGCCAACCGTTTCACTGGTACTAGGAGGGGGGCATAGTATTGGAGTGCCGTTATCGGTCTGCACCGATTATTCTTTCATAGCCTCTACTGCAACCATGACCATTCATCCCATTCGAATGACCGGACTGGTGATCGGCGTGCCGCAGACATATGATTATTTTAATAAAATGCAGGAGAGGGTTGTAAATTTTGTGACAAAGCATGCGCGTATTTCCAAGGAGAAGTTTAACGAGCTGCTTCTTAGAACCGGCGAATTGGCCAATGATGTAGGTACAGTATTGGTAGGAGAGGAAGCCGTCAAGGTGGGTTTAATTGATGAAGTCGGTGGGCTGAAGGAAGCTTTGAATAAACTCAAATCCATGATCAATGAAAGAAAAGCGGTGATACAGTAATGATCATTCATTCAGTCATTCCGCCCCAAAGCTCCTTTTATGAAGAGAAAGAGGAAACGCCGTGTTTAGAAGTGATAGAATGGAATTATATCAAGCTGGAAGTTCAAAGGATAGACAGCAAGATTTATAAAATCAGCAGGATATTGACGACAAATCCCTTTGACTACTTAAAACCGGAGCTTCAGCCCGGTATGGAAATCGAGTTGAGACTGGGACCCAAGGATGAATAAAACCTTGGGTTTTCTATTAGGCTTGTGTTCACATAATCAATCAAAGCCTTTTTGTTTTTCCATATGGCATGGTATCAATAGAAGTGATATAATGGTAACGGTAATACCTGGATTCCCGCTTTGAGCATAAATGTGTGTATATGGCTCCTTGAAAAGCTTATAGTATGAATGGGCGAGCATTGATGTCCATTATTCTTATTGAGGTGATCGGATGGCTCATCGCAAAAGAAAAAAAGAAAAAAAACAGATCAAAAATAAAAAGACATACGAAATTATCGGTTTGTTGATCGTTGGCATAGGCGTTTTTGCCTTTTTAAGCTTATATACTACGTCTGCAGGGATTATTGGGAACTACTTTAAAGATTTTCTAAAGGGCACCTGGGGAATTGTTTCTTTTGTTCTCCCGTTTCTTATAGTGGTATGCGGGATATTGACGATCATGACCTATTATAAGAAAGTAAATAAAGCAAAACTGCTGCTTTTTACTTTATCGGTATTATTCATTATTATTTTTATACACTTGCTTTACTGTGATGAATTCGATAAATCAAGCATGTGGAAGTTCATCGCATCCTCCTATCATTCCGGAATAGATGCAAAAGGATCTGGTGCTCTGTTTTCCTGGTTTACATACATATTGCTGGCCCTGTTCGGAAGATCGGGTAGTTTTCTGATCCTCATAGTATCCTTCATAACGAATATGCTGCTTCTGACGAATTTATCATTAAAGAGCCTTGGTACAAACTTCATTTCAAAAGTGGATCTAAGTTTAATCAAAAGAAGAGGGGAGAGGCCGGAAGCAAATTCAGAAAATACCTTGCCTAGACCTTTTGTAGGTGAAGTCATTCCTGTCCATGAATTAAAGGAAATGAATGATGAAAAAATAGAAGCTTCCGATTCCTTAATTGATGTTCAAGAACCTGCCGAAGCAAAGGAAGATCCCAGGATTAAGATCCTTGATTTTGAAGCCCATAAACCACAGATCCCGGATTCAAAGGAAGAAAAGGATGGACAGGGAGAGAAGGCAACAGAAAAACCAGAATCCGATCTTGCTTTGGCAAATTCCCCTGTTCAGCAAGAGGCCGTTCCCTACACGATCCCTCCGCTCAATTTGCTCAATGAACCTACTTATAAAAAAAGCAGCCAGAGTTCTGATAAAAAGATATACAATAATGCAAAGCTTTTGGAGGAAACCTTACGTAGTTTTAAAGTAAATGCAAAGGTTGTTCAAGTCAGTCGAGGACCTGTAATAACCAGGTATGAACTACAACCCGCCCCGGGGGTAAAGGTGAGCAGTATCGTAAATCTGGCCGATGACATAGCCCTCAATTTAGCAGCTCCCGGAGTACGCATAGAGGCACCGATTCCCGGAAAGGCTGCTGTCGGTGTTGAAGTTCCCAACAAGGACATAGCCCCTGTTTTGTTAAGGGAAGTTTTGGAGTCAGAGGCTTTTCAAACCCATCCCTCTAAACTAGCCTTTGCCCTGGGAAAAGATATTGCCGGACAAAATATCGTGGCAGATATAGCCAAGATGCCTCATTTGCTCATAGCAGGAGCCACGGGATCCGGAAAGAGCGTATGTATTAATACAATGGTCGTGAGCATTTTATATAAAGCTGCACCTGATGAAGTGAAGCTCATCATGATTGATCCCAAAGTGGTGGAATTGAGCACCTACAATGGCATTCCCCATCTGATGATTCCGGTTGTAACAGACCCCAAAAAAGCTGCCGGCGCACTAAACTGGGCTGTTCAGGAGATGGTATCCCGTTATAAAGCATTTGCTGACAAAGGGGTCAGGGATTTGGAACGGTATAATGAAATGCTCAGTAGTTCAGGGGAAAAGACGTTGCCTCAGATCGTTGTGATTATAGACGAGCTTTCGGATTTGATGATGGTGGCTCCAAGTGAAGTGGAGGATGCTATTTGCCGGTTGGCACAAATGGCCCGGGCGGCCGGTATTCATTTGGTCATTGCGACCCAAAGGCCTTCAGTGGATGTTATAACAGGCGTGATCAAGGCCAATATTCCTTCACGTATTGCATTTGCCGTTTCGTCCCAGACCGATTCCAGAACAATACTGGATATGGCCGGAGCGGAAAAATTGCTGGGCCGAGGAGATATGTTATTCTATCCCTCCGGCGCCAATAAGCCCGTGAGAGTTCAAGGTGCTTTTGTATCAGAAAAGGAAGTGGAGTCCATCGTTGAATTTATTAAAAACCAGAATCAAAGTCCGAATTACAATATGGATGTATTGGAAGAGATAGCAGTTGAACAGGAAAGTGACTCTTTAGACAATTATGACGAACTGCTGCCTGAAGCGATAGAAATCGTCATTGATGCCGGCCAGGCTTCGATTTCCATGCTGCAAAGGAGATTGAGAGTAGGCTATGCAAGGGCTGCGAGATTAATAGACGAAATGGAAGCGCGGGGAATCGTCAGTGGTTTTGATGGCAGTAAACCGAGAAATGTGTTGATAACCAGAGAAGAGTTTGAACAACAATACAAAGAGAATGCATGAAGAAACGCTGTATATATCGTTAATCGAAAGGAGCATTGAATTGACCAGTAGAATTGGAATGATTTCCCTTGGTTGTTCGAAGAATCAAGTAGATGCTGAAATAATGCTGGGAATTCTCTCGAAGGCAGGATTCGAAATAGTCAGTGATTCAAAGGAAGCTGATATCATCATCGTAAACACCTGTGGTTTCATTGGTCCTGCGAAGGAGGAGTCCATCGAAGCCGTTTTGGAGCAGGCCCAATATAAGAAGGCGGGTAAATGTAAATTGCTCATCATGACCGGGTGCCTGGCTGAGCGATATCAAAAAGAATTAATGGACGAGCTCCCGGAAGTAGATGCCATCATAGGCACCGGGAACTATACTAGGATACTGGAAGTGATTAACCAATTTAAAGCCGGAAACCGAATTGTAATGGGAGGAAATATCGATTGTTCCATCGAAGAAGGCCTGCCCAGAATTCTTTCCACGCCCGGCACCACAGCCTATCTTAAAATAGCTGAAGGTTGCGATAATCATTGTACCTATTGCGTTATTCCCCAAATACGGGGAAAATATCGAAGCAGATCCTTCGAAGGAGTCATTCAAGAAGCAAAGGAATTGGTGGACAAAGGGGTCAGGGAACTGATCCTGATTGCTCAAGATATTACTCGATACGGCCAGGAATTTGACGATGTCAATTTAGCAAAGCTGCTGAGGAAATTATGCGAAATCAATGATCTAAAGTGGATCCGTTTGCTTTACTGTTATCCTGAGAGAATCTCAGAAGAACTGATTGAGGTGATTGCCGAGGAAGATAAAATATGCAAATATCTCGATATCCCGATTCAACATATCAATGATACAATTTTGAAAAGAATGAATCGCCTTTCAACTTCAGCGTCCATTAAGGAGCTGTTGCGTAGAGTGAAAGATGCGATTCCGAATATCGTTTTGAGAACCTCTTTGATCGTAGGCTTTCCGGGGGAAAAGGATGAACATTTTCATGAACTGGCTGATTTTATTCAGGAGTTTCCTTTTCATCACCTTGGCGTTTCAAATATTCACCGGAAGAGGGTACTCCGGCTTATTATTACGAGAATCAAGTTGATGAAGGCATAAAAGAACAGAGACTTGCAACTCTAATGAGCATACAAAAGAAAATATCAAAGAAGTTAAATCGCAGCAGAATCGGGGAAGTCTGCGATGTATTGATTGAAGGAAAAGAAAGAGATGATTTATATTTCGGAAGATCCTATGCAGAAGCTCCGGAAATAGACGGACAAGTTTATATCATAAGCAAATCCGAAATGAAAATAGGAGACTTTGTAAAAACAAGAATTACAAATGCCTTTGACTATGACTTGGCAGGTGAGCCCAGTGAATTTAGCGAATAGGATTACATTGGTCAGAATTTTGCTGGTTCCTCTTTTTGTAGTACTGCTTACGACGAATATCCCATATGGTGAATATTTGGCTACCTTTGTTTTTATTATTGCAGCCAGCACGGATAGATTGGACGGCTACTTTGCCAGAAAAAGAAACGAAATTACCGAATTCGGGAAATTTATGGATCCTTTGGCTGACAAGTTGCTGATTACTGCTGCCTTAATTTGTTTAGTGGAAAAGGGTAAGATTTCTTCCATTATTTCTATTATTATCATCAGCCGAGAGTTTATCATTACCGGCTTTCGTACAATAGCGGTGTCAAAAGGCGTCGTTCTGGCAGCCAGCTGGTGGGGCAAGCTAAAAACGGTTACGCAAATTGTTGCAGTTGTCTCTGTGCTTATAAACAATTTTCCTTTCTCCCTGGTTGCTTTTCCTTTTGATCAACTTGCCGTATACTTGGCTACTGTAACGACAATCATATCGGGCTTCGATTACATTTACAAAAATCGCAAGCTGTTCAATACGATTCAATAGTGAAAAGGATGGGCTGATTCCCGTAGCATTGTCAGGAGCAAGGCTACCGGCATCAGCGCATTTACTTATTAAAGGAGGCTTTTTTATGAACGTTGAAATCCTGGGCGTTGGAAGTGAATTGCTTTTAGGTCAAATTGCAAATACAAATGCTCAGTATATTTCCCAAAAGCTATCAGAATTGGGGCTCAACGTTTATTATCACTCTGTTGTAGGAGATAATCACGAGCGCCTTCTAAAAGCTTTGGAAATTGCAGTATCGCGATCGGATATCATTATAACAACAGGCGGACTTGGGCCTACTATGGATGATATCACAAAGGAAACGGTATGTGATTTTCTTGGCCTGGAGATTTCCGTTCATGGGCCCAGTTTGGAACGAATCGAAGCCTACTTTAGGCAGAGAAACAGGCCAATGACACAAAATAACGTGAAGCAAGCAATGTTTCCTGAAAAAGCCAAGATTCTTCCCAATGATGTGGGCACCGCTCCGGGAGCAATTGTAGAAGAAAAAGGGAAAATATTCATTATTTTACCCGGACCTCCTGTTGAGCTAAAGCCTATGTTTGAAAATTATGTAATTCCTTATCTTGAATCAAAAAGCGATGTGCGGATCTGTTCCAAGGTTCTTAAGATATATGGAATGGGTGAATCCGTAGTAGAGGAAAAAATTAAAGATATTCTGCTTCATCAATCCAACCCTACGATCGCGCCTTTGGCAGGCAATTTAGAAGTAACCCTCAGAATAACAGCCAGATGTCCCAAAAATCAAGATCCCTATGACTTGATAGGTCCGGTTGAAAATCAAATACGAGAACGCCTGGGGGATGTGGTCTATGGCGTCGATGATGATCAATTGGAGTCGGTAGTGGCTGCATTGCTGAAAGAGAAGAAAAAAAACATTTCCACTGCTGAATCCTGCACAGGGGGCCTCATTGCCAACCTACTGACCAATGTTCCAGGAATATCTGAGAATTTTATAGAAGGATTTGTTACTTACAGCAACGAATCCAAAATGAGCCGACTGGGTGTAGACAAAGGCACTCTTGAGAAGTATGGTGCCGTCAGCGCTGAAACAGCATTGGAAATGGCCAGGGGACTCATTCAAGTGACTGGATCGGATATTGGGTTGGCCGTAACCGGTATTGCCGGTCCAGGCGGAGGGTCGGAGCGAAAGCCTGTTGGCCTGGTATACATCGCAGTTGCAACAGCGGATAAAATTCAAGTTCAGAAGTATGTTTTTCAAGGGGATCGTATCCGGATTAAGAATGCAAGCGCGAAAGCCGCTTTAGATTGGCTCCGTCGAATACTCTTGGAAATTCATTAGGACATTTTGCCGGTTTCTTTAAAAATGCAGCGAGACAGAAATGTAAATGAAAAAGAACTTAAGCAGAGCCAATGGTTGACTGTAAATATTTGTTGTTGTATAATATATTTAGAACATGTGTTCGGAAGCGTGCTTAATGTTCGATCATTTAGTGAAAAGGTGGGTGAATTCCTGATTTGTTTCAGGGAGGAAAGATGGAAAAGAGAAAAGCGCTTGAAATGGCATTAAATCAAATTGAGAAACAGTTTGGTAAAGGTTCTATTATGATGTTGGGAGAGTCTTCTCATATGAATGTAGAAGTGATTCCCACAGGTGCTTTGGATTTGGACATCGCTTTAGGGGTAGGGGGTATACCAAGGGGGAGAGTTATTGAGATATTCGGTCCCGAATCCTCCGGTAAAACAACTGTAGCCCTGCATATTATTGCAGAAGCACAAAAAATGGGTGGCATCGCTGCATTTGTAGATGCTGAACATGCTTTGGATCCCTTATATGCGAAAAAAGTAGGAGTGGATGTGGACAATTTACTGGTTTCACAGCCCGACACCGGAGAGCAGGCCCTTGAAATTACAGAAGCCCTGGTTCGAAGCGGAGCAATTGATGTGATTGTTATTGATTCAGTTGCCGCACTTGTTCCAAGGGCAGAAATTGAAGGTGAGATGGGTGATGCCCACGTAGGCTTGCAAGCCCGTTTGATGTCTCAAGCTCTCAGAAAATTATCCGGAGCTATTAATAAGTCCAAGACTGCAGCGATTTTTATCAATCAATTAAGAGAAAAAGTAGGGGTTATGTTTGGTAATCCTGAAACAACACCGGGCGGACGAGCCTTGAAATTTTACGCTTCGGTGAGATTAGACGTACGCCGTGTTGAAACATTAAAACAGGGTTCTGAAACGGTTGGCAGCAGAACAAGGGTGAAGGTCGTTAAAAACAAAGTAGCTCCGCCTTTCAAACAAGCAGAATTCGATATCCTTTATGGTGAAGGGATTTCTAAAGAAGGTAGCATTCTGGATTTAGCTACTTCCCGTGATATCATAACCAAGAGCGGTTCCTGGTATTCCTACGGAGATATTCGCATAGGACAAGGTAGGGAGAATGCTCGACAATTCTTAAAAGACCATCCTGAGATAGCTCAGGAAATTGAAGCAAAAGTACGAGAAGAATTTAAACTGGGAAAAATTAAGAGCAGTCCGTCAAGTGACGATAATGATAATTATAATTTTGATATTGAATAAATCCCTTTGGGGATTTTTTTCTTGTAAATATTTCATAAAATGGTATCCCTAGGGTTTTATTTCAACTTGACATACAATATGAAACGCGATACAATAATTATGCATGCTGACGAATAAACAGTATGTTTTCTGTTATAGTTTGATAAAATGGTGGTTGTAAGTCTTTGGTAAATACAGAATAGGCCGATTTTTTTTCGGCCGGTATTTTGTTATTAAACAGAAATGATGAGGAGGTGTCCCTAGTTACGTGAATAATCCAATACTACTATCTTTCATTGTCCTGATAGTAGCCATTGGAGGGGTAGCTCTTGGATATTATTATCGGAAGCGGATTGCCGAAGGAAAGATATGCAGTGCAGAAGAAGCCGCGAGAAGAATAGTAGAAGAAGCCGAAAAACAAGCCGAGGCAATAAAAAGAGAAACCCTGTTGGAAGCGAAAGAAGAAGTTCATAAACTGCGAAGCGATTTGGAAAGAGAGATTCGAGAAAGGAGAAATGAGGCACAGAGAGTAGAACGTAGGCTTATACAAAAGGAAGAAAATCTGGATCGAAAACTTGATTCTTTGGAGGCCAGAGAAGAAGCATTAAACAAGAAGCAAAAAGAAATCGAGAAGATGCAAGAGCAAGTTGAGGATCTTTACAGGCAACAGCTAAGTGAATTGGAGCGAATCTCGGGATTGACGCAGGAACAAGCTCGAGAATTGCTGCTGAGTAATATTGAAAAGGAAGTTACCCACGAAGCAGCAATGAAAATCCGCGAGATTGAAAATCGGGCAAAAGAAGAAGCAGAAAAAAGGGCAAGGAATATTATATCCCTTGCTATTCAAAAATCAGCGGCAGACCATGTTACCGAATCTACTGTGTCGGTAGTTGAGCTGCCCAATGATGAAATGAAGGGTAGAATCATCGGTCGAGAAGGCCGAAATATCCGTACATTAGAGACAGCGACCGGAATTGATTTGATTATTGATGATACACCCGAAGCTGTCATCTTGTCAGGATTTGATCCAATTCGCAGGGAAGTTGCTAGAATTGCGCTGGAGAAGCTTATTTTAGACGGCCGAATTCATCCTGCGCGAATCGAAGAAATGGTGGAAAAAGCCAGAAAGGAAGTTGAAACGAAGATTCGTGAAGAAGGGGAGCAGGCAGTCTTTGAAGTAGGAGTACATGGCATTCATCCTGAACTTGTGAAGCTTCTGGGCAGGTTGAAATATAGAACCAGTTACGGCCAAAATGTCTTAAAACATTCAATAGAAGTTGCACATCTTGCCGGGATTATGGCAGCTGAATTGGGTGCTGATATAAAGCTGGCGAAACGAGCAGGCTTGCTTCATGATATCGGGAAAGCAATAGATCATGAAGTAGAAGGACCCCATATTCAAATCGGGGCTGATTTGGCGAAGAAGTATCGAGAAAGCCCTGAAGTGGTTCATGCCATCTTGGCTCACCATGGAGATATTGAAGCCAATACTGTAGAGGCCGTACTGGTTCAAGCAGCAGATGCTATTTCAGCTGCTAGACCTGGAGCCAGACGAGAAACTCTGGAAGCCTATATCAAGAGACTTCAGAAACTCGAAGAAATCGCAAATTCCTTCGCAGGTGTGGAGAAATCTTTTGCTATTCAAGCTGGACGTGAAATCAGAATTATTGTCAAACCTGAAAAGGTAAGTGATGATGAGTCTGTCCTAATGGCTAGAGAGATTGTAAAGCGTGTTGAGAAAGAACTTGAATATCCAGGACAAATTAAAATTAATGTTATAAGGGAATTAAGAGCTGTTGAATATGCGAAGTGAAAAGGTGCGGCAATGTCGCACCTTTTCGTATATCAAATTTGAATTTTCATAGGAAGGTTTTGCCGGCAGAAAGCCTTTGGTACATCAATAGGCTGTGAACATCATTTTTTCTTTTTATTCGCCTTTGAAGCGTTGGAGTAGGCTTCGCTATCGAATTCTTCTGAAGCATTTTCACCCAGTTGATCGTTGTAAATCTCCGGTTTTGTATAATATTTTTTCTTTTTGTTCTTTTTGTCATTCCAGGAACTCATTCATCATCCCTCCTTGTTGTTATAACAATATACTTACCGATTTCCATTGTATTATGCAAGGGAGCGTGGATTTGCAATAAACCAATGGAATTGGTGTTGAGGGAATATATTCCGTATTTTCTATTTGCTTTGCTACTTAACGGGCTTCAAGATTTTCAATATAATGAATTGTATCCATTTGCCTAAGACCGCTCAGCATTCCATTGATGAAGGCTCCCCTCTTTTCAGGAATAGGACTTTTGGAATATCCCGTTTTTTTCTTTACTGCGCAGGGAATAACGATCAGATTTTTATCTGTTAAATCAATAAAACATCTTTTTTCATACAAAAAATATGTTATAATGACTAAGGAAAAAAAGAAAAAAGGAGAATCATAGCGATGAGTCTTTACAATCAATGGCTGGAAAAGCTGCAGAATTTCAAATCGAAAGCAAGCTACAATAAATTTTGGAAGGAATACCTTGAAAAAGAGAAAAAAGTCTATGAATATATCCTTGAAAACAAAGAAAATGTATTATCAGGAAAGCTGGCTGAATTGGCGACAAAATTGAATATGGATCCTGTTACTTTTGTGGCCTTTATCGACGGAATTAATACAAGCCTTAAAACTTCCCTGGATGTAGAAGCACTGACGGAGGACAGCGATATATCGCTGGATGTGGATTTTGAGAAACTGTATTATAACATGCTGGATGCCAAAGCGGATTGGCTTTATCATTTACCTCAGTGGGATAGGATTTTAACGGAAGAGGACAGAAAACGAATAACGAAAGAATTTCGAACCTCGAAGACTGTCGTCAGCAATAAAGTTGGAAGAAATGATCCATGTCCTTGTGGTAGTGGGCTGAAGTACAAGAAATGCTGTGGTAAGTAAAAGGAAGTCTGATGACTTCCTTTTTTGGCAAATACGATACCGGCTTGTTTGCATAAAAAAGATATTACATAAAAAGGCTTCCAATGAAAAAAAATTTTAATATTATTCATTATAATGGAAGGTTTTTTCAAAGGCTTGTAGAATAACTACAAAGGGTGGAATTTTTGAGGAGAAATAGAATAAAAATAAAAGAAGCGATTGTCGTAGAGGGATTATATGATAAACTGAGACTCAAAGAGTTCGTTGACACAATCATCATTACCACCGATGGTTTTGGTATTTTTAAGAATAAAGAAAAAATTCATTTGTTGAAAGAACTGGCGGAGCAAAGGGGCCTTATTATCCTTACAGATTCTGATCGGGCCGGCTTTTTGATCCGAAGATATATCCAAGAATGGATCTCTCCTAAGCATATAAAACATGCTTATATTCCTGATATTAAAGGGAAGGAAAAGAGGAAGGCAACACCGGGCAAGGAAGGATTAATCGGTGTTGAAGGAATCGATCAAGCATTAATTGAAAAAGCCCTTCTCAATGCCGGCTGCAGCATGGCAAATGAAGAAAATAAGCCCATAACAAACAAAATAACAAAGGCGGATCTTTTTCATGATGGGTTATCCGGGAGGGCAAACAGCCGATTCATGCGAATGAAGCTTGCCAGAAAAATGAATTTACCTTCTCGTATATCTACCAATGCCTTACTGGATGTTTTGAACAATTTATATTCTTATGATGAATATAAAAAAATGATCGAGGAGCTTAAATATGATTTGTATTCATAGTCTGATGACTATGTAAGATATTATGAATAAATTTCATTTCAAGTGAAGGAGGAATAAAAATGAAAAAGGGCGTTAATGCATGGTGCTTTCCAGGTAACGTAACCATAAGGCAATGTATGGAAGTGGCTTCAAAGGCGGGCTTCGATGGCCTGGAGCTTAACTTGAATGAGAGCAAATCCGAATTCGCATCCAAAGAAGCAACGGTAAGTAAAACGGATCTTTATGATGTCCTTGTCTTGAGCATGGAGTCGCCAACAGAAGAGATTCAGTTGATCAAAGAAATGGCAGAGCAGTACAAAATAGACATTCCAAGCGTCTCTACAGATCTTTTCTGGAAATACCCGTTAACCAGCAATGATACCAATGTGCGTACGAAAGCCATGGAGATTGTCAAAAAAATGATCGATTCAGCCAAAATTTTAGGTGCTGATACTGTCCTGGTTGTGCCCGGGCTTGTAGATGAAGAAGTATCCTACAAAACCGCATATGATCGGTCCTTGGAATGCTTCCTGGAGCTCAGGAAATATGCTGAAGAGAAAGAGATTCATATTGGAGTGGAGAATGTTTGGAATAAATTCTTAATGAGCCCTCTTGAAATGAGATCCTTTATAGACAAAATTAACTCTCCTTTTGTAGGAACTTATTTTGATGTAGGTAATGTTTTGAATTTTTCCTATCCGGAATACTGGATTGAAATCCTTTCCGATACCATAAGGAAGGTACATGTGAAAGATTTCAAAACATCGATTGGGAACATTACCGGTTTTACTTCATTGCTTGAGGGAGATGTAAATTGGATCAAGGTTATAGAAGCTTTTCGAAAAGTTGGTTATGACGGTTATCTGACGGCAGAATTAACACCTTATCGTTTATTCCCGGAGGAATTGATCATCAGTACATCTAAAGCTTTGGACAAAATCATTCATTCTTAAAGGAGGAAATCGCTATGCTGAAAGTTGGCTTGGTAGGAATTGGATTCATGGGAAGAGGACATTTGGACAATTATATACGGCTGGAGTCGGAGGGCTTTCCCGTAAAATTAACTGCCATTTGTGATATCGACTCCGAAAAATTCCAAGGAAAAACCGTTAAAGGGAACATCGATGTAGGAACCGGGAAATATGACTTCAGTAAATACAATCTTTATACCGATTTAGATGAGATGCTGGAAAAAGAGGAACTGGATTATCTGGATATCGCTCTGCCTACATATTTGCATGCCGAGGCAACGATAAAAGCCTTAAATAAAGGAATTCACGTTTTATGCGAAAAGCCGATGGCTTTAACTTCTGAAGAATGTAAGAAAATGATTGAAGCGGCTGAGAAAAACAATAAGAAATTAATGATTGCTCAATGTCTCCGTTTTTGGCCGGCCTATGAAACTTTGAAAGAGTATGTTGAGAGCGGGAAATTTGGAAAAGCACTGGGCGGTTATTTCTTTAGAGGCGGTGGCACCCCCAGGTGGTCCTATGACAATTGGCTCCTGGATAAAAACCGCAGCGGTGGATGTCTTTTGGACCAGCATATTCACGATGTAGATATGATCAATTGGCTTTTCGGTGTTCCTCAGAGCGTTTCCACTCTTGCTCGAAATGTGATTCCTGGCAGTGGATATGATATCGTTTCAACAAATTATATTTATGAAGATGGTTTGGTCATCAATGCTCAGGACGATTGGACCTTAGAGGGTGATTATGGATTTGAAATGCTCTTTAGGGTAAATTTTGAAAAGGGAAATCTGATATTTGAAAAGGGTGTTTTGAAGATCAACCCAAATGACGGAAAAGGATTTATTCCGGAACTTCCCAAGGAGGATGGCTATTATAGGGAGATTAAGTACTTTGTAAATGCGATTATCAACGATACTCCAATCATCACAGCTGCTCCGGAAAGTACAATGAATACCATAAAAATTGCAGAAGCTGAAAAACGATCCGCCGATCATCACGGGGAAATCACCCCTGTTGAAAAATAAAAAGAGAAGCTATTGAAAGGAAGCGCATTTGCGCTTCCTTTTTCGTGGAGTCATTGCATATATCAAAATGCAATCAAATGGGTCGATAAAAAGATGTTTCATAGTATATGGAATATGTTATATATTATATAGCGTTTTAGACTTATTAGAGTGTTTGTGATTCTTATGTAATGGAAGGGTTCCTTAGTCAAGTCCAAATTTGTGTGTAAATTACCTCGGTCATCAATCAGTAGCTTATCAAACAATAGCCTAAGCGTTTATGCCGCGAAAGCTGTTGACAATGAGTACATGGCATGTTAGGCTGTTA
>Ga0134092_1000448_pt1 | contig 41366 bp, 35 predicted proteins | sample 3_6taG_FD_94454 | JGI IMG/M metagenome (GOLD analysis project Ga0134092, IMG submission 94454) | Switchgrass degrading microbial communities from high solid loading bioreactors in New Hampshire, USA - 3_6_20_6_A3 metaG | ecosystem: Engineered > Bioreactor > Semi-continuous > Anaerobic >... | reverse complement strand
TGAATCTCCTTTCGAATGTTTTGTCGCGATTTCATTCTACAAGAGATTTCAATTATATGCTCTATTTTTATTAAAAAAAGTTGGAGCAGTTTTTAACCACCCCAACATTTATTATAGAACCTTATAAAGAAGCCCGCCTCTAGCGGGCTTCTTTTTTGATATTTTCTGTCTATTATTTGTTGACATCCTGCTAGTCATCATATAAAATAACCATGTCACGTTCACAGATTGAACAAAAGTGGGGTCAGACGCAATGAAACAATTCAATAGTAAGTGGTATGCACTGTTTGTCATGACAGGCCAGGAAGAAAAAGTAAAGCAACGCCTGGAATACCGCTTTCAGGATACCTTACGAATAGTAGTTCCCAAGAGAAAACTGAGAGAGAGAAAAAACGGAGAATGGCATACGGTTATTCGTTCCCTGTTTCCCGGATATGTGCTTGTAAACGGTGATATAAATACGGATGTGTATTACAGGCTTAAAGGTGTCCCTGATCTTTATAAGCTGCTCATGTATGGAAATGAACCTGCAGCAATAGACTTATATGAAATGGAAGTAATTAACCGTTTAATATGCAACAATGAGACAATCGGGTTTTCAAGCCTGCTTGTTGAAAACGGAAGAGTTATTGTTGTAGATGGTCCCCTGGTATCAATGGAAGGAAGGATAGTCAGTATTAATCATAGAAAAGGCAGGGCTAAGGTTAACTTATCCTTTATGGGAGAGCAAAGAATAGTGGAATTAGGCATCAACATGCTGCAGCCGGCTTAATAATTAGAACGCTTTACTGAATTTTAAGTTTAAATAATGTCTATGAAGTAAAAGAAAGTACCGAAAATTTAAGAAAAATGTACTATTGAGAAACGTGGATATAATGGCATATAATAGACAAGGCACTTATATATATTATATAAACCGTAATAATCAGGAGGACAGCAAAGTGGAGGAGATATCTTTAAGGGAATTAATTGAAAATATACTACGTGGCAAATGGATTATCGCTGTTATTACATCACTGTCTGTTTTGGCGGCAGGGATATGGAGTTATTTTATTCTTGAACCTACATATGAAGCAGAAACAATGCTTATGGTAACACCATTGACATTAAAAAATCAGACACAGGAATCTGGAAGTATAGAAGGGATAGTTTCAACTCTTACCAATTACCCTGTTATGACACTGGATACGTATAAGGAACAGGTTATGGCCCCTGAAGTTCTTCAATATGTCAGATCTGAGGCAGGTCTTAATGACTTTTCGTTAACTCATATAAAGGAACTTTTAACAGTGGAATTGATTAATAATACAAACATACTAAAAATAAAAGCAAAGTTTACTGATCCGAATACTGCAGCAAATCTTGCTAATTTAACCAGTGAACGTTTTTCAGATTTTGTTACTGAAACAGGCAAAAAGCAGGCGGAAGCTGCCGCCGAATTTATAAAACTGGAGATGGAGAAGGAAAAGGAGGCGCTTGACAAGGCCTCAGAGGAATTAAAAAGGTTCCTGTCACAGCCGCGAGGGCCGGAAGAACTACATCAGGAACTGAACTCAAAGTTGCAGCAGCTTACTTTGTTTAAAACTGAACTTGCACAAATATTAATTAATAAAAGAGTAGCGGAAGGGAAACTTGTCAAAGCCCAGGAACTGCTGGAGAACACTCCTAAATATATAGAAATAGAAAAATCTGTAATAGAAGATGATGTACTGGCCGGCATTATTCAGGAAGAAACCAACCAAACTACCATAGAAACAGCTTCACTCAAAATGACTGAACAAAGCATAAATCCGGCGTATACGGAACTTATGAATCATGTTAATATTCTCAACATTGAGGTTGCAGAGTATGATGCCCAGTCAAAAAACTTGCAGACAATGATTGACGTAAGGCAAAAGGAAATTGAAATATTACAGTCAGAATATGCCGAAAAGCAAAAAATTTATGAAGAGCTTGTACTGCAGCAAAACTTGATAAAACAAACTTACGAGGCATACCAGACAAAGTATAAAGAAGCGACTATAAAACAAACAGCGGACCTTGGCAGATCAAGCATAATTGTTGTGTCGCAGGCCATACCTCCAAGAAATCCAATCGCCCCGAGGAAAATACTTAACATGGGAATTGCTTTTGTACTAGGAATTATGATCAGTGTATTTATAGTACTTTTCAAGGCATATTGGGAAGACACCGGCACTCAAATGAGGTATAATAATAAAGAAAAGGAAAATGCAAATGAAGGTGCAGTTGTAAGTATAGCACAGGAGATGTAATAAAATAGTATAACATAATACCAAAGTAAAAGCGCGGCAACGGATAATGTACCAGGGAGGATATAATGGCAGGAAAAAAAGCTACTGGCAGAAAAGTTGTGCAAAAAAAGGAAGACATAAAAAAGCAAGTACCGGGAAAAGAAAATACGAAATTGTTGGAAATACTGCAAACAGTTTTATTTATTGGTGTACTTATAGCCATCTTTTATCCCCCATACCTGAGGGGTTTGTTTTTTGAAAGGGAGCTCCTTTGGGCTGAAATTATAGTCTTTGTATTGTTCACTTTATACTGGATTTTAAAGAGCATGAAAAAAGACGGCGTATTCTTAAAAACCCCGCTGGACTATGCCGTACTGGCATTTTGTGCCGTTTATTTCATTGCCATGATTGGAGCGGCTTCATTCAGGCTGGCCTTTATAGAATGGCTCAAGTACTGCATGTTTTTTGCCGTATTCCTCATGGTTTCGGATTTTGCAAACACCCACAGAAAGAGAATGACATTTTTATGGATATTGGCCGTATCAGGGACAGGGGTTGCTTTGCTTGGTATAGACGGGGCAGCCGGTGAAATTATTGCAGGAAAATTTAATAACTTTTTTAAAGTAATACTAGGTATTGATTATGATGTCTTTTTTGGGCTTTTTGTGAGCAACCGTGTTTTTTCCACCATGCAGTATCCCAATGCTCTTGCGGGTTTCCTGATGGCTATTTTCTTTGTAATATTGGCTATAATTGCAGGCTCCGAAAAACCATGGCAAAAAACTATCGCAGGATGCCTTGGATTTATTCTGATGGAAACTTTTATTCTCACCTTAAGCCGTGGCGCTTACCTGGTATTTGGCATTGCTGTCATACTGTATTTTATAGTGCTTCCCAAAGGAACCAGGATAAGGAATATGGCACTTATGGTTCCACCAGTGGCAGTATCAGCCCTTGTATATTTAAAATTCCAGGATTATATCGCCCGGGAAATGATATCCCATATATGGCTTGCCGTTGCAGCGGGAATCATTGCTACCGGTATTTTAATGCTTGTGGTACACTTAGTGGCATCCTTCCTGGAGAGGCTCAGCTGGAAAGCTTATGCTGTTGCGTTTTCAATAATCCTGTTTGTGGGGATTGCAGGCGCCATATATGTTTTAACGGCATATGAACCGTTAACTTTGATGGAACCGGAAAGTGTAACCCGCTCGGTTTCGCTGAAACCGGGTGAATATACGCTCGCACTTGAAATGGATGCAGAAAACAAAGGGGACAGGCCTTATGCTGCAAATATAAGAGTAGCAAGCCTTACTGAAGAAAATATACTTTTTGGCGGAAGCACGGTTTTGATAAATGAAAATATCGTGTCTACTAACGGGATAACTAAAGAACAATATACATTTACTGTGCCGGAGGAAAGCAGGATTGTTAATTTAGTTATACGAAACGGTTATGAAGACACTTCTGTTACAGTAAACAGTGCAAGAATTATATATAATGAAAATAGCAAAATTGTTAAGGATATAAAACTTGATTATAAATATTTGCCTGAGAATATAAAAAGAAGGTTCCAGGGCTTTTTCAGTAGCAAAAGTTTCCTGCAAAGAATTGTATATTATAAAGACGGCCTCTCGTTATTTGCTTCCCACTGGTTTAAAGGGGCAGGAGGAGGGGCGTGGTCCCTTCTATACTTCCAGCACCAGTCATACCTTTACTGGTCTACTCTTGCCCACAATTTCTGGCTTCAGCTTGCCATAGAAACAGGCATACTGGGTATTGGCGCTTTGGTGTATTTCTTACTGGTCTTCTTTGGCCTATATATTATAAAGAGAAATGTCCAGGATGATGAGAACAGCAACGGCCATGTTATCAGGGCTGCCCTCTTTACATCCGCACTGGCCCTTTTAGGCCATTCTGCTATAGACTTTGACTTGTCCCTTACCTCTATTTTCCTAGTCCTGTGGGTGGTTATCGCTGTATTCAACTCATATTACAGGCATGACGGCTCATGGAAAGTTAAATTGAGTAAGAAATCAAATATTGGCGGCAATGCCCCAGATGGAAAATCCTTAAAGATCTTGAAAAAGCTTAATATAAGGTCGTTCAATACATCACCGGCTGTCATGGTGGTTATCTCAATCGCAATCCTGGTAGTACCGGTTTTAATGAAAGCTGCATCCATATGTGCTGAAGAAGCGATATATTTATATAACATCGGGTTCCAGGACGAAGGGGCAAAGCTGATGAAAGAGGCAGTTGGGCTTGAACCGTTCTCGCCCATGCATAAAATTGATTATGCAAACATGGTGCTGAATAAAGAACATGACAACAAGGAGTTAGTAGAAGCTATAAAACAGATAGACAAGGCAGAAAGACAGAGCCGTAATGACGCCGAACTGCTTACGGATGTAGCCGTACTTTACTCCAATATAGGATGGTATGACAGGGCCATGGATGCCATCAACCGTACCACTGTGTTAAGACCATTATGGGAAGGGACATGGCAGCAGAAAGCAGCAATTAACTATAACATTGCCATGTATCTTTTTGGTAAAGGTGAAACGGGAAAAGCCATGCCATACGTGAATAATACTGTCAATATAATCAATGAAGCAAAGGCTGCCAATGAATCAAACATGGACCCATTCATATTTGAAGTAAACACCATGTCCATGATAGAAAAGATGCAGTATATAATAAAAGAAAGAAATGTAAATCCTGAATTCGTTGTGTTTTATAATATTCCCTCCATGGACGTAAATGCGGATGGAATACCTGACCAGTGGACCATAGTAAATGCGGGAGACTTGTCAGTTACGGCAGAAGGAGACGCCATGACAGTGAGCAATGCCTCGAAGGGCCAGTATTTAAGAAGCAGGAAGCTTATACTCGAGCCTGGAAAACCATACAGTGTATATATAGAAGCTGAAGGATCTCCTGTTTCAGTTGCAGTAGCTGTAAACGGAATTACGGATAAAATGTCCCTGGAAGCTGATAACGGGGTATACAGCCTTGAGTTTACAGCGCCCGATGAACCAGGCGACAATGTTTACATGAAATTGTTTATTGAAGGAGAATTACGGATAGACAAGCTCATGGTCAGGGAAATCAGAAGGAAAAAATAAGTAAAGCCGGTATAAAAAAATATATATACCAATTGTAATTTATTGCCAATGCTAGTATAATTAAAATTAGCTTGACATTTAATATTACATGTAAAAGGGGGCGATTTTAGTGAAAAAACTGTTTTGCCTGATTCTTGCTGTATGCTTCTTTATTGTACAAGCCTTCTCGGGAATAGTCTTTGCAGACAGCAGGGACCTGAAGACAGTGGCAGCGGAACTTAACAGTCTTTCCGATGCGGACAAGGGTATTATCTTAAAGAACCTGTGGGATTTTGCCGTGGCAGAAGCCAGCGATGGCAGCCCTGTTGGTGTGGATACTATTTATAACAAGATCATGGATGAGCTTACTCTTATAGGAAAAGCAGATCTTGTTGCAGACAGCTCCACTCCAGGTGATGGAAAGCTTGCAAGCCATTCTCTCAGGACAATCATTCAAAAGCTTGTTAATAATAAAGCAGTAGTTACCAGTTACTATAACATATACAGGGATATAATAACGAGGGATTGGATAAGGCCAATTCTTGGCCTGGATGACGGTGCCACTGAAGGAGAAGTATTGGTAGCTTTTCTTAACCAGTCCGTAGAAGTATTTACCTTAAATTCAAGAAATGAATTTGTGCGTTATGGTGATGTGGCTGCACGCCTGGGCAACAAGTTTGGTGTGGACAGCAGGTTACTGGAGCTTATTCTGGAAATAAACCTTAACCAGAAAGTGGATGAAGTTGCAGAAAAATTAAACCGGAATATGGACCAGTATAACATCAGCCTGGAAGATGCCATATTTATCCTGGAACTCTATAACCTCTATAAGGAGCCGACAATTGATACTGGAGGACCCAGCGGACCCAGTGGCCCCGGCGGTACTGGCGGAGGTGCGCCGGTAGATATCATAATTGATGGCGCCAATGAAATCGGGGTTATTATCGCCGGTGAAAAGGTTGACCAGGAAGCTGCCGAAAAGATAGCAGAAATAATAGACACCATAAGCGGTCACATTGAAGGAAAAACTGACCGGGCTACAGCTTCCAACGCGGCTTCCGTGGCATTGGTCATCAAGAATGCTGTGGAAGCGGCAGAAAAATCGGCAGATGAAGGTGTCAAGGCTCAAATCATTGCCAAGGCAGCTGAACTTATAGGAAAAGTGGCGGCAGTAGCTGCAAACATAACCGACGCCCAGAGTTCCTATGATGCAGCAATGGCATTAAGTGAAATGATTGGCAATATCGGAAATACCCCAGCAGGCCCCAGGGATATGACAACGGTAGTTGCAACAGAAGTAAATAACGCGGTAAAAGCGGTGGACAAGCTTATTGACAATATTACCGATAACAGTAAAGCTGTAAATATTGTTAATGAAGTGATTGAATCTACAGGCAAGGTTATTGGCAATACTGAAAATGCAGGTAAAGCTAATATTGACATAAGAAAAGCTGTTATTGAAACTGCCGGTAAGGTAGTAGAGAGAATAGGTAGTGTAAATTTGACTGCCCAGGTTGATGACGGCGTTGCATCGGCTAAAATAGACAGTGCTTCATTAAGTGCGATACTTGCAAAAGCTGAGGATGCTGCAAATACTGCAACGGCATTTAATAATAAGCTGAGTGAGAACGGTATAAAGGGCACTGTTGAATCAAAGATAAAACTGGATATTGAGGCAGAGGCCGAAGACGTAAAAGTAGAATTGCCTGCGGCACTTTTGTCAGATGTAAAGAGTAGTGGTATTGATAAAGTAGTGTTTGCCTCAGGAGTTGCTTCGCTTACTGTTGAGCCGGATTTCGTTGATGTTGAGGATGAGGCTTCTATTATAATCCAGAGCAGAAAAGTTGACACTTCAACCCTTGAAGGATTGTCAGAAGAGCAGGAACAGCTCATAGAGGCAGGTACGCCGGTTTATGACTTCAATGTAATCCTCATGGATGCTTCTGGTAATGAGACTCTCATCAGCAACTTTAACAAGAAGGTTACCGTTTCCATACCTTATACGTTAAAGCGCGGAGAAGACCCGGATAATATCACGGTTCTTTACCTGGCAGATGACGGCACTGTAAAGAACATGTCTGGTAAATACGATCCGGATACAGGAATGGTAGTATTTGAAACCATCCATTTCAGCAAATACATCATTAAGTCAATAAAAGTAACCTTCAGCGACATTAAGCCGAATTTCTGGGCAGCTTCATATATTGAGTCCATGGCCGCCAAGGGAATAATCAGCGGCAGACCTACCGGCATATATGACCCGCAGGGCAATGTGACAAGGGCTGAATTTGCCAAGATGGTAACTGTTGCCATGAACCTGGTGGATGAAACCCTTAAGTCTAATTTCAGTGATGTTCCTGCTGACGCATGGTATGCTCCATATGTGGCTTCGGCTGAAAAAGCAGGAATTATTACAGGTTATACTGACGGCACCTTCAGGCCCGATGGGCTCATAACCAGGGAAGAGATGGCTGCTATTATATTCCGGGCTTTAGGTGAAGACGCTCCCAGAAGGATATATGATTTCCTGACATTTGATGATAACAATAATATTGCCACATGGGCCAGAACGGCAGTAGCAGCAGCGGTAAGGGATGGAATCATAACAGGAAAACCTGGCAACATGATGGATCCCAAAGGAAAGACCACCAGGGCAGAAGCAGCAGCAATTATATACAGGATGTTTAATTATTGATATGCAAGAGCTTTTGATGAAAAAGGGCGGTAAATTGCCGCCCTTTTTATTTCACCTTAATATTGATTTTACGACGTTATATTGATTATGATGCCATATAATAACATTTTATACCAAATTGTTACTTTTAAAAGTTGACACAATAATATTCCTGGTATATAATTTACTTGTTCAAATGCTGAACAAGAGAAGATTCGCCGTTATATCAGGCGGTGTTTCGGCCCGCCCGGATGTAACCGATGGTCATAGCTGAATGTGGAATTGAACCCTATGAGGTTCAATATAGCAGAGCTATGCCTTTTTTTATTTATCATATTTTCCAGGTGCATATATGAGCGAAATTGATGTATTAAGACAAATAGAACAGGATAGTACATCTACACAGCGTGATATAGCAAAAAACACCGGCCTTTCCCTGGGTATGGTTAACATACTGCTTAAACGCCTTGTGAAAAAAGGCCTTATAAAGATGGAGAGGCTTACACCCAGAAAAATCAAGTATATACTTACCCCTGAAGGTATTAAGAGATTAACTACAGTAACGTACAGCTATATTGTATCTTCGATTAATTATTTAAACCGGTTGGAAGGCGTCATTAATGAGGTTATTGAAAGGTATGAGGGCAAGAACATAATGCTGTACGGAAAGAAAGATGAGGTATTTAGTGTATTAAAATCAAAGCTGGACCATCATGGCACAGAGTATATGGTGTTGAATAACTTGGAAGAAATTCATAAAATATTAAACAAGAATCAAGATGGGAATAGAGTTGTTATAACATGGAATCCCGAATGTTGTGAAGAACTTGAGAAAAAGAATATACAGTACTTCTGTTTATTAGATAAGTTATGAAAAAGATAATTATTTATATAACCATTTTTATAGTTGTAGCATTGGCAGTAGGCGTTTATGTGCTGAATATGGTTGGAAATAAACTTCTTGATGTGGCTATTGAAAGCATGATAGACATACCGGAATTAGATTTATTGGATGAAGCGGAAATAGAAGACGTTTTAAAAGAAACTCCGGAAGATGACATAGAAATAGAACCCACAGAAGAGCATGTTGAAATAGAAGAGGTAGAAGAACAGGATAAAATTGATACACCGGTAGCAAAGGAATCTGGAACAGAAGAAAATACTGTAATAAATAATACTGATTCAGGTAAACCAGCTTCAGAAGTAGTTACTGCATTAAATGATGAAGAGAAAGGTAATGCAGAAAGAAATAACGGTAGTAATAAGCTTAGTAATTCTAGTAAGACTGAAAACGTGGATAATAGCAGGTCTGAAGACATTTTTGTTGAAGAAAAACATGATAATATAAATCAAGGGCAAGCGAAAACAGATAAAGGTGAAGATAAAGAAAATAATGTAAAGTTACCTGCATTTACAGTTGATGACATAGAGGCAATAAAAAACCGCGTGACAGTGGAAGATAGAATAAAAGCGGCGTTATTGGTTTTACGTAAATTATCGCCAGGAGATATAGCATTGCTTAAGTCCATGCTCAAAGGCGGCATAAGTGTAGAGGAAAAGGAACAGGCTAAACAGCTAGTTTACTCAAGGTTTAATGATGAGGAAGTACAGCAAATAAAGGAGATATATAGAAAATACATCAGATAAAATTAGCAGCTTTTTATATGGGGGGTCATCATGTCTTATTTAAAAATAAAAAGGTTATCAGATATAGTTCTCTCTTTTCTAGCTCTTCTTATACTGTCTCCCATATTTTTGATAATAGCCGTAGCGATAAAAATAGACTCAAAAGGCCCGGTACTGTTTAAGCAAAAAAGGGTTGGAATCAATAAGAGTCATTTTAACATATTAAAATTTCGTACCATGAGAATTGACACACCTAAAGATACACCGACCCATTTATTGGAGAATCCTGAACAGTGGATAACAAGGGTGGGGAAAATTCTCAGAAAGACAAGCCTAGATGAACTACCCCAGATTTGGAACATACTAGTTGGACATATGAGTATTATCGGTCCCCGGCCGGCACTTTGGAATCAATATGATCTTATTGAAGAAAGAGACAAGTACGGTGCTAATGATATTAGACCTGGGCTTACGGGATGGGCGCAGATTAATGGCAGGGACGAGCTCCCTATTGATGTAAAGGCAAAGTTTGACGGGGAATATGTTGAGAAGTTAAGTTTTAAAATGGATATCAAATGCTTTTTTGGTACCATCATTAGTGTATTGAAACATGATGGAGTTGTTGAGGGTGGGACAGGTAGATTACGGAAGGAAACTGTTTATAAGGAGACTATAACAAGATGAAAAGAGTACTTATTACAGGAGCCAACAGCTACATTGGAACAAGCGTTGAGAAATGGCTTAGAAAATATCCCGATAAATATTATGTAGATGTTGTTGATATGATAGGAGATGAATGGAGACAAAAGGACTTCTCTGATTTTGATGTAGTATTCCATGTGGCTGGAATAGCACATGTATCTTCTAATCCAAAGATGAAGGATTTATATTATAGAGTGAATCGTGATTTAGCAATAGAAACTGCTAAAAAAGCAAAGTCTGAGGGAGTTAAGCAGTTTATTTTCATGAGTAGTATTATAATATACGGTGACAGTAGAGGTTCAAATTGGGTTATTGATGGAAATACTAAAGCAAATCCCAGCAATTTTTACGGAGACAGCAAGTTACAAGCAGAAGAAGGTATAAAGGTTTTAGAAGGTGAAGATTTCCAAGTAGTTATTCTAAGGCCTCCAATGATTTATGGTAAAGGTTCAAAAGGCAATTATTCAAAACTTGCTAAAGCAGCAAGAATTCTTCCTATATTCCCTGATTATGATAATGAACGCAGTATGCTTCATATTGATAACCTTTGCGAGTTTGTTCGTTTAGTGATAGATAATGAAGAAAGAGGAACCTTTTTTCCTCAGAATGCTGAGTATGTTAAGACAAGTGAAATGGTTAGGCTTATTGCAGAGGCTCATGGTAAAAAGATAAAGTTAGTTAAAATATTTAATCCATTATTAAGATTAATGTTTGATAAAGTAAATATTGTAAATAAGGTATTTGGTAATTTAGTTTATGATAAATCATTGAGTGAATATGATAAAGGGAATTATAGAATAAGAAATTTTCAAGAGTCTATTCTTTTAAGTGAGATATAACGAAAGAGAGAGGTATATTTTGAAGAAGCATATTTTAGTTATATCGCAATATTTCTACCCCGAGCAATTTCGAATAAATGATATTTGTACCGAATGGGTAAAGAGGGGATATAAAGTAACAGTTGTAACAGGTATTCCCAATTACCCTCAAGGGAAGTATTATAAAGGATATGGTATATTTAAGAAAAGAAGAGAAGTTTATAACGGTATTGAGATTATTCGGATTCCTCTTATACCAAGAGGAAGAAATGCTGTTATGCTTGTAATGAACTATCTGTCATTTGTTGTATCAGGTTTATTCTGGAAAATGTTTACTAGAATTAAGGCGGATTATGTATTTATATTTGAAGTTTCCCCTATGACCCAGGCTTTACCTGGGATATGGTACGCGAGTAAAAGAAAGATACCTTGCTATTTATATGTACAAGACCTTTGGCCTGAGAATGTTGAGATTATTACTGGTATAAAAAGTAAACTAATAATTGGACCTATTGGTAAGTTGGTAGAATATATTTATTCAAGATGTACCAAAATTTTTACTACATCAAGAAGTTTTGTAAGATCTATAAATGAACGAGGAGTCCCATTAGAAAAAATTGAGTATTGGCCACAATATGCCGAAGATTTTTACAAGCCTTTAGACAAAACTTATGTTGAAGAAATTCCTGCTGATGATACTTTCAATATTATATTTACCGGGAATATAGGTACTGCACAGGGATTAGATATATTGCCAAAGGTTGCTTTATTATTAAAAAAGAAGAATTTGCAAAAAGTGGTTCGATTTAATATTGTTGGTGATGGCAGGTATAAAGGAGAATTACTTAAAATAGTTAATGATTTTGGATTGGAAGATATGTTTAATTTTATGCCAAAACAACCTGCAACACGTATTCCGGAACTTATATCAGCTTGTGATGCTGCATTTTTATGTTTCACAAATAGCCCAATTTTCGAAATGACTATACCTGCAAAGCTACAATCATATATGGCATGCGGTATTCCTATTATAGCTTCTGCTGGTGGTGAAGTAGTAAAAATAATAAATGAAGCTAATGCAGGAATATGTAGTCCGGCAGGAGATGTTGAAAAACTTGCTGAAATAATAACTAGACTGTCTAAGATGACAAAGGAACAACTTAAGCAGTTAGGAGTAAACGCCAGAGAATATTATGATAAAAATTTCAATAAGAACGCATTGCTTAATAGAATTGACAAGTATTTTGAAGTAAAGCAGCCATCTAAAAATGATCGAGCAAAGGAAGGAAAAGTATATGTTTAAAGACAAAACCTTATTAATTACGGGTGGGACTGGCTCATTTGGAAATGCAGTAATGAAAAGATTTTTAAATACAGATATAAAAGAAATTAGAATTTTTTCTCGTGATGAGAAAAAGCAGGATGACATGAGGCGTCAATATAAAAATGATAAGCTGAAGTTCTATATTGGTGACGTAAGGGATCTGCAATCAATAAAGAATGCCATGCATGGAGTTGATTATATTTTTCATGCTGCAGCTTTAAAGCAAGTTCCTTCATGTGAATTTTTTCCTCTGGAAGCTGTAAAAACTAACATATTAGGCACGGATAATGTACTTACTGCAGCGATTGAATATGGAGTGAAAAAGGTTATATGCCTTTCAACTGATAAAGCAGCATATCCAATTAATGCAATGGGTATTTCAAAGGCTATGATGGAAAAGGTCTTTATCGCTAAGTCTAGGACGGTAGATCCTGACAAAACCACTATTTGTGGAACACGTTATGGAAATGTCATGGCGTCAAGAGGATCTGTAATACCCCTATTCATAGAGCAGATAAAAAGCGGACAACCTTTGACAGTTACTAATCCAAACATGACAAGATTTCTGATGAGTCTTGAAGAGGCAGTTGAACTTGTTATCTTTGCTTTTCAAAAAGCAGAAGCAGGGGATATTATGGTGCAAAAATCTCCCGCTTCAACTATCGGTGATTTGGCTCAAGCCCTAAAGGAATTGTTTAATGTTGATAATGAAATAAAAATTATAGGTACCCGCCATGGAGAAAAGAGATATGAAACACTATTGACGAAAGAAGAGTATGTAAAAGCCATAGATTTGGGTAAATACTTCAGAGTCCCTGCTGATAAAAGAGATTTAAATTATGATAAGTATTTTATAGAAGGAGATCAGAAGCTTTCTACTGAAGTTGAATACAACTCTGATAATACTGAAAGGTTGAATATCGAACAAATAAAAGAAAAATTACTGACGGTTGAGTATGTTAGACAAGAACTGGAAAATTTTAAGGCCAGGAATCACAATAACTAAATCCGAAAGGCTGATCATTTTATGAATATTCTTGTAACAGGTGCAAAAGGTTTTATTGGTAAAAACCTAATAGCTGAGCTTAAGAACAGGCATTATAAAAATATATTTGAGTATGATATTGATACTGATCCCGTGTTGTTTGACTATTACTGCAAAGAAGCAGATTTTATCTTTCACCTTGCAGGGGTGAACAGACCTAAAGAGCAGTCAGAGTATATGGAAGGAAATTTTGGCTTTACCTCAAATATGCTTAATGTGCTTAAAAAACATAAAAATCATTGTCCTGTGATGATTTCGTCATCTATTCAAGCAGAACTGGATAATCCGTATGGAAAGAGCAAAAAGGCAGGAGAAGATTTGGTATTTAGCTATGGAAGGGAAACCGGAGCAAAAGTTTTGGTTTATCGCTTCCCAAATGTATTTGGTAAATGGTGTAGGCCAAATTATAACAGCGTGATTGCAACATTTTGCTATAATATTTCACATGATTTACCTATAAAAATAAATGACCCCAATACTGTACTGAAGCTTGTTTATATAGATGATGTAGTAAATGAATTGATCAATGGTTTAGAAAGTAGAGAAAACAGGATTGGTGACTTTTGTGAAGTCCCAGTGGTTTATACTGTTACCCTTGGTAGGATCGCTGAACTAATATATGCATTTAAGAAAAGCCGTGAGGAACGTGCGATTCCTGATATGTCCGATGAATTTACAAAGAAATTATACAGCACATACCTAAGTTATTTACCGAAAGATAAGTTTAGCTATGAGTTAAAAATGAATGTGGATAACAGAGGTTCATTCACAGAATTTATTAAGACTTTGGACAGAGGCCAGATTTCAGTTAATATTTCAAAACCTGGTATTATTAAAGGAAACCATTGGCATCACACTAAAAATGAAAAGTTTCTCGTGGTAAGCGGAAAAGGTGTTATTCGATTAAGAAGAATAGACTCGAATGAAATAATAGAGTATTATGTTAGCGGGGACAAGCTGGAGGTAGTAGATATCCCGGTAGGGTATACCCATAATATAGAGAATCTCGGAGATACAGATATGGTCACTATTATGTGGGCAAATGAACCTTTTAATCCTGAAAAGCTGGATACATATTATTTGGAGGTCTAGAAAAGTGAAAAGATTAAAGATTATGACCGTTGTAGGTACAAGACCGGAAATTATCAGGTTGTCAGCTGTTATTAATAAACTAGATTCGTCAGAGGCAATAGAACATATCCTTGTACATACTGGCCAGAATTATGATTATGAACTTAACGAGGTATTTTTTAAAGATTTTAACTTAAAGAAGCCTGATTATTTTCTTAATGCAGCCACGGGAACACCCGTTGAAACAATAGGGAATATACTTATTAAAATAGATCCTATTCTTGAAAAAGAGAAACCTGATGCTTTCCTGGTACTTGGAGATACAAATAGCTGCTTATGCGCTATAGCGGCTAAAAGAAGACACATTCCCATTTTTCATATGGAAGCTGGTAATAGATGTTTTGATCAGAGGGTTCCGGAAGAAACTAACAGATAAATCGTCGATCATATAGCCGATATTAATTTAACCTATAGTGATATTGCAAGAGAATACCTTATAAGTGAAGGCTTACCTGCAGATAGAATCATTAAAACAGGTAGTCCAATGTTTGAAGTAATTAACTCAAAAAAAGAAGATATCGAAAAGTCAGATATACTTGAGAGATTAGGTCTTGAGGAGGAAAAGTACTTTGTAGTATCTGCGCATAGAGAAGAAAATATAAATTCGGAAACTAATTTTAATAATTTAGTCGAAAGTTTGAATGCAGTGGCAGAAAACTATAAGCTACCATTAATTGTAAGTACGCATCCTAGAACCAAAAAGATGATAGAAGAAAAAGGTATTCAATTTAATCCTTTAGTGAAAACAATGAAACCTTTAGGGTTTATTGATTATGTGAAGCTTCAGATAAAAGCGAAAGCAGTATTAAGTGATAGTGGCACTATAAGTGAGGAGTCTTCTATTCTTGGATTAAGAGCCCTTAATATAAGGGAAGCCCATGAAAGGCCGGAGGCAATGGAGGAAGCAGCGGTTATGATGGTGGGGCTCAAAAAAGAAAGAATCTTACAGGGGCTTAAAGTTCTGGAAACTCAAAAAAAAGATACATTAAGGATTGTTGGAGATTATACCATGCCCAATGTATCGGATAAAGTACTTCGTATAATTTTGTCTTACACTGATTATGTAAATAGGGTTGTTTGGGGGAAATAGACATTGCGGGTTTTGCAGATTAATTCTGTTTGCGGAGTAGGGAGTACGGGAAGGATTGCAACGGACATTCATAAAATGTTGGTTGAACAAGGTCATGAAAGCTATATTGCGTATGGCAGAGGTGTTCCCTATAATTGTGATGAGGCTATAAGGATAGGAACAAAACTTGACAACTATACACACGTAGCATTAACCAGAATATTTGATAAACATGGTTTTGGATCTAATAGGGCCACAAAAGAATTTATAGAAAAAGTTAAGTATATTGATCCTGATATTATACATTTGCACAATATTCACGGTTACTATATAAATATTGAGATTTTATTTGATTATTTAAAGAAAGCTAATAAGCCAGTTATCTGGACATTTCACGATTGCTGGCCATTTACTGGGCATTGTGCTCATTTTGACTATGTTGGATGTGATAAATGGAAAGCAGGATGTTATAATTGCCCTGAAAAGCGTAACTATCCAACCAGTGTATTTTTTGACAATTCAAAATTAAACTATACAAGAAAAAAAGAGATCTTTACTGGTGTAAAAAATTTGACTATTGTAACCCCATCAAGGTGGCTTTCTAAAATAGTAAAAGAGTCATTTTTAAAGGAATATCCTGTTAAGGTAATTAATAATGGAATTGATTTAGATGTTTTTAAACCGAGACCAAGCAATTTCAGAGAAAAATATAATATTCAGGATAAGTTTATTATTTTAGGTGTAGCTAGTGTTTGGAACAGGAGAAAAGGGCTAGAGTATTTTATAAAACTATCGGAAAAGTTAAACACTGATGAGGTAATAGTAATAGTAGGGTTGACGGAAAAACAAAAAAGCAAGTTACCAAAGAATATTATAGGAATAACTAGGACAAATAATGTTATCGAACTGGTTGAAATTTATTCAGCAGCTAATGTCTTTGTTAACCCTACATTAGAGGATAATTTTCCTACAACTAATTTAGAATCACTAGCATGCGGAACGCCTGTAATTACTTTTAATACAGGTGGTAGCGTTGAATGTATAAACGATAGCTGTGGAATAGTAGTTGAAAAAGGTAATTTTAGAAATTTAGTAAAAGCAATTAGTCAAATCAAATCAGGTAAGCCCAACGCTACCTTTTGTATAAATATGGCTTGTAGTTTTAGCATAAGTATAAAATTTGATGAATATTTAAATTTATATTTACAATTTCGAGGTTGAATAGAAATGGTCAGAAGAAGTATAAGATCAAGTAAAATTAATTTCAAAAATTTAATCTATGCATATGTGTTTGCGTGCATAGTTTTGATTGGATGTGTTTCGATATTTCTAAATGTTGATGTCATAAATGTGCGATGGTCAATCATAATGACCTTTATAATTAATGGTATAATCATATTTTTTGAACTGTCAAGAAGTTCTAAATTGGGTTATAGTTTGAAAGATATATTATTTTTATTTATGTTTATTTTTATGTTTGTTAGCCCTTTAGTTCAATACTTTGAGAGTTCATTTCCTTGGTGGGATACTCATCTAATTACAGAAGATAAAATATTACATACAAATTTTGTTATATTTATTTTTTTAGTAGTCTATCTTTTTGTATATCAGTATACCTTTAGGTATGAAGGTAATAACTTTAAAAATAGAGAAATTATAAATATTAAATTAGTAATGAATATTTTTTTTATAGCTACTGTAATTTGTAGTATATATTTAATTGCTAAAACTGGTTTTAGTAATCTTTTTTCAAGGTCTACCAATAAACTACAAATTGAATCATCATCTATGGCGTTAATAATCTCTCATACTTTCAATTCTGTATCAGTTATTTATGTAGGTATGAATTTATTGTTTGCAATAAAAAATAAATATATATATAACAGAGTTCATTTTTTAATAGGCTGCATATTGATGCTTCTTGTGAATTTCCCAACATCTTCAGCTAGATATTGGATGGCCAGTGTATACATTGGACTATTTATAATCATTGTAAAGAGGATTAAAAACCCCTACGTATTTAAAATTCTAATTTTTATAGGAATTTTAGTTGTATTTCCAGCTCTTAATACTTTTAGGAATCATACTTTTCAAGATGTAGTAGCTAACGGAGTTGAAATACCAAGACCATACGAAGCGTTTTTGGAAGGGCATTTTGATACTTATTCAATGTTAGTTAGATCTATAATATATACTGATTATTACGGACTAACTTGGGGAAATCAATTGTTAGGTAACTTGTTATTTTTTATACCAAGGAAGATTTGGCCTGCAAAACCAATAGGCAGTGGCGCTATGATTGGGAGAACTTGGGGTTGGCCTTTTACAAACGTCTCTTGTCCATATATCGGAGAGGGATATATAAACTTTGGTTTATTCGGTGTAGTACTTTTTGCTGTAATATTAGCTTTAATATGTAAATCAGCAGATACTGCCTATCAAAAGCAAGTTCTTGCAAACAATAAAAGTGTAACATTTATCGAATTAATTTACCCATTTTCTTTAGGTTTTTTGTTTTTTATTCTTAGAGGTGATTTGTTGAGTTCTTTTTCCTATTATATTGGATTTATGGTACCAGTTATCATATTATGGATACTTCACAAACTAAAATTATTGAAACTTAATGTGTAGAATAAGTTAGTATACATAGAATGATAGGATATAGAATTTCGGTATTACAGATTATAAATAATTTATTCGTAAAAGTAATTATAATATAAAATTTGATACTATGTATCTTGTTTTTAATATATAACTTTACGATGTACTCCAAAAGCTAATATAGACTCTTGGAGCAAAACCTAAGAACCCAAGTCCGATTACAATTGTCATTTAATTTTTTAGTTCGTTTGCATAAGTTTGTTAAATGATAGTTATACAAATTTATGATCAAAACATTAAATTTGGAGATGTGATGAAATGAATGTATTATTTATTACAAATTATCCTTCACCTTACAGAGTAGAATTTTTTAATAGGCTCGGCGAAATTTGCAATTTAACTGTTTTATTTGAAGAAGGAATTGAAAAGCAAGTTCACAGAAATAAAGAATGGTTCAATGTAGAAGTAGAAAAATTTAAGGCCGTATTTTTAAAGCCTATCAGGATATTTAAAAATAATCATATCTGTGTTGATATTTGGAAGTACTTGAAGGAAAATAAATTCGATATTATTGTTGCATGTAATTATTCTTCATTAACAGGAATGCTTGCTATTTATTATATGAAGAAAAATAGGATCAAATTTGCTATCGAAGCAGATGGTGCAATCCATAAAAGTGGTATAGGCCTTAAGGAAAAATTAAAGCATTATCTAATTTCATCAGCAAATTGGTGGTTTAGTTCAAGTAATTTAACAGATGAATATTTTATATTTTATGGTGGAGAAAAAAGTAAAATTTATAGATATCCATTTACATCATTAATAAATCAAGATATTCTTGAAAAACCAATCAATGCAGATGAAAAGGATACCATTAGATGTAAACTTGGTATAAAAGAGAAAAAAGTAATTGTGTCCGTAGGGCAATTTATTTATCGAAAAGGTTTTGATATTCTAATAAATGCTTGCAAAGATATACCAAGAGATGTGGGTGTTTACATAGTGGGAGGAAAAGCACCGGAAGAATACATTAGAAGGAAAGAAGAGCTGAAACTACAAAATGTTCACTTCATAGATTTTAAACCTAAAGAAGAGTTAAAACAATATTATATGGCTAGTGACTTGTTTGTTTTGCCTACAAGATTTGATGCCTGGGGATTGGTAATTAATGAAGCAATGGCATTTGGTTTGCCGGTTATAACCACGGATAAGTGTGTTGCTGGTAGAGAGCTAATAGAAGATGGTATAAACGGATATATTGTTCCCGCTGGTTGTTCTGACGATTTAGCAGAAAAAATAAATTGCATTATAAATAACGATCAAAATAGGGGAAAAATGGCTTTAATGAATTTATATAAAATCAGATGGTATACTATAGAGAACATGGTGAATGTACATTTAGAAATTTTTAATAAGATACTAAAAGAGACAGAAAAATAAACATTTCGTTTCTAACCTCTCCATAAATAGTATTCTCAATATCGCAGTTTAATATAATACAAAAAATTTAAGTGTAGTACTTTCTGAATTATTACAATAACACAGATATTATATTTACTTTTTACTTTATAACAATGAAAGATTTTGTACATTTGAACTAATAGATAATTATAAAATTTTAAAGTATTAGCAAGAGTTTTTGTATAGTTTTGTAATATTTAAAGGACGTGAAAATTTGTGACATCTAATTATTATAATATTGACGAAGCTGTAAGTTCACAACAAATTAAACGAGGCGCAGTCTTATCATATATTGCTATAATAGTTAATATATTAGCAGGTTTTTTGTATACACCATGGATGGTACGTCAGATTGGCCAAGATAATTACGGATTATACACATTGGCTAATTCATTAATTAGTATATTTTTAATAGATTTTGGATTGAGTGCAGCTGTTTCGCGTTTTGTGTCCAAGTACTATGTAGAAGGTGATCAGGAAAAGGTAAACAATGTACTTGGAATTACTTACAAAATTTATATCTTAATAGATTCAATAATACTAACAGCACTTATAATAATATATTTTAATATTAACTTAATATATAACCAACTGACGCCGAATGAGTTATCAAGTTTTAGAATTGTTTATATTATTGCTGCTACTTATAGTATATTGTCATTTCCATTCAACACACTAAATGGTGTTTTAACTTCTTATGAAAAATTCATAGAACTTAAACTGTGTGATTTATTCAATAAAATTTTATCTATAGTATTAATTATTATAGCCTTAATAAATGGATATGGATTATATGCATTAGTAACCGTCAATGCAATAAGTGGATTAATAACTATTTTAGTTAAAATAATTATTATTAAATGCAAAACACCGGTTAGAACAAATTTTCGTTATACAAATAAATCAATGATTAGAGATATATTTAGCTTTTCTTTTTGGTCGGCATTGACGGGTATTGCACAACGATTTATTTTTAATATTACACCTTCTATTTTGGGTGCTGTCTCAGGTTCTATTAGCATTTCATTATTTGGAATAGCAAGCTCTTTAGAAGGATACGTATATACAGTAGCAAGTGCAATAAATGGATTATTTTTACCTAAAGTTACTCGGATTGTGTCTAGAGATAATGCATCTGATAATTTGCTTAATCTGATGATTAGAGTTGGAAGAATACAGCTTGCAATAATAGGATTAATTACAGTTGCCTTTATTTCTATAGGAAAAGACTTTATTGTTTTATGGATGGGAGAAGATTATATTTTATCTTACTATAGTACAGTACTTCTTATACTTCCAAGTTTAATCTATTTACCTCAGTATATTGGTAATACTGCTATAATAGCTCTAGATAAAGTTAAATTACAAGCACGTGTATTTATAATAATGGGTTTTGTTAACATATTGCTTTCTCTAATATTCTCATCTTTCTGGGGTTCACTTGGTGCTTCGCTTTCTATATGCATTTCTTATTTTATACGAAATGCTGGTATGAATATTATTTTTTATAGAAATTTAAATATTAACATATTTAAGTTTTTTAGAGAATGTCATATCAAATTAATGTTGCCGTTATTAACAACATTATTAATCGGTTTGGGTACAAACCTTCTTTTAACAAGTATTAATTGGTTTTATTTTGTAATTAAAGGTTTAATAATTATTATAAGTTTTTTCGCAATTATGTGGATTACAGGTTTTAATGAATATGAAAGGGATTTATTAAAAAGTATGTGCCGACAATTGGTTAATGTAGCAAAAAGGTAAACATAGACAAATTACCGGTTTATTACAGACTAACATTTAATTATAAAATACGGGACAGAATATAAGTAATAAATAGTATTAGTAAAATATTTAGTAACAGAAATTGCTAATATACACAAATGTCCAATGTGAATAGGCACTTGCCAGGTATTAGCATAAAAGCTATAATAAATACATGAATTTGTTAATTAGATATAGAAATTTAATAATACTAAAGAAAATGATTAGTTAATCCATATTAATAAGGTAAAGTTATTATGAGAGTTCTAAGTTTAGATGAAGTTAAAGAAATTCAACTAAAATTTTAAGTGAATTTGATAGTTTTTGTTTGAAGAATGATCTCAATTACTTTTTAGCAGGCGGAACTTTGATTGGCGCAATTAGACATAAAGGGTATATTCCATGGGATGACGATATAGATGTAATAATGCCTAGGCCTGATTATATAAAGTTTATTAATTTAACAAAGCAAGGACTGGGTCCATATGTTGTAAAAGGTCCATATAATATTCAATCTAAATTTGATCCGCCGTATCATTGTACATATTGTAAGATATGTGATGATCGTACTGAACTGATTGAGTTTCCTAAAACAAAGCATATTGTTTCATCAGTTTATATCGATGTTTTTCCATGTGATGGTTTACCAAGCGATTTTAAAAGTATAGCAAAACATTATAAAAAAGCAAGGATATATATAAAATTAAATGCTTTATTGAATATGTCTTATTATAGGAAAAACATGACTTCGAATACTATAAAAAAAATCTTTTGGTCGTTAATATTTCTTATTAAATTATTATTACCTGATAAAATATTTTTCCGAAAAATAGAAAAATTAGCAACTAAATATGATTATAATAAATCTGAATTTGTAGGTGTAATAGTTGCTGGTTATGGATTGAAAGAGCATATGCCTAAGAAGGTCTTTGAAAGTTATATTTTAGGTGATTTTGAAGGAAAAAAATTCCGCATACCTGTTGGATATGATATTTACCTTTCCAAAATTTATGGTAATTATATGGAACTTCCACCGAAAAATAAAAGGGTAGGTCATGATTCTATAGCTTTTTTGAAGTGATGAACTCCAGTTTTAGTTAAACAAGAATAAAAGACCGACAATATTTTTACCATTTAACTTTAAAATATATGGAAGATAGATACATGAATATTGCGCTTATATTAGCAGGTGGTAGCGGTCAAAGAATGCACCAGGATATACCAAAACAATTTATTAATGTATATGATAAACCTGTAATTATATATACATTAGAAGCATTTCAGAATCATCCTGACATTGATGCAATACAAGTAGTTTGTCTAGACGGATGGCATGAAATACTGTTAGCTTATGCAAAACAATTTAACATAACAAAATTGGTTGGAATAGTTTCTGGAGGTATAAATGGACAAGCTTCAATAAAAAATGGAATATTTGCTATTAAAGAGAAATTTAGTGAAGACGATATTGTGTTATTTACTTGAATTTTCCCGAAAAACAAGTGTAAAAAAATTTTTATTCATTTCATCTGGAGAAGTATATGGCCAAGGAACAGATGATATAGAAGAGTTTGATGAATCTTATAGTGGTTATGTTGATAACACAAATCCAAGGTCATGTTATCCGAATGCAAAGAGAACAGCAGAAACACTTTGTGTTTCATATACAAAACAATATAATATTGATACTGTAATAGCAAGACCATGTCATACATATGGCCCGACAGCAACTGTAAAAGATAATAGGGTTACAGCTCAGTTTATAAACAATGTCATTGAAGGAAAAGATATTGTGATGAAGAGTCAAGGTTTGCAGTTAAGGTCTTATTGTTATGTTCCTGATTGTGTTTCCGGGGTATTAACTATTTTGCTAAATGGTAAAACCGGGAATGCTTATAATATAGCAAATAAAAATTCAAATGTAACTATTCGTGAAATTGCAGAAATTGTATCAAATATCACAGGTAAAAAAATAATATTTGAACTTCCTAATGATGTTGAAAAATCAGGCTATAACCTTGTAACTAAATCTGTACTTAATGCAAAGAGGTTGGAAGCGTTAGGATGGAATGCTAAATATGATATAAAGGATGGATTGATGAGAACTCTTAAGATCTTAAGCCAAATTCAGAGATAGAAGTTAATATCTGGATATATTAATTAAAGTAATGCAGTAAAGCGATATTTTTGTGAACGGGATAATTAAAGCTTTGAAGAAAGATTTAACGACGTAATTATAAAGTAATTCTTTTTATTCTTACAAATGCTTTCTTATATTTCTGATTAAGAAAGAAATAATCAGGGATTTTATACATTAGCTTATTAAATTAAATGTAAACATAAATGTACTTAGTAGTCACTGTAAAGATAGGTAACATTATATTCAGTTTGTGGTTAAGCATAGAAAAGTTTTCTGATGTATAAACAAACTAAAAATATCTGTATGGAGGAATTAGTTCAATGGATATAAGTGTTACTGAATTAAAAAAAATTCAGCTTGATATACTTTCAGAGGTTCACAAATTTTGTGAAAAACATAAAATCTCCTACTTTTTAACTTATGGTACATTAATTGGAGCAATAAGACATAAGGGATATATTCCATGGGATGACGATATTGATATTTGCATGCCCAGGCCTGATTACGAAAGATTTATAAAAATTTTTAATGATGAAAACAGTAAATACAAGTTCTTATCCAATGAGCTGGACCCTGACTATCCATATCCTTACGGAAAAGTAATAGATACTTCTACCGTACTTATTGAATATTCATCAATTAAATATCCAATTGGAATCAATATTGATGTTTTTCCTATAGATGGCGTAGATGAATCAGGTGAAATTTTAAAAAAACAGTTTTTTTTAAGAAACTTACTAGATGTTAAAACTATAAAATTATCAAAAAAAAGTTCTCTCCTAAAAAACACTGTGCTTTTAGTTGGGAAAATATGTTTATTTTTGCTACCTTACAAGTTTTTAGTACGAACAATGGTGAAGAATGCAAAAAAGTACTCGTACCAAGAATCTGAATATGTATGTTGTGTCGCAGGTGGTTTCAAAAAAGAGAAACCAATGCTAAAAGAATACTTTAGGGATAAAGTTTTAGTTCAGTTTGAGGGCAATAGCTATTATGCACCAATTGGATATGATAAATACTTGCGTAGTATTTACGGAGATTATATGGTTTTACCACCAGAAGAAGAAAGAATGCCACATCATGTTTTTAAGGCGTATTTAAAAAACACTATTGAGAAGTAAATGTTAAATATTAAACATTATCAAAAAGAGAAGGATGGGTTAGACAATTTATGGAGTATCAAATGAAAAAAAGCACACATAAAATTACAACAGCATTACTTATGGCTGCAGGGATGGGAACCAGGATAAGACCATTGTCGGAAGAAACACCAAAGCCATTAATACCAGTACACGGTATGCCCATTATTGAATCAAATATACAGGCAATTAAGTCTGCTGGTATTGAGCGTATTTTAATTACTGTTGGATATAAAAAGGAGAAGTATCTGTATCTTAAAGAAAAGTATGGGAATATTGAATTTATTGAAAATACAGAGTATAAGACTAAAAATACCATATCATCATTTTATGCTGCTATGGAATATATACAGGATGAAAACTGCTTAATTTCTGAAAGTATAATGATACCAGAAATTAAGACAGACAAAACAGCCCAAATAAGTTAGAATGGAACTATGGAAAAGAGAAAACATTTTACACCTGAACAAAAAGCAAAAATAGTGATTGAGGTCATCAAGGGAGAAAGAACACTGAATGAGATTGCTGCGGAGTATGAGATTCACCCAAATCTGTTAAGCCGCTGGAAGGCTGAATTCATAAGCAATGCAGGCAGAGTATTCAGCAAAGAGACCGATGAAGTAGAGAAGGTCAAACAGTCGTATGAAAAGGAGAAGGACGAACTGCTTAAGCAAATTGGCCAACTCTCATATGAGGTTGCCTGGCTTAAAAAAAAATCTGGCCGACTCTAAATCCCGTGAGGACCGCATGAAGATGATTGACAGAAAAGAGAGGGAACTGAGCATAACAAGGCAAGCAGAATTATTGAGCTTAAACCGAACAAGCCTTTACTACAAACCTGTTCCAGTGAATGATGAGGAATATCTGATTAAGCGTATCATTGATGAGATTTACACGGCGCATCCGGAGTATGGCTATCGCAGGATGACGAAAATTCTGAAGCGGGATTATCACATTCATATCAATCGAAAGCGAACCCGGCGTTACATGAGGGGAATGGGTATACATGGCTTCTGTCCTGGAGCCAACCTCAGCAAGCGTATACATGGTAAGTACTTGTATCCATATCTGCTGAGAGGCTTGAAAATTGATCATCCAAATCAGGTATGGTCCATAGATATAACCTACTGCCGGATGAAACGCGGTTTCATGTATATGGTAGCTATAATAGATTGGTATTCCCGCTATATTGTTGGGTTTGAACTATCAAACACTCTGGATAAGACATTCATCATAGAAGCAATCGAAAAGGCTATAAAACGGCACGGCAAGCCTGAAATCATGAACAGCGACCAAGGATCACAGTTTACCAGTGATGATTACATAAATCTACTAAAAAATAACAATATTAAAATATCCACGGATGGAAAAGGAAGAGCATTGGATAATCAACGGATAGAACGTTTCTTCCGATCCTACAAGTGGGAAAAACTTTATCTTGAAGATTGCGAAACAGGACATCAGCTTCGGCGGATGACAAAGGAATATGTAGAGTATTACAACAATCGGAGACCTCACCAGTCGTTGGATTATAAAACACCGGCAGAGTATTACTTTGTGGGTTGCAAGCAGTTTCAAGCAGCCGTATAAAACCTTGAGGCTCCGCCCCAAACCCCGTCCTCGCCGGAAGGCAGCCGGTCAGTCATAACAGACAGGAAAGCAAAAGGATGTATGTCCATTGGATATCAAGGGTCAAGATGAACTCGCTTACGCTCGCCCTTGACATCCTCCAACAGAGTGTATAAATGTAACGACTATATAAAGACAAAGAAAGGAGAACCTAACTTAGAAAAGCGAAAAAGTTGTCTTGACAATGGGGAGCATTATATGACGTCACTTTACAAATATAAGGTAAGATATTATTAATATGAAATTTACTGTTTAAAAGAATTAGTATCCACTTTTGATGTCTTATTTAATACTTATCATGAAGGGAGGAATAAAAATGCAAGCAATTATTTTGGCTGCAGGTATGGGAAAAAGATTGAAAGAATTGACTAACGATAACACTAAATGCATGGTAAAAGTGAATGGAATAACAATGATTGAAAGAATGCTCTCACAGTTGGACAAGCTAAACTTGAATAATATTGTTATTGTAATAGGTTATAAAGGGGACGAGTTAGTCAGTTATATAGAAACTTTAGAAATAATGACACCAATTATATATGTAAAAAACGAAATTTATGATAGAACAAATAATATCTACTCGTTATATTTAGCAAGAGATTATTTGCTGAAAGATGATACTTTACTATTAGAATCGGATTTAATATTTGATGATGCTGTTCTTAAAAAAATTATTGATGATCCATATCCTAGTTTAGCATTAGTAGCAAAATATGAAAGCTGGATGGATGGTACAGTTGTAACATTGGATGAGGAAAATAATATAAAAAATTTCCTAGATAAGAAGCACTTCAAATTTAGTGATATTAAAAATTATTATAAGACTGTAAATATTTACAAATTTAGCAAAAAATTCTCAAACACACATTATGTTCCATTTCTTGAGGCATATAGTAAGGCGCTTGGCAATAATGAATACTATGAACAAGTATTAAGGGTTATAACTCTATTGGATAAACCTGAAATAAAAGCTACAAAATTAGGCAATGAAGCATGGTATGAAATAGATGATATACAAGATTTAGATATAGCAGAATCGATTTTTACAACAAGTACTAGGCAAAAACTTAATAAAATTATGGGCAGATATGGAGGATACTGGAGATATCCTAGTTTATTAGATTTTTGCTATTTAGTTAATCCATTTTTCCCTACCCCTAAATTAATGGATGAAATCAAAGCAAATTTTGAACAATTAATGTGTAGTTATCCTTCAGGTATAGAAGTGAATAATTTACTCGCGGCCAAATATTTCAGCGTATCGAAAGATAAAATTATAGTGGGAAACGGTGCTTCTGAACTTATAAAATCTTTAATGGAGAAACTTGATGGGAAAATCGGTATTGTTATACCAACATTTGAAGAGTACCCTAACAGAAAAAATCCTTTAGACATAGTAGCTTTTTGTCCAAATAATGATAATTATTCTTATTCAGCAGAGGATTTAATAAACTACTATAACGATAAAGATATTACTACTTTGTTGTTAATTAATCCTGATAATCCTTCTGATAATAATATAAAAAAATCAGATGTTCTAAAAATTGCGAATTGGGCTCGCAATAAAAAAATTACTTTGATAGTAGATGAATCATTTGTTGATTTTGCATATGAAGGAGAATCAGAATCGCTTATAAATCAGGATATAATAAGAAAATATGACAATTTAATAATTATAAAAAGCATTTCAAAGTCGTTTGGTGTACCTGGACTTAGATTAGGCATATTGGTTACTGGCAATACAGATATTATTAATTATATTAAGCAAGATATTGCCATTTGGAATATAAACTCTTTTGCAGAATTCTATTTACAAATATTTGAAAAATATAAAAACGATTATAGCAATGCATTGCATAAATTTAGAATAGTGAGGAGTGATTTTTATCAAAAGCTTTCGTGTATAAAAAATCTGAGAGTAATACCATCACAGGCAAATTTTATTTTGTGTGAGGTACTTGGAGATTATACATCTTCTCGTTTAGCTGAAATATTATTAGATAAATATAATATACTTATTAAAGATTTGTCTACAAAAAAAGGCTTTAAAGGTCAATTTATACGAGTAGCTATTAAAACACCCGATGAAAATGATATGTTGGTGAGGGCATTAAAAGAAACATTAGTTTAGTAATTAACAAGAATATGAATTTTGCCGGTGTATAAAAAATATCTTTTTCTTGGCGAGTGCTAAAAATTGTATGCTAAATAGAAAATTATTGAATTTATAGATTATTTTATAAATAATATGAGACTATATTGCTAACTTTATGTAAACCATAATTTTTTGGCAATGGCAGACCTTTTAAGTCTTTTCCTTTAAACTCACCATTTATGTAATATTCGACACTGGCAAATTTTTCGAACCACATAAGAACTTTATCTATCATAGGTGTATCTAAATCAACGACATCACAAAATCCTTTTATAATGCATAAGCCATATGGAAAATCTTCTAAAAAATATCTTGAATTAGAATCGGGAATATAACCTTTTTCTGTTTTTATCATAGGGGCTTTAATACCTTTGAATGCAGTAATATTACATAGTTTATTAGTCATCATTTCCTTTGTTTCGGATTCATAATGTTTTTTCAATGATACAACACCACTCAAATCAAGTCCATTGATTTTTTTGCACATTGCTTGCAATTCCTCATCACACTTAATTAAAACTTCTGAAGCTTCATCTGTCCACTCTTCATAAAAATTTATTTCTCTGTCCCAATATATACCTTCTTTGTAATCGTGAAACATGGTATAAATTCTTGATGTATGAAGAATTGGATTTGATGGTGTAAGAGTGACATTTAAGTAATTTGGTAATGGATAACATTTCATATCAAGTATGTCTTCCATAACGGCACACACTTCTTCTGCTTTTTTAGCAGGAATAGTACCAATATAAAGTTCACTTTTCTTACCTAGGTCATATACTGATTTACCGTATTCTTTGATTCTAGAAATCCCGTGTACTCTCTGAAATCCAAACAAAAGACATCCTTTTTCAATAAGCTCTTTGCTATAAAATTCACTTCCACCACTACCCGGCATAAATCCTAACCAGGTTCCGGATCTGATAGATGCTTTTATCTTATGTAACATTGAAGGGAAAATATGTGATGGGTAAGTTGATATAATTATATCTGCATCATAAATCACATCATTAGGATTGTCAGATATTTTATCAATATCGCTGCTGTATTTAATGGTATTATTAACATTGCAAACATCAATCCTATGATTCCATCTATCAGGCCGTGTAGTATATAAACGAACTGAGAGATTTTCTTTTCTTCCGAGGTCACCCAATAGAAGAGTCCCTATATTGCCGCCTCCAAGAATACACACATTAAGAATTTTTTTAGAGAAAATATTTGACCATTTTGAAGTTGGATTTTTCATTTTAAACTACCTTTCCGCATTATTAATTATCATTTTATCTCAGCTTTAATACGAATTATTTAGTGATAATATAAATTACTAAACTATAATACCAGGCTAATATAATCAAATATAAAGTTAAAGGCTATTATAAAATACGTATATATGTTAACGATTTAGTCAAGAAGATTGAGTCAATCAATTAATATAATAAATGATAAATCATATAAATGGAAGAGTGTGGAGTGTTTCTATAGATATAAATATTTAACATATCACAAAATATTTGCATTTACCTTAGTCCATTTATTTTAAAAAATCGTGTATTCAGTCCTACGACTTTTTATCTTATATTAAGGCATTTCAAAACGATATCTTCTAATTGTGCTATCTCAATCTTATCTCATTTCCTGTATGACAGTTGTTAATGTCAATCAAAATTTAGGCCACTTACCGGCCGAAAATTAGGCCACCAATTTATAAAATATTAGTCATTATTTGCCATTTTGGAAAGAGCCTGCTTAAACCTGTAACTTTCACCATTAATGTTCAGTATGTGCGCATTATGGGTTAGACGGTCAAACAAGGCAGCCGTCATTTGTTCATATCCTAACACCTCCGTCCATTTTGGAAATTCTAAGTTTGTAGTTATGATTAGACTGCCTCTTTCATATCGGGAGGAGCAAAACTGGAACAACAATTCTGCTCCTACTTTGCTGAAAGGCACATAGCCTAATTCATCAAGAATTACTAAATGCGGCGCCAGCCATTGTTTCTCAAGTTTGTTAAGACGATATTCCTGCTGTGCTGCAAGCAACTCATTTACCAAACCAGCTGCCGTATAAAATTTAACCTTCATACCCTGTCGACAGGCCTCGTAACCCAGCGCAGTAGCAATATGCGTTTTACCTACTCCGGAGTTACCTATCAATATGACATTTTCTCTTCTTCGAATATATTCTCCCTGCATAAGTTTCAATACCCGCGGTGAATATTCCGATGCAAAAGAGCATGCTTTTCGGAATTTTAGTGCAGCCTTATCCGGATAAACAGAGCACCGCTTACCGGATAAGGTGCAACTACTTAATTAATCCTATACGTTGATATCGACATCATTTATCTCAGCTATGCCTGTCCATGTCCTTTGTAAGAGGATTTCAGACCATGGCGTTCACGCATGGAAATACGACCATCAATCATTACTGCAAATGTCAAGCAGTTTTTTCACAGGTATGGTAAGCAGTTTTTTCAATGTACGGTAAGGAGTTTTTTCATTAGGCCGGTAAACAGTTTTTTATGAGGTATGGTAAGCAGATTTTTCTGCTTATGGTAAGGAGTTTTTTCACGTAAACAGTTCAGGATGCTTCAACCGGTAGGACTCACCCTTGAGGGAAAAACATTTAGCATGGTGCAGTATCCTGTCAAGCAACGCAGTGGTGAGAACCGGATCTCCCATCATCTCAGCCCAGTCTGTGATTTCCTTGTTGGTAGTAAAAACGATGGATGAGGTCTCATATGTGTCACTAATAGTGGTAAATACTTTTCTTAATGGTTATTCAGCCTTAATGCTGGCCAGGTTGCGGCATGTGGCTAGCAAGTCCTAGGGGACCAAGCGTTACATGAATATGAAACATCTAGAAGAGATGCAAAAAGAAGGAACCAATATAGTAGTCGGTTAGCTGCTAGCTACCAGGTGGCAAATCAAATTTGCGAAAAACTATTGACAGTATCCAAAATCCTGAGGGATTTCAAAAGAATAGCCAATTTTATTGTCGTCTAAAAACTCTACCGCTTCCCAACTAATACCTGTTGGGCAAAACATCTTCCCTATTTGAAAGCGGTGTTCTATACCATCGCAATCTGTAAAGGTAACCTCTTTTTCAAAATCTTTGAAGTTTTCAATTTCAAGCATATTAGCAGCAATTTCATTGTAGCAGTCTCTACATAAATACTGAGATTGCTCATCTTCCGTTATAGTAAAGATTACCATTCCAAAACTACCTGGTGTTCTACCACATCGTTGACACTTATCCATTTGCATTCTCTCCTTAACACTTATTTAATTTACTCTTGATTCCTGTGCTTTTGTATCATCCTCTTTGCAATAGAAGTTAACTGCTCTTTTACTAGTATCTTTTCCTTCCACCTGTCAGGTATTGCATTATAGCCATAATACACCCCGGCCATTCCACCGGTAATTGCGGCAATAGTGTCCGCATCTCCTCCAAGATTGGCTGCTTCACATATGGCATCCTCAAAGGAAAATGTGTTAATAAAACACCATAATACACATATCAGGGTATCAAACACATATCCCATTGGTTTCAGTTCTTCTTTCGATAATTGGAACACCTGCTTATATTCCGGATACATTTTAACGTATTTTCTTATGCAAGGTATTTTAGGCTTACCATTGAGATACTGGTAAACCAACAGGTTATAAAACATGCAGGCGCCTGTTGCTTGTTGGTCATAATGTGTAAGAGTGCTTTGCAAAGCTGTTATCTGCAGTATCTTTTCAACATCATTATAATATAACGCAACCGGCAGACACCTCATAAGTGAGCCATTGCCAGCACTCATACCACCTGTTGTCTGATGGACGTAGTAGGCTGTTTTTATCCAGTCATTGCTTCGTTTATACTCACCAAGTGCAATCCGGATAATATTGCCAATATCTTTAGGTTTACTATCATACCATTCAATAAAGCGTTTTCCGATATCTTCGACAGGATTTTCCGGATTGTCCAGGATGCCCTCCGCGACAGCAATGGTCATCATTGTGTCATCTGTTACTTCTCCGGGTTTTAAATCCCAGCAACCTCCACCAATAATATCTTTTAAATATCCATATTTTCTTTCAATTTCTTTCTTTGACATGAATTCCAGCATTCCGCCAAGAGCATCTCCGCAGGCAACACCGAAAAGACCTCCGAGTATTCGTTCAAATCTGTCCATGAAATACACTTCCTGAAATGATTAAATTTTACGTCGACTCCAGTACCTAATAGATGTAATTCTTACACATTTGTTATATTGTACATTTATATGAGACCTTCCTTGATAAAAAGCGTGTTTGGTACTTACATTTTACCAAAAAAGAATGGTCTCTTGTTTACTTTTCTTATGACAATTTTACATCAGTAAAACACAGTATAACTATAGACAAAATGTATTTTATTCGACACAATATTCACAACATTTAAATTTTACAATTGTATACAACTTCTTAATAGCTGCAATCCGTGTGCGGAAGCAGCTTTTTTATTTTCCTGCCGGTATAAGGATATGATTCTACGACAAAGAGAAAACAGCAAAGCATATTGCTATAAAGTTAATTTTACCTTGGAATCAATAATATACTTCATATTTGGTTATACCCGGGTTCTTCTGTAATTTTGGTGTTCACAACATTTTCTTATACAGATACTATCTGTTCAATAAATCATATAAAAATTGATTTAAGTGGCTTATCTTTTTACCACCATATGGTACAATTTTAAAGTGACACAAACAATTAACACGGAGGAATCACACATGAACAAAATACCAATGCAATTCCCGTATGGTGCGGTCTACTTCAGGAAATCAAATCCCCCCAAAAAAGATTGGGAGAGAGATTACAAAACGGCAGCTGAAGATGGGATGAACGTATTCCGCCACTGGTTTATGTGGGGGAGTATAGAGATTGCACCCGGCGTATTTGATTGGGACGATTATGATATGCAAATGGAGCTTGCATATAAAAATAATATCAAGGTCATAATTGCGGAAATAACAACATCTGTTCCGGAGTGGGTTTATCACAAATACCCGCATTTGTTATGCAAAGACAAATACGGGAATATTGATAAGAGCCGTATGGGTGTCAGCAGTGCCACCGGCGGATTCTATAATGGCCTGTGTCTGGACAAGGAATTAGCCCGTGAACTGACAGGCAATTTTTTACGGGAACTTGCCAACAGGTACAAGGACCACCCGGCACTATTAGGATATGATGTGTGGAATGAATGCAACTATTCCAGTGAATATTGCTATTGTGAAGATACAGTAAAGCAATACCAGGAATGGCTGAAGGATAAATATAAAGATATCAGAACCCTGGCAAATGCCTGGCATAAGTATAGCTATACATCGTTTGACGAAGTAATGCCGCCAGCCGCCCTGCAACTATATCCTGAGTGTTTTGACTGGTTGGAATTCAGGAAAGAAAACGCATACAAACACATGAAATGGAAAATTGACATAATAAAGAGTATTGATAATAAGCATTTGATTGCTGCCCATGGCACCGGTTCCAGCGTAAACAACATGGCAACAGGGGGAAGTGATGACTGGAAAGCGGCTGAAAATGTTGAAGTATATGGTTTTACTTTTGTGGCCTGCAGAAAAGGCAGTGAACCCTGGAAACATTGGCAGGCTGTCGATATTACAAGAGCCGGCTCCAGAGGAAAGACATTCTGGCATGCGGAAGCGCAGGGTGGGCCTCTTTGGCTGCAGCCCCAGGTTGTAGGAAGGCCCAGGGAAGATGGACGTATTGCGACACCGCAGGATATACGGCTTTGGAATTTAACCTCCATGGCCGGCGGGGCAAGGGGTATACTTTATCCCAGATGGAGGCCGTTGCTTGACGGCCCTTTATTTGGCGCTTTCGGGCCGTATGCCATGAACGGGTCAAGAACTGACCGTTCGGAAATGGCAAGTAAAGTAGCGAAATGGGCTAATGATCCCCAAAATGCGGCACTTATGAGTGCAAAACCTGTCCGTGGTGATGTAGGGATTTTGATTGTTCCAGAGACACAAACCGCAAGCCTTTTGCTTTCTGCTTTTGGCTCTGAGGATTTGTACAGTAAATCCGTATGGGGTGCCTACAGGGGATTTTTGGACAACAATATTCAGGCTGATTTTGTCCATATAGATGATATAGATGAATATGACGTCGTATATTTTCCGTATCCGATTATGTTAAAAACCGAACATGCCCAAAAGCTTATAAACTGGGTAAGGAACGGTGGAACATTAATCAGTGAGGCCTGCCCTGCATATTTCGGGGATCTTGGCACCGTCGGAGATGTTCAGCCTGGCCTTGGGCTGACGGAGGTTTTTGGTGTTAACGAGGAAACTGTGGAATTTATGCCTGATATATATCAGAATAATATAGAATTTATATTTAATGATAATTTAGTTACAGGATCAGGTTATCTTCAAACCTATGAGCTTACAACTGCCAAAGAATGCAGCAGGCTCGCTGACGGCAGAATCATTGCGGCCCTAAACCGTTATGGGGCAGGACAGGCCGTCATATTCGGAACATATCCTTCCATCAGCTATTTTGACACAAGCGGGGATAGTATAAAGCGGTATTTTGGCAGTGTGCTTGAATTTACCGGTAAGACCCAAAGGATAAAAACAGATAATGATAAAGTTATCGTACGTATGCATAAGTCTGATACAAGGGCATTTATATGGGTTGTTAATCCGAGCAGTAACATACAAAAGGTAAAAATCTCAATACAGGATGAGAACACATATGGTAGCGTACTGAAAGTTTATTGGGGAAGTGATTCAGCGGTAGAGGTATTGGGAGATAATATGTTTACTGTAATCGTTCCTTCAAAAGACGCTCTTATTTTTGGGATATAAATACAAAAATATTCCTGCTTTGATAATGTAAACAAAGAGAGGCGGTCATTGACCGCCTTCTCTAATATAAATTCTGAAATGCTACTCCTGCACTTTCTATGTTGTCAACTTTGCCTATTTTGTCAGATCTGTAACTTTAATTTTTTGGGGGCCATCGCCAATCCCTTCAAAAGGACCAACCGTCATTTTGCCATGAGGGATTCATGACATCTTCAAGGCTTTCCGCTTCAAACATGAAAAATTTGAATTACTGTATGCACTTTCCATTTTGTAAACTCCGCCTCTTTAATTAACAGGACAAACAAAAATAACAGCAAAAAAGAGAGTGAGTTTTTTACCTCACTCTCTTTCAATGAACCGCCGAAATCTCTATAAGCCATTAGTTGTGTAACCATCTGCTATTTTAATTTAAAATGGCTTTTGTCCCTTGGTATAACTCGTTTGTCATTTTAGTGAGCCTGTCAGCACCCTTGGATATACATTCATTCACAAAGGCATCCCAATCTTTTTCAATATCTTTCTCTCCAACAATGAATTGCAGAGTCATTTGTTTTACATAGTCCATTAATGACTGGCTTAACATGGTTTGCTCTTCTCTTTGTGCCTCATCCATCAATACTGGCGGTGCTGGTGGCTTTAATATACTTAATTCATTAACAGCCTCTGTAAGTCTTCTTGCTTCCTCTGTCATGTAAGAATACATAAGTTCTTTATGACCATTGTACATGGAGAAGACAAATACGCCATTGTTCATACCAAAATCATTTCTGAGGTCTTTGGCGTTTTCATCTTCTACATTAATTCCAAGGAAAGTAGCCTTTAGGCCAGGCATCAGCTTAAATTCGTCACCTTCTTTTGTAAAGGTAACGCCTTCTACTCCCCACCTGGTTAAGATCTGGGCTTCTTTACTATACCATAACCAGTCAACAAATCTCATAAGAGCTTCAAAGTTTGGATCATTAACTGCATGACTGGCTATAATAATACCATTATCCAGCCTGTTTGACGAAACAATTCTGCCTGCAGGTCCTGCCAATGGCGTTATAATATCGACTTTAAAGTTACCCTCGCCTAAGGTTTCACTTAACTTCTTACGCATTGAAATTACTTCTTGTGTATTGGTGCTTATAACGAAGGAATTACCCATAGCAAACTTCTGGTTAACAGCAATTTCATCTTCCTGGGTAAAGGATTCGGGGTCCATAAGTCCCTCTTTAACTAACCTGTTAAAATATGTTAAGAATTCCTTGTACTGATCTGTAATTGGATAGAATTTAAATTCATCAGTATCTTCATAATAACGCATTCCATTGCCAGCACCCCAACCAGCTTGTACGTCAAAGCCGGAAGCAGCCTGGCTGAGCAAAGAGTCACCTTTCCACCTGTCGGAAAATGGATACGTATTCGGATATATTTCCTTAAGTTGTTTTAAGGCTACATAAAGGTCATCCCAAGTATCAGGTATCGGTATATTGTGCTGTTCAAAAATGTCTGTTCTTATTGCCAATGAATATTCTCCAACAACTACTTCACGCAGCCCTGGCAATATATAAAACTTCCCATCTTTCTGCCTGATAGTTTTTAGGTTGTCTTCCAAGTCCCATTCTTCAATTTTGGTCCAGAAATTCGGCATGAAATCCTTATAATCGCTGACAGGCAAAACAGCTCCTGCGGGGATATATGCTGTTTCTTCTCCAGGATAAGTACTGGGCATAATTTGTGGCGCTTCACCAGAGCTAATAAGGAGATTACGCTTTTGTCCGTAGTCACTCATTGGTACGATCGTAAGGTCAAGAGTTACATTAGTCCTCTTCTTAATTTCATCCCATATTATCCAGTTTTCGTTATAAGGATAACCTGGATGGTCCCTGTAAAGCATCGTAAATGTCACAGGCTCTTTCAGCGGGAAAGTAAACTCTTCCTCTTCAGATACTTGCTCATCACCTGATTTAACAGTTGTACCAGTTTTATCTCCACTTGTAGCAGGCTTATCCTCCGTTTTAGCGCCACCGCAGCCAGTAAGCATCATGCTTAACATGGAAATCATTAGTAAGCAAGCTATAAGCAGGATAGTTCTTTTTTTCATTGATTTGCCCTCCTTTTTATATAATTTTTTCCTAATTCTGTTTCTTTTAATGAGTTTTAAGTTAGTCAGCAATAAGCATGTCACTGTTTTCTGTTGTATCACCTCCTACAGGACAAACTTATCCTTTCAAAGAACCTATCATTATACCTTTAACGAAGTATTTTTGTACAAATGGATATACCATTATTATTGGAAGAGCGCTTACTATCATGCTGGCGGATTTTATTGTAGCCTCTATATCACCAAACCCCTCAACTTCACCTCCTGCTATTTCTCTCGCGTTTTGAGCGCCGGCAATTATATTTCTCAAATACAAGGAAACGGGAAACAGCGATTTTGTATCCAGGTAGATAAATGGGCCAAACCAGTTATTCCACATGCCAACGGCATAAAATAGTCCGATTGTCGCTAATATTGGTTTAGAAAGGGGCAAAACAATTTTTAACAGTATCCCGTAAGTGCTCATTCCGTCAATTGCCGCTGCTTCTTCCAATTCAACTGGTAATCCTTCAAAATATGTTCTTGTAATCAGAACGTTGAAGGTACTTATTGCACCCGGTATTATTACTGCCCATATGGTATTTCTCATGTGCAGCATCCTGGTTACCAGCAAGTAAGTTGGAATCAAGCCACCATTAAAGAACATCGTAAATAGGATAATCCCTAAGAAGAAACCTCTGCCTTTCAAATTTTTCTTAGACAAAGGATACGCCAGCAGAACGGTTAAAGTCAGCGATATCAGTGTCCCTAATGCTGTGTACAATATCGTATTTCTATAACTAATCCAAAAACTAGCATCCCTTAATAAAACTTTATAGGTTCCCAACGTAAAACCTTTAGGATAGAAGGTAATTTCTCCTGCATACACATATCTTTCACTGCTCATTGACAACGAAGTTAAGTAGAGAAAGGGATATAATGTAACTAATAGTACAAATATCATTATTAAATTATTGAAAATATCAAATACAGTTATTCTTTTTTTCAACCTGGATTTCAATCTTAGTCCCTCCCTTATTTACCACAGGCTGCTTTCTGTCAGCTTTCTTGATAAGAAGTTGGCAGTAGTCAGAAGGATTACTCCTATAATGGAATTGCACAGACCAACTGCAGCACCCAAACTATAATTGTTATTGATAAGGCCCAGTCTGTATAGGAAAGTGGAAATTACATCAGCAGTTTCGTAAGTTAAAGGACTATAAAGTAGAAGTATCTTTTCAAAGCCTACACTCATCAAATTACCAATATTTAGGATTAGGAGTACCATTACAGTAGGTAAAATTCCTGGTATTGTAACATATTTTATTTGTTGATAACGGCTTGCACCATCAATTCTGGCCGCCTCATATAATTCTGGATTAATGTTGGATAGCGCAGCAAGATAAATAATGGAATTCCACCCTAGTTGCTGCCAAATTCCTGATGCAATATAAATAGTTCTAAACCATTTCGGTTCTGAAACGAAATTAATAGTATTTCCGGTTAAGTTTTTAAGCACCATGTTTACTATACCTATGGACGGGGATAAAATTTCCTTAATCATTCCTACTACTATAACAGTCGAGATAAAGTGGGGCAGATAGGAGACTGTTTGAACAAATCTCTTAAACCTCAGATTTTTCAGCTCATTAAGCAGAAGGGCAAAAACTATGGGGAAAGGAAAACTTATTACCAGGTACTCGATACTTATAATTAAATTATTCCTAAAAGCGCGCCAAAAACCAGCATCCCTTAAAAACATTTGAAAATATCTAAAGCCAACCCATTGGCTTCCATATACAGGTCCGCCAGGTTGATACCTTCTGAAAGCGATAATAACTCCATACATAGGTATGTAGTTAAAAATTATGTAGTGTAGCAATGGCAAAACCAACAGGCTATATAAACGCCAGTCCTTCTTTACAGCATGCCAAAACTGCTGGGGCCAACCAAGCTTTGCTCTTGTTACAGCTCCTGTTGCATTTACAGCCTTGGTTTCAGGGGACATATTTATCCACCTCTTTTGATTTCGTAAACTAAACAAGGCCTTTGCATTTTTAATCTACAAATGACCTATTACTGACAAGGTACATTGTATGTATGGACATTATCAATGTAGCCCATGTCAAATAAGCTTCAGTTAATAAGTGAACATTAAATAAAATATTAACTTTCTTTATTATTGTAATTCTTCAAAAATATTAAAATAAAATAAAATAAAATGATTAATTAATGCTTAAGATTGCAAACGTAGTATATACGCTGCTAGGATGTAATGCTTTGGATACAATTAACAATATTAAACGATGCTTGCTAATTCCAGTTTGATTATTCATATGCTTTGGAATCAGGTTTTATTCCTTTGTTATTATATTCCATTTCAATTGTGTCAAGTAAATGTGGGCAGCAAGCAATGTCCTTTTTGCCCGCAACCCCTGCTCGTAATCCCGGATTAATACTCTAAACATCTGCACAGGTTCTCCCGTCCATCATATGAAACAGGGAGTACCGCAAGATTAATAAAAATCCGTACCCGGTATGAATTTTAGTGATTATATACGTAAGAAAAGGATTGAGTATGCATGTCATCTATTAAGCACAACTAATCTTAAAGTAAAAGAAATAGCTGAACAATTTGGATATGAAGATGAGAAGTATTTCTATCGGGTATTTAGAAATGAAACTGGAATGAGCCCAAATAAATATAAACAAAAGGCATCTGTTAATGCTACTTTAAAAGTGTACCAGACAGGGGGAAAATAGGCCGGCATGAAACTTTTCTGTAAATTATTATGGAAAAGTCTTTGTTGAAAAATATAAACGGACTTGTCCTTAGATATGGATAAATTTTTGCCCACATAATTATCAATCAAGTTCTGTCATTACTTTATTATATTTATGCCATTTAATTGTGTATAGCAATAAGGTTCTCAACTTTGGACAATGTATGTTACAATTAAAATATCTTTAAGCTTTTACTAACAACTAACATAAGTGGATATATGGAGGAATCTCATCATGTACAACAGAACCAAAGTATACATAATTGACCGCAGTAGCGGTACGAGTCCTGTTATGTTCGGTAAAAATGAGCTTATTAGTGCCATCGGTGCCGCTGGAACAGCGGTTGAAAGTGCAAAATTCTGGTCTGGTATTGAAAAGGATAACCTTTGCATTGTTATGGGTGAAAGCTCTGCCCGGCTTATTGAAATGCTTCTTGAGGAAACCGGTGTTAAACTGCAAAACAGGGCAGAAGGAGTTATCCTGCAGTGGTGTAACACTGGTACAGGTAAAGTCCTGGTGGTTTCAGGCACAGATGAAAAAGGCCTGATGTATGCCCTCCTGGAACTGGCGGACAGGGTCCGCTGCAGGGGCATTGATAGCTTGTTTGAAGTTAAAAACATCCAGGAATACCCGGACAACAAGGTACGAGGAGTGGACCGGTTTGTAATGGGCCACAGGGATGATGAATGGTTCTATTCAGAAGACTTCTGGGTAAGCTTTATGCAAAGGATGGCTAAAAACCGGTTTAACCGCTTTACCCTTATTACAGGCTTTGACACAGCCTATATGTCGCCTCCGTATCCCTTCTTTGTAGAAGTTCCCGGTTTTCCGGACGTTAAGGTTAAAGACATGGCTCCCGGCACGAGGGAAAAGAATCTTGATATGCTAAGGTTTATCGGAAAAGTGTGCAAATCCTATGGTATTGAATTCTTCTTCTCCACCTGGCAGCAGCTACCATGGACAGATAACCAGAAATTCCTTGTTGAAAACATTCCAATAACTGATG
>Ga0134092_1000438_pt1 | contig 41804 bp, 37 predicted proteins | sample 3_6taG_FD_94454 | JGI IMG/M metagenome (GOLD analysis project Ga0134092, IMG submission 94454) | Switchgrass degrading microbial communities from high solid loading bioreactors in New Hampshire, USA - 3_6_20_6_A3 metaG | ecosystem: Engineered > Bioreactor > Semi-continuous > Anaerobic >... | reverse complement strand
TAGGTCGTCGCCGGGTTCAAATACTCCTCAATAGCTCAGTCGGTAGAGCATGCGGCTGTTAACCGCAGGGTCGTTGGTTCGAGTCCAACTTGGGGAGCCATTTTTATTTTTTTGTTTAATTTGAGAACACGGATTAGCACGGAAAACCACGGATTTACACTGTGGGTTATTTTTTGTTTTTGGAGAACACTAAAAGGTTTTACATATTTTATGGCATGAAACCGAAAAGATAAAACATCCTGGATGAACACCATAATTCATGAAATCTGTAGTTGCAACAGGACGGAAAAAAATATACAAGGCCTCATGTTTCAGTAATTTTAGATGGTTTTCTATGCAAATAATTCGACAGTATTTTTTATGAAGGAATTTTTTATGTCATAGAGAATAGATATTTTTATAAAGCATGAAAAACGTGGTAAAACCAACATAGATGAGTAAAAAAGTCTCAATAGGAGGAATTCTAAAATTATGGGAAGATTTAAAATAATGTTATTACTTATACTATGTATTATGATAGTGGGAGTTATATGTATACCAAATTATACTGTATTAGCCGCAGGTCCAGAAGTTATCTGGCTAAAAAAGCAATATAATCCCAGTTATAATTATTCGCCAGGCAGCAAGAAAAGTGAGAGTAGTCATTATGACCGTGTTATGGCACCTACTTTTCAGGAAGGTCTAGCTGTTGTAAGTATAGGTGAATACTATGACGCAAAGTATGGCTTTATAGATGAGAGGGGTAATGAAGTCATACCACTTAAATATGATTTTGCATATCCTTTTGAAGATGGATTGGCAATTGTACAATTAGATGGCACATGGGGTTTTATAGATAAAAATGGGAAAGAAGTTATACCATTGAAATATGACAGTGTATATTGTTTTAGTGAAGGACTTGCAAGAGTTAAAGTTGGAAACCTATGGGGGTATATAGATAAAGAAGGTAAGATGGTTATATCCCCTCAATATGAAACTGCTTCAGATTTTAGTGAAGGATTGGCAGCAGTAAAAGTACATCAAAAAAATAATGAATGGAATTATATTGATAAAGTAGGCAATGTAGTATTATCTGTCCGGTATAATAGGGCGGGTAGTTTCAATAATGGAATAGCCATAGTAGTTGATTCAAAATTTATTCGCTACGAAGGTTCAATCTTCGGTTATAGTGAAAATAAGTATAGTTTAATAGACAAGTCAGGAAATGAAATAACTCCTGTTAAATATGATTATATCGGTTCTTTTAGTGAAGGATTGGCAACAGTAGAGTTAAATGATAAATATGGAGTTATTGATACAAGCGGGAACGTAGTTGTGCCACTAAAATATGATTATGTAATGCCGTTCAAAGAAGGCATGGCACCTGTGAAACTAAATGGTAAGTGGGGGTATATAGATAAAAATGGTAATGAAATTATACCACCTAAATATGATGATGCCTTTTCTTTCAGTGAAGGTCTGGCAATTGTACAATTGAACGAAAAATACGGTTTTATAGACAAAACAGGTAAAATAGTAATACCAATAAAATACTCATGTGCTTATTCCTTTAGCGATGGTTTAGCGGCAGTAATATTGTATAATGACTATTTTAGCTATATAGATAAAAAAGGTAATACAGTTATAGCTATGAATTATATGTCTGGTTATTCATTTAATGATGGTATAACATTAATAGAAATATATCCAATTGAAGGCCGCAGAATTGGAATTATAAAAAATCCTATTATTCCTAAAAATTAATATAATTTGTAACTACTAAAAAAACACTAAGGTTATATATATGCAGCAGCGATAGTGAAGAAATAGGAATATCGTTTATTAGAAATTCAATAGGCATTTGCAAACTGATACAACAATATAAAAAGCATATGTACATATGTACATGTGCTTTTTATATTGATATTTTATTCAATTAATACCCTTTAGTGTTCTTTTGTGAAACCTTAGTGCCTTTTAGTGTTCTTAAAAAATGCCCCGCCGTGTAGATCTGTGGTTAGTGCCGTGTAAATCCGTGTTCTTCAAAATGATCCAAAAGGAATACCTCAATCCTGAGCTCTGAGTTCTGAGCTCTAGATCAGTAATACCCCAAGCGACGCTACTTAAATTTGGGCAACATGCCTACATTCTGCGAAGCTTTTATTGTTACAGCTATTGCGGGACCTAATATTACTCCTATAGGACCCATTATTTTTGCACCTGCGTATATGGATATAAGTGATATGAGGGGATGTATGCCAAGCTGCTGCCCCACTACTTTTGGTTCAACCATATATCTTACAACAATAATGATGGCATATAATACTAAAAGGCAGATACCAAGCTTATACTTGCCGATTATTATAGATACAATCGCCCATGGTACATAAACACTTCCAGTTCCCAGCACGGGCAAAAGATCTACCAGTGATACCAATATGGAGATTGTTAATGCATATTTTACTCCAATAAGGTTAAGTCCAATCAATGATTCCAAAAATGTTATGGTTATCAATATCAATTGTGCTTTCAAAAAACCTACCAAGGATGTCAAAAGATTCTTTTTGAAATTTATAAGTTTGCTTCTCCAGGCAGGAGTAAACTGCCTGAATATAAAATCCTCAATTTTATCGGAATCCTTGGTAAAGAAGAAGGCAGCTACCGAAGTAATAATAAATATAATACCCAATTTAGGCAATGTATAAAGCGTATTTATAGTATGCTTCACAGTGTTAGTCAATACTACTCCTAATTTATCCAGTAAGTTCTTTGCTGTATCTATTGCATATGTAGTTACTTCTGACGGAAGTTGTATATATATGTTTTGTGCTTCCTTAGATAGATCTGTAATGAACTGATAAATTGCATCTGAATAAAGAGGCAGTCTTGATGTAAGGTATATAAGTTCTGATATGCCTCTGCTTAAACCAAGAGTCAACAGAGCGAAAAAGATTCCATACACAAGCAGCATTGATATGGCTACAGATATACCTTTTCCAATTTTCATGGGATAAAACAACTTTGCTATTGGTTTAATCAGAAATGAAATTAATATTGCAATTATAAAGGGAGACAGGTACCGGAAAACTAACTTTAAACCAAATATTACTGCAAAGAATACTAATGCGTATACAATAAGCTTCAATAGAGTTGCTAAAGTTTTTAATATATAGTGAGTGTATCCATCTACTTCATTCTTCAAACAAATTCACCTCTTTTACATTATAGCCATATCTTAAATTTCAAATCTCTTCTTATTCAAATTATATGCGAAATATGTTAAATATTCAATTTGTATATATCAAATCTTTATTGTGGATAAAGATATATGTATAATAGAGCTAAGAACCAAGACTTATGGGTTTTCAATTTAAGTCAGTCGCTGGTCTCTAGCCACTGGCCACTAGTCTCAGGGTATTCCTACCATTTGATCTATGATCTATGAACTATGAACTATGATATAGGTTTTGCTTTGGGCTCTTAGCTCGCAGCTCGCAGCACGAAGCGCGTAGCATGGTTCACGGGTAACGGGTCACGGATCACGAGTCAATAAAAGTGTATATATAAGGAGCCATAATTATGTTATACGACAATATACCTATTCTGAAATCATTAAAAGAATACAAAGATACCCAATCTATACCTTTTCATATGCCGGGACATAAAAGAGGTAAGATTTTACATAAGCTGGGTTTGGAATATTTGCTAGAAGATATAATAGAGATGGACACAACTGAAGTGCCTGGGGTGGACAATTTGCACAGTCCTGAAGGTGCCATTATGGAAGCACAGAATCTGGCAGCAAAAGCTTTTGGTGCTGATCATACTTTTTTCCTTATAAACGGCACCACATCCGGTATATATGCTATGATACTGGCGGCTACAAATCCGGGAGACAAGATACTTATACCCAGGAATGCCCATAGATCCGCAGTGAGCGGAGCAATATTGGGGAAACTGCAGCCAGTGTATATGATGCCGGAAATAGATCCGTATATGGAAATACCTATGGGCATTACAGCTTCTGCTGTTGAAAAAGCATTGGAGCAGCATCCTGACGCAAAGGCAGTGCTTATCACAAATCCTACATACTACGGAGTATGCTCTGACATAGAAGCTATAGCCAGAATTGTTCATGGGAAAGGAAAACTGCTTTTGGTAGATGAGGCCCATGGTTCTCATTTTTACTTTCATGAGCAGCTTCCCGTATCAGCTATGGAGGCGGGAGCAGACATGGCAGCTCAAAGTACCCACAAGACTCTGACATCGATGACAGGAAGCTCCATGCTTCATGTAAAAGAGGGAAGAGTTGATTTAGACAAGCTGAAATTCTTCTTACAGTTGGTTCAGACTACAAGCCCTTCTCATGTAATGCTGGCTTCTCTTGATACAGCCAGATATATTATGGAAAAACATGGACATATGCTTCTTGAAAATTGCATAAAATACAGCAATAAGGTAAGAAATGAAATAAACAATAAATCATCTTTTTACTGTTTGGCGAATGACAAAATAGGCAGTTATGGTGTACATGAAATAGATCCTACCAGAATAACTATATGCCTAAAGAAGGGAGGAATCAGTGGAGTAAAGGGAGAAGAATTATTAAGATCCAAATATAATATTCAGATGGAAATGAGCGATGCTCATAATGTTGTAGCAATAACCTCCGTTGCAGATGATGAAGAATCATATATGAACCTTCTTATGGCTGTATTGGATATGGAGCAATATTGCAATAATGAAGAGAGTACCCTTTATAGAGCTGAATTTCCTCATTCATTGCCTGTTAGTCAAATGACTCCCCATGAAGCTGTATACAGCCAGGTAGAATATATAGACATAGAAAAAAGTCCGGGACGCATATCTGCTGAAATGGCGGTGCCATATCCGCCAGGTATACCTGTTTTAATGCCGGGCGAATATATTGAAAAAGATGTCATTGATTACTTAAGACAATGTGTTGATTTGGGCATAAAGGTTAGCGGATTATCTGATTGCAGAATAGAGAAAATCAAGGTAATAAAATAGAAGGAGGTCCTATTTATGTCAATGAAATTGGTTTTGGCAGTTGTACAGGATGATGATGCTGGAGAATTGATTGAAAGATTGGTTAAAAGTAAATATAGTGCAACCAAATTAGCTTCTACAGGAGGATTCCTGAAAGAAGGCAATACTACCCTGATGGTGGGAGTCCCTGCTGAAAAAGTAGATGATGTAATCGGCATAATTAAAGAAGTCTGCCATAGCAGAAAGCAAACCTTCACAACGCCCATTCCTCCAACAGGATCCGCCAGTGTTTTCATACCATATCCCATAGATGTTATGGTTGGAGGAGCAACTATTTTTGTATTGGACATTGATCGTTTTGAAAAAGTATAGGAGAGCAAAATGGCTATAATGGACTTTAAAGATATTACAGGTCAGGAGGTTTTAGTTCAAAGCCTTCAAAACGCTGTAAAAGAAAACATGATTGCTAATGCTTATATATTTGACGGACCTGCAGGATCGGGCAAGAAGACGGTTGCAGATATCTTTGCCAGAGCTATAAACTGCAAGGATACATATAATAAGCCCTGCAACCTTTGTTCGTCATGCAAAAAAACAATAGCCAGGGTAAATCCGGATATAATTTATATCAAGCCCACTGGCAGCTCAATCAGGATTGATCAGATCAGGAAGCTGATATCAGATATCTCCAGAAAACCTTATGAAAATCCTTACAGAGTAATAATTGTTGAAAAAGCGGACAGTTTAACTTCCGATTCTCAGGACGCATTCTTGAAAACCCTGGAGGAACCTGAAGGAAATAATGTATTTATATTGCTCACGGAAAACTATAATACCTTGCTGCCCACAATAATATCCAGGTGTCAGGTATATAGTTTTCGCAGATTAAACAAGGAAAATATGAAAAATGCTCTGATCAGATCAGGGTTTACAGATCCTGAAGAAATTGAGATTGCAATTGAAAACTCCAATGGTATAATAGGAAGAGCAATAGAAATACTTAAGGATAGAAACTTTGAACCGAAAAGCAAAGTATATGAGGAACTTTTAGCAGAGATTTTAAAAGGAAGCCGAATAAAAATACTGGATTGTAGCGAGAATTTGCTGCAAAGCAAAGATGATGGAGAAAAGCTATTAACTTTTCTTCTTAGCTTTTTCAGAGATATACTTATTCAAAAAGATACGGATGATAATGAATATATAATCAATAAGAGCATTGATGCTCATATAATGAAGAAATATGCTGAAAACTTCAGGGAAGAAGACGTATTTCAAATAATAGATTCTATTAAGCAGATTATGACTTCTTTGGATTTTAATGTAGGCTATAAAAATTCTATAGATAGTTTGCTTTTGAGAATATTGGAGGTTAATAATGATAAAGGTAGTTGGAGTACGATTTAAGAAGGCAGGAAAGATATACTATTTTGATCCTGATGGATTGGATATAAAAAAAGGCGATAATGTAATCGTTGAGACTATACGAGGTGTGGAATTCGGCAATGCAGTAGTTGGAATAAGAGAGGTTGGAGAGGAAGATATAGTAGCTCCCCTCAAAAAAGTGCTGAGAATTGCTACACCGGAAGACTGTCTCAAATACGAAGAGAATAAGAAAAAAGAAGATGAAGCTTTTAAAATATGCCTGGAAAAGATTAAAGATCATGGACTAGGTATGAAACTTATTGATGTAGAGTATACTTTTGATAATAATAAAATTATTTTTTATTTCACAGCAGATGGCAGAGTTGACTTCAGAGAGCTTGTAAAGGATTTAGCTGCAATATTCAAAACCAGGATTGAGTTGAGACAGATAGGAGTAAGAGACGAAGCAAAGATGCTTTCAGGATTGGGTCCATGTGGAAGGACTCTTTGCTGTGCTACTTTTCTTGGAGAATTTGAGCCTGTATCTATAAAGATGGCAAAAGAGCAGAACTTATCTCTCAATCCTACCAAAATATCAGGCATATGCGGAAGGCTCATGTGCTGTCTCAAATATGAGCAGGAAATATATGAGCAAGTGAGGAAGATTCTGCCTAAGGTTGGAGCTTTGGTTGAAACTGCTGAAGGCACCGGAGAGGTAATAGAATCAAGTGTGTTATATGAAAGTGTAAAGGTGAAAATGGATTCTCCGGATAACAGCATAAAAACCATAAAAGAATTCTCCATGTATGATGTCAAGGAGATATTGCCAGGCAAAGATATAGAACCAGAGATTGGAGAAGAAGAACTGGAAGAATTAGAGAGTCTGGAAGAATAATGATATTTTTATAACGATTTTATTTATTTCAAGGGTTTTCAATAACAAATTTTAGTGGTAAAATGGATAAAGAGATTTTAAGGAGGTGTCCAGTAATGGCATATAAAATAACAGATGCTTGCATCAGCTGTGGAGCTTGTGAATCAGAATGCCCAGTTAGCTGCATAAGCCCCGGTGATGACAAATATGTTATAAATCCTGATGAATGTATAGAATGCGGAGCATGTGCTAATGTATGCCCCGTTGATGCTCCTGTACAGGACTAATCGATAAATAAAAAAAAGACCTCCGGGTCTTTTTTTTATAATATAGATATAATGCATAACTTTCCCTCAGAGAATTACCCTAGCAAGTGACTAGCGACTAAAGATCAGCGACCAGAGACTGATATAACGGAGGTAGTGCTTTGGAAGATATTTTAAAACAGGATGAAACCTTAGATGATTTGCAAAATGGTTATTACATAATACAAAAAAAAGAAGGATTCAGATTTGGTGTAGATGCTGTGCTCCTTTCTGATTTTGCTGCTTTGAAGAGGACTGATACTGTTCTGGAAATGGGCACCGGTACGGGCATAATATCTATACTGCTTCATGCCAAGAAAAATCCAAAAAAAATCATTGCCATTGAGATCCAGGAGGACATGGCGGAAATGGTAAATCGGAGTATAATATATAATAAACTTGAGGATTATATAAGCATACTGCCTATGAATTTAAAGGATGCACCAAAAAAACTGGGCAGGGGAATATTCAATGCAGTTGTCACCAATCCTCCATATATGAAGCTGGGCAGCGGCATTATCAACCCTTCAGAAAAGCAGGCCATTTCAAGATTTGAAGTAGAATGCAGTCTGGAGGATGTCATAGATTCGTCCTATGAGGTGTTAATGCCTGGAGGAAGGCTGTTTATGGTACATAGAGCAGATAGGCTTGTAGATATTATATATAATATGAGGATGCGAAAGATTGAACCTAAAAGAATACGCTTTGTTCATTCAAGCATTGGCAAGAAGCCTCATCTTTTACTGATTGAAGGGATGAAAGGCGGCAAGCCGGAACTGAAGTTTATGGAGCCTCTTTACATATATGATGAGAACGGAAATTATACAAAGGAAATACACAACATTTACGGGAGGATGAAATGATGGCTTCCATTCTATATATAGTTGGAACTCCCATAGGCAATCTGGAGGATATGACCCTTAGGGGCATACGTATACTTAAGGAAGTTGATATTATAGCTGCAGAGGATACACGACAGACAGCAAAGCTACTGAATCACTATGATATTAAGAAACCTATGATTAGCTACCATGAACATAACAAAAAGACCAAGGGCGAAGAAATCATAGGATTGATTCTTCAAGGCAATAATGTGGCTTTGGTATCTGATGCAGGAATGCCCTGCGTGTCTGATCCGGGTGAAGATTTGGTCAGGCTTTGTGTGGAAAAAGGCATTGAAGTGATAGCCGTGCCGGGTCCTTCTGCTTCTTTGACAGCCCTATCCATATCCTCTCTTCCGACATCTCGTTTCGTATTTGAAGGATTCCTGCCAGTCAAGGGAAAAGAAAGAAAAGAAAGGCTTGAAAGACTATCCATAGAGGATAGAACCATCATATTATATGAAGCACCCCATCGTCTGATAAATACTCTCAAGGATTTGAGAGAATATATGGGTAATATCAGAATAAGCATTTCCAGAGAGCTGACAAAGAAATTTGAAGAAACCATAAGAACCGACTTGGATGGAGCTATAGAAGAATTCAGCAGCAGAAACATAAAGGGCGAATTCGTCCTGATACTGGAGAGCAAAAGCTCTGAAGCTCTTAAGGAAGAGGAAAAAATGCAATGGAAGGATATCAGCATAAAAGATCACATAATTATGTACATGGATAAGGGGCTTTCAAAAAAAGAGGCTGTAGCTTTGGTAGCTAAAGAAAGAGGCATCAGCAAAAAGGAAGTATATAATATTAGCATTGATATTTGACCATATATAAAATATAATTTTCATGAGGAGGGATAATTATGGTAGTTACTAAAGATATGACAGTAGGTGAAATAATAAGAGCTAATCCTAAAACTGCAGAGATTTTCATGTCCTATGGGATGCATTGCTTGTACTGACCTGGTGCTACAGGTGAGTCTGTGGAACAGGCTGCAATGGTACATGGTTTTGATGCGGACAAGCTTATTGAGGATCTGAATAAGGTTGAATAATGAGCATAAATTATAAAAGGTTAGGGTTTGTGCCCTAACCTTTTATAATTCTTAAATAAAATATATAAAGAATTAATTGTTATATAGAATAAAATCTATGTACTAATAACAATTAACTCTTATAGCAATACAGGAAAGAAAACTTGCAGTTTTTAAATTTCCTTGAGGCTTTTAAGAAACTACTTTGAATTTCTTAACTCTTCCATGCAGGCAGGGCAAATGTTTTTACCCTTATAAACCTTAACATCCTTTGCGTTTGCACAGAAGATGCAAGCAGGTTCATATTTCTTTAAAATGATATGCTCACCATCTACATATATCTCTAAGGAATCCTTCTCTTCTATGTTAAGTGTAGTTCTTAATTCCTTTGGTATTACTATTCTGCCTAATTCGTCAACTTTTCTCACAATACCAGTAGATTTCACATTATCCCTCCTTCCTTAATAATACAAAATTCGACATCAGTCTCACATTAAATGTTAACAGATATACCAATTAAAGTCAATAGGTTTTTTATTCATTTTTCGCTTATATATATTGGGGCTGAAATATAGTATAATTATATACAGTATTATTTGACCAGAGGTGTTTTGGATGCTGTTATTAGCTTTTGCAGCAGCTAATATTATAACATTGATATATTTGGTTGCAAGAGGGCATGAGTTGAGAAGACTGTTGGAAGTAGCCTGGAGAGGTATCTGGGAATGCAAGCAGTTGTTTGCCATAATATTGCTGATGGGAGCAACTATATCTGTCTGGCTGTCTTCGGGAATAGTGCCAAGTCTTATCTATTATGGCTTTGGCTATATGAAAGGAGTAAACCTGGTTCTCGCCGCATTTCTTTCAACGGCGGTTATATCCTATATAATGGGTACTGCTTGTGGGACATTGAGCACCATAGGCATTGCAATTATAGGTATTGGTAAAGGTCTTATGATTCCTGCTCCTGTATTGTTGGGAGCTATAGTTTCAGGTTCTTTTATTGCAGATAAGATAGCACCTATATCCTCTTTAACCAATCTTACCATACAAATGACTGGCACCAACTATAAGGAATATGTTAAGACATCCTTGAAAACATTGATACCAACCATGATTATATCAGCAATTATATACTATATTTTAGGCAATTCCTATGGCGGGGAGGCAGACCTAGGTGCAATACAACAATATCAGAACTTCATAGGCCAAGGTTTTGTAATCTCTCCTTTTTTATTGTTTTTTCCTGTTTTTGTAGTTGTGTTGGCATTCAGCGGCATTAAGATAGTTTATAATATGGGTTTGAATGTTTTTGCTGCATCCATCATAACCATGCTTCTCCAGAAGAAAAGCTTTTGGGTAGTGATAAAGTCCGTGCTATGGGGATATAAAGCCAATACAGGAATGGAGCAGCTGGACGCACTTATTTCCGGTGGAGGAGCATTGCCAATGATAGAGGTAGTGCTTATAGTTATGGGAAGTGTTACTCTAAGCAGCTTATTGGAAGAGGCTGATTTGATTAAACCGATAACTGACTTTTTCTATAGGAAGAATGATAAAGCACTGGCTCTTATTGCTAAAACAGGCGCCTTAAGCACTATACTTAATGTTGTCACATGTGATCAAACCGTTGGCATATTAGTTCCTGCAAAATTTACAGCACAGAGATTTGATGAGTTGGGTCTGGACAGAAGCATTCTTGCCAGAACCATATCCGATACAGGGACAATAATAGCCCCTCTCATGTTTTGGAATGTAAACGCGTTGATTATATACGGAATAACAGGAATTTCTGCCATCAGCTATGCTCCTTATGGGGTTTTATGCTATATCTGTCCTTTGGTCACTATCATAGGCGGCATTTTTTTAGGAAATAAAACTGGAAAAGTATCAATAAAGGAAGCTAAGAGTACGGCTTCAACCAATGCAGAAGTTTGACACAAAGGAAATTTAATCAGCGTCTTATTACAAGATTATTACAAAATGATAATTTTCTTGCTTTAATCATATATTAGGAATATAATTGATATTGGAAAAATAAAGGAAGGAGGTCGTGATGATGAGAAAATTAGCATTTGGATTTAATGGCATTGTCTTTAATGATTTAGTATTTTTTGCACGACCTTTTGCCTTTAGAGGGATAGGTATATAGACATCTGTTCTATACTCTGAACAATGGGCCATAGGTTGTGCAAAACCTGTGGCTTTTATTATTTTATAACCGCAATGTTATTGTTTATAAAAGCCACAGCCAATGAAGCCTGTGGCTTTTTTGTGGTTTTACAGCGAAAAAATGGCAAAGACAATTTTAAGTGGGGTGATAGCGTGAAGAATTTTAAACTTCTGTGGGACTTTATGAAGGGGAACAGGATGTTGTATCTGGCATCCATAATCAGCATAGGCTTTGCTACCATATTTTCTTTTTTATCTCCTCTGGTTATCCGATATACCATAGATTCAGTAATAGGCGGAACTCCTATGAATGCACCTTCATGGGTAATGAATATTATTGAAAGCATAGGAGGCCCGGATACATTAAGACAGAAAATATGGATGTGCAGCATTGCGGTGGTATTATTATCTGTAATAAACGGCATATTTACTTATTATAAAGGGAAATGGTCTGCAGTTGCATCAGAGGCCATAGCTCAGAAAATGAAGGATGAGCTGTATGATAAGCTGCAGAATGTCAGATATGATTATTATGTCAAGGCTGAGACAGGGGACTTGATACAAAGGTGCACTTCTGATGTAGACACTGTAAGAAGATTTCTTGCCATACAGCTGGTTGAAGTAGGCAGAGCAATATTTATGCTGGGAATGGCAATATCCATAATGTTCTCCCTGGATGTAAGGATGACTCTTGTTTCTATGTCAATCATTCCTGGAATTTTCCTGTTTTCTACTCTTTATTACCTGAAGGTGAAAGCTTCTTTCCTGGAATGTGATGAATCGGAAGGGCAGTTGACCACAGTGCTTCAGGAAAATCTGACAGGGATGAGGGTTGTAAGAGCTTTTGCCAGACAGCCTTACGAAAGGGATAAGTTTGACGAAGTCAATAGGGATTTCAGGCAAAAGGTAACCCATCTTATTTCACTGTTAGCCTGGTACTGGTCCTTTTCTGACTTCCTATCCATGCTTCAGATGGGTTTAGTATTGGTGACCGGAGTATACTGGACTGTATCAGGACACATGACTTTAGGAACTCTTGTAGTGTTCACCACATATGAAGGCATGCTGCTGTGGCCGGTGAGACTGATGGGAAGGATATTGACGGATATGGGAAAAACATCTGTTGCCTTGGGAAGAATAAAGGAAATACTGGATGAATCCTTGGACAAAGATGAGAAGGAAGGATTGAGACCCGAAATACAAGGCAATATTGAGTTCGACCATGTTTGTTTTAAATATGAAAACGGCAAGGAAGTTCTTAAGGACATAACCTTCAAAGTTAAAAAAGGACAGACTGTGGCAATACTAGGTCCTACAGGTTCAGGAAAATCTACTTTGATGCACCTGCTGCACAGGCTTTATGATTATGACAGCGGCTCCATAAAGATAGACGGAGTGGAGCTCAGGGATATAGACAAGAAGTGGATCAGGGAAAAGATAGGCATAGTGCTTCAGGAACCATTCCTCTATTCAAAGACCATCAAGGAGAACCTTAAGATGGCCAGGGAAGGAGTAGATGAAGACAGGATTTATCAATCTGCCAGAATAGCCCATATCCACGATGTCATTACAAGTTTTGAAAAAGGATACGATACCTTGGTTGGTGAAAGAGGAGTAACCCTGTCCGGAGGACAGAAGCAAAGGGTTGCAATAACAAGGGCATTGATTAAGGATTGTCCTATATTGATATTTGATGATTCTCTAAGTGCTGTTGATACAGAGACAGATGCAGCCATAAGGAAAGCTTTGAAGGAGAGGAAAAAGGGTGTAACCACATTTATCATATCTCATAGAATCAATACTCTTTCTGAAGCAGATATGATATTGGTTATGGAAGAAGGCAGAATTACACAAATGGGCAAGCATGAGACTTTGGTAAACAAGCCGGGTCTTTATAGAAGAATTTGGGAGATACAGAATATTAAAGAGGATGATCTTACTGCTTAATGAGGGGGTGAATTTATGACCACATATCAGGAACAGGAATACAATAAGAAATTTGATTTAAGTCTTTGGCGCAATCTATTCAAATATGTGATGCCTTACAAGAAATATATTATAAGGCTTACTTTGGTCATGATTGCAGTAGGTGGCATAGATGTTATATTTCCTCTCATGACCAGATATGCTATTGATAATTTCGTACTAAAGGGCAAGCTTGAAGGATTATGGATATTTGCAGCGGTATATTTATTATTGGTACTTATTCAGGCTACAAATGTCAAGCTCCTGGCGCTTAATGCAGGGAGCATTGAAACAGGGGTAGTATATGATATAAGGCGAAAAGGTTTTGATAATCTTCAGCAATTATCTTTTTCCTATTATGATAAAACACCTGTAGGGTGGATGATGGCAAGGATGACCTCCGATGTGCAGAGAATCGGAGATACAATAGCCTGGGGCATGGTAGACATGGTATGGGGTTTTACCATGATGACAGGCATAGCTATAGTAATGCTGGTAATTAATATCAAGCTGGCTTTGATAAGCTTGTCAGTGGTGCCTCTGCTGGTTATAGCGAGCTTCTACTTTCAGCAGAAAATATTGAAGGCTCATAGAAAGGTGAGAAAAATAAATTCCAGGATTACAGGAGCATTCAATGAAGGCATAATGGGGGCCAAAACTACCAAGACTTTGGTCAGGGAAGAAGAAAACCTGAAGGAATTCAAAGGATTGACTTTGGAAATGTTTGATTCATCTGTGAAAGCTGCAATGTACTCAGCTGTATATCTTCCCCTTGTTGTAACATTGGGAAGCATAGGCACAGGCTTGGCTATGTGGTATGGAGGCAAGGCAGTCATGCTGGAAGCCATCAGTTATGGAACCCTCGTGCTTTTCATATCCTATACCATTCAGTTTTTCGAGCCTGTAAGGGATTTGGCAAGGATATTCAGCGAGTTTCAATCTGCTCAGGCTTCTGCTGAGAGAATAATGTCTCTTATAGATACAAAGCCGGAGATAACAGATACACCGGAGGTACTGGAGAAATTCGGAGATGTTTTTGAGCCCAAAAGAGAGAACTGGCCTGAGATTAAAGGCAATATAACTTTCAGGAATGTTAGCTTTTCATACAAGGATGGAGAAAAGGTTCTTGAAAATTTCAATCTTCATGTAAAGGCAGGACAAAGCATAGCCTTGGTTGGAGAAACTGGATCGGGAAAGAGTACCATAGTTAATTTATTGTGTAGGTTCTATGAACCTGTGAGTGGGGAAATTCTTATAGATGGCGTGAATTATAAAGAAAGATCTCAGGCCTGGCTTCAGTCAAATCTGGGTTATGTGCTCCAGACTCCTCATTTATTCAGCGGCACTGTCAAAGATAATATCAGATATGGCAAGCTTGATGCTACAGATGAGGATATAATCAACGCGGCAAAGATGGTGAACGCTCATGAATTTATCATGAAGCTTGAAAAGGGTTATGAAACGGAAGTTGGAGAAGGAGGCAGCAGGCTTTCAACGGGAGAAAAGCAGCTGATATCCTTTGCAAGAGCTATTCTGGCAGATCCCAGGATATTTGTACTGGATGAAGCCACTTCCTCTGTAGATACTGAAACTGAGAAGATTATTCAGGATGCAATTCAAAAGGTTCTGAAGGGCAGAACCAGCTTCATAATAGCTCACAGGCTTTCTACAATAAGGTCTGCGGATAGGATACTTGTAATAAGCGATGGAAAAATCATTGAAGATGGCAATCATAGCAAGCTGATGAGGGATAAAGGGCATTATTACAGGCTATATACAAATCAGTTTATGGAAGAACGGGAAAAGGAGATATTGGGAAAGGCTAATTAATAAAGGAGGAATGACGGTAATAATACCGTCATTCCTCCTTTTCCCCCTCGAATTCTTCTTCGTAATTCAGTTCTATATATCTTCGGGCTCCCTGATACTTGCCCGTATATGTTCGTAAATCATCGATCACGACTTTTTTTCTTGATGAGCTGGCGTGAATAAATTTGTGGTCTCCTATGTATATTCCCACGTGTCCTATGGCTTTTCCATCTGAAGCGAAGAATACCAAGTCACCAGGTTTCAAATCCGCTTTAGCAACAGGTATGCCTTTTTTAAACTGCTGGCTGGCAGTTCTGTCCAGTTGTATTCCAAAATTTTTCATAACATAGGTGGTAAGACCTGAACAGTCAAAGGCATTTCCATTGGATGCTCCATATACATATGGTTTACCAGCAAATTTTCTGGTGAAATCTACAAAAGCACGGCTGCTTACCAAGTTAGCATTTTTTTCTTCCTCAGCAGGCTTGGGAAATAATTCGTTAAGCCTGGCTATGGTGCTGCTGTCTGCTTCACCTGTAATTTCAAGTCCTTCCTTTTCCTGAAATGCTTTTATAGCTTCCTTGGTAGCTTCATCTATTAGACTTGTAATTTCACCACTATATAATCCGAGATTTTTTAAATCCTGCTGTATAGATGCAGCCAGCTTTTTCTCGGCTTCTTCCTTTTCTTTAACAGCTTCCATCTGTATGATTTTGGCCTTAATATAGCTTATGGTTTCTTTTCCGGCTATACCGTCTACTTTAAGTCCATATTCTTCCTGAAACTTTCTGACTGCAGCTTCAGTTATAGGTCCATAGTAATTGGTATACTCATGGTAATCAAAGTAGCCCAATGTGTTCAATTTTTGTTGAAGTTCAGCTATGTCTACATGAGTCATGCCTGGTTTAAGGGTTATGTCTCCCAATTCTGCATAACCATTTGTGCCAAGGCAAAAGATAAACAATGTAGTAATGATTATCAGCTTCTTCAAGACAATGCCTCCCTGTACGAGGTTTGTAAATTGTAACACATTTGTAATAATTATAATCCATGTCCCACATAAAAGCAATAAAAAATGTCCAAAGTTTTATAGAATTGAAAATTTATTCTGAATATTCAATATTTAATATTTTCAAAAAGTTCAATATATATGTATAATTCCCTTACTTTATCATATACAGAAATTTCTGGACTGTTAACTTTGTGACGTAATAATTTTAAAATCAAACCTGTTTTTAATGCAGTTGAAGTATAAATCTTTTCTTGCTGTGAAACATTAACAGTGATTATATGGTAAGGAGAGAGTTTTTATGGTAAAAGATAGAGATACAATACCCTATTGGCTTTGCACGGCAGAAGATACTGATTATGAATCACTGACAAAGGACATTGAAGTTGATGCTGCAGTCGTGGGAGGCGGATTGGCAGGAATAACTACTGCATATTTGTTGAAAAAAGAAGGATTAAAGGTAGCCGTCATAGAAGCTGACAGAATATGCAAGGGTGCCACCGGCCATACAACTGCAAAGATAACATCTCAGCATACCCTGATATATGACAAGATCATAAAAGCCTTTGGCAAGGAACTTGCTCAACAGTATGCAGATGCGAATCAGCATGCTATAAGGTTTATGGAAGAATTGACAAAAACCAATAATATAGGGTGTGATTTTGAAACTCAGGCAGCATATGTGTTTACCCAGGATAAAAACTATGTAGAGAAAATAGAAAATGAAGCCAGAGCAGCACAAAGCCTTGGAATACCTTGTGAATATGTGCTTACCACTCCGCTTCCCTTTCCTGTTTTGGGAGCAATGAGGTTTGACGGTCAGGCTCAGTTTCATCCAAGAAAATACGTGCTGGCTCTGGCTAAGGAAATTCCCGGCGATGGCTCTCATATATTTGAAGGCACAAGAGCTGTAGACATAGAAGAAGGAGAAATATGTACAATAAAGACAGTGGATGGGAAAAAGATAAAGGCTAAGTATGTGGTGATAGCAACTCATTATCCATTTTATGACGGCAAGGGTATGTATTTTGCAAGAATGCACCCGGAGAGATCCTATCTTCTGGCCTTCAGGATTGAAGAAACACCTCCGGAAGGAATGTATATAAATGTTGATACTCCAGGTATGACTTTGAGAAGTCACCCTCACGAAGGAGAAAGAATACTTATATTTGGAGGAGAAAGCCATAAGACAGGTCAAGGTATAGAAACCACCACCCATTATGAAAATCTTAGAAAAATGGTTAAGGATATATATACAGTAAAAGAAGAATTGTATCACTGGTCTACACAGGATTACTATACATTGGACGAAATACCCTATGTGGGCAGGCTTACTTCCAATACACCAAATATTTATGTTGCAACCGGCTTCAGAAAATGGGGCATGACGAACTCCACTGCAGCAGCCATAATTATAAAAGACTTAATAACAAAAGGTGAAAATCCTTGGCAGAATATATTCAGCCCTCAGAGAGGAACTACTGCCAAAGCTGCAGGCACCTTTATAGTTCAGAATGCAGATGTGGCAGTACAGCTTATTTCAGGAAAGTTGGAAAATCCTGATGATGAACTGGATATCAAAAATGGAGAGGGAAAGGTAGTGGAATATAAGGGCAAGAGAACAGGTGCTTATAAAGATCAGGATGGAAAACTATATCTATTGGATTTGACTTGCACCCATATGGGATGTGAGCTAAAGTGGAATGATGCAGAAAAGTCCTGGGACTGTCCCTGTCATGGTTCAAGATTCAATTATGATGGAACAATAATAGAAGGGCCTGCACTATATACATTGAATCATCCTGATGAAGGGCGCAACCAGGTAGAACCAAATGTGATTAAGTAAAAATTTTAAGGCTTCCTTAATTTTTGGGAATTGATCCTAATGGGAGCCTTTCTTGTTGTGCAAATCGAAAGAATTATTGTACAATAATTATGTAAGCATCAAAATATAATCCAGAATAAATCCGTTGTTTTGTAGCTTGCATCATGAATGTGTAGAGGGGGATGTATTATTGAGCTTGTTGCTAGAGAAATTCAAAGAAGTTTTGTCATCCGTTTTACCTGTAACTGTATTAGTTATGATACTTAATTTTACTTTAGTGCCTGTTGAAACGGATATGCTGATCAGATTTATTATAGGATCAGTGATGGTTGTTATTGGATTGGGAATATTTCTATTCGGAGCAGATATTGGTGTTACCTCAATAGGAAACCTTATGGGAGAAGAGATTGCCAGATCCAATAAAGCTTATGTAGTTGCAATCCTGGGATTTATACTGGGATTTTTTATCACCATAGCTGAGCCGGACTTGCAAATACTTGCTAATGAAGTAAGCAGTGCAAGCGGAGGAAGTATTCCAGCCCCCTTAATTCTTGTTGTAGTCTCCATAGGGGTAGGCTTGATGGTGGCAATAGGTTTATTCAGGATTCTATATGAAAAACCGTTGAACAAGTTGTATACCATAGTATATTTCATTATTTTTGTATTAGGTCTATGGGTTTCAGAAGAGTTTCTGGCCATTTCTGTTGATGCATCGGGAGCTACCACAGGAGCAATGACAACCCCATTTATTTTGGCTATGGGGCTTGGTGTTTCTCAGTTAAAAGGTGGAAAAACATCTGAGGAAGACAGCTTCGGCTTGGTAGGCATTGCGTCTACAGGGCCAATTCTTGCAGTAATGATATTGAATATTATTGCAGGTGCAGATAAAATAGTTGGGGAAGCCGAAGTTTTCAGAGCTCCAAGCGGAATTATAGGACCCTATCTGGAGGAATTCAGCATAATAATAAAAGAAGGGGCTATACCGCTGATACCATTGCTTGTAATATTTATTGCTTTTGACCTGCTGAAGTTTAAGCTTAACAGGCATAGGAGAAACAGAATATTAAAAGGTCTTGTCTATACTTACATAGGACTTGTATTATTCTTAGTGGGAGTTAATGCAGGTTTTATGGATGTTGGCAGGATTATGGGATATGGTTTGGCCAGCATGCAGCATAACTGGCTTGTACCCGTTGTGGGATTTTTTATGGGCATGATGGTAGTACTGGCTGAACCTGCTGTGCATGTTTTAACAAAACAGATTGAGGATGTAACTGCAGGACATATTCCAAGGAAAATAATATTATTTGCATTATCCACCGGAATTGCTTTTGCTGTTTGCATGTCTTTGCTTAGAATAATGATACCTGGATTAAAGCTATGGCATTTCTTGTTGCCTGGATTTGCTCTGGGTGTATACTTAAGCCACAAGGTGCCACCTATTTTCGTGGGCATAGCCTTTGATGCCGGAGGAGTTGCATCAGGTCCAATGACAGCTACTTTCGTATTAGCCTTTGCCCAGGGAGCTGCTAATGCAATTCCAACAGCTAATGTATTGGTGGATGGATTTGGAGTAATAGCTATGGTTGCAATGATGCCTTTAGTAGCTTTGCAATTGTTGGGGCTTATATTTAAAATTAAAGCAGGAAGGGAGGGCATTGACGTAAATGGTAATGGAAGATAAGGCTTTGTCCTTGTTTTGCGTTATAGTTAATTTTGGAGAAGGAAGCAAGGTATTAAAAGCAGCTAAAGAGTTAGGGGTAACAGGAGGCACCTTTCTTCTGGGCAAAGGAACAGTTAAAAACAGTATACTTAATCTATTAGGCCTTGATGAAGTGAGAAAAGAAATTCTGTTAATGGTCATAGAAGAAAGCATGGAAGAGAAACTGAACGAGCATCTTACAAAAAAGTTTCATATGGATAAGCCCAATCATGGCATAACTTTTTCCATTCCAATAAATCATTTAGCCATTCTAAATGGGCATGAATATATATCAAAACAAAAATTGCGAGGTGCAGATGATATGAAATATGAAGCCATATTCACAATAGTGAATAAAGGGCTGTCCGATGATGTTGTAGAAGCGGCACAATCAGCAGGCTCTACAGGAGGTACTGTAATTCATGGCAGAGGGGCTGGCTCCCATGATACTGCAAAACTCTTTAATATAGAAATAGAACCAGAAAAAGATATTGTTCTGATTTTATCTGAGACAGATAAAACAGAAGCAATAGTAAATGCCATAAAAGATAAACTTAACATTGAAGAGCCCGGAAAGGGTGTAATATTTGTAGTTGATGTAAATAGAACCTTTGGATTATACAGGAAATAAATTCCGGAAGTTTAGATTAGCAATATAAATATAAAGTCTCTATAGGTAGTTTATCATAGGAATGTTTCAAATTTATAGAAGAAGGTGCAGTCGAAATACTGCACCTTGTTTTTTGCAGTATTTTACCGGTCCTTTTACCAAATCTTATAAATTTCATCAAGAATATTGCTTATTTTTCTTAAACCGTTTATTTCATATTTTTGTGCAGCTTGTAGGATTTCAACAGCTTTTTCCCTCTGTTCTTGACTTATATATTCATTTTCTCTTTGAACAGGAAACATCAGGGATAATGTATGTAGCAATCTGGAGGCATTCTTATAATTTGAAATTGCCTCATCAAACAAATCATCCATTATTCCTATGCGTAACTTACCTTCCAGTAAAAATAGAGTGGCTAAGTTTTTGCAGTTTGCCCAGAAGGAAGCATTGTATGCCATACCGTAGTAATCGGCTTTTCCTTTTGAAACTGATTCCCACCAAACTCTATAAGCATCCGTACCCATTGTATACCCTTGGTTAGGTTGATGAATATGAGGATTGTTTACATTGATGGCATATTCAAAAATATCCTTTAAGGTTTTCAGATTGTCAGAAATACTGCCGGGACGAATAATATGTATTTCCAATATACCCCATTCACTTTCGCCTAACTCGTTATATAATTTCGGTCCTGCAATCTTCATAGAGTCAGGGTCAATATAGTAATAACCTTTTTCCTCATATCCTGCTATAAGATAATACATTGGTTTATCCATTTCCCATGCATAACAGGGCAATCCTTTATTTATTGAGTCACGAACTAAATTCCATGCTTCCTTTCGCTTGTAAGATATATCTATATCACCTTTCCAACCATTGAAATTTTCAATTATACCTCCGCAGTTTCTTACTAACTCATCAAAGCAACCATTATCATTCCAAAATTCAGGTCCTTTGAAAGAGACTTCATCATTAATGTTGAGCATGAATGCATAAGGTGCTGAAATCCACCCAAGGGATACGTGTATACCTAGATAACTCAAACAGGATCTTATGCAACTAACCAGTGAAGGAGTGCTTGGATAATATACAATACCTGGTAGAAACACTCTATTATTGCTTTCATCCTTATTAATTAAATTACTTTCGGAACTTATGCATAATAATTCTTCAATTCCAATATGAAATAATTGGGACAAAACAGGTAAGAGACATGTATCTGGCAAAGCAATTCCATTTTCCCATTTTGATATAGCCTGAGGTGTAACATTTACCATCTTTGCGAGATTTTCTTGAGTAATGCCCATTTTCTTACGTAGAATATATATTTTCTTTCCAACCTTAACTTTGTTTACCATAAATATACTCCTTAATCAGATGATAATCTAATTATAGAGCATATAAAAAGAGCTGTAAATCAATTGCTATTTGATTTTCCATATAACAACAACTACAGGTTGATTTTTATTGATGTGTGCAATAAAAGTTAACTTTTAATTGTTAGACAATTTTGTACTTCCAAAGTATAATGAATTTAAATTATTGAGAAAGGGTAGTTCTATGGATAACAAGTATTATGTAGACCATATAGTTAATAGAAATAATGTTATCTTCCGAATACTGGCAAAGGGTAAGAATATGATACACCATAAAGGCAATATTGAATGGTTTATGACAGATCCAAAAGGTGGAATTGAACGAATCTTTGGAATGACACTGAATGAGAATAATGCACAGAAAGAAATTGAAGATTTGATTATTAAAATTAAATTAAATCTTGCACCAAGCATAGTCAATATAAACCCACATTCAACACCCTATAATATTGGAGATATACTCATTTCAAATGCATTCACATTATGGGATAAAACTGCCTGGGGTTATGGCATGGCAATGGATTTACAAGGAATGAAGTTTTATGATGAGTGTCCAGAAAAAATCATCGTTAAAAGGGTAGAAGATAGTAAATCCTTTGAATATTGGATACATATTCTCAACAATGCCCTATTTGTTGATCCATGTCTTTGGATTAAGAGCAATGATTTTGCTCACTTGCAGCAATTGAAAAATCTGATACTGTATGTTGCTTACTATGATGGTTATCCTGCAGGTATTTCATCAGCATGTTTTGATAATGAAGCAGCTGATATTAATTTTATAGCTACATTGAATGAATATCGCAAAAAAGGTGTTGCAACTGCTGCTATTCATAAAGCGTTAAAGGAAATGCAACAAATGGGTATTAAGATTGCAACATTGACGGGAGAGTTCTCTGCAAAGCCACTATATGAAAAAATAGGGTTTAAAACATATTGTGAATTTAGGACGTATGAATATGAAAAGTAGTAAATTTTTTAATCGTGTATACAAAATAGTATCGCAAATACCTGAAGGTAAGGTTGCAACATATGGACAAATTGCTGCTATCCTTGGAAATCCTAGGGCTGCGAGGGTAGTGGGGGAAGCTATGAGAAGAACACCGGATTATTTGGATATTCCATCTCACAGAGTAATCAGTAAGGATGGAGCCATGGCTCCTGGATATGCTTTTGGAGGTAAAGAGAAGCAACGGGAGATGCTTGAGAAAGAAGGTGTAATATTTAAAGAAAATGGATGTGTTGACATGCAAAAATGTTTATGGAGTAAAACCGTAATGGAGGAAAATGAATAAATCTAGGATAAAAAGATATATTAGGAAGGGTGTTATTATGCCAGAATTACCGGAAGTATATAATATCTCTAAACAGATGAATAATGAGCTTGCAGGCAAAAAAATAATTCAGATTGAAGTACTACAGGAAAAATGCCTGAATATGACGGTAGACAACTTCAGAGCTTTAATAGCAGATAAGCCTATTGAAAAAGTTTATTCAAAGGGAAAGTGGATTTTTATTAAATTTGCTGATGGTGCAGCATATATGCTAATTAGCTTAGGTATGGGTGGTGAAATAATATATCATTCCAAAGAGGAAAGGTATAATAGCAAATATCAGTTTAAATTTACTTTTGATGATAAAAGTTTTATGCATATATTATTTTACTGGTTTGGATATGTGCATGCAACGGATGAAACTCATCTTAAGGAGCATAAGATGACAGCAGAGCTAGGCATCTGTCCCTTAAGTTCTGAATTTACATATGAGAAATTTAAGTCCATGCTTATAGGAAAAAAGGGTAGGATAAAATCTTATTTGATGAATCAACATAATATTTCTGGTATTGGTAATGTATATATACAGGATATACTTTTTAAGGCAGGTATCCATCCCAATAGAAAAATAAAAGATATTACTGAAACAGAATTAGCAGGTCTATATAAAGCAATCACTGGGCATTTACAATATGCGGTGGAACTTGGAGGACTTGTTTATGAGCATGATTTTTATGGGCAAAAGGGACGCTACACTTATGATTTAATAGGGCATAGACCAGGCTCTCCTTGTCCTATATGCGGTACAATCATCAAGGAGATTAAATGCGGCAGCACCCGTTCGTTTATATGTGAAAAATGTCAACAATAAGATTAAAATTCTTCATTATCAATCAAGGATCAAAAATACTCTATGATTCCCTTCATTATAATTCCTATCTTAAGAAAAGTATACATAAGTCAACATTCGTTCTATTCATTATTTAATAAACAATAACTTCAGTACCATGGAATTATCTCATTACTTTACCCCATTAGTAACCTGGATTCATTTTTATATCCATTTACTATTCCAGTCAGGTAGTGACAAATTGTGGATCAGGAATTTTTTGAGTGCATATTTTTTATGTTATATGAAAAGGTTGTTTGGTAATTTGCTCCTCAGGCAGGATATAACAGTTGAATAGCCAATTATTATATTGTAAATTACATACATGTCGTTATTTAAGATGTGGGGTGATAAAGTGAAGATAATTCATACAGGGGATTGGCATATAGGGAAAATAGTCAATGAATATCATATGACAAAGGATCAGGAGTACATACTTAATCAGCTTTTACATATAATCAGGGAAGAAAAGCCAGATGCATTGATAATTGCAGGAGATATCTACGATCGCTCAGTTGCGCCGGTAGAGGCAGTGGAGCTTTTGGACAAGGTCCTGGGAGAAATCATATTGGATTATAACATACCGGTTCTTGCAATAGCAGGGAATCACGACAGCCCTGAAAGGTTGAATTTTGGAAGCGGCATATTAAAAACAAAGGGACTGTATATAGAAGGGGTCATGAAAAAGGATCCTGCTAAAGTCGTATTACATGATGAGTACGGACCTGTTAATTTTTATCTGATTCCTTATGCAGATGCAGCAGTCGTAAGGGATATTTATGAGGATCCAAACATAAGGACCCAGCAGGATGCCATGAAAGCTATAATAGATAGAATTAAATCTGACATCAATGAAAATGAAAGAAATGTGATGATAACTCATGGATATGTAAGAGGCCTGGAAGATCCGGAAACCTGCGAATCTGAAAGACCTTTATCCATTGGCGGCACAGATATGGTAAGCTATGAGCTTTTTGATGGTTTCTGCTATACAGCGCTAGGCCATCTCCATAGTCCGCAAAAGGCTGGAAGGGATAATATAAGGTATTCGGGTTCTCTACTGAAATACTCTTTCTCTGAAGTCAAGCAGAAAAAAGGAGTAAACATAGTACATATTGATGATAAAGGTTTTGCCGAGGTAGAAACAAGACATCTTATTCCGTTGAGAGACATGAGAATCATAAGAGGTGAGCTTAAGAATCTCATGGACCCGGAAGTATATAATGCAGGGAACAGAGAGGACTATATAAAGGCCATATTGACAGACAGGGGAGAGCTTTTGGATCCCATGAGAAAGCTGAAGTCCATATACCCCAATATAATGCTGCTTGAATTGGAGGATAGGGGTAACAGAGGAGAATATAACATACTGTCCAAAGCCTCAAGGGTGAAATCCAAGCTTGAACTTTTTTCAGAGTTCTATAAATACATAAATGATATGGAACTGGCTATGGAAAGTGCAGAAGTGCTGAGCAGGATTATCCAGGAAGTAGAAAAGAGGGGTGAGGATCTTGAAGCCAATTAAGCTGACCATGTCTGCCTTCGGGCCTTATGCAGGCACAGAGGTCATAGATTTTTCTCTGCTTGATGGTCACAATATATTCGTTATTACAGGACCTACAGGTGCAGGAAAAACCACCATATTTGATGGAATATGCTATGCTCTCTATGGCAGCGCTTCAGGAGAAGGAAGAGATGGAGAGAGCATGAGAAGCCACTTTGCCAAGGATGATACCCTCACCTACGTAGAGTTTGAGTTCCAACTGAAAGGAAAGAACTACTATGTGAAAAGGATTCCCAGGCAGCTTAGAAAGAAGGAAAGAGGAGAAGGATATACAGAGCAGAAGGCTGATGCTGAGTTCAAAGCCCCCGGAGAGAGAGTAGTGACAGGAGTAAGGGAAGTAAACGAAAAGATAACCGATCTGCTGGGAATAAGCTGCGAACAGTTTAAGCAAATAGTTATGATACCTCAGAATGAGTTCAGGAAACTGCTTATTGCTGAAAGCAAGGATAGGGAAGTAATTTTAAGAAAAATATTCGGAAGCTGGCAATTTCAGATGATACAGGATATGCTGGAGGATAGTGCCCGTGAACTGAGAAAGGCCATTGAAGCTTTGGAACAGAAGGAGCTTACTTATATTAGAAGCATAGAATGGGGTCAAAGAGAAGAGCTTAAATCCAAAGCGGAAACAGATCCTGTCAATATTGCTGAAATGAAAGAAGAGCTTGAGAATATCATTAAGGAAGATGATGAAGAGGAAAAGAAGCTGAAAGAAGAAGCAAAAGCCCTGGAAGGCGAATTGGAAAAGCTGCAGAAGGATCTTTTGAAGGGCACTGAAATCAACAATAGATTTGAAGAAAGAAAAAATGCAGAAAGGGATTTAAATCAACTGCAGAATAGTAAGCCTCTTTGGGATGAAAAGGAAAGAAAGCTTCAAAGGGCAAAAAAGGCTTTCCTGATAAAGGCTGTGGAGGAGCAGAAGATAAAAAGAAAGGCTGAGCTTGATAAGGCAATATTGGAGCATGAAAAATCTAAGCTTTCACTTGCGGCTGCTGTGGAGAACTATGAAAAATCAAAGAAGAATTTATTAAAAGAAGAGGAGCAGGAAGAAGAGAGAAGGAAACTGCAGGATAAAATAGGGGAGCTGAAAAAGGATATAAATAAGGTCAGAGAATATGAAGGGCTCTCAGCAAGGTTGAAAGAGCTTACTAAAAGCCTGGAGCTGAAAGAGACGGCCATAACGAAAAACAAAGAAGAAATAGAAAGGTTGAAAGAACATATAAAGAAGCTTAAGGCTGATGTTGAAGCTGCAAACGAAGCTGCATTCCAATACATGAAAAACGAAAAGGATTTAAAGGATAAGAAAGACATTTTATCAAAGCTTAATAGCTTTGAAGCAGAGAATCAATATCTTCAGGACTTAAGAAACGAGTATATAAAAAAGAAGGCCTCCTATGAGGAACTATATAAAGCTTATGAAGAGAGAAAAAAGATTGTTGATGAGTTAAGTCATCTCTTTTTCCAGGGACAAGCGGGACTATTGGCAAAAGGCTTGAAAGACCAGCAGCCTTGTCCCGTTTGCGGATCTCTGCATCATCCAAATCCTGCAAAGGTTTTGTCAGGCATGCCTTCGGAAGAGGAATTGAAGAACAAGAAGGCTGATTTGGATGCAATAAGCGATAAGCTGAGAAAAGCCGCTGATGAATATGCAGATGTAAGGGCCAAGGGGGAAAGCCAAAGGAAAACTGTAGATAAGCTGAAGCAGGATTTGTGTGATGTATTGGAAGAAGAAAATATTAAAGACATTATAAAAAAATACGAAGACAGTATTGCTGCCATACAAAAATACATAGCAGATTTAGACAGAAAAAAGAAAGAAAAGGACAAGCTTCAGGAGCTTTTGGATAAATCGGAAAAAGAACTTGAAGCTAAGGAGAATCTGGGCCTTAATCTTGATAAGGAATGCAGGGATATATATGCTCAGGTTGAGGGCAGCAAGGCATTATTATCTAAGATAGAAAGGGATTTATCTTACGGAATAAAAGAGGAAGCTCAGCTTTTAGTGCATATAAATCATCTGGAAGACAAGTACAACAAGATGAAAAAAGCCTATGATGATGCCAGAGAAGCCTTTAGAATGGCTGAAGTTGAACTGGCAAAGGAAGAGGCTAACAAGAGCTTCGTGGAAAAAAGCGTGGAAAATACGGAAGTGGAATATAAAGAGGCTTCTTCAAAGTTTACAGAGTCTTTGCTGAATGTAGGATTTGAAGACAATGAACAATACGAGGCTGCAAAGATGTCGGAAGAAGCAATGGAGAATCTGGAAGCCGAGATAAATAAGTACAAAGAAGAACTCAAATCTGCTTCTGACAGACTGACAAAAGCATTAAAGGATATTGAAGGTTTGGAACCTGTTAACATTGAGAATATCAATGAGAGTATAAGTCTTTGTAAAACCAAAAAAGCAGAATTGGAAGAATCCATAAGGCAAAACTACGCCCGATTGAAGCAAAATAAGGGGATGATGGAGAATCTGAAGGTTGTAGGCAGTGAAAAGCAGAAGAAGGAAGAGGAATACAGCATAGTGGGGCATCTGGCCAATATGGCTAAAGGAAACAACAGAGAAAGATTGAGCTTTGAAAGGTATGTGCTGGCGGCATATTTTGATGATATTATCTATGCAGCTAATCAAAGGCTGTTAAAGATGACTGACGGCAGATTTGAGCTTTCCAGAATTAAGGAAAAGCAAAAAGGCAATGCTCAGCAGGGTTTGGATATAGAAATATTTGATTACTATACAGGCTTGCCGCGCCATGTGAAGGTCATATCGGGAGGAGAAAGCTTCAAAGCTTCATTATCTCTGGCTTTGGGATTGTCTGATGTTGTGCAATCCTATGCAGGAGGCATAAGCTTAGATACCATATTTATCGATGAAGGATTCGGCAGCCTTGATGAGGATTCTCTGGAGAAATCAATACAGTGCCTGTTGGATCTGCAGAAAACCGGCAAGCTGGTGGGAGTAATATCTCACGTAGGAGAGCTGAAAGAGAGGATAAGGGCAAGAATCGAAGTAACCCAGACTATGACAGGAAGCAGTACAAAAGTGGTAGTAGTTTAGATGAGGTGAAAAAATGGGAAGCATATTTGATATGGGGGCTTTTATAATCAGTCTCCTTGTATTGTTGCTGTTGCTTGTTGAAAGAGGCAGCGCAGCCAGAAGAAATGAAAAACTGAAGCAGCAGATAAACTCTGCAGAAAACAGAATAGAATATATGGAAAAGCTATTGGATAAGACAGAAAAAACCTTAAGAGAAGAGATGGGCTTAAGCAGAGGAGAATTATCCAGTTCCATGAAAGGCCTAAGCGATTCATTGATTTCAAGAATTAGTGAGATGTCGAAGCTTCAGCAGATGCAGGTGGATTCTATGGACACCCGTATGGCAAGGCTGGCAGAAACCAACGAAGAAAAACTGGAAGCCATGAGAAAGGAATTGGAGTCAAAGCTCAACAGCATTATGAAGGATAACAGCGAGAAGCTGGAAGCTATGAGGATTACGGTGGATGAGAAACTTCATGATACATTGGAAAAGCGGCTTGGGGACTCCTTCAGGCTTGTAAGCGAAAGGCTTGAGCAGGTACATAAGGGTTTAGGCGAAATGCAGACTCTTGCTACAGGTGTTGGTGATTTGAAAAAGGTTCTGACCAATGTTAAAACAAGAGGCATATGGGGTGAAATCCAGCTTGGCAATATACTGGAGCAGATACTGACACCGGATCAGTATTATTCTAACATAGCCACAAAAAAGAACAGTCAGGAGAAGGTGGAGTTTGCCATAAGACTTCCCGGCAAGGGGGGAGACGGAGAGGAAGTGCTTCTCCCTATAGATGCCAAGCTTCCACAGGAGGACTTCCAAAGGATGGTGGAAGCAGGGGAAAAAGGTGACGCTATTGCCATGGAAGAGGCAGCAAAGCAGCTGGAGAACAGGATAAAAGCAGAAGCCAGGAGAATCAGCGAGAAATATATAAATCCTCCTGTAACAACAGATTTCGCAATAATGTTTTTGCCTATAGAAAGCCTGTACGCTGAAGTAGCAAAAAGGTCAGGACTTATAGAACATATTCAGGAGAAATATAAAATAAACATCTCGGGGCCTTCTACAATGGCAGCTTTCCTCAACAGCCTTTCCATGGGCTTCAGAACTCTGGCAATACAAAAGAGGTCTTCTGAAGTATGGGCTCTACTGGGAACAGTAAAAAGTGAATTCAGCAAATTTGGAGATATACTGGATAAGACCAATAAGAAGCTGCAGGAAGCCAGCAAAACCATAGAGGAAGCTACAAGGAAGACAAGAACCATCGAAAGGAAACTGAAAAACGTGGAAGCATTGCCGCTGGAAGAATCAGCCCCGGCACTGGATGCCATTGAACTATTAGATAATGGCGATGGCTAGGGGATTCCTCTTAGGTCATTATGAAGAACACGGATTTGCACAGCACAATCCACGGATTAACACTGCGGGTTCTTTTTTAAGAACACTAAAAGACACAAAATTATGAGTTGCGAGCCTATGGTATTCCTTTTCCGTCCTGTCACGTGTCGCGAGTTACGAGTAATCAGGGTATTCCTCTAGGGTGTTTGATGTTATAATTTCGATAGTGCAGTGAACTAGAATAAGCATATGTGCAGTTCACATGGGTTATTGATTTTGGTAACTCTATAGCTCATATCCCAAGAAAAATCTAACGCTTCCCAAAGGGCCTCCATGCCCTGGAAAGCTTGGGCAGCATCCGTGCTGCCCATACGATTTTTCTAGGGATATTTCGCTAAGATTTACTGGCAAAATCAATAAATATGTTCACTTGCACATATGCTTATTCTTTAGCTAGTGTAGCGTTCTAATATGTAATACTGCAGCACTGCCTTGGGTATTCCTATACCGTCCTGTCTCGCGGCACGTGTGTAGGATATTCCTTTCATAAGAACAAGGATTTACACGTCAGATCTTTTTGTAGTAAAAAATAAAGACTCCAGAGGAATTGCTCATTCAAACAATTCAACCAGTTAGTCAAGCTACACTAAAATCTAAGGGATATATAAGAGAGCATTTTTATTAACTTTGCCTGTGACTCTTTGCGAAATCTAATTAGAGAATTCGTAAGCGCCGCATGGAGGTGGCGCTAGGAGCAAATTGCGAAGCGAAGGGCACGGATGCCCGTTTTGCGCCGTTAGAATTCTCTTTTAGATGAGCATTAGAGTCACCAAAGTTAATAACTTTTGCGATATTATATATCCCTTAGATTGACTTATGTTACTACACTAACTGTATGAGCATACTTTAGTGATTCTAAAAAGAAAAACCACAGTGTTAATCTGTGGTTATAGCCGTGTAAATCCGTGTTCTTTCTATGACCCCAGAAGAATACTTAAATCCTCGAACCGCGTGCCTCGTGCCAGGACGGGAAAGGAATACCCTAGGATTCCTCTATATAGCCCAGAGCCTCAGACATCTTCTTTGCCGTATCCATCACATTTTTTACAATGGCGGAGATGTGCTTTTCCTTCAATCTATATGTAGGGCCGGAGATGCTTATTGAGGCTATAGCCTCGCCGTAGCAATCAAATACAGGGGCAGCAATGCACGTTACTCCTTCTTCCCTTTCTTCATTATCTATTGCGTAGCCCTGTTCTTTTATAACCTCAAGCTCCTTCTGAAGCTCGTTTATATCTGTAAGAGTATTTTTTGTGTATTTAATAAAATTGGTATTGCTCAATATTAAATCCTGAACCTTTTTTGGCTGATATGCAACAATGGCCTTTCCTCCTCCTGTGCAATAGAAAGGCACCTTAGCTCCTAACTGGGTAAATAGCTTAAGAAGCCTAGTACTCTCAGACTGGGCAACATAAATAACCTCATTTCCATCCAAAATCATCAGATTGCTTGTCTCACCAACCATTTCCCTTAGCTCATCCAGGTATGGCTGAGCCAAAGATGCAAGGGCATTTTGTCTTTTTGCCATGCCGCATATTCTGAAAAGGGCAAAACCAATTCTGTATTTTTTTGTCTTTTTATCCTGTTCAATAATATGGCACTGTTTCAATGTATTAAGCAAATGATATGTGGCACTGACACCATAATTCAATCTGTTGCTTATTTCAGTTACACCAAGGCCATCCTCGGATTTTGCAAGCTCTTCCAGAACTCCTACAGCTTTTATTACCGAACCAATTGTTTTCGTATCTTTTGGTATGTTGTTATTCAATATTATCAACTCCTAGGCTTCAACTTTACCTATGTTAAAATCATATTATATTTAGGATTATCATGTCAATATCTGCCTATGCTTTCGATGGTAGCCTCGACACTAACCTTGAGCTCTTTTGCATATTCTATTACAGGGACAGATACAGTGATACCCTGGTTTCCACTGCCTGAGTTGATGACAACGGGGAGAGAACAGCCCCTCATTCTTGCATCACTTCCTGCAGCAGCTTTCGCCTTAGCTCTTATTTGTACATGCTCTCCATAATATTTAATAAGAGTTTTGCCTACACTTACACCATAATCATTTCTAAGTCCTTCTTCAGCTATAGTTGTATTTTTCTTAATCTGATTTATCAGAAGATCTCTTACCTCTTTCAAATCTACAGTATCAGCAAATTCAACTATATCCTTGATGTTAAGAAGTGATGTATCACCCTTAGAAACAGCTTTATTACCATTGCGCTCTTCTTTTTGGAAAAGAACTTGTCCGTTCTTAACAATCTTAACTATATTTGTATGAGAATCTTTGATACAAACTTCTGCAGATTCATCATCTGAGTAAACCTTGGCTTCGATATAAATGTTTTCAACATCCTGAAGCTCTCTATCCGGATTCCCGCCAACTACTCCGGCTATGGCTGCAGCAGCAATACCTATAAGACCTCCTGTTTAGGTACCGCAACATCTTTTACATTCTTTACCATATTTTCGCTGCAACCTATTTCTATTCTTTTTGGTTGCTTGCCCAATACAGCCTTTGCTTTAGCTGTTGCATAAGCAATGGCTATGAGACCTTTAAAATCAGAATATAGTTTTTGCATACCTCAAGAGCATTACTAATCTTATTGTATTTGCCATCAAAAATGAATAGCAATAGAGTATAATAGAGTATATAGAGTAAGTTCTTGACTTAATTATCCTATAGTTATATAATTAAAATATAGGTAAAACGATATTTACTATTAGTAAAGAGGAGTGTTTTATATGAAAACAAGAAAACTATTAATGATACCTGGACCAACACCTGTGGCAAGATCTATCCAGGATCAGATGGGTAGAGAGACAGTGGCCTTTGGCGATCCTGCTTTTGTTAAGGACTTTAAAGAATTGATAGAAGACTTGAAGGTAATGTTCAGATGCAGCGGTGAGGTATTTGTATTGGCGGGAACAGGCACAATGGGAATGGAAACAGCTATTGCCAATGTAACCAAAAGAGGAGACAATGTTCTGATAGTATCTCATGGATTCTTTGGAGACAGATTTATCGATCTGTGCACAAGAAAGGGCTTGAATGTTGATGTACTTTCCAGTGAATGGGGAGAAATAGTTCCTGTTGATAAGATAAGAGAAAAACTGAAAGAGAAACATTATGCAGCTATGACAGTAACACATGTTGACACTTCCACAGGAGTATGTGCGCCGGTAGCAGAAATAGGAGAAATGATGAAGGAATTCCCCGAAACAATTTACATAGTTGATGGTGTATGTGCAACAGCAGGAGAAGTTGAATATATTGATGATATGGGTATAGATATACTGTTTACAGGTTCACAGAAAGCCTTTGGCGTAGCCCCAGGGCTTACAATGCTGTGGGTAAGCAACAAAGCAATGGAGAGGAGAAAGAGCCTGGGAACTATTCCGGAATTCTATATAGATTTTGAAAAATGGCTTCCTATCATGCATGATCCTGCCAAGTACTTTGGAACACCTGCGGTTAACCTGGTATGGGCGCTGAAAGAGGCTGTAAGACTCATAAAAGAAGAAGGCTTGGAAAACAGATATGCAAGGCATAAGAAATACGCAAGAATAATGCAATCGGCTTTGGAAGCATTAGGATTTAAGATTTTGGCAAAGGAAGGCCACAGAGCAGTTACATTATCAAACTTAGTTTATCCTGAGGGCACTGATGATGCAAAATTCAGAGGATTACTGGCAGAAGAAGGCATCATGGTTGCCGGAGGCTTAGGAGCTTATGCAGGAAAAATGTTCAGACTTGGCCATATGGGCAATATTGACAAGCATGATCTTGTATCAGTAATTGCGACTATTGAAAGAGCAGCATACAGAGCAGGAATGAATGTTGAGCTTGGCAAGGGAGTAGCAATAGTACAGAAGGGCTTGGTGGAATAATATAAAAAGCTGTTTGGATCTTGGTCCAAACAGCTTTTGTAATATATACATGATTAGGCCTTTTCATCCTTAGGTACAGCAAATATCATTATTGCTCCACCGATGACAAAGAGAAGCATTACGCTCAATACTCCATAGCGGGAGTTGCCTGTAATCTGACTGAACATGGCATAAAGGGCAGGACCCAGTATGGCAGCAAATTTGCCGAATATATCATAGAAGCCGAAGAACTCATTGGCTTTTTCCTTGGGTACCATTTTGCCAAAGTAGGATCTGGACAAGGCCTGTATCCCACCCTGGGATGTGGCCACCAGGAATGCTAATATCCAGAACTCAACAGCACTTTTCATGTTATAGCCCACAAAGCAAATCACTATGTATATAGCTATACCTACCAGAAGCATAGTTCTTGCACCTACCTTTTTTGCCAGCTTTCCATATATGATGGCAAAAGGAAATGCAACGATCTGAGTCATAAGAAGTGCCAACAGTAAAGAATTGCTTCCTACTCCCACCGAATCTCCATATACTGTTGACATTTTTATTATGGTGTTGACTCCGTCTATATAGAAGAAATATGCGATAAGAAAAATAAATACCCTTTTGTATTGTCTTATATTCATAAAGGTGCTGTAGAGCCTTAAAAAGCTTTTTTTTATGATATCCTTTTCTTTCTCGATAAAATAAATCTGTTTTACATTTTTAAGCATAGGTATGGAAAAGATAATCCACCATATTGCAGTTAACATAAAGGATATTTTAACTGCAAGGCTTGAACTTATTCCTATCTTGCTGCCAAACATCACAAGACTTATGGATAAGACAAAGGGAATTGTGCTTCCTCCTATGTAGCCTAAAGCGAAGCCGTAAGAAGAGACAGTATCCATTCTGTCTTCTGTAGTTACATCGATGAGGAATGCATCATAGAATATGTTGGCTGATGAGAAGCCTATAACGGTTATCATATAGATTATGAGAATTGCCAGCCACTGGTCTGTAAAGCTCAATGCGGCGGTAGAAAGAGCTCCAAGTATAAAGAAGAACTTAAAAAACTGCATTTTCTTCCCTTTATAATCTCCTATTGTTCCCAGGATAGGAGCTAAAATGGCTACTATCATAGTAGCTATGGAATTGGCATATCCCCAGTAGGAATCTGCCATATTGGGACTTACACCACTGTTTTTTGCGAGGGTTTTAAAAAAAATAGGTAATATTGCGGCTGTAATGACAACGGAATAGGCAGAATTGGCCCAATCGTAGAATATCCAGCTTTTTTCCGTTTTAGTAAAGTTTTTTAACATAGGATTCCCTCCATACTTATGATAGTTTAATTTTACTTTAGTTAGCTGATAAATAAAAGACAAATATGAAAGATATATACTATAATTATGGTATAATAAGCAAAATATTAAGGTGGTGTTATTGTGCCTGCGCTGCTGACTCATTATCTATGTGGAGATGAAATGGTTAAATCAGTAGATACTCCAGAAATAGTAAAAGTTATAGATTCACATAGAAATCTATTCAATCTTGGAACTCAGGGACCGGATATTTTCTTTTATCACAATGCTTGGCCCTGGGCTAAAGGAAAGAGTCTGTCAGGTATAGGGTCAAGGCTGCATCATGAAAAGGTTAAGGCATTCTTCGACCATGCTTTTGAAGCATTAGAAAGGAAAAAAGATGAGGGAAAAGAAAAAATGCTGGCCTACATGTATGGATATCTATGTCATTACTCCCTTGATACCCACACCCATCCTTATATATTTTACAAAACTGGCTTTGTTATAAATGAAAAAGATGATAAAAAAAAGTATGATGCATATCACCGGAAATTCGAGGCAGAGATAGATGTATTAATGACAGAAGAATTACTGAAAAAAAGAACTCATGAAATATTAAGCCACAAGCTTATAGAAATCAATGATGAAGATGCTGTCTTGCTGGCAAGGATGTATAAATACATATTAAAATATTTATTTGATTTGGATATAGCTGAAGATGATATCAAAAAGGCTCCCAGGGATATGGCAGATATAACCAAGGCCTTAAGAGATGTTACCGGTATTAAGAAAGTTATAATTGGATTCATTGAAAAAATTGCATATAAACATCCACTTATATCAAATATGATATACCCTTTGAATATTGATAAAAAAATGGATCACCTGAATACAGCCCATTCTTCATGGTATTATCCCTGGAGTATGGATTCTGCTCAGAACTCTTCCTTCCTTGAGCTTTTTCATAAGGCTGTGGAGAAGGCAAAAAACATGTGCATAGCAGTAAACCAATATTTCAATGAAAATCTAGATAAAAATGAGGTGTTGGAGATAATAGGCAACAGATCCTTTGATTCAGGGCTGGATTGTGATGGAAAACAAAAGTTTAAATACTATGATTTAATATATAAGTAACTTTTATGTTCTGATAATCATATTTATGCAGATGATATCATATGACTTTGTTACCGAAATTGAATAAACTCCTCATAAAGTGTGAATCCTGTTAATAGTATTAAGTAATATTAACAGGATTTTTATTTGGAGGATATCATGGATAATTATATTATTGTAGGCTTGCCTGCATACAACGAAGAAAAGTCAATACCAAAGGTTTTGGATAAACTGCTTTATCTTAAGGACATTTATGGAGACAGATTCAGAATATTGGTAGTAAACGACGGCAGCATTGACAATACTGAAAAAATACTGAAGGAGTATAAGGAAAGCTATGACTTTATCAGCTATATAAACCATAATGTCAATCAGGGTTTAGGCAGAGCTATTTATACTCTTTTTTATCATGTCAGCCATAAATATGGAAAAGGTGATGTGCTTATCACATTGGATGCGGACAATACCCATAATCCCAGTATCATACCATTTATGGTGGATAAGCTGATAAAAGAGAAGCTGGATGTGGTGATTGCTTCCAGGTTTGTGAAGGGAGGAAAGGAAATAGGGCTTTCGTTGGAGAGAAAAATATACAGCAGAGGAGCAGCTGCTTTTCTGAAAACATTTTTTCCTATAGAAAATGTCCGTGATTATTCCTGCGGCTTTAGAGCATATGATGTGGAATATCTTGACAGGGCCATTATGACTTATGGGGGAGGTTTGGTCACCTCCAGAGGGTTTGAATGCATGGCAGAAATATTAGCAAGATTCAGCAAGCTTGGAGTCAGAGCAGGCGAATATCCTCTGGTTTTGGAATATAACCTGAAACAGGGCGAGAGTAAGATGAAGGTGCTGAGAACTATTAAAGGTTATTTGAGCCTTCCATTTAAGGTTCGAAAACCCCAGACAAAGAGGGGAGAGGTTTATGAATAGAAATTTGACGGAGATACTGATATCCGTGTTCATGGGAGCTTTGGGTCAGACCATATTGAAGCTGGGAGCTAAAAAATTAGGAGCAGTTTCATTGTCCTTAAGTACTATAGTAAAGGATGTACTACATATATTGATAATACCTGAGATACTAATAGGACTGATTCTCTTTGGCAGCAGCTTTCTGTTGTGGATCAAGGTTCTCACAAAATCAGACTTAAGCTATGCCTATCCTATGGTAAGCTTGGGATATGTTGTTGTTGTACTGCTTTCAAAATTCTTATTTAACGAGCCCTTTACATATAACAAAATAATAGGGATTGTGATGATAGTATCCGGTGTATTTATACTCAACAGTTGAAGAAGAGTTCATTCAATAGAAGTAATAGAGAGGGCAAGTTTAGTGATAGGGATGGTGCAATGAATAGTAAAAGGTGGAGTCTCATAGTAACCATACTGGTTTTTCTTTTTGTTTTTGCAATCAGAATACCTCATATCAATAATTCCCCGTGCGAACAAGGAGATTTCTGGAGGCAGAGCGATACAGAGTCAATAGCCAGGAATTTTATTGAGGATGGATTCAATATTTTTTATCCTCAATTTAATTATGATGGGGAAAAACCTAATTACGTGCAATTGGAATTTCAGATAACCACTTTTCTTATAGCGTTGTTGTATAAAGCCTTCGGGTATAAATATTATTTGGCAAGGCTTGTCCCAATAGCTTTTTTTATGGGATCATCAATCTATTTATATCTTATAGTGAAAAGATATTATGGCAATCCAGCCGCATGGTATGCTGTTATTGCTTATGCCATAATGCCCATGAACATATTTTACACCAGAGCTATCATGCCCGAATCGGCAGCTTTGTTCTTCTTTATCGGAGCCTTTTACTATTTTATAAAATGGTATGACAATGAAAAGCTGTCCACATTATTTATATCAGCTCTTTTTACATGCCTTTCCATATCCCAGAAGACTCCCACCATCTTTATAGGTCTTGCTATGATTTTTCTTCTGATTAAAAAATATAGGTTCAGATTCCTGCTAAAGTGGGAGCTTTGGATTTTTGCTCTTATTTCTCTGCTGCCAAACATAATTTATATTCAATGGTCCAGAAGCATAGCGGAATTTGATTTTGTGACAAATATTGGTCTTTTTCATATAATACCTAAGAGCCTCAAAGCCTTTTCAAATATTGAGTCCTATATATTTGCAGGGGGAGAAATCGTTGCAGCTGTATCTTCAGGCCTCATCGTGCTGATAATTGCAGGCCTTATAGATGTCAAATGGGATCATGATTACCCTATACTTTTCTGGGCTGCAGCAATGCTTTTGGAGGCAATGGCTATAGCAGCAGTGATAAAGCTAAGATACTACTTTATATTCATAACACCCATCGCAGCTATATGGGCAGGAAAGAGCCTTGGAAAGCTGGGGAATAGCAAAAAGTGTATTTTTTCTGTATTTATAGGATTGTCAATACTGACCATATGGAACTTCATAGACTGCAAATCATTTTTTGAGGAAAAGGACAATATATTAAAACAGGCTGAAGTCATCAGAATGTATACCAAAGAAGACGACCTGGTGGTAATAGGCACATTAGAACCTACTTTGCTGAATCAGTCAAGGAGAAGCGGCTGGAGAGCAAATATTAAATACTATAAGGAAATTCCCATAGGAGCTGAGAAAGAGCTAAATTATCTGATAGAAAAGGGAGCTAAGTATTTCAGCCCTTTAGGGGGATATATATACGGAGACGATGGAAGCTACAGGAAGTACCTGGATGAAAACTTTGAGAAGCTGGGGGATAAGGATTATTTTATATACAAGCTGAGGTAGGAGATTTGTTACGGGTTTCGAGTTGCGGGTTGCGAGTCACGGAGTGCGTAGCCTTGGGGATTTCTTTTGGGTCGGTCGATAGTCTTCTGTCTCCAGTCGCCGGTCTATATGCTTAGGTATAGCATGGGGCTTGCTTCGAGTTACGAGTCCCAAGTCACGTATCTCGAGTCCATGACACTGGATATGCTTTCAACAAGCTTTAATATATATTTAATTGGAAAAATTTTAAATAAAGAGATTGTGTACAGTAATAATATGGTTTAATATGGAATTAACTATATGGAATTGCTGTACGGAATTATTACTATTTCATTTTTAGGAGGGTTAAGATTGAGAAAAGCGCATGAGGTCGAATTTCAGCTTTATGGAGATGACATGCAGTTTGTAGAGATTATGTTGGACCCCGGAGAAAGCGTAGTGGCAGAGGCAGGAGCCATGATGTATATGAGCGAGGGCATAGTTATGGATACCGTATTTGGTGACGGTTCCGATGCTGATGCAAAAAAAGGCTTTATGGACAAAATGCTGGGAGCAGGCAAAAGGGTGCTGACAGGAGAAAGCTTGTTCATGACAATGTTTACTAATAAGGCATATGAGAAAAAAGCAGTGGCTTTTGCGGCACCATATCCGGGAAAGATAATAGCAAAGGACCTGGGAGATCTGGGAGGACAGCTGATTTGCCAGAGAGATTCCTTCCTATGTGCTGCAAGAGGCATACAGATTGAGATAGCATTCCAGAAAAATATCGGAGCGGGATTATTCGGCGGTGAAGGTTTCATAATGCAGAGACTTGTAGGAGATGGACTTGCGTTTATGCATGCAGGAGGGACAATAATTGAAAAGGAGCTGGCCTCTGGGGAATTATTGAAGCTTGATACAGGATGCCTTGTTGCCATGACTCCAAGTGTAAATTACAATGTAGAGTTTGTTGGAGATGTGAAGAGTGCATTCTTTGGAGGCGAGGGATTATTCCTGGCTACTTTGAGAGGACCGGGACATGTATGGCTTCAATCAATACCATTCAGCAGGTTTGCAAGTAAGATTTATGCAGCAGCTAAAAAGAGCGGCAGCAGTAAAGGCAAAGGCGAGAGCAGCCTGTTAGGAGGTATTGGAATAGGAGATCTGTTCGGAAAAGATTAATTGTAATAAAAGAAAAAATTCCACCATAGATTTAACTAATAAAAAATCTAGGGTGGGATTTTTTCGTGATCAATAAGATATGGTTCTTTATAATCGCATTTTCAATAGCCTTTGCTGCAACCAACGGAAAGCTGGAAGCTTTGAATGAGGAAATATTTGCTTCACTGAAATCCTCACTTGATATTTCGTTGGGATTGCTGGGAAATCTGATGCTCTGGTGTGGCATATTAAAGGCAGCGGAAAAGGCAGGACTGGTGGAAAAGCTTGGTTCTGTTATCAGACCTGTATTAGGGTTTCTGTTCAGGGATATACCAGAGAAAAGCGCTGCCATGGGAGCCATTGTTATGAATATTACATCCAATATGCTTGGATTGGGCAATGCGGCAACACCTTTCGGGCTGAAAGCCATGGCTGAGCTGCAGAAATTCAACAGGGACAAAAATACAGCTACAAACGCTATGGCCTTATTTCTGGTTATAAATGGCGCTCCTATCTGCTTGATACCTTCTACAGTGATGTCAATCAGGGCTTCACTTGGATCAAGCAACCCTGGAGCTGTCATCATACCCTCTATAATGACTTCTATTGCAGCTTTGACTGTAGGGGTAATCTGCTGCAAGATATTTGAAAAAAGGGAGGGTAATATAAAATGAATGTTGTAATACCTTTCATAATACTGTTTATGCTGACCTATGGATACATAAAAGGTGTGCCAGTTTATGAAGCTTTTATTGAAGGTGCAAAGGAAGGTATGAATATAACATTGAGGATTTTTCCTTACATTGTGGCTATGCTTCTGGCAGTAGGCATGTTAAGGGCATCAGGAGGTCTGGCTCTTATGGGGTTAATATTAAAACCCATCACTACCATTTTCAAGATACCTGAGGAATTACTGCCTCTTATAATTATGAAGCCATTATCAGGAAGCGGTGCATTGGGTGTGCTGGCAGACATATTGAAGCGTGTAGGTCCAGATAGCTTGACAGGCATCATAGCATGTACATTAATAAGCAGTACTGAAACTATATTTTATACAATAACAGTATATTTCGGGTCTATCGGAATAAAAAATATACGCCATACACTGGCAGCAGCTGTGATAGCAGATATTGCAGCATTAATTGCAGCAATAGCAATTTGCACAAGAATGTTTGGATAAACACTGAGTTCAATGTAGGAAAAATCTAGTTGACTAAATTATCAAATTATTGTATATTCTATAATATATATGAATTAAGAACTCAGAACTAAGAGCTCAGAACTCAGAATTTAGGATCTGGAATTTTTGATACGCGACTCGTGACCCTTGGTTCGTGTTTTTGATCGAGTCTCGAGTCAGGACGGAAAAGGAATGCAAAAGGCTTCGCAACGCGAATCAAGACATAAGAGGAATACATAAGGCTTGCATAATTTAAAAGTTATGATGGGAAGAGTAGTCCGGAGATATGTTATAGAGAGCCGATGGTTGGTGGAAATCGGTGCAGAAGGCCGGATGAACATGGTCCTTGAACTGTGCAGGTGAGG